>Ga0302325_10001447_pt1 | contig 60589 bp, 53 predicted proteins | sample Palsa_T0_2_FD_201948 | JGI IMG/M metagenome (GOLD analysis project Ga0302325, IMG submission 201948) | Peat permafrost microbial communities from Stordalen Mire near Abisko, Sweden - Palsa_T0_2 | ecosystem: Environmental > Terrestrial > Soil > Palsa > Peat permafrost | place: Sweden: Abisko...
CGCGTGGTAATCGGCCACTGCGGCGACACCACCGACCACGGCTACCTTAGGGAGCTGCTGAGCATGGGCGCCAACCTGGGGCTGGACCGGTTCGGGCTCACCGAGTTCCTGGACACGGACAAGCGCTGCGAGATCGTCGCCACATTGTGTGCCGAGGGCTTCGATGACCGTTTGGTGCTGTCGCACGACGCGTTCTGCTACAACGACGCGGTATCGCGTCAGTACCGCGACCTGCACCTGCCCGACTGGCGGATGGATCACCTCGTGGACGACGTCCTGCCGCGGCTACGGCAGCTCGGCGTGGCCGAAAGCGCGATCACGAACATGACCGTGGCCAATCCCGCGCGGCTGCTGCCCCGGGCGCCCGTCCAGCGGGCCGGCGGCTAGCCCGGTGACCAACTGTCCTCCTGGTACGAGGCCATGACCAGCAGCGTCCTGCTCATCGGCGGATCCGGGCCGACGGGACCGCTGATCGCCGCCGGGCTCACCGAGCTCGGCCACAAGGTCACCATCTTGCACCGCGGCGTGCACGAGGCCGCCGAGACCGAGGGCCTGGAGCACGTTCACGCCGATCCGCATTTCGCCGGCTCCTTGCGCGCCGCCGTCGCCGGGCTGACCTTCGACGTCGTGGTAGCCACCTACGGTCGCCTGGCCGCGGTCGCCGAGGTCTTCGCCGGCCGGTGCGGTCAGCTGGTTTGCGTCACCGGCACCCCCGTCTACCGCGGCTGGTTCGGGCCGCACCATCGTCCGCCGCTAGCCATGCGCATCCGCACCCGGGAGACCGATGACGTCCTGGCCGAGGGCACCGCCAGCCGCCAGGCCGCCTTCCAGTACAAGATCCATCAGGCCGAGAACCGGGTGCTCGACCGGGCCGCGAGCGGAGGGTACCGGGCCTGCCTGCTGCGTTACCCCAACCTCTACGGCCCCCGGCAGGTCACGCCCTTGGAGTGGCGCGTGGTCAAGCGCGTCCTCGACGGGCGGTCCCAGATGATCGTCCCTGAGAACGGCCTGGCCATCTATACGCGCTGGTACGCGGCCAATGCCAGCCACGCCGTCATCCTCGCGGTGGCCCGGCCGGAGCAAGCGGACGGCCAGGTCTTCAACGGCGGAGACAGCGACCAGTACTCGCTGCGCCAGTGGCTGGAGATGGCTCTGGAGCATCTGGGTAGTCAGATGAGCCTGGTGTCGCTGCCGGATGATCTCGCCGGCCCGGGCCGGGCGCTCAACCCGTTGTGGGGGCTGAGCACGCACGGATACCTGGACACCGGCAAGCTGGAGCGGGTGCTGGGCTACCGGGACACGGTGCCCGCGCGCACCGCTCTGGCGCAGACCATCGACTGGTATCTCAAGCACCCGCCTGACCAGCCCGGGTCAGGCCCTGACTTCGACTACGCGTACGAGGACCGCGTCATCTCCCGCTACCGGGAACTGGTCGAGTCGGCCCGGGCGGAGCTGGATTTCCAGATCCCGCTGGCCCGGCATCCCTACCCGCATCCCAGGCAACCCGGTCCGCTTCGCGATGAGCACGGCCGTTAACCCGAACGACACGCCGCCAGCCGCTGACCAGCGCGGCTAGACACCGAGGAGGACAGGTGGGCACCACGCCGGATCTTGGGGTACCGCTCGACGGGCTCCTGTACGAGATCATCGACGGGATCGCGGTCATCACCCTCAACCGTCCCGAGCGGGGCAACGCCCTGAACGGCGCGATGAGCCGCGCGCTTCACGCCGCCTGGACCGACGTGCGGGAAAACCCCGCGGTCAAGGTGGCGGTGCTCACCGGTGCGGGCGCGCGCCATTTCTGTACCGGGGCAGACATGTCCGCGGTAGCGGAGGCGGGCCGGGTTAGCCCCGGCGGCGGCCCGATGACCGAGGAGATCTTCGTGTCGGCCTGGAACAACCGGGTCTGGAAGCCGGTGATCTGCGCTGTCAACGGCCTGGTGGCCGGGGCCGGGCTGCACCTGGTCGCCGAATCGGACGTCGTGATCGCGGCCGACCACGCCGGATTTACTGACACCCACGTGAACGTGGGCATGGTGGCCGGCTTCGAGGCGGTCGCCCTGGCGCGGCGGCTCCCGCTGGGAGCCGCGCTGCGGCTGTCACTGTTCGGCAAGTCGTATCGGATGACCGCCCAGCGCGCGTACGAGCTGGGGCTCGTCGACGAGCTCACCAGCGCGGACTCGCTGGCTGGCCTGGCGCAGGAGATGGCCCGCCAGCTGCTCCAGAACTCCCCGGAGGCCATGGCCCTGACCAAGCAGGTGCTGTGGTCCTCACTCGAGGTGGGCTACCGGCAGGCGGCCGAGCAGGCCTGGGCGATGATTCGAATGCACTGGCAGCATCCGGATTTCGCCGAAGGCCCGAAGGCTTTCGCCGAGCGCCGGCCGCCGCGGTGGAGCGCGGGCTGACTTGCTCTCTCCGCTTGACCACATCGGATCGGAGTGTTTACAGTGCCCTCAAAAAACCAAACGGCAGGGAGCGCCGTAGCTCAGGCCACATGTGGTCAGGTAACCGGATCCTGCCGCGCCGCCCGCCGGCCGTCCCGCTTCGGTCCGGCGCCGGGGAGGATCGCCCATGGATGAGTTCCTGGCGTTCGGCATCCTTGGGCTTGGCCTGGGTGCCGTATTCACGCTGCTAGGGCAGAGTATCGTGCTGGTGCACCGCGGCTCGGGCGTGCTCAACTTCGCGGCCGGCGCGATCGGCGTGTTCGGCGCGTACGTGTACTACAAGCTCGACCTGGACGCCGGGTGGGCGTGGCCGCTGGCCATGGCGGTGGCCCTGGTCTCCTGCGCGGCCATCGGCTGCCTGATGCACCTGGTCGTTCTGCGGCGCCTGTGGCGCGCTTCGGTCAGCGCGAAGATCGTCGCCACGCTCGGGCTGATGACGATCCTGATGGCCATCGCTAACCTCGCGTTCGCACCGAACGGGCTGACCCAGTCGGTACCGTCCTTGCTGCCGAGCAGCACGGTGCACCTGACCGGGACCAGCGCGGTCGGGCTCAACCAGATCCTGCTGGCGATCATCGGCGTGGTGCTCACCGGCGGGCTAATCGCCATGCAGCGGCTGACCCGGTTCGGCCTGGCCACCAGCGCCGTCGCTGAGAACCCGCTGGTGGCCTCCTCGATGGGCTGGTCACCCGATGCGGTGGCCGCGGCGACGTGGGCCATTGGATCGGCCATCGCGGCCCTCGGCACGATCCTCATCGCCCCGATCACCGGCATGTCGGTGGAGACCTTGACGCTGCTCGTCATCCCGGCCCTAGCAGCCGCCCTGGTCGGCAGGTTCGAGTCCTTCCTGCTGACCCTGGTCGGCGCGATGCTGATCGGGGTCGCCGAGTCCGAGGTGAGCTGGTACGTCAGGTCGCCGGGCTGGACCGAAGCGGCACCGCTGATCATCATCGTGCTCGTCCTGGGCATCCAGGGGCGGCTGCTCCCGTCGCGCTCCGACACCCGCCAGCGGCTGGCCAGCGTCGGCCCCGGCAAGGTGGGAGTGGCCGGCGTCGTCTGGTTCGCGCTCGGCCTGGCCCTGGTCCTGCTGATCTCGCAGACCTGGCTCAGCGCCATGACCACATCGCTGGTGACCGCGGTATTGGTGCTTTCGGTGGTGGTCGTCACCGGATACGCCGGCCAGCTGTCGCTGTGCCAGCTGGCCTTCGCCGGCGTCGCCGCCTACCTCGCGGCCGTCTTCTCGACTCAGGCCGGTGCTCCGCTGTGGCTGGCGATGATTCTCGCCGTCGCGGCCACGATCGTCATCGGCGTGCTCGTCGCCGTCCCTGTGATCAGGACGCGCGGTTCCAACCTCGCCATCGTCACCCTGGCGCTGGCCACCGTCATCGACCAGCTCGTGATCAACAACACCTGGGCGACCCACGTGATCGCCGTCCGCACTCTCCCGGACCTGCGCCTGTTCGGCGCTGACTTCAACGGTCTTTTCTACCCGCGAAGCTATACCGTCCTGGTCTTCGTCGTCTTCGTGGCTGCCGCCCTCATGGTGGCCAACCTGCGGCGCAGCGGCGCCGGCCGCAGGCTCCTGGCCGTGCGCGGTAACGAACGGGCCGCGGCCGCCATGGGCATCTCCGTGCCGGGCGCCAAGCTATATGCCTTCGGCGTAGCCGCCGGCTTGGCCGCCGTAGCCGGAGTGCTGTTTGAGGCGCAGTTCACGTCCCCAGACTTTAGCTTCTTCACCGTTCTCGGCTCGATCAACACGGCGCTTTACGCGGTGCTCGGCGGCGTCGGCTGGGCGTCGGGCGCGCCGGTCGGTGCCATCGCGGCGCCGAGCGGAGTCGGAGCACAGATCCTGTCCCAGTTCTTCAATCCCTCCGGCTGGCTGGACCTGATCACCGGCCTCAGCGTGATCCTGGTCGTGCTGCAGTCCCCCGACGGGCTGGTCCCATTCAACATCAGACAGGCCCGGGCGCTCTGGCGGCGCCTCCGGCCGGCCCGCCCGGAGGCCGTGGGCCAGACCGGCGACTCCGCCGTCAGCAAGCTGACCGTCTCGGATGAGCAGCGTCGGGCTCCGGCTCACGTCGAGGTGCGCGGCCTGACCGTGCGCTTCGGTGCTCAGCTCGGCCTCGACCAGGTGGACCTCGACATCAGGCCGGGTGAAATCGTCGGCTTGATCGGGCCCAACGGCGCCGGGAAGTCGACGTTCATCGACGTGGTGTGCGGCTTCCAGCGCCCGCTGAGCGGGACCGTTCTCGTCGATGGCAAGCCGATCGACCGGCTGGGACCTTCGCAGCGCGCCGGCCTCGGGCTCAGCCGCTCCTTCCAGTCCCTGGAGCTGTTCGAGGACATGACCGTGCTCGATAACTTGCGGGTAGCGCCGGGAAACCAAGCGGTGCCCCGGTACCTGAGCGATCTCCTGTGGCCCCGCCCGGTGCACCTCAGCCCGGCCATCGCCACGGCGATCAGGGACTTCGGCCTGGAAACGCTGCTCGATCGGCTGCCAAGCGAGCTCGACTACGCCCGGCGCCGGGTCGTCGCCATCGCGCGCGCCGTGTCTATCAGCCCAACCGTGCTGTTCCTGGACGAACCGGCCGCCGGCCTCGACGAGACCGAGCGCAGAGAGTTCACCAGCCTGCTCAAACGGCTGTGCCAGGACTGGGGAATCGGCATCCTGCTCGTCGAGCACGACGTTGACCTCGTCTTCGAGGTCTGCGACCGGGTGGTCGCGCTGGACGCCGGACGCGTCATCGCCAGGGGCGTGCCCCGCGACATCAGGAACGACCCAGCCCTCATCGCCTCCTACCTCGGCACACCCGACGACGACATGCCAGAATCCGAGCAGGTCCGGGAGATCGCGCTATGACCACGCCGCTCGCTGACGAGCAGGCCAGGCCGTCCGGGACGTCGCCGGTACTGGAGGTCCGGGACCTATCCGTGGGCTACGGCCAGGTATCTGTTGCCCGCGGGCTGAGCCTGACCGTCAGGTCCGGATCGATCGTCACCCTGCTCGGTCGCAACGGCGCGGGCAAGACCACGACGCTGCATACCGTGGCCGGGATCATCCCGCCCATCAGCGGCGAAGTGCTGGTGAGCGGGGCAACCGCCAGCGGACCGCTGCACCAGCGGGTTCGGCGGCTGGGCATCGGCCTGGTCACCGAGGACCGGGCCATCATCCGCAGGCTCTCGGTCATCGATAACCTGCGCCTAGGCCGGGGCGACGCGGACCTGGCGTTCGAGCTGTTCCCGGAGCTGGCGAACTTGCGCAAGCGCACCGCCGGGCTGCTCTCCGGAGGTGAGCAGCAAATGCTCGTGCTCGGCCGCTGCCTGGCGGCCCGCCCCCGGCTGCTCCTAGTGGACGAGCTCTCTTTTGGCCTCGCGCCGATGATCGTGCGCCGTCTGCTCGAAGCGCTGCGCGCGATAGCGACCGATCATGATGTGGCCGTCCTGCTGGTCGAGCAGCATCCGTCCCTGGCGCTGTCCGCGGCCGACTACGGCTACGTGCTCGCCCGCGGCGAGATCCGCCTGTCCGGGCCGGCCGCCGAGCTGCGGGGCCGGCTGCACGACATCGAGCGCTCCTACCTCAGCGAGCACCGCCCGGCCGTCGGCGAGGAGGCCCCACCCCCGCCGGCGGAGGCCGACCAGGCCACCTGACCGGCTTCGAGCCGGCGGTCTGGCCAGCAGGAAGTCAGAGGCTCTGCCGGACACCCAGCGCGTCGGCCACGAACGCCCCGGCCGCGTCGAACATGATCGGGTTTACGTCCAGCTCCACCAGGCCGAGCTCATCGGCTTGATCGGTCCACCACCGCAGGATCTGCGAGACGATCTCCAGGAACTGCGCTTCCCGGTCCTTGTCGAGCGAAGCGCGCAGCAGCGGCGCCCGCTCGATCATCTCCTCCAGGCTGGCTCGCTCGACCGGAATCAGCGCGAAGGCCACGACCGGCTGGGCCTCTACCGCCGGGCCGCCCACGCCCACGGTGGCCACCGGGCCGAACCCCGCGACCTTGCGGATGCCCAGGAAAGCCTCCACCCCGGCCTGCGCCTGCGCCTGGACGAGCATGGTGCCCGCATGCCCTCCGCCGGTCGCTGACCGGACCGCCTGCCAGATCTGCTGGTAAGCCTGGCGCACGTGGTCCTCGTCACCGACATCGAGCACTACGGCGCCGACCCGGGCCCGGTGCGGTACCTCGGGCGAGACGGACTTGAGGACCACGGGAAACCCGAGGTCACCCGCGGCAGCCACGGCTTCGTCGGCGTTAGTGCAGGTGCGGCCCGGAACCACCCGGATGCCTACGCGCGTGAACGCGGCCTCGACCACGTCCTCGGTGAGCACAAGCAGACCGTCACCCGGATCGGCGCGCCGGACACCCGCCGCTTCGTCCGGGCAGGCCCGGGCGGCCGCTGCCGCACGCCGGAGGGCCTGCGGTCCGACCGAGGCGGCAGTGAGTATCTTGCTCAGGCTCTGGAACGCGCAACGCGGATCGTCGAAGTAGGGCAGGCCCAGGCGCTGATACTGCGCGGCCACCTGACCGGAGCCGGCGTTCCAGACCGCGAACGCGAACTTGCTGGCCTGGCTGGCTGCCTGCGCCGTCACCCGTGCCATCCGGACGGCACCCGGGTTGTCATGCGCGGACGCGATCGCGAGCGCGTCGATGTTGTCATCGGACACCGCCAGACGCAAGACCTCGGTCAGTCGCAGGCGGTCGCCGAAGACGGTCGGAGTTGGGTCTACCGGGTTTCGCGCCGAGCCGTACTCCGGCACGAATCGCTCAAGCTCGGACTGTGTGGTGGCCGTCAGCTCCGGAACGCAGAGGCCAGCTTCGTCAGCGAGATCGGACGCCAGCACCCCGGACCCGCCGGCGTCGGCGAACACCAGGATCCGGTTTCCGCTGGGCAGCGGCCGCTTCGACGCCAGCATGGCGAGCACCCCGGCGGCGTCCTGCGGGGTGTCGACCACCATGGCCCCGGCCGATTCGAGCAGCTGCCGGCTGATATCGCCCGGCGTGGCCACGGCTCCGGTGTGCGACACGGCCGCACGCGCCGCCGACATCCCGCGGGCCGCCCCCAGCACGACGACGTTCTTCCCGGCCTCGCGCAACTCCGCGATCCGCGCCACGACGCTGCGCCCGCGCCGAAAGCCCTCGCTGTAGATGACAATCGTGTTGATCCGCGGGTCGGCGCCGACGTAGCCCAGGTAGTCGACCAGGTCGAGCACGGCCTCGTTTCCCGACGCGATGAGATAGCTGAACCGAGCGCCGGCCCGAGCGCCGAGGACCATGATCGCCCCGGCGGTGCCGCCGCTCTGGCTGATGATCGCGACGTCCCCGGGTGGCCGGTCCAGCTTCCACCACGGTGCGAACGACGGGTTGACCCTGGCCCGGTAGTTGATGAAGCCGACCGTGTTCGGTCCCAGCACCGCCAGATCCCCTACCTCAGCGAGCTGGCGGAGTTCGTCCTGGATGTCCGCGCCGGCGTCGTGAGACTCCGCGAAGCCGCCCGCGATGATGGCATAGTTGCGGATGCCCAGACTGGCGCCTGTCTTGAGGGCACCGAGAACCTGAGCGGCCGGCACAGAGACCACGGCCAGATCGACCTGGCCCGCCTCCTCCAGCGACCGGACCACCGGCATGTCACCGACGACGCCTGGCTCGCGCCCCACCCCGACCACCCGCCCGCGGAAGCCCGTGGCCCCGATGTTGGCCAGCACGATCGCGCCGATATTGCGCCGCCGCGCGCTGACCCCCAGCACGGCGATCGACCGCGGTGTCAGCAGCCGGTGCAGCCGGTGTTGCCGGTAGTCGGCGGCCGCTTTCCGGCTCGCGGGGATCATCGCGCTGTCCTGGTACCGAGGATCTCCTGGCTCTTGCGGGCGAACTCCGGGGATCTCAGCAGGCCGATCTGCAGGTCCAGACAGCTCGGCAGGTGCGCCTCAAGCTCCTCGGCTAGCCCTTGCCGCTCAAGCCGGACGTAAGCCGCGATCGTTGCCGCGGGCAGCAAGGCCAGCTGGCGGGCTCGGCTCAGCGCCGCGCTCAGCGCGTCCCCGGGCGCCGCCGACTCGGCCAGGCCCAGCTTGCTGGCCTCCAGCGGGCCAAGGCGCGGCTGGTCGGCGATCAGCCGCCACAGCAGCCCGGGTGCGAGCCGCCTCAGGAGCAGGACGCCACCGGTCCCCGGTATCAGGCCCAAAGCGGCCCACCCCTGCCGCATCCACCCCTTCTCACCGATGAATCGCATGTCGCAGGCCAGGGCCAGATCCATTCCCAGCCCGATGGCCGGGCCGTCGATCGCGGCGATGACCGGGATGGGCAGCTCCACAAGCTTGCGGACAAGTACCTGGAACGACCCGTAGACGGAATCGCGCAGCATCTCGGCAGGTCCTTGCGCCAGCTCGGAGATCTGCCTCAGGTCGCCACCCGCGCAAAAGGCAGCGGTGCCGGTGATGACCAGGGCGCGGACGCGGCCATCGCAGGCCGCGTCCAGGGCCGCGCCGATGTCGTCGGCCTCACTAGGACCTAGCGCGTTGTGGCGATCTGGCCAGTCCATCTTCAGCACTTCGACGGGACCCTGCCTGTCCGTCACCACGCCCACGTGCCCACTCCTATGTCCAGAGTCCCTCAGCCGTTAACAGGGTACTTAAAAAATTCGCGCTCAGAAAAGACCGGCAACACATCGTAGCGCTAGTCCGAAATCCGCTGCCGCGCTATAACACTTCCCGCGTCCAGGACTTAACAGTATACTCTTAACTGCATTATTGCCGAGACGCGACCCAGGGGATGCACATGAGCGAGCTACTCACCGCGGAGCAGGTCGACCACTACGACAGGCTGGGCTGGCTCAAGGTCGACCAGCTGGTTCGGGGAGACGATCTGACCCGGCTCCGGCAAGTCGTCATCGAGGCGGACAGGCAGGGCAACTCTCGCGTCGAGACCAAGCGCGAGCTCTACAAGTACCGGACCGAGGACCAGTACACCCGGACGTTCCGGCTCAGTGCCGACGTCTGGACCGATTACCCGGAGCTGCTTGAGCTCGCCCGTCAGCTGGCGCCCACGGCGCGTCAGGTACTTCATGCCGACGGGGTGCGGCTGTACGCGGACCGGCTGTTCATCAAGCCGCCGACGAGCGCAGGCGGCCTGCCGACCGCGTGGCACCAGGACTTGCCTAAGCTCCCGTTCGACCGGCGCGACAACGTGACCATCTGGGTTGCGGTCGAAGACATCCCGGCGGAGAAAGGGCCGCTGACCTTCCTGTCCGGCTCGCATCGCCTAGGGCCGGTCGCCGCCCTGAACTACAACAGCGACGAGGAAATGTTCGTCCGGCTTAGCCCCTACGAGCGCGCGACCATGACCGACATCGTCGAGGTTCCACTCAAGGCAGGCGACGCGACATTCCACGCTGGACTCACGATGCACCGGGCCGGTGCCAACGTCAGCACAGAGGAGCGCCTGGTCTGGTCGGTCGAGTACATCTCCGCGGACACCCTCTTCAACGGCGTCCCGCACCGGGGAGTCGAAGGCCTGGGCCTGGCGCCGTTTACTCCGTTCGATCACCCGAAGTTCCCTGTCCTCGCCTAGGCCCGGCACCAGGTCGGGCGACACCATGCAGACAGGGCTGACGGATCGGGTCGCCTTTATCACCGGCGCCGCCAGGGGCCAGGGTCGCAGTCATGCGGTCCGCCTGGCGGCTGAGGGTGCGGACATCATCGCGGTCGACATCTGCTCGCAGATCGACAGCGTGCCCTATCCGATGGCGACCCCGGAGGACCTGAACCGGACCGTGCGAGAAGTCGAGGCGCTCGGCAGGCGGATCGTCGCGGGTAGGGCGGACGTCCGGGATGAGTCCGAGCTGCAGGCGGTTTACGATCGCGGCGCCGAGGAACTGGGGCCAGCCGACATAGTCGTGGCCAACGCCGGGATCGCCCCGATGGCCCTGAACGGGAAACGCGAAGCCTGGCGCGACGCCATCGACGTGAACCTGACCGGCGTCTTCAACACGGTCGAGGTCGCCATTCCGTCTATGATTAAACGCGGCTCAGGTGGCGTCATCATCTTGATCGGTTCGACATCCGCCCTGACCGGTCTCGGCGGACCCACACCAGGCGGCCTTGGCTATACGGCCGCCAAGCATGGCGTCGTCGGGCTCATGCGTGCCTATGCCAACAACCTGGCGCCGTACAACATCCGGGTCAATTCCGTCCATCCCACCGGTGTCAGGACACCGATGGTGATCAACGACGCGATGCGGGAGTTCCTGGCCCAGGACCCAAGTCTCGCCCGCGCCAACGCCAACGCCCTGCCAGTTAGGATCCTGGAGCCTGCTGACATCTCTAACGCCGTCCTCTGGCTCGCCTCGGACCAGGCGCGTTTTGTCACGGGGGTGGCGCTACCGGTGGATGCGGGCTTTACGAACAGGAGATGAGCCTGCGGCTTTGGCCGGGTATGCCCCGGACTCGGCTCGTGCGCGTCTCCGTTGCCTGGAGCGAGCCGTCGCCCACGGCGGGTCCACTCCGGGCTTAGCGCGAGCCGCCGCTGCGGCGCCGACGGCCGCCTGATACCCCGATCCGCTCATGCAGGTGCTGGGCCAGATTGACGTCCCATCCGATCTGCCTCCCCGGTTCGAGCTCCACGACCTGGACCCAGATGCCATCCGGCATGTCCGCTGCCTCGCGGCAGGTACGAAACCCGCAGGCCGGCCCGAGCCGGGTCGGGACGGCGATCCCGTTGGGCCGGACCGTAATGCCAGGGCCCGTTCCGGATAAATAAGACTCTTTCCCTACCGAACGGCCTGTGGTTTATGCTGCGGGGCAAATGTCGGCATGACCCCCCAGCGATCCACACTGGGCAACGGTTCTGGCCGGCGAATTCACCCGGCGCTGACCTCGCGGTCACCTCCATCTGCGGTGACGGCCTCAGCGCGTGCTGTCCGGGTTGTGGTGACGTTTGTCCTGGTGGCCAATATGCCAGTATGGCCGAGGAGCATCGTCGTGGACACGAAGATGAGCCTGTCGGTCAAAGCGCCGGCGGTGGCGGCGGATGCAGTACCTACCGGACTGCTCGACGGCTTCCTGGCCAAGACCGGGCTCGACCTCGGTAACCGCTACCACTGAAGATGGTATGAGCTAAGTTCTGGGACGGAAGTGTGGCGGACAGAGCAGTCGCTCCCTCAACCGACCTCGTGACGATGACGGTGGGCGACCTCGGGTCCGTTAGCAACCGGGTCGTACCGAGCGTCGGCCGCCCGGGTACCCATCGCGCCAGTGCGAGTGCACTCCCGTTCAAGGATGGCGGGGCCGACCGTTCAGGCATCGACGTCGCAATTTTCCCGCCGCGCATGAAATCATTCGTGTTACTGACTTCTGAATCGGTCTACCTCCTCATCGGACGGGCCGGAGAAGCCAGTGACTAACCAAGTGATGTGATGAAGGAGCGGGCCTCCGCTCCTGGCGGATGCTGGAAGTTGCAAAGCATCCGTCTCCACCAGGCAAGGGAGGCCCACGATGACGGAAGCATACGATGGCCGGCAGGTTGTCGGGATGGACCTGCACCGGCAGCGCAGCGTGCTGGTGCGGATGACTGAGGACGGGCGGAAGCTCGAGACGGTCCGGATCGAGAACAGCCCGCAGGCGCTGCGGCGTGTGATCGCCCGGGCGGGGGAGAATCCGCGGGTGGTGGTCGAGGCGACGTACGGCTGGTACTGGGCGGCGGACGTACTGGCGGCGGCGGGTGCCGAGGTGCACCTGGCGCATCCGCTGGGGGTCAAGGCGTTCAGTTACCGGCGGGTCAAGAACGATGAGCGGGACTGCGCGGACCTGGCGGACCTGCTGCGGATGGGGCGGCTGCCGGAGGCGTGGATCGCCCCGGCGGAGGTGCGGGCGCTGCGGGAGGTGACCCGGTACCGGCACAAGCTGGTCCAGCAGCGCACGTCCTGCAAGGACCAGGTGCACGCGGTGCTGGCCAAGTCCGGCGTCCCGGTCACCCGCAGCGACATCTTCGGGCCGGGCGGCGGGATCTGGCTGGACGGGCTGCGGCTGCCGCAGCCCTATGCCGGGAAGGTGGCCTCGCTTCGGGCGCTGGCCGGCGTGCTGGACGGTGAGATCGCCCGGCTCGGCCAGCAGGCCGAAGGGATGCTGGCCGGCGACCGGGGGTACGCGGCGATCCGGCAGCTGCCGGGGATCGGCCCGGTGCTGGGCGCGGTGATCGTCGCGGAGATCGGCGACATCACCCGGTTCGCCAGGCCCGGGCAGCTGTGCTCCTGGGCCGGGCTGACCCCGCGGCATTACGAATCCGACACCAGGGTGATCCGCGGGCACGTGTCCAGGCAGGGCAGCCGGATACTGCGGTGGGCGCTGGTCGAGGCGATCCAGCACCAGCCGGCCGGGACCAGGCCGCGGGATGTCAAGGACGCGATCATCGCCCGCCGCGGGAAAGAAGCCCGCAGCATCGCCAAGACCGCGGCTGCCCGCGAGCTGCTGACCCTGGTCTTCTACGGCCTGCGCGACGGGCATATCCGCCGCGCTCACAGCCTGGCAGCGTGAGCTGCCGGCCCGGCCGGGCGCGTGGCCGCTTCGTTGTCTGTCCCCCGCCAGCACCGGTGCCTTTCCGGGACCGGGGCGGCAGCGGAGACGTGGTTGTGATTGGCCCCGCCTAGCCCCTGATGCGAACCGCCCCATGCCCCCCGGCCAGCCAGGCCGGGGCACACCCGAAGGGATGACGGCAGCCAGCGGGCCTGCCACGCCGCATAGCGGCACGATGGGGCGACCATAACGCCATACTCCACCCTGACCTGCGGTTTTTCCCCTGGCCAGCCATTGTCGCCTCGCGGGCAGCGGCGTCAAGGACGCCTACGGCGCCGCTGACGCGGCCGGGCTCTGCCCGGTCCTTGACCCCGTCCAGCCCGCTCGCGAAACCGGGCAGCTATCAGGGGAAACCAGCCGTGAGGCCATCTCGCCATGCCCGCGGAAGCTGGAACGGCCGCAAAACCGCAGGCCAGACCCCCCTTGACACCGGCCCACTCCTTCAGGGATGACAACGACCCCAGGCAACACCAGACGGAGTGCGACGCACTCAGACACCAGTATCTGCCTGGCCTGCGGTAATACGACCTAACGCGATGGCGTCAGACGAAACCGCAATGCATGGTTCCTAGTCTGGCGCACCAGGAAATCGCCGCCCTGTGCCAGGCTGTGCTGATGCTGATCGCCCTGACCGCTAGCGTGCTCGCGGCGGCTGCCTGGGTGTACCTGCTGGCCGGGCACGGCGGTTACTGGCGCACCGATCAGCGGCTCCCGGCCGCCAGTGCCACTCCAGCCGCCAGTACCACTCCCGCCGCCGGTGCCACTCCGGCCGGCTGGCCGAGCGTCACGGCAGTGGTTCCGGCCAGGGACGAGGCAGTGATCTTGCCTGAGACGCTCCCTTCGCTGCTGGCGCAGGACTACCCCGGGCAGTTCCTGGTGGTCCTGGTTGACGACGAGAGCTCCGACGGGACCGGCGCGCTGGCCGCTGAAATGGGCCGCGCGGCGCACCGGGCAGGCGGCCCCGTCCGCGCTGCGCAGCGGGCAGACGGCCCCGTCGGCACCGACGGCGGGCTGCGGATCGTCCCGGGCAGCCCGACCCCGGCCGGCTGGGCGGGCAAGGTGTGGGCCATGGAGCAGGGGCTGCGGGCCGCGGGGGAAGCCGACTTCGTGCTGTTCACCGACGCTGACATCCGCTACGCGCAGGGAACGCTCACCGCGCTGGTACGGGCCGCCGAGGCCGGCGACCGCGACCTGGTGTCGCAGATGGCGCTGCTGCGCGCCGACAGCCGCTGGGAGCGGCTGCTGGTCCCCGCCTTCGTGTATTTCTTCGCCCAGCTCTACCCGTTCCGGCGGGTGAACAGTCCCGGCTCGCGGGTCGCGGCGGCGGCGGGCGGCTGCATGCTGGTGCGCCGCCGGGCGCTGCAGGCAGCCGGCGGGCTACAGCGGATCCGCGGCGCCCGCATCGACGACGTCGCGCTGGGACGGCTGCTGAAGCAGGCGCCGGAAGCTGGTGCCTGCTGGCTGGGGCTGAGCACGGCGGTGGAAAGCCGGCGCCGGTACGCCAGGCTCGCCGAGGTATGGGACATGGTCGCCCGCAGCGCCTACACCCAGCTGCGCTACTCGCCGGCCGCGCTCGCCGGGACCGTCGTCGGCCTGGCGTGGCTGTACCTGCTGCCGCCGGCCGCGACCCTGGTCGGCCTGATCAGCGTGCTCGCCGTGGCCGGACCGGGCGGCGCCGGGCCGGAAGCGCTCTGGCTCACCGCCGCCGGCGCGGCCGGCTGGGCGATCATGTCCGGCACCTATGTGCCAATGCTCCGGCTCTATCGGCTGTCGCCGCTGCGGGCGCCCTGCCTGCCGCTGATCGCCGCCCTTTACGCGGCGATGACGATCGACTCGGCCCGGCGGCACCGCCGCGGCCGCGGCGGCGAGTGGAAGGGCCGGATCATCCGGCTGGCTGATCACTCCTCGAAGGCCTCCGGCGGCGGGCAGGCGCAGACCAGATTCCGGTCGCCGTAGGCCTGGTCGACCCGGCGGACCGGCGGCCAGTACTTGGACCGGCGGTCGCCGCCCGCCGGATAGGCAGCATCTTCCCGGTCGTAGCCGTGCTTCCAGTCCCCGCTGATCAGCATCGACGCGGTATGCGGCGCGTTCTTCAGCGGGTTGTCCTGCTCGTCGAGCTGGCCGGCTGCCACCATCGCGATCTCCCCGGCGATCGCGATCATCGCGTCGCAGAACCGGTCGAGCTCGGCCAGGTCCTCGCTCTCGGTCGGCTCGACCATCAGGGTGCCGGCGACAGGGAACGACATGGTGGGCGCGTGGAAGCCGTAATCGATCAGGCGCTTGGCGACGTCTTCGGCGGTGATCCCGGTCTGGCTGGTGATCGGCCGCAGGTCAAGGATGCACTCGTGCGCGACCAGGCCGCCGCGACCGGTGTAGAGCACCGGGAAATGCGGGTTCAGGCGGCTGGCCACGTAGTTGGCCGACAGGATCGCTACCGCGGTGGCCCGGCGCAGGCCCTGCGCGCCCATCATCGCGATGTAGGCCCAGGAGATCGGCAGGATCCCGGCTGACCCGTAGGGCGCGGCTGCCACCGGGCCGTTCGCGGCGGCAGCAGCCGACGGCGACCCCTGCGGCCGGGCGGCAGTCACTGACCCCTCCAGCATGGGATGACCGGGCAGGAAGGGCGCGAGATGGGACTGGACAGCGACCGGGCCGACACCGGGCCCGCCGCCGCCATGCGGGATGCAGAACGTCTTGTGCAGGTTCAGGTGCGACACATCGCCGCCGAACGCGCCCGGCCTGGCCAGCCCGACCAGTGCGTTCAGGTTCGCCCCGTCGATGTAGACCTGCCCGCCGGCGGCATGCACCTGTTCGCACACGCCCCTGATGGTCTCCTCGAACACCCCGTTCGTGGACGGGTAGGTCAGCATGATCGCAGCGACGCTGCCGGAGTGCGCCGCCAGCTTCGCGCCCAGGTCACCGAGGTCGATGGCGCCGTCGGAGCCGCATTTGACCACGACCACCCGCAGGCCGGCCAGTACCGCGCTTGCCGCGTTCGTGCCGTGCGCGGACTCGGGAATCAGGCAGACAGTACGCTGCGGCTCGCGGCGGGAACGATGGTAGGCGCGGATCGCCAGCAGCCCGGCCAGCTCGCCCTGCGACCCGGCATTCGGCTGCAGCGACACTGCGGCGTACCCGGTGATCTCGGCGAGCCACTCCGCCAGGTCGCCGATGAGCTCCAGGTAGCCTGCCGCCTGGGCGGCGGGCGCGAACGGATGCAGCCCGGCGAACTCCGGCCAGGTGATGGCCTCCATCTCCGCTGCCGCGTTCAGCTTCATGGTGCACGAGCCGAGCGGGATCATCGAGCGGTCGAGGGCGATGTCCAGGTCGGCCAGCCGGCGCAGGTAGCGCAGCATGGCCGTCTCGCTGCGATGCGCGGAGAACACCGGGTGGGTCAGGAAATCGCTGGTCCGCAGCAGCTCGCCCGGCAGGTCGTCCAGCGCGGCGTCCGGAGCGCCGCCGGCCAGGCCGGCCTCCAGGTCGGCATCCGGGCTGGCCAGGGCCCGGACTACCGCGCGGAGCTGATCGTCGGTCGTGGTCTCGTCGCAGGCGATCTGGATGACGTCGGGACCGGCCAGATACAGGTTGTACCCGGCGGCCCTGGCCCGCTCGAGCGCATCGGCAGCCCCCCCGGGGACCTGCACCCTGACGGTGTCGAAGAACGGGGAAGTGCCCGTTTTGAATCCGTAGTTTTCCAGGGTCCGGGCGAGTGACACCGCCTTGGCGTGTACGCGCCGGGCGATGGCGGTCAGGCCGTCCGGCCCGTGATAGGCCGCGTACATCGCGGCGATGACCGCCAGCAGCACCTGCGCCGTGCAGATGTTGCTGGTCGCCTTCTCCCGCCGGATGTGCTGCTCGCGGGCCTGCAGGGCCAGCCGGTAGGCGGGATGGCCGTCCGCGTCGACCGAGACGCCGACCAGGCGGCCCGGCAGCTGGCGCTTGAGCGCGTCCCGGACGCAGATGTAGCCGGCGTGCGGGCCACCGAAGCCCATCGGAACGCCGAATCGCTGCGTGGTCCCGACCGCGATGTCCGCGCCCAGCTCGCCGGGGGGTTTCAGCAGCGTCAGCGCGAGCAGGTCGGCGGCGACGGCGGCGAGCGCGCCGTGCGCGTGCGCTGCCTCGATCACCGGGCCCAGGTCGCTGAGCTGGCCGCTGGCCCCCGGGTACTGCAGCAGGATCCCGAACAGCTCGCCCGCCGGCTGCGCGGCGATCAGCGCTGGCGTGACCGGTCCGACGACCAGCTCGATGCCGAGCGGCTCGGCCCTGGTGGCCAGCACGGCGAGGGTCTGCGGCAGGCAGTCGGCGTCGGCGAGGAACACGCTGCCCTGCCCGGCGGCGCGCCGGGCCAGGGTCATCGCCTCGGCAGCAGCGGTGGCCTCGTCCAGCATGGAGGCCCCGGCCACCGGCAGCGCGGTAAGGTCCTCGACCATCGTCTGGAAGTTCAGCAGCGCCTCCAGCCGGCCCTGCGAGATCTCCGGCTGGTAGGGCGTGTACGCGGTGTACCAGGCTGGGTTCTCCAGCACGCCTCGGCGGATCACGGCGGGCGTCGCCGTGGCGTAGTAGCCAAGGCCGATCATCGAGGTCAGCACCTGGTTGCGGGCTGCCAGGCGGCGCAGCTCGGCGAGTGCCTCCGCCTCGCTCAGCGGGGCGGGCAGGCTCAGCGCCCGGTCGGCGGCGAGCGAGGCCGGCAGCGCGGCGGCGATGAGCTCGTCGAGCGAGGCGTAGCCGATAGCGGCGAGCATGTGCTGCTGCTGTGGCTGCGCCGGCCCGATGTGTCGTTGCGCGAAATCCACGAGGAGCCTCCAGAGGCGGGAGCGGTGTCCGGGCAGCCGCCGGGGCGGTTACCTGACTCCCCCTCTGTCACCGCGCAGGCTCCAGAGACGCTTATCCCGTCCGGTCCTTGATGCCTGAGAGGTTCCGGGGAGGTTGCCCCTTCGGCGTCCCGCGCTGGCTACGCGGGATCTCTCCCGGACGGTGTCGTCAGCGCAACCGAGCCTACCCGAGCGGCGGCCTGCCGCCGGTCAGCCCCGCCGGTCAGCCCCGCCGGTCAGCAGGGCGGTCAGCACGGGCGGTCAGCACGGGCGAGCTGATCAGCCGGTCTTGCGGGCCCGGTGCCGCGCCAGCTCATCGGCGCTGGCGGCGAGCACGGCGGCGGTGTCCCCAGCGTCTTCATCGGCTGCCGCCCGCTCGCCGGGCAGATCGGCCAGGGTTCCCTCGACCTCCTGCCAGACGCGGCCGAGGGCTATGCCGAACACACCCTGCCCGCCCGCCAGCAGGTCGACCACTTCGTCGGGCGAGGTGCACTCGTAGACGCTGACGCCATCGCTCATCAGGGTCACCTGCGCGAGATCGGTCGAGCCGCGCTCGCGCAGGTGCTCCACAGCAGCCCTGATCTGCTGCAGCGAGATCCCGGTGTCCAGCAGCCGCTTGACGACCTTCAGCACCAGGATGTCGCGGAAGCCGTACAGCCGCTGCGAGCCTGAGCCGCGGGCGGGTCGCACGCTCGGCTCCAGCAGGCCGGTCCTGGCCCAGTAGTCCAGCTGCCGGTAGCTGATGCCCGCGGCCTTGCACGCGGTAGGCCCTCGATAGCCGACATCCTCGGGGCGCGCACTGAGCTCATCGCCGAAGAGCAGCCCCTGCTCTCCGGCGTGCCGGGCAGCGTCGCTGCGCAATTCCGGCGCCTGCCCGTCACCCTTGGTTACCGCCACGCCCACCTCCGGCCCGGCAGCGAACTGCCCGGGTACTCGTCTCGCACGGTAGGCCGGTACTGGTGACCTCGTCAACGACCTCGGGCGGCGCGTCGCGGGAACGCTCATCAGTCGTGACATACCAGCAGCGCGCCGGCCTTGCCCGGTAGGTGCCGTTCCCGGCTGCGCGCCTCACGTCGATCGGCCGAAGTCCTCCGGGGTGATGGTGTCGAGGAACTCGCGGAACTTCTCGACCTCATCCTCCTGCTCGTCGGGGATCGCGACGCCAGCCTCGTCCAGGATCTCGTCGGCGGCGAAGATGGTCGCGCCGGTCCGCAGCGCCAGGGCGATCGAGTCCGACGGGCGCGCGCTGACCTCCTTGCCGTTGGAGAAAATCAGGTCGGCGAAGAAGATCCCGTCCCGCAGGGCGGTAATGTTCACGGTCTTGAGCTGCACGCCCAGGGCCTCCAGCACATCGCGGAACAGGTCGTGCGTGAGCGGCCGCTGCGGCACCATGCCCTGCTGAGCAAATGCGATCGCCGTCGCCTCCATCGGGCCGATCCAGATCGGCAGGTACCTCTCCCCCTGGATCTCCTTCAGCAGGACGATGGGCTGGTTCGTGGGCATCTCAACCCGGACGCCAACGACCTCCATCTGCCTCACGACGGCTCCGTCCTCGCGCGCGCTGACACGCTGCCCTCACTTCCGGACCCTGCAGCAGTGCTTCTCAGGGCACTCCTTTTTTCAACGTACACCCGTCAACCGGGCGGACGGCCGGAGCCCTGGCGGTCATGCGCTGGCTCCGCCCACCTCGCGCCCCGCCAGGCCGCCGGAGAGCCCGTCCGGCAGGCCCGGCGGGGGGTCGGCCTGCGCAGTCGCAGTGCCGCCCGCCGCGGGCAGCCCCGCCTCGGCCAGGGCATTCTCGACCAGGGCACGGTGCAGTCGCAGCGAGAGCGCAGCGATCTCCCGGGCGGTGCGGCCGGCGCGCTCCCGCGCACCAGGACTGCGCTGCCGCAGCGTCGGCGCGATTACCTGCTCGATCAGCGAGGTCTCCCGCTCGGCCGCCGCGCGGACGGCGCGCAGATGCCGCGGGAGCACCCCGTAGGTCGCCAGCGCGGCCACTGTGCCCGCTACCTCAAGCGCATCCTGGCCGTACTGCCGCCCGGTGCGCCGGATCAGGCCGAACGTCTCCAGCTCGGCCAGCTCGGCCTCGTCGATTCCGGCGGCCTCCAGCAGCTCCCGGCGGCTGAGCAGCAGACCGCGGCCGGCTGCGTCCGCCCGGCTGGCCGGCCCGTCGGCAGCCGCCTGGCCGGAGCGCGCCAGCTGCTCCTTGATGACCCGCAGCGGCAGGTAGTGGTCCCGCTGGGCAGTGAGGATAAAGCGGAGCCTGGCGACATCCGACGGGTCGAACTGGCGGTACCGCGACGGCGACCTGGCCGGCTCGATTAGCCCGGCGGACTCCAGGAAGCGGATCTTGGAAACGGTAATGTCGGGAAAATCCGGGCGCAGCCGGGAAAGCACCTCCCCGATGCCAAGGTAGGCACGCGCAGGCTCGGCGTTCATCCCGCTCCCTACGCGCCCGCCCCTAGCTCCGCCCGCTGGCGCGGGCTCAGCAGGAAAATCAGCCGGAACTTGCCGACCTGGACCTCATCCCCGCCGCTCAGGTCCGCTTCCTCGATGCGCTCGCGGTTGACGTAGGTGCCGTTGAGGCTGCCGACATCACGGACGGTGAACAGGCCGGACTGCCGGTAGAACTCGGCGTGCCGCCGCGACACGGTCACGTCGTCGAGGAAGATGTCGCTGTCGGGATGGCGGCCGACCAGAGTCAGGTCACTGTCGAGCAGGAATCTGCTGCCCGCGTTGGGCCCGCGCCGCACGACCAGCAGCGCGGTCCCCGCGGGCATGGCCTCAAGGGTCGCGGCGTCGGTGATTGACTCGTCGGTGGACTCTGACTCGGCGACCTCGGGGCCGGCCAGCGAGAACATTGAGGTCGTCTCGGTGTTCCGCTCGCCCGGCCTGCGCACCAGCGGCGTGCCGCACTGTGAGCAGAAACGTGCGCCCTCGGCGTTCGCGGCACCGCACCCGGTGCAATAGACACTGGGCATGTCGCTGCCTAGCCTCCCGTTCATCGGCTCCGCAGCCTGGGCGGGAATCAGGCCAGCAGGTGCGCCGCGCCACCCGACGTCCGGTGCCGCAGCCAAAGCTACCCGCCGCGAACTGCGGCGGTCCAAGCGCCACGCCCGCCTCGGAACACGAGTCGAGCGCGGGTCGGCTATGCCACGCGGGCCTGTCCCCGCCGCGGCCGGGCTGGACGCGTCCGGCCGCGCGTGCCGGTCCGGCCGGGCGGACCCTTCCAGCCGGCCGGAGCCGACCTGGGCGCGCTCGCGACGCTTCCGCCACATCTGGGTAACACCTCCGGGCATCGCCAGTTGACGATGTCGGCGATTCTCTCATGCCCGGAGGCATCCGCGCCGGCAGTCAGCAGGCTCAACGGCCAGGCTTAACGACCAGGATTAACTGCCGGCTCTCTCTACCACGGCTGCCCACTCATCCAGCAGCGCCTGGGCAACGTCGGCATCGGTGCCCTCGGCCCACAGGTGGGTGACCGCGTCGGAGGGATCGGGCAGTACCAGGATCCAGCCCCGGCCGTGCTCGACCACCCGGACGCCGTCGGTGGTATCGATAGGACGGTCCCCCGCGGCCTCGAGCACTGTGCGCATCACGATGCCCTTGGCTGCCCAGGGGGTGGGCAGCGACCGCTTGAGCAGGTAGACAGCCGGGATGCGAGCATGGATCTGGCTCAGGGTCAGCCGCGTCCTGGCGACCAGTCCGATCAGGCGGGTGAACGCGGCGATCCCGTCGATGGAGCGGGAGAACTCCGGCACCACGAAGCCGCCGCGGCCGTCCGCCGCGAAGATCACGTCCGCGGCGGCAGTCGCCTCGTACAGGCCGTGCAGCGAGGTCGGCGTCCAGTCCACCGCGACGTTATGGAAGCGGCTGACCTGCTCGGCGACCCGGGTAGTGGTGACCGGCAGGGCCACCCGGCCGGTCCGCCGCTCTGCCGCGATGAGGTCGAGCACCACGAGCAGAGCCCGGTCGTCGCTGACCATCGCGCCCTTGTCGTCCACCAGCGTGATCCGCTCCCCGACAGGGTCGAAACGGACGCCAAACGCCGCCCGGGAGGATGCCACGAGCTCGGCCAGCCGGTGCATCCCCGCGCGTACCTGCGCGAGCGACTGGGTGGGTGAGGCCTCATCGAGCCGGTTGTTGACGGTCAGGACGTCGACGCCGATCATGCCCAGCAGGCCGGGCAGCACCAGCGAGGCGGTACCGCCGGCGCAGTCCGCGACCACCTTCAGGCCGGCCCCGCGCACTCCCGTCATGTCCACGCAGCGCAGCAGCTCGCGGGTGTAGGCCTCGATGACGCGCGGCGGGTAGGTGAGCTCCGCGATCTCGCCGGGGAAGGCACGGCGGTATTCCTGCCGGGAGAACACCCGCTCCAGCTTGCGCTTTGCTGCCTGGGACAGGTCGGCGCCCTGCTCGTCGAGAAAGATGATGTCGATGGACTGCGGATCGCCGGGCGTGGTGCGCAGCGCGATTCCGCCGCTGTACTCGCTGCGCGCCGTCTCGAACCTGGCCACCGGCAGCGGCTGAGCCTCCAGGTCAACCACGTTGATGGCGCTGGCGTTGAGCGCGCCGTGCACGGCGCGCTTCAGCGCCCTGGCCGCCCGCGAGACATCACGCGAGGTGGTGACCACCGCGCCCTTGCGCAGCGTGGTGGCGTACGCGCTCGCGAGCCGGACGCACAGCTCGGGCGTGACCTCCACATTCACCAGGCCGGAAACCCCGCGCGGGCCGAACAGGGTGCGCTGGCCCCGTGACTCCCAGATGACGCTGGTGTTGACCACCGCGCCGGCCTCGATCGTCTTGAACGGGTAGACCTTCACTCCCGAGGAGATGTACGCCTCGGGCTCGATGACGCACTCATCGCCGACCACGGCCGCCTCCTCTACCCGGGCGGAGGCCATGACGTCGGTGTTCTTCCCGATCACGCAGCCGCGCAGGGTGACGCCGCTGCCGACGTAGACATTGTTGTGGACCACTGCCCGCTGCAGGAACGCGCCTTCCTTCACCACCACGTTGCTGCCGATAACGGTGAACTCCCGCAGCTGCGCCCCGGCCTCGATCTTGGCGTAGTCCCCGATGCACAGCGGCCCGGTGAGGATTGCCTCCGGGTCGACCTCGGCGCCTTCGGCGACCCATACGCCCGGCGAGACCTCGAACCCGTCGATCTGCGTCTTGACCCGGCCGGTCAGCACGTCTGCCTGGGCCTTGAGGTAGCTGTCGAGCGTGCCCACATCCTCCCAGTACCCGTCGGCGACATATCCGTACACGGGGGCCCCCCGCTCCAGCAGGCCGGGCAGGATGTCGCCCGACCAGTCGGCGGCCTCGCCCCTCTTGAACTCGGCGAGCACCTCGGGCTGCATGACGTAGATCCCGGTGTTGACGGTGTCGGAGAACACCTGCCCCCAGGTGGGCTTCTCCAGGAACCGCTGGATCCGGCCGTCCTCGTCGGCGATGACGATCCCGAACTCCAGCGGGTCGGGTACCCGGGTCAGGCCGACGGTGACCAGCGCGTCGTTGTCCTTGTGGAAGCGGACGAGCTCGGACAGGTCGATGTCGGTGAGCGCGTCCCCCGAGATCACCAGGAACGGCTCGTCGCGCAGCGCGTCCTCGGCGTTCTTCACGCTGCCGGCGGTGCCCAGCGGCGTCTCCTCGGTGGCGTACTGCAGGCTCATGCCGAATTCCTCGCCGTCACCGAAATAGTTGCGCACCATGGAGGCGAGGAACTGGACGGTGACGACGGTCTCGGTGAAGCCGTGCCGGCGCAGCAGCAGCAGGACGTGCTCCATGATCGGCCGGTTGGTCACCGGCAGCAATGGCTTGGGCTGGTTGGCTGTCATCGGGCGCAGCCGCGTGCCCTCTCCCCCAGCCATGATGACGGCCTTCACTGCTGGCAGTCCTCCGTTCTGACCCGGTCGGCGGCCAGCAGCCGCCTGGCCTGCTCGGTGTAGAGCAGGGCGGCGCACCAGTACAGTGCACTACCCCAGAAAACGAAGGCCCAACCGATCACCCGGGCCGTCTGGGCGTAACTGGTCGCGTGCGAACCGAGGAAGAGCAGCGGGAACGCGTACAGCAGGCACAGCGTGGCAGCCTTCCCGACGAAGCTCACCTGCAGTGCCGGGTAGCCGTGGCGGCGCAGGATCACCAGCACGACGCCGAGCAGGAGTTCGCGCCCGGCAAGCGTGCCGACCAGCCACCAGGGGATGATGGCCCGGATGGCCAGCGCGATCACCGTGGACACGATGTAGAGCCGGTCCGCCGCCGGGTCGAGCAGCTGACCGAGGTTGCTCTGCTGGTTGAGGGCCCGGGCGAGCTTGCCGTCCAGCCAGTCCGATGCGGCGGCCGCGACCAGCAGTCCGACGGCCCACCAGTCGGCGGTCTGGCTTCTCGGCCCGAGGACGAGCCAGAGAAAGACCGGCACGCCGGCCAGCCGCGCCATGCTGATCGCGTTCGGGACGGTCAGGATCCGCTGCATCGGGTCACGCTCAGCAGGCTCGCCCGCTGCCTTCGCGATCTCGCCGTGCTGCACGGTCACGGTCCCCTCGGTTACCAGCGCCCCCGCCGCTGACCCTACCCTGCGGCCTGGCGTCGTGCGGCCCCGCGCCCCGGTGAAGGACGCGGACCGATCCTGACCGGATCCACAGCGAAAACCCAGCGGAGTCATGGGTTTTTACCAACGGCCTGACAGGGCTCTTTCCCTAGCGTTCTGGCTGCCTGCCCGCACCGCGGCAGGCAGCACGATCCAGCAGCGATCCAACAGAACGTGAGGGTTCTCGATGCTCAGAAGTCCGAAGTCAAGGCTGGCCTCGGCGGTTGCCGTCGCAGCCGCGGTCTGCGCGCTCGGCGCGGCTACGGCTACGGCTGCCGCCGCTGCACCCACACCGCTCGGCCCGTGGTCCGGCCGGCAGGGACCAGTCCCGCATGCGTTCACCAACGCCTCGCCCTCGATGACGTCGGTCCTGTTCCCCGGCTCGGCCAACTTCCGTACCCTGGTGGCCTGGAAGGGCCAGGCCGGAGCGCACGTCTTCTACGAGTACACGCCGGCGGGCACCAGCAGGTGGTCGGGCCTGGCTTCCATCCCGGGCGCGAGCACCAGCGCGGCGCCCTCGGTGGCCGCCTACACCGACCCTGCTGGCCGGTCGGCGGTCCTGGCGGTGTGGAAGGGCCGCGGCAGCGACCGGATCTTCTACGCCCAGGGCGAGACCCGCGGCGACGGCGCGGTGGCCTGGACGGCTCCGGCGACGCTGCCCGGCAGCGAGTACTTCACCACCCGCACGGCGCCGACGGTGTTCTTCCCGCTGCACAGTTATGCGGCCGTCATCGCCTACAAGGGCCCCTTCAACCACATCCGCTACGTCATCGGCACGCCGCTGCATCGCGGCTTCGTCTGGTCGCAGTCGCACTGGATCGCGCCCAATGCGCTGGCCAGCTCGGCAGCGGGCGTCGGCGAGCTGGAGACTGGTACTGCGGCTGGCACGCTGGAAGTTTTCTGGCGGGGCCTGCACACGAGCCAGGTCTTCTACAGCACGACCGGTGACCCGCTGACCAGGGCGGTCGGCCTGACCTGGACCGCGGTGACCCCGCTGGCAGGCTCGCTCACCAGCGCGGCGCCTGCGGTAGCAGCGGTGGGCCTGCACGGCGGCGGCCCGCTGCTGCTGGCCTACAAGGCACCGCACAGCGTGCACATCCTCTACCGCACCCTGGTGGGCGGCGCGTGGAGCCTGCCGGCGATCGTTCCTGGCGCGCAGAGCACCGACGGGCCTGCCCTGCTGCGGGGCATCCTGGCCACGACCAGCCCGGCTGCGAGCGGGAACATCTTCTTCCACGTGTACAGCTGACTCCTGCAGCCCGATGAGCGGGGACGATCCTCAGCCATATCCGCTGAGGATCGTCCCCGCTCCGCCTTATCCACCGCCTGCGCGCTCCTGGATGAACTCGGTCAGCGTCCCGAGCGTGGCCAGGCTGTCGAGGTTGAGGTCCTCCCCCGCTACGTCCACCCCGAACCGCTGGTGGATCTCTCGCAGCAGCAGCGTCCCGGCCAGCGAGTCCAGGCCGGCGCCCGCCCCGAGCAATGGCGTCGCGAGCGGGGCGCCCAGCAGATCGTCGCTGCCGGTGACCCGGGCGAGTATCTGCCGTAGCGCGTCGGCGACCGGCGGCCCGGCCGCGGCTGTCATGCGCCGCCCCTGGTTTCCGCCCAGCCGGGCAGCACGGGCAGCGGCCCGGTCAGCTCGCGGTCGAACACGGTGCTGCCCGGCTCGACTGGCGGCCCGCCTCCGGTCTCGGTTCTGCCTGCGGCCCCGTCCCCGGTCCCGGCCCGAAACCCCGCGGCTGCCAGCGCCACCCGCAACGGCACGTTGCGCGGGGTGAGACGGCACGGCATCCGCACGAGGCTGGCGCCGTCGGCCGCGGCGGCCCGGCACAGCCAGGCCAGCAGCGCGTCGATGACCCCGCGGCCCATCGCGCGGCACGACATCATGAGCAGCACGACCGTCCATGATCTGGTCGTAGTGGTGCCGGTCTGGATGATGCAGCCGCCGACGATGCCGTCGTCACCGAACTGATCCGACAGGCTGATGATGACCACCCGGTGGCTGGCCGAGCCGACCAGCTCGGCCAGGGCGTCGGTACTGACCTGCTGGCCAGCGGAGTTGAACTGATGGGTCCGGACCGACAGCTCGTGCAGCCGGGGCACGTCGGCGGCGCTGGCCGGCTCGATGACGACGCGGGTGCCGCTGCGGCGCAGGAAATCGTCCCGTGATCCGCCGAAGGCCCGCGCCTCAGCCTGCCGCCGTCGCCGCTGCTGGTACATCTGGCCGCGGCGGCTGGCCTCGGCGGTCACCACGACCGGGCTGAACTCCGGCCACTCCACCGCCTCGCCGGCATCCTCCGGCGACAGCACCAGCACCTCGGGCAGCGCGGCCGACACCTCGGCACGCTCGATCGGCTCGTCGTCGACGAAGGCCACGGCATCTGCGCCGATGCCGAGCTCGGCGATGATGGCGCGGATCGCGTCCGGCTTCGCGCCCCACCCGCACTCGGCGGCCGCGAACGTGGCTCCGGTCACCGCGGCAGCGTAGTTAGCGGCCTCCGGCGGATTGCGGCTGGCGATGGCGTGCAGGATGCCGCGGCCGGACAGCTCGCGCAGCACGCCGAGCATCGCCGGGTCGGCCGGCGGGCGGCCGGCCGGACCAGGTTCGAGGTAAACCCCGTCCAGCAGGGTGTTGTCGATGTCCCAGATCACGCACTTGATCACGACGCTGGCGCCTGTCCCCGGCGGCCGCGGCGCTCCATCGTCAGGTGCGCGGCTTCGAACCCGAATTTCCGGTACAGCGCCCGCATCCCGAGGTTGCGCGCGTGTACCTTGCCGGTCAGCATGGCCAGCCCGGCCTGATCGGCGGCCTCGATAACGGCGGCGAGCAGCAGCTCCCCGATCAGGCTCCGGTCGGGCACGTCAGAGACGGCCAGTGACCGGAAGTTACCGTAGCGCGCGCCGGTCAGCGAGTTGGTGCGGGCCGACAGCCAGGCCCAGCCGAGAGGCAGATCCGGTGCGCCGCGGGCGGCGGCGATCAGGGTGATCTCCCCCGGCTTGCCCAGCGCCCCCAAGACCCGCTTGCGGTGCAGTGCCGGATCGGTAATGGCCTCGTCGGCGAAGGACACCGTCGCGATCTCGATCTCGTAGCCGGCGATCGCATCGAGGTCTGCCGTGCGCGCATCCCGGATCAGGTATCCGGCGGTGGCGCTGACGGCTGGGGGTGTGCTCGTCATCGCAGCGGCGGTTCTTGTTGCGCCAATGGTTGTGGTTTTTGCTGGGCCGGCCGCTGCGTGCGGGCCATCGGCCGGAACACCGCAGCGCCGCAGTCCGGGCAGCCGCTGGCCTGCAGGTCGGCGATCCGCTGCCAGGTGCTGCCGGGCCCGACCTGCTGGACGGCCTTGCACTGCGCGCAGCGGTAGGGCCGGGTCAGCGCGGCGCGCTGGTCGGCTGTGTACAGCGGCCCGGCGTGCTCTCCGCCGATGAGCGGTCTGGTGCCGGCCGTGCTGCGCAGGTGGTAGAGGTTGCTGGTTCCGGCCAGGATCCCGGCGCCCAGGTACTGGTTGAAACCCGGCCACAGCGAGCGGATCGCGAGGCCGAGCCCGGCGATGATCTCCTGCGTGCGCAGGGTCTCGGCCGGCCGCCGGGCGCCGAAAGAGAAAAAGACATGCTGGCCGGGCTCGGGAACCAGGGCGGACACGGCGCGCGAGAGGAACAGCTCAGCGCCGGCAACCGTGTACGGGGGATCGGTGCAGGCGACGTCGAAGCTGCCGAGCAGTCTGCCGGGCAGCGGCCTGCGCAGGTCGTGCTGGACCAGTTCCACGCTGACCGGCGTGCCCGCGACCTGTCGGCCGGCCCATTCCAGCACATCGGGATCGGCATCGACCACGGTGAGCTGCTGCACCGGGCCGGCCAGCCCGAGCTCGGCTGCGAACCGGGCGATCGCCACGCAGATCAGGTCGTCGTCGCCCAGCAGCAGGATCCGCTTCCCGGCCAGGGCACCTGCCTCGTGCATGCGCAGCACCCGGTGGATCTTGGTAGCGACCGTGCAGTGCGTCTGATCGAGTTCCGGCTTCGCCTCAGGGCCGCCGGCAGCGGCGCTCTCCAGCTGGGCTGCCAGCCCGGCCAGCTCGGCGGGGATGACGAGGCCGAGGCCATCGCAGGTCGGGCAGCGTGCGCTCAGGTCCGGCTGGCCGGCCCCGAGCGCCTCCCGGCCGGCCCCGGTCAGCCGGACCGGCCGGGTGTGGTCGACGACACCGCGCCTGCGCAGCTCGTTGCAGACCGCCGCGACCAGCGGCACCGGCAGCTCGGCCATCCGGCTGATCTCCCGGACCGCGGCCGGCTCAGTCCGGCGGATCGCGCTCAGGACGTCCCTGACCCCCGACTGTCCCTCGGCCAGCCCCACCGCCGCCGCGACCTCGGCGACGATTGCGTCCACATCCATCAGCTGCGTCTTCGATTCCGGCCGCCCTCCTACCACGACGGGCATTTCCGCCTGACCAGCGGGCCGTACGGTATCCTCGCACATCATGCCCGGCAACCAGGCGGCGCGCAGCTACGCAGACCTTCGGCGGCAGGAAGCAGCGGCGCCCAAGGTGCTCTATGCGATCGACGGGTCCGTCACGCCCGCCTCTCCGGTCACCAAACTCGAGCCCCTGCTGGCCATCGCCCGCGCGGCCGTCCGGGCAGGCGGCGGCCATGTGCTGGATGCTAGCCACGTGATCTTCCCGAACGGGGCGATCACGCTGGTGCTGATCCTGGCCGAGTCACACCTGAGCATCCACACCTGGCCAGAGCAGGACCTGATCGCCATCGACCTGTTCAGCTGCGGCGCGATCGACGGCGAGGCCGTGGTCGGCGAGCTGGCACGCGAGCTGCACCTGGCGGCAGTTTCAGTTCGGCGGATTCCGCGCGGCAAGCAGGACAGCGAGGATACCCAGCCCGACGGTCATTCGCTGTAGCCAGCGGCATCCGCTGTGCCCGGCGGGCCCAGCGGCATCCGCTGTGCCCGGCGGCAGGCCGCAGGTGGATCATGGGTACCCGTCATGGCCGTAGTCGCAGTCAGCTCTTGGTTGGAGGTCAGCATGAGCGAGCACGAGTTCGACATCATCGTGATCGGCATGGGCCCGGGCGGCGAGGACGCCGCGGAACGGCTCGCCGATGCGGGCCTGAGCGTGGCTGGGGTCGAGGCCAGCCTGGTCGGCGGGGAGTGCCCGTACTGGGGATGCATCCCGTCCAAGATGATGATCCGCGCTGCCAACTTGCTCGCTGAGGGGCGCCGGATCCCCGGCATGGCCGGTGACTCGACAGTGGTCAGTGACTGGGCGCCGGTCGCCCGCCGGATCAGGGACGAGGCAACCGACAACTGGGACGACCTGGTTGCTGCTGAGCGGTTCATCGGCAAAGGCGGCACGCTGTTCCGTGGCACTGGGAAGATCACCGCGCCGAGCGAGGTGACCGTCGGGGGCAATGTACTGCGGGCGCGGCGCGGGATCATCATCGGAACCGGGACCGGGCCGGCGATCCCGCCCATCCCGGGCCTGGCCGGCACGCCGTACTGGACCAACCACGAGGCGATCGAGACCGAGGAGGTCCCCGAGTCGCTGATCATCCTGGGGGGCGGCGCGATCGGGGCCGAGCTTGCCCAGGTCTTTGCCCGGTTCGCTGCGCCGGTCACGGTGGTCGAGGCGATGGACCACCTGCTGCCGCAGGAGGAACCCGAGGCCGGGGCGCTGATCGCCGAGGTGTTCCGGCGGGACGGGATCGATGTGCAGACCGGCATTTCCGCCACTAGCATCGCCCACGATTCAGGCACGTTCACGGTGACGCTCGCGGATAACAGCAAGGTGACTGCCGCCCGGCTGCTGGTGGCCACCGGGCGCCGCGCGAACCTGGCTGCGGTGGGGGCTGGCGCCATCGGGATCGACCAGACGGCCCGGGCGATCCCGGTCGACGATCACCTCCGGGTGGCGCCCGGTGTCTGGGCGCTCGGCGACATCGTGGGTAAGGGCGCTTTTACCCATATGTCGATGTATCACGCTGACATCGTCGTCGCCGACATTCTCGGCCAGGAGCATCACGCCGCCGAGTACCACGCCGTGCCCCGGGTTACCTTCACCGATCCGGAGATCGGCTGCGTCGGCCTGACCGAGGCGCAGGCCAGGGAGCAAGGTCTGGCGGTGCGCGTCGGCATGGCGCAGATCCCCAGTTCTGCCCGCGGCTGGATCCACAAGGCGGGCAATGACGGCTTTATCAAGCTGGTCGCGGACGTCGACCGCGGCGTGCTGGTGGGTGCCACGTCGGCCGGGCCGACCGGCGGCGAGGTGCTGAGCATGCTCACGCTTGCTGTGCACGCGGCCGTGCCGGTCAAGCGCGTCAACGAGATGATCTACGCCTATCCCACGTTCCACCGCGCGGTCCAGGAGGCGCTCCGCGCCCTGGTCTGAGCCTGCCCGTGCTCCTGGACTGCCGCGTCAGCTCCGCCGCGTCAGCTCCAGACCTCGGCGTCAGCGCCAGACCTCGGCGGCGGTCTCGACCACGAGGCGCAGCTTGGCCATCTGCTCGTCCCGGGTAAGGACATTGCCCTCGACGGTCGAGGAGAAGCCGCATTGCGGCGACAGGCACAACTGCTCCAGCGGCACGTACTTGGCCGCTTCGTCGATCCTGCGCTTAAGCGGCTCCTTGCTCTCCAGCTCGCCGCGCTTGGTCGTGACCAGGCCGAGCACGACCATTTTGCCCGGCGGCACGAACCGGAGCGGCTCAAAGCCGCCCGAGCGCTCGTCGTCGTACTCCAGGAAGAACCCGTCGACGTTGAGCTCGCCGAACAGTGCCTCGGCGACGAAGTCATAGCCGCCCTGAGCGGCCCACGACGACCGGAAGTTACCGCGGCACAGATGGGTGGTGACCGCCATCCCCGCCGGCCGGCCGGCCAGCGCGGCATTGACCTGACGGATATAGCGCTGGTGCAGGTGCTCGGCATCCTCGCCGCGCTCGGCGATCTCGGCCCGCTGGGCCGGGTCGTTGAGGTAAGCCAGGCTGGTGTCATCCAGCTGGAGGTAACCGCAGCCCAGATCGGCGAGCCGACGGATTTCCTGCGCGTAGGCAGCCGACAGGTCGCTCCAGAACTCGTCCATGTCCGGGTACACAGCCGGGTCGAGGGCCGCCGGGCCGCCGCGATAGTGCACCATGCTGGGCGACGGGATGGTCAGCTTCGGGGTCGCTGTCGTGACAGCGGCCTGCAGGTAGCGGAAATCGCTCTCGAAGATCGTGTGATCAAGCCGGATCCTGCTGCCGACATGCAGGGCCGCGGGCGTGAACTCGATGGTGCCCGACGGGTTGCGGAACCGTACCGCCAGGTTGCCCGGCGCCTTGCCGATGCCGCCGAGCTGGTAGATGAAATCCATATGCCAGGACGCCCGCCGGAACTCGCCGTCGGTGGCCGCCTGCAGGCCGACCGCCTCCTGCAGGGCCACTACTTCGGTGATCGCCTCGTCCTCGGCCGCCGCCAGCTGTGCGGCGTCGATGGTGCCGGCGGCGAAGTCGTGGCGGACGGCCAGCAGCTGCTGCGGCCGGAGCAGGCTGCCGACATGATCGGCACGATAGGGAGGCGTGCTCGGCATGACGGCCATCGTCGCCGGTCCGGTGCCAGTCGGTCAATCCGGGCTTGGGCTGCGGGAATGCTGGCTAACAGTTGTGGGTGTCGGGTTGGGTTTGGTAGGTCAGGCCTGCGGGGGTGGTCCACTGGAAGGTGCCGTGCAGGCGGCGGCCAGGCGGCGAAGCCCGGGCGCAGCAGGCCGACCGGGATCGCGCCGGGCAGGCCGGCACCCGGACGCGATCCCGGGGTGGGTTACCTGCCGGCGCGGGCGGGCTCGCCTGTGGCGCTCTCAGGCACGCGGGCTCAACGGGGGAACTGGCGCGGCCACGTCCCGGCGGCCGGTGTCGTCGGCCTGGTGGCCGTCCAGCATGAGGCAGCTAATACCGCTGGCGCGGCCTCGGTGACCTTCGCGTTCAGGCGGCGCCGAGCGACCGGCGGGAAGGCGCGTGGCCGGTCGTGCCGTACCGCTGGCGGGCTGCCTCGCCGGAGGTGCCGAGCATGGCGCCGATCGCGGCCCAGGAGTGTCCTTCGGCTCGTGCGGCGGCGACCGTGTCGGCTAGTTCGCGCTCGCTGCCGGCGAGGCGGCCGAACGCCGCGGCGATATCGCGCAGCGCCGTAGCGTCTTTCACGTCGCCGGGGGCTGGCTCGTGGTCCTGGAACTGGCGGGCCAGTTCGTCTGCGTGGGCGAGGATCTCGTCAGTGGTTCGCGGCATCAGTGGTCACCCTCCCAGCCGGGGAGATATTTGGTCCGGGCACGGTCGGCGTGGACGATGACGGGGCCTGAGTCACCATCGACGACGCCGACCTCCAGGAGGAGGTTGCCGTCACGCCTCGGGCCGACGAGCATCGTCAGGCCCTCATCCAGGTAGTCAACGCTGATCGGGTTGCGCAGGGCGTGAAGCATGTCCTCGTCAGCGACGCCGTACTTGCGCGCGCTGCCCGCGATGACAGGATCCACATACATGCAAGCTACCTTGCCACAGGCAGGTTCACAAGTTACCTTGCCACGCTTCCGCTCGCGCGAGCGCGCGGCTGTATAGCGCACCACGAAAGAACGAAAGAAGCCGTACGAAGGAAGACGAAAGAAGTCATCAGGCCCCTGACGGCGGCGGCGCACCTGGGCGTGGCGGCCGGGAGTCTCGGCCAGGACGACCTCATAGTCGCCGTCGGCGACCAGCTCGGCGGTCAGCTCATCCAGCACCGCCGCGCGGACGTTCCGGCCGAACACCGCCGACACCTCGGTGCGGGTCAGGCCGACTGCTCCCCCAGCCGTGACCGCGCGGGCGAGCCGGTCCAGCTTCGGGTCGCGGAGCTGGCGGGCGGGCATCGGCTCACCTCCTCAGACGGAGCATAGTGTTTGGTGGAGAGCATCTTTAGATAACACTATCGAGTGCCACCGACAAAACACCGACTCGCGCGCAGGCACGGAGGGAAACCCCCGGAGAAATCTCCTGCCACCTGCCGGACGGAAGCGTCACCGCGCCGGACGGGAGCGCCACGTGCGTCCGCTGGATCGTTGACCGGGGAGTATGCGCTGCTCAGTGGTTGTAGGCGATCAGACGTGCGTGAACGCACCGATTCTGGACACTCTTCGCCTGCCAGTCACCGACCATGCGCGGCGTGTTGCGGCACGGCGTTCATAGGGTTGGCTGGTGGCCATCGAGCTGATCTTTGAGACCCATTCCACGACCGTGGACAACGAGCAAGGGCACGCCACCGGATGGCTGCCCGGCCAGTTGTCCGAACGGGGCCGGACGCAGGCGCAGCAACTGGGGCGCCGCCGCATGAGCGACGGGATCACCGCCGTGTTCTGCTCCGACCTGACCCGCGCTGCCGAGACAGCCTCCGTTGCCTTCGGCACCTCCGGGATCCCGGTGCTGTATGACTGGCGGCTGCGCGAATGTGACTACGGGCAGCGCAACGGGATGCCCGTGGCCGAGATGCACGCCGGCCAGCGCGAGCACCTGGACCGGCCCTACCCGGGCGGGGAAAGCTGGCGGCAGGCCGTTGCGCGCGTCGGCCGCTTCCTCGGGGACCTGCCACTGCGCTGGAACGAGCAGCGGATCCTGGTCATCGGGCATCTCGCCACCCGGTGGGGCCTAGACCACTTCATCGGCGGCGTCCCACTGGAATATCTCGCAGAGCAGGACTTCTCCTGGCAGGAAGGATGGGAGTACCGGGTCAACTAGCCAAAGCAGCCCGAAGCCAGCCCGCGTACTGCGCAGAATTACCGGTCAACGATCTAAGGGCTGGGGCTTGCAGTGGCCATGAGCGCCGACTGCGTCGCTGGGCTGCGGCCCGCGCGGGCCGTGCCTGCGCGCATCTATCTCATCCGAGCGCCCATCTGTTGGCTCCCATCGGCAGCCGGATAAGTTAGACGACAGTCTGGCAGCGGAAGGGGCGTTGATGAGCGGCGGGATCGAGCACCTGGTGATCTCCGGGCCGCTGCTGCTGGCTGTGCCGGTTGCCGCGGCCGCGGGGGCGATCACGTTCCTGTCGCCCTGCGTGCTGCCCCTTGTGCCTGGTTACCTGTCCTACGTCACCGGCATGTCCGGCGCGTCCGCCGTCAGCCCCGCCGACGGGCAGGAACCAATGCCGCAGCTGGCAGCCGCCGGTGCAGGTGCAGGTGCCGCGCAGCTGAACTCCTCGGCCGTAACGTCAGCCGCAGGAACCACAGCAGCGGTCGGTCGGCCTGCGGGCAGCGGAACGCGGGCTGCAGTGGCCGGGACGTCGCTGGCCGGGACCTCGCTGGCAGCACCAGGCGCCGGCAGCGAATCAGCCCAGAGAGCTGGTTTCGGCCGGGGCCGGGTGATGATCGGCACTGCCCTATTCGTCCTGGGTTTCTCTGCGCTGTTCGCCACCTACGGCGGCGCGTTCGGGAGCATCGGCCATGTTCTCCAGGCTCACAAAGAGGGCCTGGCCCGGGTGCTCGGCTGCCTGATCATCGCGATGGGCCTGGTGTTCACCGGCGCCTTCGACAGGTTCAGCTTCGCTGGCCGGATCGCCAAGCCGTCCTTCCGGCCGCGGGCGGGCCTGGCCGGAGCGCCGCTGCTCGGCGTCCTGTTCGGCCTGGGCTGGACGCCGTGCATCGGCCCCACCCTCACTGCCGTGCTCAGCCTCACCCTGACCACCGGCACTGCTGTCAGAGGCGCGCTGCTCGCTTTCGTCTACGCGCTCGGCCTGGGCATCCCGTTCCTGCTTGTCGCCTTTGCCGTCCAGCGCGGGATGAACTTCTTCGGGTTCGCCCGGCGGCATGCCCGGCTCATCACCCGGATCGGCGGCGCGATGCTGATCGCGGTGGGTCTGCTCGAGGTGACAGGTGCCTGGGCTAGCGCCGTCACCTGGCTGCAGGTGCACTGGTCCTGGTTCAGCAGCTACAACGCTCCGATCTGACCAAGCCCGGGCCGCTGCTGCTACTCGGCCGCTGCTGCCGCACCGCTTTGACCGCCTAATGCGCCCTGGTCACCCTGGCCTGCGCCACCTTCGCCACCTTCGCCGCCAGCGTTGCCGTCGGGAGCCAGCCGTCGTGCCGGAACAAGACCTTCCCGCTTCGCGACACCAGCTCGATCCAGGGCAGATCCTGCACGCCGTAGCCGTCCGCCAGGCGGCCGGCAGTGTCAGCGGCGACCGGATAGCCAGCCTTCCCGGCGCCCAAACCGGCCAGTAGCCCCGCGACGGCACCCCGGCTGGTCTCGGTGGGCGTTTCATCGATGGCTACGACAGTCGGCCAGCCCCGCCGCAGTGCCCTGGCCTGGTAGCCGCCCAGTGCGCGCAGCCGGGCCGGAAGGTCACTGACCTCCGACAGCCAGGTTGCGAAGAAGACGATCAGATGCGGATGCCCCGGCCCGAGTGTGATGGTGTGCTGGCTGGCCCCGTTGCCGGTTGCGCTACTTCCTGTGCCGCTGCTTGCGGTGCCGCTGCGTGCTGTGCCGATTCCGGCTGCCTCACCGATCACCGGCAACCTCGCCGGGCTGCCTGGCTTGATGCCGGGAACGTACCGGAGCGAGACCAGCCGCCGCGCAGCGGGGTGGCCAGGCACCAGGTCTGACAGCTCGCCCGCGAGGAGCTGCGCCTGCTGGCCGACTCCGGTGTAGGACATCTGAGTGAGGAAGAGCTCTCGCTCGCCGCCGCCCGGACCGATGAGGTAGATCGCCGGCTGATGATCAATCTGCCCGTGCGAGGCCGCAACGTAGACGTGGTAGGCCCGCCAGACAGCGGAGAGCTGGCGAACGCTTCCAGTCAGGAAATCCCACGAGCGCAGCATGCTGTGCGCCGCGGAGTAGTCGCGCACGTCGGCGACGGCTGTGGCATCGGGATTGGCGTCGATACCGAGCAGTTGGATGTGCGCTGCTGCGGCCGGGCCGAGCAGGCTGACCGCCTCCGTCATGCTCTCGGTGGTCAGCGGGCAGACCGTGGTGCACCGTGAGTCGACGAAAGCCATGACCACTGCCTTGCCGCGGAACTGGTGCAGCGAGACCTGGCCGCCGAACTGGTCGGTGAGCGTAAAGCCAGGTGCTGGCCGGCCCAGCAGCGGCGTACCGGGATCGACTGCCGGGTTGGTCATCGCCTGCTGTGCGGCCGCGGCGCGGCCCATCGCAGCGCGGCCCATCGCGTCCGGGCCCATCGCTGCCCCGTGCGGCCGTGCCGCGTAGGCGAGCGCCACAGCCACAGCCACCGCCACAACGATCGCCCCGGCGCCGGTCAGCAGCCACCGTAGCCTCACGTTCGTCCGCTCCCCTGTCCCCGCGCTCCGGGATTCGCCGGTCCGCGATCCGTCGCCGAGTCCGGGCTCCGCCGCCCGTTCCGGACCCGCCCGGTCCGAGATCCGCCCGTTCCGGGAATACTGTCAGTCCTTGTCAACCGGTGTTCCAGGAGCCAACGTACTACAGCCCGTAGTTCAGGATCGCCCCCCATCCGCTCACTCTCAGTAATCTCCGTGCAATCCCGCTACGCAAGTGCGATGAACCGGGTCACTTCGTACCCGCGTGGTAGCCGGGGTTGTGGACTTATTAGCGCTGACCGGCGATTGGGCTCCTAACACTTACCCGAATGCCATTCCGTCACTCTGCGTATTCATTAGCATATTTATTGAGCGATTCCTTGGCTCAGCCGACTGAAAAAGGTTGTATTCATCATGTTGGGATGACACACTCTCGTTGTGGCGATCGCGCTCGACGGGGGCTTCCCGGGAGAATCTGCAGGCAAAGCAGCCGATCCGCTGAACTTCAGCACCCTGGGCCGACGCGCCGAAGCACATCGCGGGCAGCCGACCGTCTTTACCAGACCCAACGCGGTCGGGAAGGCGGCCGGTCCGGCTGACCTCGCGGCCGGTCCGGCTCACCTCGGGACCGGGCAACCTCCTAGAACTGACGGCATAGGCCCAGTTGAGGCGACCTCGGCGGATCAGTCGTCCGATCTGGACTTCAATGTGCGGCTGCTGCAGGAATCATTCGCGCATGTCATGGCTAATCCGCAGCTATCAATGGAATACTTTTATGCGCACATGTTCGCGCATAATCCGGAAATGCGCCCGCTCTTCCCGCTTGCCATGAATGGCGTCCGAGAGCATGTCTTCGCGGCTCTCGCCCGTTTCGTATGGACCTTGGACACGCCGGCCGCCTGTGCCGAATTCCTCCAGCAGACCGGTCGGGATCACCGCAAATTCGGAGTCAAGGATAAGCACCACCAGTCCTTTTTTGCCGCGCTGCAGGCGACGGTCGCGCACTTCAGCGGGCCCGGCTGGACAGCCGACACCCAGGCAGCATGGGCCAAGGCGGTGGAGTTTGCCGACAGCACGATGCGAGCCGCATCGCAGCAGGATGCGATCGCCCAGCCGCCCTGGTGGCTGGCCGAAGTGGTCGGGCATGACCTGCGCACCTCGACGCTTGCTGTGCTGACCATCCGGCCGGGCGAGCCGCTGGCTTACCAGCCGGGTCAGTACCTGGACGTGCAGGTAGCACGCTGGCCGCGACTGTGGCGCAGTTACTCGGTCGCGAACGCGCCGCGCCCGGACGGCCTGCTTGACCTCCATGTCCGTGCCGTGCCCGGTGGCATGGTCAGCAACGCCCTCGTGCACCATGTCGCGGTCGGTGACACCCTCCTGCTCGGCCGGGCGCGGGGGGAGATGATCATGCCGGCGCAAGTCGAGCGCGACCTGCTGTGCATCGCCGGCGGCACCGGGCTCGCTCCGGTCAAGGCCATCATCGAGGGGGTGATCGCCGCCACCAAGGATGCGCAGCGGCGCACCATCACCTTGCTTTTTGGTGCTCGTCAGGCCGCCGAGCTCTACGACACGCCCGCCCTGCAAGTGCTCCAGTCGGCTTATCGGTCTCTGTCGGTGGTTCCGATCGTGTCCGACGAGCCGGGTTTCAGCGGACTGACGGGTACCGTCCCCGACCTCGTGGCCACCCGGGAGGGAATCGAAGACTGCGAGATCTTCATCAGCGGCCCGGCTGAGATGGTGGCCGAAACCGAGCAGGCGCTAGCCGGGCGGGTAGCCGCCGAGCACGTTCATCACGATCCGCTGAGCGAGCTGTCGGCGTCCTGAGCGGCGGGTCCCAGGTACTCGGCGAAGAAGGCGAAGATCCGCCGCCAGGAGTCCTCGGCGTCCGCCCGCTGGTAGCTCATCCTCGCGATCTTCGCCACGGTGGCCAGGGCGCCGGTCGTCTCCGACATGAAGCGGTGGCCCGAGCCCGGGTATATCTCGATGTCGTGCGGCACCTCCAGCACCGTCAGCGCCCGCTGCAGCCGCTCGGGGGGCGCGGTGCCCATCGGGTCCCGGCCGCCGAAGCTGCCGACGACCGGGCAGGCGCCGGTCAGGGCGCGCTCGGTGTCCTTGGGGACGTCGCCGTAGTTGACCGACACGACGGCGAAGCCGTCCCGCGGGGCGCACAGCAGCGCGAAACCGCCGCCCAGGCAGAAGCCGATGACACCGATCTTGCCGGTGCAGTCCACCCGCGCCGCCAGGAAGGCCCTGGCCGCATCGATCGCCGTGAAGGCTGGGCCGGAACCAGAGCGAACCTGCTGGATAGCGGCGCGGATGCAGCGGAACCACGGCTTGCCGGCGAACAGGTCCGGTGCCATGGCCAGGTAGCCGTGCGCGGCGAACTCATCAGCCTTGCCCCGGATGTCGTCGGTCAGGCCGAACGCCTCGTGCAGCACCACCACCGCGGGCCACGGGCCCGGGCTCCCGGGCGGCACGGCGAGGTAGCCAGGCGCGGTTCCCCCGGTCACCGGATAAGAAATGTCAGGCATGGGGAAGCACTATCACACCTTCCGCCACCGCGGCACCCAGGCGCCGTCGCTGACGGTGTAGTCATCGAACAGTGCCGGGGCCTCGGCCCGCATGAGCTCGGCGATCTTGCCAAACAGCAGCCGGATCTCCTCCTCAGCGCCAGGGTCGGTCCGCGCCTCGATGGTGTGCCGCAGCGTGCGGATGTTGGCCGTCCATAGCAGTCCGGTCGCCACTCCGTCCGGCGCGAACCGCCGCATGAACGAGGTCTTGTGCTTCTTCTCGTGGAACGGCACGCCCTCGCCGTCCAGGCCGAAATGACCAGCCATCCAGCGCTGGAACTCCTCCATCTGCTCCAGCAGCGCGGTCGAGCGCTTCATCAGCTCCGCGTCGGCCAGCGCCCAGTCCGGGAACCAGAACGGGATGTCCGCCAGCCGGACGAACCGCAGCGACTCCTGCGAGATCGCCACCCCGGGCCGGTGCCGGGCCAGCTCATGGGTCAGAACCCGGCTGACGTTGTGCAGCACGAAGCTGAAGCTGACGTGCTCCAGGACCGAGCCGTGCGCGCTAGACAGAATGTTCTGCAGGTAGGCGTCCTGGTCGGTCCGGATCCTCGTGACGTTCGGATTGAGCCCAGGCTCCCAGGACCGGTAGCACAGCCGCCCGCCGAACTCGGCTAGGTTCAGTGCGTCGTTGTCCAGGTCACCGTGGTCGAGCCGCTCCAGCCAGCTTTCTCCGCCGACCTCGCGCAGGTAAGCAGCCAGCGCTGCGTAGTCGATCTCGGGCCGGGCGACGAGGAACACCTCTGGCTGCACGCTCTTCATGGCACGGCACACTACCGGCGGCCGCCGACATCCGCGCGGCGCGTGGCGGCGCAGCCGGTTCTGGCCTACGATCCACGGGCATCGTTCCAGACCGCCCGGCCGCCGAGATCCGCCCAGCGGGACGGCCGGCTATCTCAACGGGGGAGAGATATCTTCATGTTTCGCACTCGCCGACTGGCCGCGGGCTTCGCGCTGGCCATCAGCCTGACCGCATCGTCCGCGATGGTGGCCTCGGCCGCGCTCGCCGTGCCCGCCGGCCCATCCGGCGCAGCCAGCCCGGCCGGCCCGGCCAGCACCGGACCGTACTCCAGCTGGAAGGCTGCCCAGCGGGCGGCAGGTTTCTCGCTCAAGCACCCGACCAAGACCTACACGCTGAAGCGCTCGGGCGACATCCTGGTCGAGAAGTGCGAAGTCACCGGCGAGCTGAGCAAGCGTGACGTGTTCGCGCGTTACGGCTCGGTCCGGCATCAGCTGCTCAGCATCGACCAGAACAATTCCGGTGGCCCGTGCGGCAACTTCGGCGAGGCTAAGACGCTGCGGACCTACCGCGTCGAGGGCGTCAAGGCCACCCTGTACGGCTTCTGCGACCTGCCGGCCCTGCCTTCCTGTAACTCCAGGAAGGCTCAGCTACTGCTGACCTGGCTCAAGCACGGCGTCTACTACGAGGCGTCCTCGCGAGGCGAGTGGCGCGCCGTGCTTGTCAGCTTCGCGCGGTCCCTGCACCTGGCGGGCTGAGCCCTGGCGGGCTGAGCCCTCGGGGCCAGCCAGCCAGCGCAGCGTCAGCGGAGGGCGGCCCGGTCCCGGCATAGTCGCAGCACGTTCGCGATGATCTGGTGACCGGCGCCGCCCGCGGCGGTCAGGATCGACTCGGGATGGAACTGCACCCCGAAGCGGCCCTGCGCCTGGTCCTCGATCGCCATCACCACGCCATCAGAGGTCACCGCGGTGACCGTGAACCCGCCGCGCACCTGCGCCGGCGTCGCGTGCAGCGAGTGATACCTGGCCGCGGTGAACACCGGCGGCAGGCCCGCCAGCAGCGAGCCGCCGAGCACCTGCACCCGGCCGGGCTTGCCGTGCACGGGCGTGGCGAGCAGGCCGAGCGTGCCCCCGGCGTGCTCCACCATCGCCTGCAGCCCCAGGCACACGCCGAAGGCGGCCAGGCCGCGCGCGTCGAGCTCGGCCAGCAGCTTGTCGCAGCCGAAATCAGCCGGGCGGCCTGGCCCGGGTGACAGCACGACCAGATCCGGCGCGTACTCATCCAGCCGGGCGGGGTCGAATCCGGCCCGCAGCGTGGTGACTTCCGCGCCCTGCTCGCGGAAGTACCCGGCCAGGGTGTGCACGAAGGAGTCCTGGTGATCGACCAGGAGGACACGCAGTCCAGTGCCGGGCAGCGGCACTGGGGTGGCGGGCTCGGAGTGCAAGCGGTGTCCCGTTTTGGCTGCTGGGTTTATTGCCGATGATCGGTCTGCTGCACCGGGTTCGGCGAGCGTCTCCAGCAGGGCCCTTGCCTTGAGCTCGGTCTCCCGCTCCTCGGCTGCGGGGTCGGAGTCGAACAGCAGCGTCGCGCCGGTCCGGACCGCGGCGACCCCGTTCCTGATGTGCGCCGTGCGCAACGTGAGTCCGGTGTTCATCCCGCCGTCGAAGCCGATCACCCCGACCGCGCCGCCGTACCAGCGCCGCGGCGCGTCCTCGTGGTCCTCGATGAACTGCATCGCCCAGGTCTTGGGCGCTCCGGTCACGGTGACCGCCCACATGTGGGTGAGGAAGGCGTCCAGGGCGTCGAAACCGGGCCGCAGCCGCCCCTCGACGTGATCCACGGTGTGGATCAGCCGGCTGTAGATCTCGATCTGCCGCCGGCCGATGACCTTGATGCTGCCCGGCACGCAGATCCGCGACTTGTCGTTGCGGTCCACGTCGGTGCACATCGTCAGCTCCGACTCCTCCTTGGCCGAGCTGAGCAGTTCCAGGATGTTGTCGGCGTCCTCCAGCGGCCCGGCGCCGCGGGCGATCGTGCCGGCGATCGGGCAGGTCTCGACCCGGTCACCGGTTACCCGCACGTACATCTCCGGCGAGGCCCCGACCAGGAACTCGCCCTCGCCCAGGTTCAGGAAGAACTCATACGGCGCCGGATTGCGCTGCCGCAGCCGCTCGTAGAAGGCCGCGGGCGAGCCGCAGGAACCATGGAAGACGTGGCTCGGCACGACCTCGAACAGGTCGCCGCAGGCAAAACGCTCCCTGGCTTCCTCGACGACAGCGGCGTACGTGCCCGGCACCGGGTCAGCGGGAAGGGCGGAAAAACCTTTGGGCATAACGAGCCCACCCTGCTGACTCTCAGCACCTTCCCTTGCTGCCGCCCGGGGCAGATCGTGCGTTGACCCGCTTGACGTGACGAAATCGTAGGAGTAGCAGGTGGCGGTCTCGCGCTTGCGGTCCAGCACGTACAGCCGGTCGGGCACGTGCAGAACCAGGTCGCGCTGGCTCTCGCCGCGCTCGTGCCGCAGCCGCACCGGCTCGAACTGGAACGCCAGGTCGTAGCCGAAGGCGCCGTACAGGCCCAGGTGCGGGTCGGGCGCGGCGAAGGCGGCGATCACCTCGCGGAGCGCCGAGAACACGGTGGGGCGGCGGCTGCGCTCCTCTTCGGTAAAGGTTTCGCCGGTGTCCTCGATGATCACCTCGACCAGATCAGCCCCGTCCTGATCAGCCCGGTCCTGATCAGCCCGGTCCTGATCAGCCCGGTCCTGGCGCTGATCAGTTCCTCTCCCGGCGTCCGGCGTCGTTGCCGGTGTCGTTGCCGGTGTCGGGGTCGGCGTCGATGCCGGCGTGCCCGCCCGGCGCAGCGCCGCCTCGATGACCGGCAGGAGCACCCGGCCGCGCTCGTTCAGCGCCCGCGCCGCGATGCGCCGGCCCCGGACGACGATCTCGACGGGCGGATCCACATAAGCCAGATGCCAGCGGCTGTAGCGGCCTGGGTACTCCATGCCGGAACTGAGCACGCCGCCGCGGCGCTCGTCAACCTGCCGGGTGATGTCAGCGAGCAGGCCAGGGTCGAACGGCGCGGCGGTCCGGCTGATCCGGACGCCGCCGCCGGTCACGAACTCGGTGCGCCCCCCGCCGGCGTCGGCGTCGGCGTTACTGTGCGCGTCACTGCTGTGCGTGCCGGTGCTGTTGGTATCGCCAGTGTGTTTGGCGCCAGTGTGGGCACTTGCACTGTCGGTACTTGCACTGTCGGTACTTGCACTGTCGGTGCCAGGCATCTGGGCCCCTCGCATCGTCGGGCCGGCTCGGCGGACGGGCACGAGAAAGGCGACCGCCGGTGCCGGACGGTCGCCTTCAGGATCTGCTGGGATAGCGCGAACCAGGCACCGCCTAATGGCGGCGCCACCAGCCTGCGGTCGAGTTCGCGTGCATGGCGTGAGCCTATCCGCGCCCGCCTCCCGGCGCCAACCCCCGCTGCTCCCGCCCCGTCCCGCCCCGTCCCGTCCCGTCCTGCTGCAGCCGTCCCGCTCCCGCCCCGTCCCGGTGCTCCTCCCCCGCTGCCCTCATGATCGTGGAGTGTTCATTGCGGAAAACCGCAACAAACACTCCACGATCATGGAGACGGGCAGTCGCTAGAGGGCGTAGACGACAGTGACGGACTCACTGAGCTGCTCAGAACCGGCTGATATTGGTACAGAGCGGGCGGCAGGCGCCCCGGCGTTGGCGAATGCCACCGGGAACGGCTGCGTGCTGCTGGCGTCGGTGATGCTGATCACCGGCCCGAGCGACTCGCCGAGTGCTCTGGCGTACTGCGCTGCCTTGACCCTGGCGTCGGCCAACGCCGCGGCCCTGGCGTGCGCCAGCAGGCCGCTGGTGTCGCTCAGGTTCAGCGAGATGCCGTCCACGGTCACGGTGTTGCCGCCAGCGGCGACCGCCTCCTGGATCTGCGCGCCGGCGGCGCTGAGGTGGCGCAGGGTTGCTGTCAGCGACTCACTGACGCCGTAACCGTCCGGCGTCTGCGAGCTGCCCCGGTAGTTGGGCTGGATCGACAAGCCCGAGGTCTGAATGTCGGCGGCTGCCACCGCGTGCGCACGCAGCGCCGCAGTGACCCGGCGCGCTGCTTTGTTGGCCTGCTGCAGCGCGGCGTCGACCGACGGAGCATTGACCTGTACGCCCATCGCCAGGATCACCTGGTTCGGCGTGCCGGTGACGGTTCCGGTGCCAGTCACGGTGATCCGGGCCGATTGCCCCGAGGATGCCTGCGCAGCCGCCGGAGTCCCGGATCCACCCGGGCCGGCTGTCGACGCGCGGCCGGCTGATCCGAGCGCAAACGCGCCGATGAGGAGGGCGCCGGCCGCTACGCCGATGACAGCGACCCGGTAGCTGGGAGTGATCGTGATCGCCATGACTAAGGACTCCTGGTCTGCTGGAAGGTGATTGCCGCTTCGACGCGGCAGCGCACCCGGCGGTTCCGCTGGGTCTGTCGGCGCCGGCTCCGCCGGATCTGCCGGGTCCGCGACCAGATCGGTCCGGAAGCTCAGAACTCGGCCTGGCAGCCCGCGCCGGCTTCGGCTGCCTTGTGGTACACAAGGGCAGCGGCAGCAATATCCTCGACGGCAAGCCCCAGCGACTCGAAGACGGTGATCTGGCGCGGGCCGGTCCGGCCGGCTTCGGTGCCAGCCAGGATCTCGCCTATCTCCGCCCGGATGTGGCCGGAGCCGATGGCGCCGTCGGCCAGTGCGAGCAGGTAGTCGCCGGATTCGCTGGTGACCGACTCGCGGCTGTCGGCGAACAGCGCGGCTGCCGCGACGGTCTGGCTGTCCAGCTCCCTGGCCGCGGGCAGGCACGCCCCGATCGCGTTGATGTGCGCGCCATCGCCGATCCAGTCTCGCTGCACGACCGGGACGGCCGAGCTGGTCGCGGTCACGATAATCCCCGCGCCGGCCACGGCGTCCCTGGCCGATGCGCAGGCGACGACCGGCACGGCCACCTGCTCGGCCAGCGACGCGGCAAAGGCGGTCGTCCTGGCCAGATCGCGGCCGGCGACCCGGATCAGCGCCAGCTTCCGCGCGCCGGAGATGGCCAGCACATGAGCCCTGGCCTGCACGCCAGTTCCGACGATCGCCAGCACGTCGGCGTCCACCCGGGCCAGCAGGCCGGTGGCGACTGCGGATACTGCGGCCGTGCGGATCTCGGTCAGCGCCGAGGCGTTCAGCACCGCCAGCGGCTCGCCGGTGGCGGTGCTGGAGAGCAGCACGATGCCCTGGTGGGCGTCCAGGCCGGTAGCCGGGTTCGCCGGGGTAATGCAGATCGCCTTGAGCCCGTAGGCCGCCGGCTCAACCGACTCACCAGCTGACCCATCAGCACCGGCTGACCCGCTGGCCAGGTACGCCGGCATCAGCGCCATCAGCCCGGCCGCGCCCGGTGGGCGCAGCACGGTTCGCAGCGGCTGGTACACCTCGCCGCGGGCCAGCGCGACGAGCGCAGCGCGCATGGCGTGTGCGCATTCGTCGTAGGGCAGGAGCCGGTGCACATCGCGGGCAGACAAGACCAGCATCGTCGAGCCCGGCGGTCAGCGTCAGCGAGCGGGATCGGATCCGGCCGCACTGGTGGCGACAGTGACGGCCCGCGGCGCGATGGTCAGATCGTCGGCTGTGTGCTCCGGCACTGGCCTGCCGACGATCTGATAGACGGCCTTCCCGTCCACCGTTTCCTGTTCCAGGAGCAGGTCGACCAGCCTGCCGAGCTGGTCTCGGTGCGAGCGGATCAGCTCGATGGCGTCCCGCTCCGCCTCGCGCAGCAGCCGGGAGACCTCGGCATCAATGGTGGCCTGGGTCGCCTCGGCGAACGGTCGACTGGACATGCCAGCGCCGCCCCCGCCCAGGAACACCGAGCCGCCCTCGGGATAGCCGACCGGACCCAGCGCCGGGGACAAGCCGAACTCGCGGACCATCTTGGTGGCCAGGTCGGTGGCGCTGGACAGGTCATTCGCTGCGCCAGTCGAGCCTTGGCCGAGTTCGACCAGCTCCGCGGCCCGGCCGCCGAGCCGCACGGCCAGCGCCTCCTTCAGGTAGTCCTCGCCGTACAGGTGCCGCTCGACCAGCGGGAGCTGCTGGGTAACGCCGAGAGCCTGGCCGGCCGGCAGGATGGTCACCTTCTCCACCGGATCGGCATTGTCCGACAAGGCGGCGACGATCGCGTGGCCGGCCTCGTGGATGGCGACGGCGTGCTTCTCAGCCGGCAGCAGCACATTCGAGCCCTCGCGGCGGCCGAGCAGGATCCGGTCCCGGGCACCGGCGAAGTCCTCCGCGGTCAGCACCTCGCGGTTGTCGCGGACCGCGAAGATCGCCGCCTCGTTGGCGAGGTTGGCCAGGTCAGCGCCGGAGAATCCGGGTGTGCCGCGCGCCACGATCTGCAGGTTCACATCGGGAGCGAGCCTCTTGCCCCGACAGTGCACGGCGAGGATCGCTGCCCGCTCGGCGAGCGTGGGCAGCGGAATCACGACCTGCCGGTCGAACCTGCCCGGCCGCAGTAGTGCCGGGTCCAGAACCTCCGGCCGGTTGGTCGCGCCCAGCACGACGATCCCCTGGCCCATCTCGAAGCCGTCCATCTCCGACAGCAGCTGGTTGAGCGTCTGCTCGCGCTCGTCGTTGGAGACCACCGCGCCGCTGCCTGCCCGTCGCTGGCCAATGGCGTCGATCTCGTCCACGAAGATGATCGCCGGAGCTCGCTTGCGCGCCTCGGTGAACAGGTCACGGACCCTGGCCGCGCCGACGCCGACGAACATCTCCACGAAACTGGAGCCGGTAACGGAGAAGAACGGCACCGAGGCTTCGCCGGCCACCGCCCTGGCCAGCAGCGTCTTGCCGGTGCCCGGCGGCCCGATCATGAGGACGCCTCGCGGAGCCATCGCGCCGGCCCGCTGGTAGCGCCCGGGACTGCGCAGGAAGTCCACCACTTCGGCAATCTCTGCCTTGGCTCCCTCGTATCCGGCCACGTCGCTGAACTTGGTCTGCGGCCGCTCAGCGTCGAAAATCTTCGCTCGCGATCGGCCCACCCCAAGCACGCCCTGCAGGCCAGCGGCTCCGCCCCCGGCCCGTGCCATCCGCCGGAACAGGTAGAACACGAAGATCAGCGGCAGCAGCAAGATCAGCCACGAGAAAAGTTCCGCGCTAAACGAGGAGCCGGGCTGCTCCGCCGTCACCGACTTGACACCCTCATTGGTCAGCTGCGTGCTGAGCGCCGCCGTCGGCTCGCCGGGGATGACGGTCGTGTAGGTTTTTCCGGTTGACAGCTCGCCGCTCGCGATCGTGTTCGAGCCGCTGGAGCTGTTGGCGAAGGTGACCGTCTTGATCTTGTGGGCGCTGGCTTCGGAGATGAACTGGGAGTAACTAAGCTCTGCGGGCGAGTTGGCATGGATCGCGGGCAGGAAGATGTAGAGCAGCACCATCGCCAGGATCGCGACCGGCCAGAGCCAGTGCCGCCAGGCTGGCGGCGGCGGCGGTGCCGTGCGAACTGGCTTGTCGCCTGGCGGCGGTGGAATCGGCTGCTTGCTCATGACTCATCCTAGATCCGGCGAAGTGGCCAGAAACTCTGCCCCTGTGCATCGTAGTCGAGCAGCCTGTCAGCGACGGGCTGCTGGCCCCCGGTAGCGATCATGTCGTCGCAGCCGCGACGGTAGGCTCTGCCGCGTGCGATGGATGACGTGATACCTGACGTGCGGCCGGCCGGGGAGAATGCAGCAGCGATGGGAATAGACATCATCGTCAACGGGGCTGCGGTCACAGTTCCGGACCGGGGCGGCCAGAGCCTGCTCGACGTTCTGCGCGGCGATCTTGGCATAACCGGGCCGAAGCTCGGCTGCGGCGAGGGTGCCTGCGGCGCCTGCACCGTGCTGGTTGGCCGCCGGGCCGTTACCGCGTGCTCGACGCCGGCCGCCGAGGTGGCGGGGCAGCGGATCACCACCGTGGAGGGCCTGGCCGAGGACGGCATCTTGCATCCGGTGCAGCAGGCATGGCTGGAGACCGGGGCACTGCAGTGCGGGTACTGCACGCCCGGCTGGCTGACTGCCACGGCCGCCCTGCTCGGCCGGATAGCGGATCCGGACGACGCCAGGATCGCGGCGGAACTGGCAGGCAACGTCTGCCGCTGCTGCACCTATCCGCGGATAATGCGCGCGGTGCACCGGGCCGCTGAGCTGATGGAGCACCCTGAGCTGCTCGGTCCGGTGCCGCCGCAGGCGAGTCCCGGGGTGCCTGCCGGGTACGGTCATCCGTCGGCCCTGCCCAGCGTGCCGTGGGACCAGTCGGGGAAGGACGAGCAGTCATTCTTCGAGCTGCTCGGGGACGGACTGGTGACGGTGGCAGCCACCGGCGCCGCACCAGCGAGCCTGGCCCCGGGCGGCTGGGGCGCATCCGATGACGCCTGGGTGCATGTCGGCGCCGACGGCGCGATCACGGCATTTACCGGCAAGGTCGAGGCGGGGCAGGGTACCCGCTCCGCGCTGGCGCTGCTCGTCGCGCAGGAGCTGGCGGTTCCCCCGGCATCGGTCCGGGTGGTGATGGGCCAGACCGACGTGTCCCCTTTCGATATCGGCACTTTCGGCAGCCGCTCGATGCCTTATGCGGCACCACCGCTGCGGGCCGCGGCCGCCGGCGCGCGAGTGCTACTGCGCGAGGCGGCAGCCCAGCGGTTCGGCCTCCCGGCAGCGGATCTGACCACGGCAGACGGCCTGGTGGCTGGTCCCGACGGCGGGCCGGCCATCGGCTACGGCGAGCTGCTGACGGGCGTGCGCCGGGTCGAGCGGGTGCCGGCCGACGTACCGGTCACCGAGCCGGGGACCTGGCACGCGGCCGGCCGGCCCGCCAGGGCCGTTGGCGGCGCGGACGTTGTCACCGGCGCCAAGCGCTTCCCGGCGGACCTCACGATCGACGGCATGCTGCACGGATGTGTGCTCCGCCCGCCCGCCTTCGGTGCCGTACTGCGTAGCGCCGACACGACGGCGGCGGGGGCGCTGCCTGCGGTAACGGTGATCCGGGACGGCGACTTCATCGGTGTTGTGTCGCCGGACCGGGCAGCCGTCCGCCAGGCGATCGAGGCCGTCGACGCCGCCTGGGACACCGCACCGCAGCCGGGTAGCCAGGAGTTGGCTGCTTACCTTCATGCGCACCCCGTCGCGGGCGAGGGCTGGAGCGCCCCCTTCCTGCAGGAGGCTGGTGACGTCGACGCCGCGCTGGCGGCGGGCCCGCTGCGGCTGTCTGCGCACTACGCGACCGCCTATATCGCGCACGTCCCGCTGGAGCCGCGGTCTGCCCTGGCCAGCTGGGACAACGGGCAGCTGACGGTGTGGACCGGCAGCTCTACGCCGTTTCGCGCGCGCCGTGAGCTGGCAGCCGCCCTGAACGTGCCGGAGGCAAGCGTGCACGTGATCGTGCCGGATTACGGGGGCGGCTTCGGCGGCAAGCACGGCAGTGTCGTGGCGCTGGAGGCCGCGCGGCTGGCGCGCGGCGCCGGCCAGCCCGTGCAGGTGCAGTGGAGCCGCCGCGAGGAGTTCCACTGGGGCTACCTGCGGCCCGCCGCGCTCATCGAGGTGCACAGCAGCGCCGACCGGACGGGCGCGATCACCGGCTGGTCGTGCACCAACGTCAACTCCGGGCAGATCGGGCTCCTGGGCCCGTACCGGATTGCGCATCAGCGCGTGGCGTACCAGCCCGCTGATTCACCGCTGCCGCAGGGGTCCTACCGGGCCCTGGCGGCCACAGCGAACAACTTCGCGCGGGAATCGCATCTTGACGAGCTGGCAGCGCACGTCGGCGCCGATCCGCTGGAGTACCGGCTGCGCCACCTGGACGACGAACGGCTGACGGCGGTGCTCCTGGCGGCGGCCGACCGGCTGAGCTGGCGGCCAGGAGCACCGCCGGCCGGCCTGGCCGAGGGTACCGGTGCCGGGATCGCGGTCGGGTTCGAGAAAGGCGGGCGCGTCGCTACCGCGGCCGAGGTGCGGATCGACGGTGACGGGGCGCTGCACGTGCTGCGCCTGGTCACTGCCTTCGACTGCGGTGCCGTTGTCCATCCCGACAACCTCACCAACCAGATCGAGGGCGCCGTCATGATGGGCCTCGGCGGAGCGCTGTTCGAGGCGATCGAATTTGCCGGCGGCCGGATTCTCAACGCCTCGATGGCGCAGTACCGCGTGCCGCGGCTCAGTGACCTGCCAGCTGTGGAGGTCATCCTGCTCGACCAGCCCGGCGAGCCATCGGCCGGCGGCGGCGAGACGCCGATCATCGCCGTGGCGCCGGCCATCGCCAACGCGATCTTCGCCGGGTGCGGGATTCGGCTCAGGTCCATGCCACTGGCCCCCCGGGGCAGGGTGCCGGGCTGGCCGGCCAGTCTGGCCGGCCAGCCGATCGCGCGAAAGTGAGGACGGTACCGGTGCGCGGATTCTGGCCGGGCAGCGGACGGACCGCCTGCGGATCCCCGGCTGCGGCTTCCCGCCGCAGAGGCGAGCCTGCTGGCAGCTCAGCGGCAGATCAGTGACAACCCGGCGCCGCGCGTGCCCGCGGTCAATCAGCCGCTGCCCAGGCGGTAACGACGCGCCCCGGGATACCTGCGGTTGATCATCCTCACTCCGTTGAGGTCCTGGCGGGTGGGTGCCCGGTGGCCAGTTCGGCGGCCAGCCGGAGCATCGCGGGGCGCTGTGAGGCCGCGTACAGCTGCTGGGCTCCGCTGAGCATCCAGTCATCGCCGACCGGGACGATGCGGGCGGTCATGAAGCAGCCCGGCCGCATCGACGCCAGGGCCGCAGGCCCGGCGTTTGCCCGTATCCGGTAAGTCCGCTTGTCACCGAGGTTGGTCGCGGTGATCGAGTCCCCGGCCTGCTCACGGACAAAGACGCCGGCCACCACCTCGCGCCAGCTTTCCAGCACCTGGCGGTCGTCATCGGTGAGGTCGGGGTGATCGGCGGCGAAGACCTCCGCCACGGTGCGGCCATCGGCCAGCGGTTGCTGCAGGATGAAGTGATCGATCACGTTGGTGACGTCGGCCTGGCTGGTGACCGGGCCGCTGGCGTGCTGGTTGAGCGCCTCGTCGAGCTCGCCGGAAAATCGCGGTGAACAAGCAAGCTCAACCAGCTGGCGTTTCAGCTCGCTGCAGCGCTCCAGCAGGCCGGATAGCTCTGACGGCGGATCGCTACTGGCCGCCTCCAGCAGCCATGACTCCTGCAAGGCGGCCGTGCCGTCTGGGCCCAGCGCAGGCACGTAGGGGATGAAACCACGCTCGAACGCCGCTATCTGAATCTCCGGCGGGACATGCCTGACGTCCACGGCCAGCCCGTTCACCTCGATGATCCACTTCAGCGGGTTCCGGGCGGCCACATCGGCCCGTTCGAACTCCGGTGAGAAGAGGCTGATCCGCAGCAGGTCACGGACCTGCCTGGCTTTGCTGCCCATCGTGGTCTTGGCAACGCCGAACGCCTCGCTGAGCTGGTCAGCTGTCGCCGTTGGCCCGACCGCAGGATCAAACAGGAAGTTGGCCTGACCCAGCGCGTACACCACCCCAGCCGCCCAGCCGGCCCGGCGGCCGCGCAGCAGCGGCGACGGCCGCTTACGGGCCAGCTTCGCCACCGCACGCCGGGCCAGATCGGCATATTCCTCGTCTAGGACAGCCAGGCACACCGCGTCGGTGATGGCCACGATCTCATCAGCCACTGGCCGGAGGGCTTTCGGCACCTTCAGTTCGTCAAGACCGATCATGGCAGCTGTGGCGCTCGCTGCTCACTGCAGCCGTCCGCAGCTGCAGCATTGCCGCTCGCCTTCCTTGCCGCGGTCGGCCGCGGCCATCTGTCGGCCGACGTGACAGCCTGGGACTTTTCCCGGCCGAACCTCTTGAGGTAGAGGTCCTCGATGAACTGAGGCAATGGTGCCTTCCACGGTTCTTGCCGGTGGTTGGCGATCTCGCCGAGCTTGCGCTGGTTCAGGCCGAGTTCGCGGGCCATCTGCATCTGCGCGTGCGAGAGGTGGTACCGCTGGCGCGCCTCAGTCCAGGCCTGTGCCTGGGGCGGAAGGGAGTTCGGGCTCTTCCCCATGCTGCTCAGCTCAGCCAGTGCCGATAGGCATCGATCCACTGCGCGCCGACAGGCGGCGGCGCTGGCAGCGGAAGATCCAGCACCCGGACAGCCTGGCGGATCCTGCCACGGGCGCACACGGCGAGAATGCTGTTGTCCTCGCCAAGGCCGATGTGCTCCACGGTGACCTCGACGCCCAGGACACTGGTCACGAACGGGATCTTGAGGTTGTCCACGATCATCGCGTGGAAGCCCATTGCCTGCTCGTCGTCGCCGTAAGCGTCGACCGTAGCTTCCTCGGCCATCGCTGCAAGTTCTGCTTTGCTCAACGCAGCCACCGGGCAAGCGTACCGAGGCGTACCGGGACCGGCCCTCCATTCTGATGTGAGGACAAGGGAGACGACCATTTTGGAACCGTTCTGTCCCCAGGCGCAGAACCGACCCGTTTTCGAGGTTCCGTGCCACGTCAGGCGGCGGACTTGCGGCGTGCCACCCGTATGGCGCCAATCTGGACGGCGAGCAGTACGCACATGATGATCACAGGGATGACGTCCGGTAGTGCCTTGGACGAGGCGCCATTTGCCGAGTTGTCGTGCCGCACGAAGGCCGTGAGCAGGAAAAGCGCCGCAGCTACGGCCGGGTGCGTGACAAGCCCTACGCGCTTGGACACGTAGTAGTTGTAGGAGATGCCGAAATGGATCGGAACGCTCGCGTCACTGGGCAGCGTGACCGCGCCGTAGCAAGAGACGCAGATCATCGCGAGCAGGAGCACGCCACCGATGACGAGCGCCGCTGTCACCGCAGCACCTCCCTGGAACGCCTCATCACTATCCCTCCGTATCGTCCGCAGCAGAGCGGAACCGGCGCGTGCCCGGCCCAGCGGGCCTGTTTGTGCCTGGCCAGATCTTGGTCATGCGGGATTCCGGTTCACCGTCGGCTAGGGGGACGTCGGCCGTAGCCACAGGCCGGCGAGCTTGCCATCGTCGTCGAAGATGACTCGTCCGGTCGCCTCGCCGGCCTCAAAGTGCAGCGGAACTTCGACCACGGTCTGATCGCCGCCCCGGTGCGCGAACGGTTCGCCCATGCGCTCGAATCGGCCGATCATGCCGACCGTGCGTGCCCAGCCGCTGGCCAGCTGCCCGGCGTCGCCGCCTGCGCCCATTCTCGCGTTGAAGTCCCGGCGCGCGTCTTCCCAGCGGCCCTCGGTGAGGCAGGTGACAACCGCGACCGCCCGGTCCGCGGTGCCGGGCGGGACGTCCGTTCTCATCGGGGCGCCGGTGCGTGGGTCGACCGGATGCCCGAACCGCTGGAACGCGGCCTGCCGGGTGGTGCCCAGAACATCACCGATCTCCCTCCAGCTATGGCCGGCGGCCCGCGCCCGATCGACGGCCTCCTGCAGTGCCTCGCCGGTGGCAACCGACAGCTCTCGTGCCGCCGCCATGGCGGCCAGCGGCGAGCCGACGCCTGCCAGCTCGTCCGCGAGCCGGCCCGCAGCGTCGCGGACCCTGCTCGCCACCGGGTCGGCCGCGGCGGAACCGCCACCCACAACGTCAAGGTTGTCATGACGCCCGACGGGTGTCAATACTGCCTTCACATCGCCCAGCCTGCCGCCGCCTGCCAGCTCCCTCTTGCGCCGTCCGGCGCTGCGGCAGGTAGCGCCGCAGTACCGCCGTCGTCGACCCCTGCCGTGCTGCGATGGTAGCTGGCGCCCGCACGCCTCGCAGGCTGCTGGTCCCGCAACCTCTGCCATGACATCACCTCAGTCTCATTGCGCAGGTTATCCGTGCTCGCACGTAATTATAAAACGTGCTCGCTCCACTCAGCACGGAAAGCGGGATGCCCTCATCACCACCCACCCACCCGGAATGTCTGGGATCGGCGGGCTTGGGGCGGCTTTAGGACAGGCCAGGCCGGACCAGGCCGGTCTCGTCGTTGCTCATGCCCGCAGCGACCCGGGCGAGCACCTCCCGCTCCCGGTCGGTGAGTACCCACAGCACGGAGGCGTCGACTGGCTGGGCTGGACCGCGCCCGGCGATGCTGGAGATCAGCGTGCGGGGTGACGCTCGCCGCTCGCCCCGGCGCGGATCGCCTCGAATACATACTCGTCCGTCGCGAAGGTGGTGAGGATGATGACGCGCACGCCGCTCAGCTCGGGGTCGGCGGCGATCTGCCGGGTTGCCTCCAGCCCGTCGGTGCCAGGCATTCGGATATCCATCAGCACCACGTCGGCCTGCAGCGAGCGGGCCAGATCGACCGCAGCCGCCCCGTCCGCGGCCTCCCCGACGACCTCGATGGACGTGATCGTCGGGGTCGCCGTGATCCCGGCCATGGCGCACACGGCGCAGGTGCGCTGACAGCAATCCAGGAAGCCGGGACTCACCTCATCCGTCAGGCCCTGGCTGCCGGGCTGGTCAACGAGCGCAGCGCTATGAACTGCGGGTATTACCGCACGCTAAGACCGGTGACGGCCCTGCCGATGATCATGCGCTGGATCTCCGAGGTGCCCTCGAAGATGGTGAAGATCTTCGCGTCCCGGTGCCAGCGCTCGACCGGGTACTCGCGGGTGTAGCCGTTGCCGCCGAGGATCTGGATCGCCTGCTCGGTCACCCGGACTGCCGTCTCGCCCGCGACCAGCTTGGCGATCGATCCCTCGGCGCGCTCGAACTGGCGGCCGTTGCGCGCCATCCAGGCCGCCCGCCAGGTCAGCAGCCGGGCGGCGTCGACACCGGCCTGCATGTCGGCGAGCATGAACGCGACGCCCTGATTCTGCCCGATGGGCCGGCCGAACTGGACCCGCTGCCCGGCATAGTCGCTGGCATACTCCAGTGCCGCTCTGCCGATGCCAACGGCCATGGCAGCGACGCTCGGCCGGGAGGCCTCGAATGTCTTCATGGCCGCCTGCTCGCCGCCGCTGCGTCCCTCGGCGATCCGGGCCAGCCGTGCGTCCAGCTTGTCCTTGCCGCCCACCAGGCACCGGCCCGGCACCCGAACGTCGTCGAGCACCACCTCGGCGGTGTGCGAAGCCCGGATCCCGTGCTTGCGGAACTTCTGGCCCTGCGACAGGCCCGGCGTGCCCGGCGGCACGATGAAGGTGGCCTGCCCGCGGCTGCCCAGCGCCGGGTCAACCGAGGCGACCACGACATGCACGTCGGCGATCCCGCCGTTAGTCACCCAGGTCTTCGCGCCGTCCAGTACCCACTCGTCGCTGGCCTGCTGGTAGACCGCCCTGGTCCGGATGGCGCCGACGTCGCTGCCGGCGTCAGGCTCCGATGAGCAGAATGCGCCGAGCTTGATATCGCCCGGCGAGCCGAACATCTGCGGCAGCCACTCGCCGATCTGCTCGGTGGTGCCGTTGCTGCCCACCGCAACCGCCGCTAGGCAGCTGCCGGTCAGCGAGAGGCCGATCCCGGCATCTCCCCAGAACAGCTCCTCGAACGCAACCGGCGTCCCCAGGCCGCTGGGCTCGAGCCACTGTGCACCGAAGAAGTCGAGGGAGTAAAGCCCGATCTTGGCGGCCTCCTCGATGACCGGCCACGGCGTCTCCTCGCGCTCGTCCCACTCCCCCGCCGCCGGCCGCATCACGTCGCGGGCGAAGCCGTGCACCCAGTCCCGCATTCCGATGATGTCGGGACCGGGGTCGAGCGAGAACCCGGCGGCGGGCTGGTCGGCACTGCTCATGGATTCTCCTTGCGGGTTACTCAAGGGTAACGCCAGCTCATCGGGTACTCGATCGGCCCCCGCCAGCGCGCGGCAGAACCTGCGCGAGAAGCTGGCCGCCCAGCTACAGTCAGGCCAGCTACAGTCAGGATGGTGAGCCGCTTGGGCATTGTGGTGTGCGGGTCGATCGCCACTGATTACCTGATGACGTTTCCCGGCCGATTCGCCGAGCAGCTCGTCGACGGGCAGCTTGACCACGTGTCGCTGTCCTTCCTGGTCGACGAGCTCGACATCCGCCGGGGCGGGGCAGCGGCCAACATCGCGTTCGGGCTGGGCTGCCTGGGCCTTGCGCCGGTGCTGGTCGGTGCCGTGGGCGACGATTTCGGCGAGTACAGCGACTGGCTCGGTCGGCACGGCGTCAGCACCGACCACGTGCTGGTGTCGACCACCCGGCATACGGCCCGGTTCCTGTGCACCACCGATTCCGACCACAATCAGATCGCCTCGTTCTACCCCGGTGCCATGCAGGAGGCGCGGGACATTGACCTGATCGCGGTGCTCGGCGACATCGGCGGCACCGAGCTGGTCATCATCAGCCCTGATGACCCGGACGCGATGCTGCGGCACACCGCGGCCTGCCGGGACGCGGGCCAGGCGTTCGCCGCTGACCCGTCCCAGCAGCTCGCCCGGATGGACGGGCCGCAGATCCGGGCGCTGGTCGAGGGCGCGCAGTATCTGTTCACCAACGCCTACGAGCGGGACCTGCTGCAGCAGAAGACCGGCTGGAGCCCGGTCCAGGTGCTCGACCGGGTGGGCACCTGGATTACGACCAGGGGCGCGCAGGGCGTGACCATCGAGCAGGCCGGCGACCACGTCCCGATCGGTGTTCCCGCTGCGCCTGTGACTCGCCATGCCGACCCGACCGGCGTCGGCGACGCGTTCCGCGCCGGGTTCCTGGCCGGCGTCAGCTGGCAGCTGACTGCCGAGCGGTCAGCTCACCTTGGCTGCCAGCTGGCCTCGCTGGTGCTGGAGTCGGTGGGCACGCAGGAGTACCTGTTCAGCCCGGACGACTTCGCCGCGCGCCTGGCCGACTCCTACGGCGCGGCGGCGGCCGCCCAGGTGCGGGGCTGGCTGCCGGCCGGCCTGGCTGAAGCCGGCATGACCGGCGAGCAGGGATAAAGCGAGCAGCACCGTGGGTGACATGGATCCGGGCGCGCGGCGGGGCAGCGGCCTGATCGCGTTCAGCAGGCGGCGGACGAATTGTTCAGTCGTGACGGAGTGCGCGCGGTAGGAGTGGATGCGGTCATCGCCAAGGCGGGGGTCGCCCGGATGACCCTCTACCGGAACTTTGCCACCAAGGATGCCCTGATCCTCGACTTCCTCGCGCGCCGCGAGGAACTCTGGGCCAATCAGTGGCTGATCGGCGAGATCAGGCAGCGCGCCACCGAGCCCGCCCGGGAGCTGCCGGCGGTATTCGGCTTCTTCTCGGAGGCCATTTCTGCGTGATCTGGCCGCCGCAGCGGGAATCGACGACCCCGATTCGTTCGCCCGCCAGTGGCACATCCTGATGAAGGGGTCGATCATGGCGGCGCACGAGGGCGACGCGCAGGCCGGCCTGCGCGCACGCGAGCTCGGTGAGCTGCTGCTCGCCAAGCGCGGCATCACACTGTGAGTCCTGACTGCCGGGGTGAGCCAACGCGGCTAATGCCGAGCGTCTCAGCTGACGCCGAGCGTCTCAGCAGCCCGCCTGGTCCCCTCGACCCGGTTAGCGATCTTCTGGAAGGCGATATCCCGGGCATAGTCGGGCGAGCCGTGGTTCGGCTTCTCGTCGATGCTGAACGGGGAGAAACCGCAGTCGTCGGTCGAGCCCAGCCGCTGCGCGGGAATGAAGTTAGCGGCCCGTACCAGGGCATCATGAATTTCCTGCGGGCTCTCCGGCCGGGGGCTCTGCGTCACCGTCACCCCGATGTAGGCCATCTGCGGGACGCCGTTGGCGTCGTCGCGAAGATGGTCACCGATGATCTTGTAGACCCGGTCCCTGTCCCGCTCGCTGGCCAGCTGGATAAGGAAATAGCCGGCGTTCATCTGGAACAGGCTCGGCAGCAGGTCGTTGTAGTCGACATCCGCGCTGTGCACCGAGTCGCGGTCGCCGCCCGGGCAGGTGTGCACGCCGATACTGGCGCGCTCCGCCGCGGAGAACCGGTTGATGACGCGGTTGTTCAGCTCGATGAAGTGCGGCAGCAGGCCGCGGCCAGTCCACGGATTGCGGGGATCCTGCCGGGTGGACAGGCGGCCCTCGGTGAAGTCGATCGACACCCGGGACGCGCCAGCGGCGAACGCCGCCCGGATGTCCTTCTCGCACTCGTTGGTGAGGTCCTCCTCGAACTGCTCGCGCGGGTAGCCGGGCACCTCCTCATCCAGCGGGTACAGCAGCGCCAGCATGGACGGCGCGATCACCGCCTGCTTCATCGGCCTGCTGGTCAGGCGGATCGACTTGCTGAGCGAGTCCGCCGCGAACGTCTTATAGCGGAACGGGCCGCTGACCAGCTTGGGCAGCTGCCGCCCGTGGCCGTCAGCGAAGATCGCGAAAAACTGGCCGCCGCCGGCGAGATGGTCCGCCAGCCCGGTTCCGGCAAGCGTGTCGGTGATCGGGTAGGTGGCGAAGCTCGACCACCGCTGCTCGCCGTCGGAGATGATCGGTGACCCGGTTGCCTCGAAACGCTGGATCGAATCGCGGACTGCCTTGTCCTGCTCGGCCTCGAGCTCCTCGTGCTTGATGGTCCCTGCGTCGTAGGCGGCGTAAGCCTCCTGCAGCTTTGTCGGGCGGGGCAGCGATCCGACTGGCTCGGTGGGAATTCCGGTGCTCGATCGAGGATCGTAGTCACTCATAATGGACTCGGCCTTTCCGTGCATGGGCGCATGGCACAGGGCCACGATAGACCGCCGCCGACAGCCGGGCTAGTTCTGCTCGCGGCGGTCCAGGAACTCCAGCACGTCGGTCTCGTCCACGCCGGGGAAGCTTCCCGTCGGCAGCGCGAGCAGGATGTGCGAGTGCGCCCGCGCCGATGGCCAGGCCATGCCCTCCCAGCGGGCCGCGAGCGCGGCGGGCGGCCGCTGGCAGCACTCCCCGTCCGGGCAGGCCGACGACACCCGCGTCATGATCTCCCGGCCGCGGAACCAGCGCGAGTGCTCATAGGGCACGCCCAGGGTGATCGCGAAGCCGCGTTCCCGGCCCGAATCCACCTGGGCAACGCACCAGTAGGTTCCCGACGGCGTGTCGGAGTACTGGTAGTGCGGGCTGAAACGGTCCGCCGCGGCAAATACCTGCCGCCCCGACCACAGGCGGCACATCCGCTGGCCCTCGATCGCCCCGGCCGCGTCGGCCGGGAAGATGACGCCGTCGTTCTGATAAGCCTTGTAGATGATGCCGGCCTCGTCGTTCTTGACAAAGTGGCAGGGCAAGCCGAGATGATGCGTGGCGAGGTTGGTGAAGCGGTGCGCGGCCATCTCGTAGGACACCGAGAAGACATCCCGCAGGTCCTCCACCGACAGGTCCCTGGCCTCCTTGGCCCGGCGCAGGAAGGCGGCCGCCGGTTCCTCGGGCATCAGCACGGCCGCCGCAAAATAGTTCGCCTCTACCCGCTGGCGCAGGAACTCGGCGAAGTCCGCCGGCGTGGTGTGCCCGAGGACGAAATGGCCGAGCGTCTGCAGCAGCACGGCCCGCGGCGTGTGCATGCCCAGCGACTCCTGCCGCAGGTAGATCCTGCGGTTGCGCAGATCGGTCACCGACCGCGCCGACCTCGGCAGATCAGGCACGTACTTAACCGAAAATCCCTGCTGGCTCACCGCCGCCAGCAGCATCCCGTGCGACAGCGCGCCGCCGGAGTAGCCGACCGCTGCCAGCGCCGCGGCGGCGGCCTGCTCGATCTCGGCGAAGTAATTCCCGCGCTCGCGCATCATCGCCCGCAGATCGGCGTTGGCGGCCCTGGCCTCCTCCGGCGTCGCCGTCGGCTTGGTCCGCTGCCTGCGCAGCTCGGCGTGCAGGGCGAGCACGTGCTCCAGGACGTCGCTGGGCACGCGCGCGCCGACCCGCAGGCCGGGCAGGCCGAGGTCGGCAAAGCCGGGGTCGCGCTGCGCCTGCTCCAGCGCAACCTCCAGCTGGGCGCGGCGGCTGGGCGGCTCGCGCCGCATGAGCTCCTCGGCGGGCACCGACAGCGCCCCGGCGAGTGCCTCGATCAGTGACAGCTTGGGCTCGCGCCGGCCGTTCTCCAGCAGTGACAGCACCGAGGGGGCACGGCCGACCCGGGCGCCGAGGTCGGCGAGCGTCAGCCCCCTGGCCCGGCGCACATGACGCAGGCGCTGGCCGAACATGCCGAGGTCTAGAGCACCTGAGGTCAAAGTTCGGGATTCTTCACCTACGAAAGTATTCATTTATTCACCATAGATGAATTCTCGCCAGTTTTCAGCACCGATGAGCCTGGTGCCGCCGGTCCTTGCGTTGCAGTCTTATTACAACGCCGCATCGCCGCCCCTGGGCGGACGCTTGAACTACCCAGGGACGACCAGATCAGCAGGCGACCCGGATCCGCAGGAGGTTCCCAGTGAGCACAGGCAGCGTGAGCAAAGGCTGGCCCGAGGGCACGCAGAACGGGCATGGTCCCGCGGGCCTGGCAGCCGGAAACGGCCACGCCGCCGCGATCGGCGACCAGGTCGATGCCCAGGTCGATGCCCAGGCCGATGCCCAGGCAGCCCGGCTGAGCAGCGCGTGGGCGACGGATCCTCGCTGGTCTGGCGTGCAGCGAAGCTACCGCGCCGCGGACGTCATCGCGCTGCGCGGCTCGGTGCAGGAGGAGCACACGCTGGCCCGGCTCGGGGCGGAGCGGCTGTGGTCGCTGCTGCGC
>Ga0302325_10001448_pt1 | contig 60578 bp, 55 predicted proteins | sample Palsa_T0_2_FD_201948 | JGI IMG/M metagenome (GOLD analysis project Ga0302325, IMG submission 201948) | Peat permafrost microbial communities from Stordalen Mire near Abisko, Sweden - Palsa_T0_2 | ecosystem: Environmental > Terrestrial > Soil > Palsa > Peat permafrost | place: Sweden: Abisko...
TGCCGTCCGCCGGGTGTTCGGCCCAGACGCGCTGACCGGGCGGCTCGAGCTGCGGCTCGAGCTGCCGAGCGACGTCTGGATCGATGTCGAGCAGGCTGCCGCCGGCGTCGCCGTCGCCGAACGCGCCTTGCGCGAAGAGCGGCTCGCCGACGCTGTCGCCGCCGCCCGCGCCGCGGCGACGCTGGTGGCGGAGCCCTTCCTCGCCGGCGAGACCGGCGCCTGGATCGAGGATGCCCGGCGTGATCTGGACGACCTGGCAGTGAGCGCGCTCGAGCTGGAAGCAGGCGCCGAGCTCCGCCGTGGGAGACCGAACGAGGCCGCACGCGCTGCCCGCGAGCTCGTCGCCCGGGCTCCGTACCGCGAGCGTGGGCATGCGCTGCTGATGGAGGCACTGGCGGCGCAGGGAAACTCCGCGGAGGCCCTGATCGCGTACGAGCGCCTGCGCTTGCTGTTGCGCGACGAGCTCGGCACGACCCCGTCGCGCGCCGTCAGTGATCTCCATGCCCGACTGCTTGCCGGCGCAGAGCACGCGGGCACACCGCCGGTCCCCCCGGCGTTGGACGTCCCGCGGCTGCCGCTGCCTGTCGCGCTCGCGCCCGTCGACGAAATGCGCTTCGTCGGTCGCGAGGCCGAGCTCGGCGCGATCGGTGAGGCGTGGCGAGCGGCGCGCGCCGGCGCGCGCCGCGTGATCCTGATCGCCGGCGAGCCGGGGATCGGCAAGACGAGCCTCGTCGGCGAGCTCGCCAGGCGGGCCGAGGCCGACGGCGCCGTGGTGCTCTACGGGCGCTGCGACGAGGACGTCGGGTTCGCCTTCCAGCCGTTCGTCGAGGCGCTGCGAGCTTACGTATCCGCCTGCCCGCCGGCGCTCCTGCGCGAGCAGGCGGGCCGGGGCGCCCCGGAGCTCACGCGGGTGCTCCCGGAGCTGTCCGAGCTGCTCGGCGATGTCACCCCACCCACCCGTCCCGACGCAGCGCTCGACCAGTACCTGATGTTCGAGGCCGTGGTCGGGTTCCTCGCCGCGGTGGCCGGCCGAGCGCCGCTGCTGCTCGTGCTCGACGACCTGCACTGGGCCGCGCGCCCGACGCTGCATCTGCTTCGGCACCTCGTTCGCTCGCCACCCGACATGGCAGTCTGTGTCGTCGGCACGTTCCGCGACACCGAGCTGCCGAATGTGGCGCTCGCGCGCGGCACGCCCCACCCCCTGACCGAGATGCTCGCCGACCTGCGTCGCGAGCCAGGGATCGAGCGTTACGCGCTCGCGGGCTTGAGCGAGAACGACGTCGAGGCCCTCCTCAGCGGCGACGGTGACGCCGCGCTCGATTCCAAGCGCCGCTCGCTCGCTCGCGCGGTTCACGAGGAGACCCAGGGCAACCCGTTCTTCGTCGGTGAGATCCTCCGTCACGTGGCCGAGGCGGCCGGCAAGCCGGCAGCGGCGGGAGATCTCGACCTGGCGCAACTGGGAATCCCCGACGGCGTACGCGAGGTCGTCAGCCGGCGCCTGATGCGTCTGTCCGAGGATGCCACGCGAGTCCTGACCGCGGCCGCGGTCGCCGGTCCGATGGTCACGCTGCCGCTGCTCGAGCGGATCCCGGACGCGGCCGCGACCCCGGACGAGCTCCTCGATGCGCTCGATGAGTGCGTCCGTGCGCGCGTCCTCGTCGAGTCCGAGCGCCTCCGGGGCAGGTACGTGTTCGCGCACGCCTTGGTACGCCAAGCGGTCTACGCCGACCTTACCGCGGCGCGGCGCGGACGTCTCCACCGCCAGGTGGGTGAGGCGCTCGAGGTGCTCTATGCGAACGAGCCGGAGCAGCACCTGCACGAGCTCGCCCATCACTTTGCCCAGGCGGCGGCGGGCGAGGAGGACAAGGCGATCGGCTACCTGATCCGGGCCGGCGACCAGGCGGAAGTCAAGCTTGCCTACGACCAGGCACTGACGCATTACCGTCGGGCGCTCGAGCTACTCGAGGTGTTTCACGATGGCGATCACGTCCGCCGGCGGGTCGAGGTGACAATCTCGCTCGGAGCGGCGCAGCGGCGGGCGGGGTACCGGGCTTTTCGCGACACGCTCCTCGACGGTGCGCGCGGAGCGCTCGAGCTTGGCGATCCAGAGCTGCTCGCACGAGCCGCGCTAGCCAACAACCGTGGCTTCATCAGCTCGATCGGGGAGGTCGACGACGAGCGGGTGCGCTGCCTCCAGGATGCGCTGGCGGTATACGATCCGGCGCCGAGCACGGTTCGCGCCCGGCTGCTGGCTCAGCTCGCGGTCGAGCTGATCTTCAGCGGCGACTGGGAGCTGCGCTGCCGCCACAGCGACGAGGCGGTGTCGATGGCGCGTGAGCTCGGTGATCGGGGAACGCTCGCCGTCGTGCTCTGCCAGCGGATCGCGGCGCTCGCCCACGCGAGTACGGCCGAGGATCGAATCGCCGACGCCGACGAGGCGACGAGGATCGCGCACGAGCTCGAGGACCCGCTGCTCATCTATCACGCCGAGGCGTATCGTGGATTCGCGGCGCTCGAGGTCGGTGACCTCGCGGGCGCCGACCTCCACATCGAGCGTCAGCATCGGCTCGCGCTCCGCCTCCGGCAGCCGATCCTGAGCTGGTACGACCTGGTCGTTCGCGCCAAGCGGGAGCTGGTCGCCGGATCGTTGGCCGAAGCCGACAGGTTGGCCCTGGAGGGCTTCGAAGCCGGGCAAGTTGCGGGTCAGCCCGATGCCTTCCGCTGGTACGCGGCCCAGCTATTCGTGATCAGGATGCACCAGGGCCGGTTGGACGAGCTCCTCGAAGTGCTCGCGGCGGCGCCGCGGCGAGCTGGCCGCAGCCGCACGGTCCCATTGCTGACGCAGGCGTTTCTGGCGACGATCTTCACCGAGCTCGACCGCGAGGAAGAGGCACGCGCCGCATACAAGCGGCTGATGTCTGATGGCCTCGACGATGTGCCCTTCGACTTCGCCTGGCTGCCGATCGTCGCGCTCGGGGCCGCCGCCGCGGCGAGGCTGGACGACCGCCCGCGGGCCGGGGGCCTGATCGAAATGCTGGCCCCGTATCGCGCCCGCTACGTGGATCTGGGGTCCTCCTGGCTGGGATCGGCCGCGCACTACCTGGGCCTGCTCCATGCTTGCGTGGGCGACGTCGAGCAGGCGGAGAGCTGCTTCCAGGACGCGCTCGCCGCGCAACGGGCACTTGGATCCCGGGCCTGGATCGCGCGCACGAACCTCGAGTATGCGTGCTCGCTGCGCGAACGTGGGCACGACGCCGACATCGCCCGCGCAACGAAGCTGACCGAGGAGGCCGTCGACTCGGCGCGCTCGCTCGGCCTCAGTTCGATTCTCCGCCATGCCGGGGCTGCCTGAGCTCGAGCGGCGCGATGCCGGGCTACATGGCGGGCCGTCGCGATAACTGGGCGGCCGGTCCCGATTCCCCCCGGATCCGGACCCGGCCGCCCTGGTGTTTCTGGCTACCCTGGCCCCCCAGCCCAGCTTGCCCCGGTCCTAACTTGCCCTCCCTACCACCTGCCTCCGGTCAGAATGTCCCAACCCAGCTTGCCCCCAGCCCAGCTTCTCAGCAGCCGTTCAGTCGGCGCGTTCCAAGTTCCAGTTCGCCGGCGTCCCTTGCTTGCATGGCGGGCAGTCTCGGTGCTCGGCGTTGCAAGGCCGTTACGCCGTCGTTAGCGGCATCGCTTCGCCCCGGTAACGGCGAACCGGTGGCACCGCGCAAGTGGGCGCGCCATAATCGGCCGTCGTGCGTATTCGTCTGGCGATTCTGGGAATCGCAGCTGCGGCAGCCGCGGGGTGTGGTCAGGCCCAGCAGGGCTCGGGCCTTGGCAATTCCAGCCCGAGCCAGGTCGCTCTGCAGCCCCGTCCGCAGGTGGTCGAGCCGGTCGCGGGCGCGTCCGCGGGTCAGTCCGCGCAGGTGAGCGTAAGCGCGAACAGCACCGGCACCGGCACCGCGAACGCGACGCTTGCCCAGCCCGTTTCGAACACCGTGGTTCGTGAGGAGCTCGCCCAGAGCGGCATCTCGGCCAACCCGAACGTCGCGACGCTGACCCCCGGCGGGTTGGCGGTGGCTCCGATCGGCGCCCCCCCCGCAGTTCAGGAGATCATCAACGCAGGCAACCAGATCGCGCGGCTCCAGTATCTCTGGGGCGGCGGCCACGGCGCATTCGAGGACTTCGCATACGACTGCTCGGGCTCGGTCAGCTTCGTGCTCGCCGCCGCGCACCTGCTGAACACGACGGAGGTCTCCGGGCAGTTCATGAGCTACGGCGACCAGGGTCCCGGCAAGTGGGTCACGATCTTCGCGAACAACGGCCACGTGTACATGTACGTCGCGGGTCTGCGCTTCGACACCGTCGCGCTGGCGGAATACGGCTCGCGGTGGACGAACCACTCCGCCAACGACGGCGGGGCGTACGTAGCGCGCCACCCGCCCGGGCTTTAGCCGGCAGCGGGGTCCGGGGCTGCGTAGCCGACGAAGTCGCTGCCCCTGACCAGAACGACGGCGAGCACGGCGCCGGCGAGCGCCAGGATCCCGGCGATCAGCAGAATCTCGTTCAGTCCGCTCGTGAACGCGCCGTGGACGAGCGCCGTCGCCTGCGGTCGAACGCGCGCCGGCACCCCGTGCAGGACGCTCGGCGCTTCGCCTCCGGCCACGGCTTTGGCGAGCTGGCTGCTGTGGGTGGCGCCCGGAGTGCCCGCGAGGCTCTTGGCGAGCCGGCTCGAGATCGCCGTCTGGAAGACCGCCCCGTACGCGGCGATGCCGGTCGCGATGCCGACCTGGCGAAAGGTGGTGTTGATGCCCGACGCCATCCCGCTGCGCTGGGGTGGGACGACGCCGATCGCGGTGCTCGCGAGGGCGGGATTGACGAGCCCGATGCCGGCGCCGCTAACGATGAACCCGGACAACAGTGCGGTCCAATGCGAGTGTGCGGTGAGGCCGCGCATCAGCAACAGCCCCACGCCGACGAGCGCAAGCCCGATGCCCAGCAGTACGCGGATCGGAATCCGCTTGGAGAGGTTGCCTGATGCCGCCGCGACGAAGAACGAGAGCAGCGTTACCGGAAGGAAGCGCAGGCCCGTTTGGAGTGGCGAGAGCCCGAGGATCGTCTGTAGGTACAACGTCAGGTAGAGGAACATCGCGAACATCGAGCACGACACGGCGAACGCGACGATCGCCGCGCCGGTGAACGCAGGCTTGCGGAACAGCGAGACGTCGAGCATCGCGTTGTCCTCCGTCAGCTGCGCGACCACGAAGACGACGATCTCCGCTGCGCCCCCGAGCAGCAGCGCCACGATCTCGGTGCTCCCCCAGCCCTTCGTGTCCCCTTCGATCACTGCGAAGACGATCATGAACAGCGCCGCGGTGAAGGTCACCGTCCCGACCCAGTCCACGCCCGTGGCGGCGGGGTTGCGCGACTCGGCGACCTTGGTGAGTGTCAGCGCGACCGCGACGACCCCGATCGGGACGTTCAGGTAGAAGATCGACGCCCATCCGAAGGCCTGGGTCAGTACGCCGCCGACCAGGGGACCGACCGCCGCGGCGGCTCCGATCGTCGCACCCCAGGCCGCGAACGCGGTCCCCCGCTCGCGACCCTGGAACTCCTGCGCCAGCAGTGACAGCGAGGTGGCGAACATGATCGCGCCGCCGACACCCTGACCTCCTCGCGCGATGATCAAGAAGGTCGCGCTCGGCGCCAGCCCGCACAGCAGCGAGGTGAGCGTGAACAGCACGAGACCGATGGTGAAGACGAGCCGCCGCCCGATCAGGTCGGCGAGCGCGCCCGCCGTCAGCAGCAGCGATGCGAGCGTCAGCGCGTAGGCATCGACCACCCACTGGATCTCGGAGAAGCTCGCATTCAGCTGCCTGGCGATGCTCGGCAGCGCGACATTCACGATCGTGATGTCGAGCAACAACATGAACGTCGCCGTGCAGACGACGACCAGCGTCCACCACTTACGTTCCATAAGTACGCGGAATGCTATCCGCTATGCGCGCCCGTACACGGGCACCGCGGCGCCGATCGTCGGCGCGGAGTCATCGGAGAGCAGGAACGCGATCACCGCGGCGATCTCGTTCGGCTTGACCCAGCGCTCGAAGTCCGCATTCGGCATCGAGGCGCGGTTGCCGGGAGTGTCGATGACGCTCGGCAGGATCGCGTTGGCGCGGACCTGATCGTCGCGGTACTCGACCGCGAGGGCCTGGGCGAATGCGATCACCGCCGCTTTCGATGACACGTAGCCGGCGGCGCCAGGGAACGGCCGCAGCGCGGCGCGGGTGCCGACGCAGACGATCGATCCCTCGCCGGCGGCCAGCAGGTGGGGAAGGGCCGCCCGGGTCACCAGGTACGTCGGGCGGAGGTTGACCCTGAACTGCGCCTCGAACTCCTCGATCGGCGTCTCGTGCACCCTTCCGCCGGCCGCATAGCCGCCCACCAGGTTGACCACTCCCAGCAGCGGAGCGCTCGAGTCGCCCGCGGCCGCGGAGACGACGCTCCCGACGGCCTCGGGATCGAACAGGTCGGCCTGCACGAGCTCGAGGCCGGGCGCGCGCTCCACCCGCTCCAGCTCGCCCTCGGCCACCCACGGGACGACCACTCGCCAGCCGTCTGCGAGCAGGCGCGCGACGACCGCGGTTCCGAGGCCGCCGGTGCCTCCGGTGACGAGCGCTGTGCGATCCATAACCGTCCGCGGCCCACTCTATCTTCGTGACCCGATGCAGGTCAGGGACTTCATCGACGGATGCGACGTAGCGCAGCCGCTCGTCGTACGCCAGGTCGAGGTTCGCCGACGCCGGGACGGCGCGGAGTACCTGAAGCTCGCCTTGGGCGACCGCACCGGCAGTGTCTCTGCGATCGTGCGGGACGACGTGCCGCGGGTGCGCGAAGTGTGCCGCCTGGGCGAGATCGTCCACGTCAGCGGGCGCTACTCGGTGCATCCCCGTTACGGGCCTCAGCTCGGTCTGGAGGCGCTCCGGGTGGCGGACGAAGGGGAGTACGACACCGATCAGCTCCTCGACGGGCCGCCGCGCAGCCCCGAGCAGATGGAGGCCGACCTGCGCGAACTGCTCGCGACGATCCAGAATCCCCACCTGCGCCGGCTGCTCGCGCTGGTGTTCGGCGAGAGCTCACCGACCTGGGCCGCGTACCGGGACGCACCCGCAGCCAAGTACTACCACCAGGCCTACCGCCACGGCCTGCTAGAGCATTGCCTGACGGTCGCGCAGGCGGTCAGCGCGATCTCGGCGACCTTCCCCGGCGTCGACCGTGACGTCGCGGTGACCGGCGCGCTGTTGCATGACATCGGCAAGCTGGAGGCGTACCGGATGGAAGGTGGCACGATCGCGATGTCGGACGCCGGCCGCCTACAGGGCGAGATCCCGCTCGGGTACTACCGGGTGCGGCGGGCGATCGAGCGAGTCGACGGCTTCCCACCGGAGCTCGCCCAGGCCGTCGTGCACATCATCCTGAGCCATCACGGCTCGCTGGAGCACGGCAGTCCGGTCGTCCCGTGCACGCGCGAGGCGACGCTGGTGCACATGGTCGACAACCTCGGCGGGCGCCTCGGCAGCTTCGACCGGATCGAGAAGGCGCTCCCCGCCGGCGAGCAGTGGTCGCCGTTCGACAAGGGCATCGGCGGCGGGGCCTACTTCGCAGCGCGCGCCGACGCGGAGCGCAAAGCCGCCTAGGGCGGGACGAGACGCCCGCCGTCGCAGCTTCGCGTCGAATCTGTGCAAATTGCGGCACGTGACGGGTCCGCGCGAATCGACCACCGCATCCGCGCTACTACAGTGGGGAGCGTGGCCAAGGACACCGAGAAGCTGATCCGCCAGCTCTCGTTGATCTCGTACCTGATGGCGGAGCGCCGGCCCGTGACCGCGCCCGAGATCAGGCGGGACGTCGAGGGATACAGCGTGATGAACGAGGATGCGTTCGCACGACGGTTCTACGCCGATCGCTCCGAGCTCGACGCGCTCGGGATCCAGCTCGCCGTCGAGAAGCCGATCGACGGCCTCGTCGAGCAGGAGAACTACTCGCTCCCGCCCGAGAACTTCCACCTGCCTGCGATCGCGTTCGAGGATCAGGAGCTCGCGGCGCTCAACACCGCGCTCCAGCTGCTGGATGGCGAGTTCGCCTATGCCGAGCCCCTCCGTCTGGCGCTGCAACAGATCTCGTGGGGACGTCCGAGCCCGCTGCGTGCGCCCCAGCAGCACACGGTCGCGCTGGGGATCACCGGGTCGGCCGGGGGCCACGAGATCTCGCAGCGCCTGGCGAAGATCGAGACCGCGATCTTCCGGCGCAAGACGATCGCGTTCGAGTACTACACGATGGAGCGCGATGACCTCGGAACGCGCCGTGTCGACCCCTACCAGCTGCTCTTCCAGGGCGGCCAGTTCTATCTCGTCGGGCGATCGCACGAGCGCGACGCGATTCGCGTCTTCAGGCTCTCGAGGATTCGCGGCAAGGTCGCTTACGTGACCAAGGCCGAGCACGACTTCCAGCGGCCGGCGGACTTCGACCCGCGGGCGTACGCCGACCGCATCGACTGGCAGTTCGGCGAGCCGATCGGAGCCGCCGAGATCTGGCTGAGCGAACGGATCGCCTGGCAGATCGAGCGTCACTTCGGTCGCTTCGGGGAGATCAGGCCCGCCGCCGGCGAGGACCGGGTCTTCATCACCGCGTATTCCAATACGCGACAGCTGATCGCGTGGGTGCTGGGCCTCGGCGAGAACGCGCGGATCGTCGGGCCGCCGGAGCTGGCGGAGGCGTTGCGCGAGCGGGTGGCGCTGCTGACCCTGCGCCACACCGGCGACCCGCCGCCGACGCCGGTGAGCCCCGAGCCGATGCCCGCGGATCCCGGGCCGGCGCACGGGGCTCGCGTGGAGCCGGCCGAGACCAACGGTCACCACCAGGACGCGACCATCCGCCCCGAGCGTTTCGCTCGGCTGGTGACGCTCGCGAGCATCCTGATCGAGGCTGGACGCACCGCGAGCACGCTCCGGGCGGGCGAGCTGTGCGAGCGGTTGAAGATCTCCGAGCAGGAGCTGCACGAGGACGTCGCGGTGCTGAACGTCGTCAACTTCGGCGCCGGAACCTACGTCCTGTACGCCGAGATCGGGGCCGACGGCACGATCGAGGTAGACCCGGAGCCGTATGGCGACTCGTTTGCCCGCCCGGCGCGGCTGCTGCCGGTCGAGGCGAAGGCGCTGGTGGCGGCGATCGATCTGATCGGCGAGCACATCCCAGAAGGATCGCTGTCCTCGGTGCGGAAGAAGGTCGTCGCCGCGCTCGGCGAGGATCCGATCGAGGACGGGCTACAGATCGCTTCGCCCGGGGGCGACGACGCCGAGATCGCGGCCGTCGTCTCGGGGGCGATCGCCTCCCGGCGACTGCTCTCGTTCGAGTACTACAAGGAGAACGAGGACGAGTTCTCGACCCGCACCGTCGAGCCTTACGCGCTGATCAACGGCCGCGAGGGCTGGTACGTCGCGAGCTATGACCTCGCGCGCGAGAGCGTCCGCCATTTCCGGCTCGACCGGATCAAGTCGGCCGGCGTGATGTCGGAGACGTTCGAGCCCCGCCACGACGTCGACCCGGCCGCCGACGTCGACGGCTGGCCGAGAACGGGCGAGGTACCGGCCTCGCGGCAGGCTCGTGTCTGGGTCTCGCCAGAGCGCGCCCGCTGGGCGCGCGAGGAGCGGCGGGTCGCCGAGGAGCTGGAGGACGGCGCGGTTGTGGTCGAGCTCGGATTCGCCGGGGTCGACTGGCTCGTCCGTCAAGTGCTCAAGGAAGCGGGCGACGCGGTTGTGCTCGAGCCGGCGGATGCCCGCGAGGCGGTTCGGGCCTCGGCCGAGGTGGTTGCGTCAGCGCTCGAACCCGCCGTCGGCTCGCGCTGAGATTTCCGCTCTCTCGGTACGAGCAGCGACGCGGGGTGATGATCGAGGCCCGCACTGATATCCGCCGTGACGTCGGACTGGTCACCGAGCTCGCACCGTGAGCTGGGACCAGCGCAGGTACTAGTAGCCTCCGCCACGATGCAAGCACTGAAGGGTCTGATTCTCTCCGGCGGTAAAGGCACGCGCCTGCGCCCGATCACTTACACGAGTGCCAAGCAACTCGTGCCCGTCGCCAACAAGCCGGTGCTGTTCTACGGCATCGAGGCGATGGCCCGCGCGGGCATCGAGGAGGTGGGGATCATCATCGCGCCGGAGACCGGCGACGAGATCCGCGCCGAGGCCGGCGACGGCACGCGCTTCGGCGTCAGCATCACCTACATCGTGCAGGACGAGCCGCTCGGGCTCGCCCACGCCGTGCTCACCGCGGAGCCCTTCCTCGGCGAGGCCCCGTTCGTCATGTACCTCGGCGACAACCTGCTCCAGGGCGGGATCGAGGATCTCGTCGCCGCGTTCCGTTCGAGTCGCCCGGACGCGCTGATTCTGCTTACGCCGGTGCCGGATCCCGAGCAGTACGGCGTCGCCGAGCTGCATGACGGCAAGGTAGTGGCGCTGGTGGAGAAGCCCACCGAGCCCAAGACCGACCTCGCCCTCGTCGGCGTGTATATGTTCACCGACTGCGTCCACGACGCCGCGCGCGCGATCGAGCCCTCGGGCCGCGGGGAGCTGGAGATCACCGACGCGATCCAATACCTCGTCGATCAGGGGATGCGAGTCGAGCCGCACATCGTCCGGGGCTGGTGGAAGGACACCGGACGGCTTGGAGACATGCTGGCGGCGAATCGGCTCGTTCTCGACACGATCGAGGCGCGGGTCGAGGGTGAGCTCGTCGATTCACAGGTCGACGGCCGGGTGGTGATCGAGGCGGGAGCACGGTTGGAGCGCTCGACCGTGCGCGGGCCGGCGATCATCGGCGCCGGCGCGCGGCTGACCGATTGCTACATCGGCCCATACACCGCGATCGGCGCGGACTGCGAGATCCGCAATGCCGAGGTCGAGCACTCGATCCTGCTGGCGGGATCCGCCGTGCACGACCTCGCGGGCCGGATGGAGTCCTCACTACTCGGTCGCAACGTCACGATCGGTCGCGATGAGCGCCAGCCACGCGCGTTCCGATTCCTGGTCGGGGATAACTCGGAGATCGGGATTCTGTAAACCAGTGGTTGATTCCGAATCCGGAATCAACCATCGAGTCGGCGCCGCAAGGCGAGACCCCCTCGCGACGCCGCTCCAGTGTCGGCTACGAGTCGCTTGTTGCCCCGTCCGGCAGGCGGTAGCCCCGGTCGGCCTTGACCACCACGCCGCTCTTGGCGAGCTTCGACAGCGTGGTGCTGACAGTGCCACGGCCGAGGCCGGTCGCGGCGGCGACCTCGCCGGCCGTCAGCGCGCCACCCTTCTTGAGCGCGGCGAGCACCGAGCTCTTGGTTGCGCCTGGCGCCGTGCGAGAGCTCGCCGACTTCGCGGCCGCGGGGCGAGAGCTCGCTCGCGTAGAAGCCGCGGGCTTAGGGCTGGCCGGCGCCGCCGTGGCGGGTTTACGTGTCGAGGCCGCGCGCCCGCGTGTGCGCTGTGGCTTTGGGCGCTCACGCGGATCGAGCGCGACTAGCGCGGCGCGCAGCTTCTCAGCTTCTGCGAGAACCTGCTCGAGCCGATCTTGAATCTCCTGTCGAATGCGATCAATCAACTGTTGCTCCTTGAATTACCGGTTGGATGACGATCGTACATACCCGCTTGGTCAAAAGTTACTTGCCGGGAATGTCGGTCGTCGGTATCGCCCACGGAACAGCCCGAGCCGCGAACGTACGTCAGTCCTGGGTCGCCGACCACGCGCCTCTTGCAACGCGTGGAGATCTCTTCGTCGACCGTGTTGCCATTCGTTATAACCGTCTCGGTTCGCGCGTGCCAATGCTTGAGGTATTCCGCTGATGTGAGATGTGATGGCAACGTACCATGAGCGGGCGAATCAAGGCGACAACCCCATCACTCCGGATCGTACACGTTCGCAGCGATCAGCCGCAATCAAGAGCTACGGAACCGCCGAATGCGACGCGGTGATTGACACCGAAGTCCCTAACGGCCGCGAGCTCGACGTGAGTCAACTCTGGCCCGCACCAGCATTCTCGTCAGATGTCGCGCAGCTCTGTCGCGGCCTGCTCCGGCGCCACGATGTTGAGGTTCACACCGGCGCCGAGCTCGAGCCCGGCGATCTGCGTAAGCCGGGGCACGATGTCGATCCGCCAGCAGAAGTGCTCGGCGCCGCTCGGCGCGGTGCGGATCCAGAGATTCAGTGGGGGAGCGCAGTCGAAGCGGCGGGCAAGGCGCCCGAGCGCGTCGTGCAGCATTGCCGCGGCGAGCACACCGTCCTCCTCGAAGTGCATCCGTGGCACCCGTGGCGCGAGCATGAGCTGGAACGGGAAGCGTGCGCCGTAGGGCGCCATCAGCACCGCCTCACCGTCGATCGCCACGATCCGCTCGCGCCGCCGCACCTCCTCTTGAACGAGGTCGGCGAGTAGGTTGCCGCCCAGCGTGCGCGTGGCGTACGCGCCGAAGCGCTCGCGCTCGCGAGCGATCATCGCGGGGACGAAGTCGAGCGCGTAGAGCTGCGCATGGGTATGCGGGAGGGATGCGCCGGCCTCCCTGCGCTCGTTGACGATCAGGTGAAGGCAGGCTGCCTCGGGGTGGGCGTGCATCCGCTCCCGCCATGTCTCCATCGCAACGGACACCTGCTCCGCTGTCAGGTCCGCCAGCGAGGTGACGGGATCGGGCGCATTGATGATCACCTCATGGGCGCCGCGCGCAGCACCTGCCCAGAACAGATCGGGGTTGGCCTGAGGCTCGGGCTCGGGGGAGTCCGGGCTGAGCGCGGGGTAGAGGTTGGGCACTACTCGCACGGTCCACCCGCCCGAGTTCGGTGGCCCGCCACCGGGCCGGACCGCATACAGCTCGGGCGGCGTCCGGTCCTCGTTGCCCTCGGCGAACGGGTCAGCGCTCGGGTCGAGCGGCTCGGCCGGCGCAACCCGCAGCTCGCCGCCGGGACGGACCGCCCGATCGGTCGCGACGATCGCCCGCTGACCGCTCAGCGGATCTACCCTGACCTCAGGCAACCGGGCTGCTCCGGCGGCTCGTGCACGCTGCACCGGCAACCGCCGGCCGGCGACCGATCACAGCGTCTTCTCCATCGCGACGTGCTCGATCCCGGCTTCGACGAACGGCCGGCCACGAGTGCGGTAGCCGGCGCCCACGTAGAGCTCGCGAGCGTACGTCTGAGCATGGAGCACGAGGCGGCGCGCACCGCCCGCGAGCGTCTGTGCGTCGGCCTCCTCGAGCAGTGTGGTAGCGATCCCTCGCCGCCGGGCCGACTTGCGCACCGCGAGGCGGCTGAACTGCACGGTGGTGCCCACGAACACCAGGCGGCAGGTGCCGAAGACCACTTCATCGCGCACCGCCACGAGGTGGACCGCGCCATAGTCGCGGCCATCCACTTCCTCGTGGCGCGGCACGCCCTGCTCGACGCAGAACACCTCGTAGCGCAGCTCGAGGAGCTGGGCGTACTCCCGCTCGCCGTGGGCTCTGCGCACCTCGTACGGGGAGACGACGGTCATTGCAGCACGTAGCGCCGGATGTCCTGCTCGAGGGCAGCCGCGCTCGCGTACGGGCCGGGATGGTCATAGAGCACACTGCCCCCACGACTGAGGTACACGGTCTGCGGGTAAAGCCCGCTGGCCTCGATCATCTGGGCGATCCGCTGGTCAGGGTCGACGTAGCTCGGGTATGTAACCGGGAAGCGGCGCAGGAAGGCACCGGCTGCGGATCGCCGGTCCTCTACGTCGACGCCGACGAACGCGACCCGCCGCCCGTACGCCACCGCCGCGCGCTGGAAGGCGGGAAATTCGGACACACAGTCGGCGCACCACGAGGCCCACTCGTTCACGACCACGGGATAGCCCCGCAGGTTGACAAGCAGCGATTTGAAGGCGCCGGTTCCTCCCCCGAGGAGCCGGTCCGGCTCGGCATGGAGCGCCGCGAGCGGCGCCGGAGACCTTGTGAACGCCGCGACCACCTGCGCATGGTCGGGAGCCGCGCTGCGGGCCAGGCCTCCACATCCCGCGAGCGCGGCGGCGGCTGCGACGCCGACCATCCCAGCTCGCATTCGCATGAGCGACAGCTTCGCAGATGGCGGCTGCATCGGTGCCGTCGCGCCACGCCGCGTTGGCGATCTGCTTAAATACGCAGTATCCTCTTCGTCGAACCGGCGAGGGGTCCGCTTCTGAGGGGTCTTTCCTCGTCCCCGGCCGACCGGCCGGAGTACTGCCTGAGCCGCTACGAAGTACTGCCGCGGCCCGCCTTTCCAGACTCAACCTTCCAATATTGCATGGGTGCTTCCACCCCCCTTCCGAGTCCTGACGCGATTGCGCGCGCTGAAGATTTCACGCGCGAGCGATTCATATATGAAGGTGAGACCGCCGCCGAGGCACTCGCCCCCGGGTCGGCGCGCCGGCGCGCGCTCGACGCGGCGCTGGTCGAGATCGACGCCGGCACAAAGAAGCCGTCGATCGAATGGCGCCGGCGGTTCGCGCTGCTGCTCGGACTCGAGCGCCTGCTCTCCGAGGAAGAGCCGCGCCTCGTCGACGGCACGGTCCTGTCCGCTCACCAGGTGGACGCGCTTTCCGGCACGCTGACGGCGCTCCTCGCCGAGGCGCAACGAAGCAACGGGAACGGGAACGGGAACGGGACCGGGAACGGCAACGGCGGCGCTCAGGTGATCGCCGCCGAGCCGCCGATCCTCGCCTCGGCGGCGATCCCCGGCGAGGAGGACGAGGAGGACTTCGACGACGACGAAGACGAAGAGCCCGACGAGGAGCCGCAGGACTGGGAGGACGAGGAGGAGGGCGAAACCGAAGCCGAGGTCGAGGAGCAGCCGGAGGACCCAAACGCCGCGCGGCGGTTCTGGTTCGAGCACGCGACCGGCGCCGGTAAGACGGTGGCGGCCCTCGGGTTCGTCGAGGCGTCCCGGACCGGCGGGGTGCTGATCCTCACCCACCGTCGCAACCTCGTCGACCAGTTCCACGGCGAGCTTCGCGACCGCGGTTACGCCAAGCGGATCAGCCCCGCCTTGCTCGACGGCAAGGACTCGGCCAGCGGCCCGGTCACGGTCGAGACCTACCAATGGTTCGTACGCAATTCCGGCCGCGTCTCGGACGCCTACACGATCGTCATCTGCGACGAGGCGCACACCGCCCTCGGCGAGAAGACCTCGGCCGCGATCAGGCGCTGGGCCGGGCCGGTGTTCGTCGGTATGACCGCGACCGGTGCCCTGATCGCGCGGCACGTCACCGATCTCTTCCCCACTCAGACCTCGCGCTTCGACCTCGCCCAGGCGGCTCGGCGCGGCGTGATCTCGCCGCTGCGCTGCATCCGGATCCCGCCCGGTCCCGGCGTCCGCACGATTGCCAAGGTGCCGCTCCGGCGCGGCGAGGTGGACACCGAGTTCGATCAGGAGATGCTGGCCGAGTTGCTCGACCAGGGCCCCTTCAACCAGGCCATCGCCGACCTCTACAAGACCCGCTTCAACGGCGTCCCGGGCGTCGTCTACACGGCCGGTGTGCGCCACGCCTACAACGTCGCGCACTCCTTCCGCGAGCTCGGCATGAAGGCCCAGGCGGTCTCGGGCGAGACGCCCAAGCGCCAGCTTGCGCGCATCCTGGCCGACTACGAGTCGGGCAAGATCGATGTGCTCGTCAACGCGCAGCTGCTCGCCGAAGGCTGGAACTCGCCTCGCGCGACGATCTGCATGCACCTCGCCCCGACCGCGTCCAAGCGCATCTATCAGCAGCGCGTCGGGCGCGTGACGAGGCGGCATCCGGGCAAGGAGGCGGGGATCGTCATCGACTTCGTGCATCCCGCGACCAAGCACGACGATCCGGTGGTGACCCTGCATTCGCTGCTCGACCGCGACGTATACCGCGGCGGCGCGATCGTCGTCGGGCCGGTGCGCCGCGGACGCGGGCGCCGCGTCCGGGTCGAGCGCCGGGTGCTCCCGGTCACGCCGGATCCGGACCGGCGGGCGGAGGTCTTCGAACGCGAGCTGTGGCGGATCGCCGTCGATCATCTCGACTACGGCGAGCAGCACGTGTGGGCGGCACTTGCCGGCGCCCGCGTCGCCGCGAACGGCTGGCGGCGGGCGAAGGCGATGCTCCACTTCGATCGCGGCGGCGAGCTCAAGCGGCGCTTCCTGCTGACCGCGGTTCAACGTAACCGAAACGCGCAGTTGCGGCTGCGGGCGCTGCAGGAGATCGCCGCGGCGCGGGATGCGGAAGCGTTCGACACGGCGGTCGAGATCATGGCGGCGTGGCCGCGGGACGAGCGCCGCGAAGGGGTCAAGATCATGCTCCAGGCACTCGCCGAGCGGCGCATCGGCCGCCGGGATGAGGCCAACGCCTGGATCTGGCGGCTGGCCGAGTACACGCGCGAGGTGCACGAGGAGTATGCGATCCAGCGCTGGCCGGAGACGAAGCGGCTGCTCGGGCTGCTCGTCAACTCGAGCGGTGGCGCGCATGCGCGCAACGCCCGCCGGCTCGTGCACGCGACCCGCAAGGAGGACCGGCGCCTGTCGGCCGCCCTGCTTGCTGCCGCGCTCGCGCATACTCCGGAGGCCGAAGAGGCTCTCCGCGGCGCGCGGACGCGGATGGCGCGCAAGCCCGCCGCGCTGGCGCGTGACCTGCTGCGCAACTTCCCCAAGGGACGTCGCGGCAAGACCCGGCGTCGCCGCCCGCAGGCGGCGGGCTCCGGGTCTCCAAACGGCGCCGTCAAGCAGCCGCGCTCGCGCGCCGGCCAAGCGCGCGCCGCGCCCGCCGCCGGGAACGGCGCCGAACCGGACCTGCTCGACGACGATCTCGAGATCGAAGAGATCGAAGAGATCGACGACGGCGACGAGGGTCCCTCGGAGGACGTGCTGACCGAGGCGCTCGACAGCGACGTCGACGACGACGAGCTGCCGCCGCTGGCGCCCTCGGCCCGCTCCGGCGTCGAGGAGACCGTCGCCGACGCACTCGCCGAGGCCTCGCCGGCCGCCGAGCGCGGCGCTGAAGAAGCCGCTTAGCCGGCGCGCCGTGCCCGACGGCGTAGACAAGCCGAGGGGTCTGCAGCAGTTCGGTTCACTGCCCACGCCCGCTGTCGTCAGTCTTGCGTGCCTGGCCGCAATCGTGCTCGCGAGCACCTTGATAGTCCACGAGCATGGACTCCACGGCGATGACGTCGCCTACCAGCTGATAGCTGCGAACCCGATTGCTCCGCACAGCTTTCCCTACGCGTTCCGGATCGGCGTCCCGTGGCTGGCTCACGGGGTGCACGCGCTCGGGTTGTCCTACACGGCGTCGTTTGGACTACTCGGATATCTCGCGACCGCCGCGAGCGGAGGGGCGATGTACGCGTTGTTGCGCGAGTTCGACGTCGATCTGCGGCTCGCCGTCGCGCTGGCGCTGGCATTCGCTGTCTCGCCGATCCTGCTGGTGGCGTCGCTGCGGAATGGGCGAAGCGTCGACCCAGCGTCGATTCTGGTGTTGATCCTGGGCTGCCTGTTCATCGTGCGGCGAAGCAAGCTCGCCCTGTGCATCACGATGCTGCTCGGCGTGACCGTGCGCGAATCGAGCCTCTTCCTTGTTCCGCTGGCCTACGCCGTCTGGGCCGAGCGCCCGTTCGATCGTCGGGCCCTGACCGACGTTGCGCTCGCTTCTGCGCTGCCGATAGCGGGATACGTTGTGTTGAGAATCGCTGTCAGCACCGTCGGCGAAGCGCACCTGCCCGCCTACAACGGATCGTTCCTCCAGGCCCGGCTGGATGAGCTGCGCAGCGGGATCCAGAATGGGGGCTGGAAGCTGCAGCTCAGGCGGCTGGTGGCGGTATTCGGCCCGCTCTGGCTGGTCGCGCCGTTCGCGCTGCGAGACCTCCGGTTCGCCCGGCGGGGTCTGATCCTCGTTCTCCTGTGTGTGCTCGCGATGACTTACGCGCTGGACTGGGACCGGATCGTGGTCCTCCTGGCCCCTGTGATCTATGTTGCGTCCGCGCACGTCATCCAGCACCGGCGGCGCTTGGCCGTGGCAACGCTGGCCGGCCTGCTCGCCCTGGACGTCGGATACGGAATCTATATGCAGGTACACGGCGTCCGGTACGGGGTCGACGGGACCGGCCCGGCGTTGTACCGGGTCTACTGAGCCTGATAGACGGTTGCGCAGCCGAAGCTCCGTGGCCGGTAGCCGAGCGCTGCGAGCGGCGTGGCGAGACTCGCCACCGAGCCGCACGGCTCGAGCACGAACCGGGCCCCGATCCGGCGCACGAGCGCCTCGCCGGCCGAGGGTGTGAGCGCGCCCGAGAACAGAGCGCCGGCAAGTGCGTTCCGGGTTGCCGCGTCCGGAGTCCAGACGGGGTGACCGACCCAGGTCTCGCGCCCCGTCATGCCGGGGACGGCGTAGCCCAGGGCGCCGGAGGTGAGCACCCCCCCGGGACCCGGAGCGGCGGCGATGTAGCGGAGCGCGTTCGCGTCGCCGGGTTTGAGCAGCGTCAGGTCGTAGTCGCCGCTGAGCGCCCTGTGCACGGTCTGGAAAGCGAACGGCAGGCACGACCCGACGAGCGCCAGGATCGCCGCCGCCGCCAGCCACGCCCGAGCGCGTCCGAGCCGATCGCCGATGCTGGTAAACCAGCGCACGGCGAGCACCGAGAGCGGGATCGCGACGCCGGCGAACGCGTGTAGGGGATAGGGCGGCCGAACGACGAAGTAGATGACCGCCGTGGCGAGCGGCCAGAGCCGCAGCATCCGCTCCTGGACGTCGAGGGCGCGTCCGCGAGCACCCAGCAGCGCCGGCACCGCGAGCGGCGCCAGTCCGAGCCCGACGACCGGGAGGTCCGAGCTTCTGATGAAGTCAGCCTGCCGGGCCGCGAGGGCCCAGCTCGCGTTTGCGCGCGACAGGACGTAGTAGTAGATCAGCGGCGCGACGGTTGCCCCCAGCACCGCGAGCAGCGGCACAAGCCGCGCTCGACGGCGCACATCCCACACGAGCAGGCCGACGAGCACGACCGCGAGCGTCTCTCCCTCCCACGGGTGCAGCCACGCCGCGGTCAGACCGGCGGCGGCCGCCCATGCCGCGTACCAGGCTGATCCCTTGCCGGGACTCCGGCGCCGGGGGTCGAGCGCCTTCTCGGTCGCCAGCAGCGTCAGGGCCGTCAGTGCGATCGCGATCGCCGCCGGCAGGTACCCCCAAAGCTGAAAGGCCGGCAGCAGATCGTTCCGGAGCGCGGTCTCGACGTGCTGGCGCGTAACGCCGATCCCGGTCTGCGAGACGAAGGTCTGAACCGGCGGGTAGTAGAAGAGCGCCAGCAGCATCGCCAACCGCGGCGGCCAGCGACCAGGGACCAGCCGCCGCACGTAAGCGCGGACCGCCACGAACAGCAGCACGACCGCCACCGGCTTCCAGATCAGCAGCGACACCGCCGGTCCTGCCCCGGCCGCGACGGCGAGCCCGGACAGCAGCCACATCGGGTGTAGGAACACGCGCGCGGGTTGCCCGAACCCGTACAGGTTCGCCGCGAGTCCGTGCCGGCCGGCGTCGCGAATCCACGCCAGATACTGAAGCTGGTCACCCGGGGCGCGGCTGTCGGCACCGATGAACACGAGGCCGGAGTCGTGCGCCCGGACGAGCAGCGCCACGAGCAAGGTGACCGACCACGCGGATACCAGGAGCAGTAGCCATAGCTCGCCACGGCTGAGCAGCCGCAGCGTGCCGCGCACGACACCCGGAGGCTGCCCGGCCCCGCTCACGCGACCGGCTGCTCGATGCCGCGTGCCGGCGATCCGCAGACTGGGGCTCGCCCGGCGCGCCGGTCGATCAAGTAATACGCGATAACGAGCGCAGGGAGCAGATTCATCCACAGGACGTGACACACCGTCGACTCGTGGGCGAACACGGCACGCAGCGGCCCTGCGATCGCGGTCAGCTCGTGTGGGACACCGCGCGTGGCGATGACCGCACCGAGCGCCGCCAGCGCAGACACGACCCAGATCGCGATCCACCGGCGCAGCGAGAGCTCGAGCAGCAGCATGAACGGCAACGTGATCAGGAGCAGCCGGTTGAACGCGTCGTCGGGCAGGAAGATGTAGCCGGCGACCAGCGACCATACGACCGCCTCGCGCACTTCGATCCGGCGTGTCGCGAACAGCCCGAGCACGGTGATGATGGCGGCTCCGGTCAGGAGCTTCGCCTCGATCGGAGCGTAGACCCCGATCCGCGAGAGCAGCAACGTCGGGCTGGCATGGAGCGGCGGATTCACCGCCAGCCTGGCGTCGCGACGCGAGAACGCATCGAGGCTCTGCGGGAACCACGGCAGGTTGCTCAGCAGGAACGCGATCACGAACGCGCCGATTGGAAGCAGCGCTCGCACGCGCCGCCGCCGCCAGGAGTGCAGCGCCAGCGCGGGCATCGCGAACGCGCCAAGGAACTTGAATACCGTCAGCGCAGTCGCCGCCGCCCAGGCGGACCATTCGCGATCTCGCTCCAGCGCGAGCAACCAGCAGGCGATCCCGAGGACGAGCAGTGTCTTGTCTTCGGCAAACGCCGTATAGGCGAACAGCACGAACGGGTTGAACCCGTAGAAGACCATGAACCCGATCCGCCAGCCGCGCGAGCGCCGGTAGCGGAACCCGATCAGCAGCAGAAGCAGGGCGTCAGATACGACGAATAGCAGCCGAATCGTCGTCGGCGAGTCGTGAATCGCGAGCAGGCCGGTGAACGCGGCGACTTCGAGTGGCGGGTTATTGCTGTCGAACGGCGGGAACAATCCCGACTGCGGTGGAGCGAACGGATTCACGCCGTGGAGGGCAAGCCGGCTGTAGTACGTGTATTGCCTCAGGTCGGTCCCGCCGTGGCTGTGGGCGATGATCAGCAGCCTCACGAGCGTCGCGACCAGGGTGATCGTAATCACCGCGAAACCCCAGCCTGCCGGGCTGCGCACGACCTCGACCACCCGCACGCCGCCGAGCCGACCACGCGGCTCGGGCCGGCGCGTCGCGTTCACGCTCATAACGCTACCAACGTAGCCAGCAGCTAACGGTCGAACCACGGCTGACAATCAACGTCGTCCTCGGCGGGCGGAAACTTGGCCAGGCGGCCCGCGGTATTATCCGCGGCATCTTGCCGTGCCGGTCGTGGTCCTGGTTCTGCCCGCGCTGCCGCGGTGAGCGGCGGAGCGGTTGCGATCCGGCGTCGTGTCGCTGACCACGGCATCCAGGCCGCCGCAACCGCCATCTCGCAGCCCCGCTGCGCGTGTCGGAGGAGTAGCGCGGCGAGCACTTGACCCGGACATCGGGCTCGGATTGGGGCTGGGCGGCGCGTTGTGTGCGCTCGCCTTCGTGACGACCGGCGGCACCACCGACGGAATCAACCTCGCTCCCAACACATGGGCACAGATCGTGCTGGTACTGATCGCCGCGGGGCTGGGCATCGCGGCAGTTCGTCTCTGCAGGCCCGCTCGCGCGTGGGGCGCCGCTTCGCTGGGCTTGTTCGCCGCGCTTGCGGGGCTGAGCCTGCTCTCGATCTCATGGTCGGTGCAGCCCGCCAACTCGTGGCTTGACGCCAACCTGACGCTGTCATACGTGGCCGCATTCGCGGGCGGCATCGCGCTGGCGCGAATCGCTCCCGAGCGCTGGGCGGCGATCATCAGCGCAGTCGTGGTGCTGACCGTGGTCGTGAGTGCCTACTCCTTGCGCGCGAAGGTATTTCCGGCGACGGTCGACCCGGGACAGGCGCTGTTCGGTGCACGGCTCAGCGCTCCATTCGGCTACTGGAACGCGGTCGGCCTGATGGCCGCGCTCGGTCTGCCGGCGTGCGTCTGGCTCGGGGCGCGGCGGACCGGCCGCCCGATCGCGCGCGCTACCTCGGTGCCTGCGATCGGCGTTCTCGTGGCGGCGCTGCTGCTGTCCTATTCGCGCGGCGCGCTACTCGCCGCGGCGATCGGCCTCGCGTGCTGGTTCGTGCTCGTACCCCTCAGGCTGCGTGGCACCGTCGTGCTCGCCCTTGGCACCGCCGCGGGTGGCGCGGTCATGCTCTGGGCTCTGGGCTCCCCCGCGATCACGAGCACCGGGCAGTCCCTCCAGGCGCGGACCGCGGCTGGTCACACGTTCGCTCTTGTGCTCATCGCGATGATCGTCGTCTCGCTCGCGGTCGGACTGGCGGCCGCCGTCGCCGCCGACCGGACCCGGCTGGGTGCGCGCGATCGACGCCGGATCGGAAAGGCGTTGCTGACGCTGCTCGCGTGCGTCCCGGTGGTCGCCGTGATCGCGTTGTCTGCGTCCGCTCGCGGCCTCACCGGCGAGATCTCGCACGCCTGGAGTCAGCTGACCGGCGCCGATGTGGGTGGGATCGCCCCGAGCGAGGCCGCCAACCGGCTCCTGAACGCAGGGAACCTGCATGCCGCCTACTGGACAGAAGGCATCAAGGTGGGCGAGCACGCGCTGCTGAAGGGCGTCGGCGCCGGCGGGTTCGGCACGGCCAGCCCCCGGTACAGCAAGAGCGCGGACCACGCGGCCCACGCCCATAGCTTCCTGATCGAGACGTTCGCGGACCTTGGGCTGATCGGGCTGGCCCTGACCCTGGCCCTCCTGCTCGCGTGGGGCGTGGCGGCGGGACGAGCGGTTGGCCTGCGGCGACCATCGCTCCGGAGCTGGGGGTCGCCCGGCGCCGGCGAGCCGGTTCCCGAGCGCGCGGGCGAGCGGGCCGGCCTGCTTACCCTGTTCGCGGTCGTCGTGATCTGCGGCGCTCATTCGATGATCGACTGGACCTGGTTCATCCCCGGGCTCGCGGCTCCCGTGCTGGTTTGCGCCGGCTGGCTCGCCGGTCGCGGGCCACTCCCAGACCCGGTCGGGCGGGCGCGGCGAGGCGACCCCACCCCAAGGGAGCCGATCGGCGAAGGCTCGCCGCACCAGACCCGCGGTTCGCTGACACGCGCTCTGGCCTCTGCCCCCAGGCGCGCGATCACCGCCGGCTACCGAGCATTTGCCACCGCACCAGGTCAGGTTGGAGCGATCGCAGCGATCGCGGCAATCGCGTTGGTGGGTGCGTGGACGATCTGGCAGCCGCTGCGCTCGGGCGACGCGGACGCGGCGGCGCTCACCGCGCTGAGTGCCAACCGCCCGGCTGCCGCGCTCGCCGATGTCCGTTCGGCGGCCGCGATCGACCCCTACTCGACCGAGCCGCTCCTCTACGAGTCGTCTATCTACGATGCGCTCGGTGACGTCGCGGCCTCGCGGGCGGCGCTCGAAGCGGACGTCGAGCTGCAGCCGAGCAACTTCGAGACGTGGCTCCAGCTCGGTCAGTACGATCTCCAGGTCAGTCGGCCCCGGGACGCGATCGTCGCGCTCCAGGGGGCGCTACACCTGTTCCCTCACAACCTGACCGCAGCGGACCTGCTCGCCGAGGCCCGGTCCCACACGTAGTCAGCCTAGCCCGATGCCACGACCTCACCGCATTCAACTACTCGTCTTTCTGGTGCTACTCCTGAGCGCCGCGTTCACGGCCGCCTCCGCGCAGGCCAGCACCAACGAGGCCACAATCCTGCAGGACGACTCGCACGTGCTCAGCGACCCCGTCGGTACGCTGGCCACGCTGCGCTCGATTGGCGTCACGGAGGTGCGGATCTTCATCCCGTGGGGGGCACTGACGCCAAACCTGCACTCGCGCAGACGCCCCGGCGGGTTCGACGCCTCCAACCCAGGCGCCTATTCCCTGACCGACTGGGCGCCGTACGACGCCGCAGTTCGGGCCGCCAGCGCCGATGGGATCGGCGTCGACTTCGACTTCTTGGGCCCGGCCCCGCTATGGGCGACCAGTCGCCCGCCGCGCGGCGTCCACACCGACAACCCCAACGTCTATGACCCCTCGGCGCAGCAGTTCGGCGAGTTCGTTCGCGCGGTCGGCAGGCGCTACGGCGGCAGCTACACGCCCCGGGGAGCCACGTCGCCGCTGCCGAAGGTCAGGTTCTGGGGGATCTGGAACGAGCCCAACTACGGGCCTGATCTGCAGCCGCAGGTACTCCACGGCGTCGCGAGTTCGCCGGCGATCTATCGCGGGCTGCTCAGCGCCGCGTGGTCGGCGCTCCACGCGACCGGCCATGGCAGCGACACGATCCTGATCGGCGAGACGGCGCCGCGCGGTGGCCCCACGCCGGGTATCGCGGGCGGGACCTATCCGCTGCGCTTCCTGCGCGGGCTCTACTGCGTCAGCTCCGGCTACCAGGAGCTGCGCGGAACGGTTGCCTCCGCACAGGGATGCCCGACGAGCGCCTCCGCCTCGCGCCGCTTCCGCTCGAAGAACCCGGCGCTGTTCAGCGCCGGCGGCTTCGCAGCTCACATGTACACACTGGGTCAGGTCGCGCCCCCCAACCGTCCCAGCGCGTCCAACGAGCCCGACTACGCCGGGCTCGCCGATCTGCCAAAGCTCGAGCGCACGCTCGACCGGCTGAATCGGACCTACGGCTCGCACAAGAAGCTCCCGCTCTACAACACCGAATTCGGCTTCCAGACCAACCCCCCCGGGCACAAGTGCGGCTGTGTCTTCCTCAGCCCTGCGAAGGCCGCGTACTACATGAACTGGTCCGAGTACCTGATGTGGAGCAACCCCCGTGTCCGCTCCTACTCCCAATATCTCCTCGAGGACGACGCGCTTCCCGGGCACCCGAGCGAGAGCGGCTTCGCGAGCGGGCTGTTCTTCTCGAACGGCACTCCCAAGCCCAGCTACGACGCGTTCCGCCTGCCGCTCTACCTGCCCAGCACCTCGGCCCAGCCAGGACACTCGCTGACCGTGTGGGGCGGCGTGCGCCCGGCGCCATTCGCCAAGCGCGACACAGGCTCCGCGCAGCAGGTCCAAATCCAGTTCCTGCCGTCCGGCGGAACTACGTGGACCACGCTGAGCACGGTCACGATCAGCAACTCCGCCGGCTACTTCAAGGTTTCCGTCACGTTCCCCTCGAGCGGCTCCGTGATGCTGCAATGGACGTACCCGTCGACGTTCTCGTTCCTGCCCATTGGCACGCCGCCGACCGTGACCAGCCGCATCCAGACGGTCACTGTGAGCTGACTACGGCGGCGCTTGCTGTAGCAGGGCGTAAGAGCTGGGGCTGCCCAGCAGAACTCCGTCGAGACCCGCGGCGGTCACGCTGACAGGTTTCGAGGCGGTGTACCGCAGCACCGTGAACGTGCTGGCATAGTCGGCGCGAGTGAGCCGGAATCCCGCCGGAACCGCGACCGCGCCCTGCGGACGCGGCGGCGTTCCGAGGCCGCCGCCTGAGAGTCGTGGCGGGATCGCCAGCACGTCCAGCTCCGTGACCGCCGCGCGACCCAGTGGGCGCAGGTTCGCCTGGTATACCTCGACGGGGATTCCCTGCGATCCGCCTGCGACCACGATCGCGCGGGGCTGTCGGTACCGGCCGAGCGCCTCGCTGGCACCACGCCAGTTGTCGCGCTGATAGCGCGGATTGGTGTCGACGAGAGCCACGACGAGGATGAAGACCGCGGCTAGGCTGCTCGCGAGCGTGATCGCGAGTCGCGTGCTCGTCAGCGCGGCGAATCCGATCGAAACGGCGATCAGCAGCGGCGGCAGTGCCGGGAGCAGATTACGGGTGTCGACGAAATCGACGCCGACGAGTGCGAGCCCGATCGGGAACAGGACGCAGGCCACGCCGACAGCCATCGGAATCAAGGCCCGCTGATCAGGGCGGCTTCGAGCGCGGATCAGCACGACCAGCGCGCCGGACCCGGCGAGCAGTGCTGCAACCACAGAGCTGATCAGCTGCGACGGGCTCGCGTATCCGGTCAAGAACTGCTTGGGGATCTGAAGCACGCGCGTCGTCAGGCTGCCGACCGAGATGTAGTCGGCGTGGCCAGTGCCGCGCTGCGCGAGCGCGAGTGGCACGAGCGCGGCTGCGACCGCTGTCACCACTGCGGCAGCCACCACGACTCGCCGGTCCCGACGCCGTCGCCACAGCAACCAGGCGAGCTCAGGCGCGACCACGAAGCCGACGAAGTAATGCGTCGCCAGCCCGAGCGCGGACGAAACGGCGAAACACACGAGCCACCCGCGTCCACCGGTGTCGAGAAAGCCCACGAGGCACATCAGTGACACGCTGCTGAGCAACGTCGCGAGCCCGTAGGCGCGCGCCTCCTGGGAATACCAGATCAGCAGCGGCGACAACGCCACCAGCGCGCCCGCGATCAGCGCTGCCTTACGGTCGGCGAGCCGGAGCGCCGTGGCATACACCACCGGCACGATCAGAATGCCTGCCAGCGCAGAGAGCGAGCGAATTCCGAACTCCGAGTACCCGAACAGGTGCGTCCAGCCCCACGCAAGCACGTAGTACAGCGGCGGCGTTGACTCCGAGATCGGGATCGCGTGGAGCATGCCCCCGAACGACATCCGCACCAGACGCTCCGTGTATGCCTCGTCGAGCCAGAAGCTCTGCTCGGCCAGCGTCGGCACCCGGACGGCCGCAGCCACCAGCACCAGCCCGAGCACGCCGAGCAGGTCGAGCAGGTCGCGCTGACGCGCGCTGCGCCCGCCGGTAGTGACGACTGGCGCCGCGGTGCTCACCGCTACTCGCGCACCAGGTGAACCTCACCCGCGTCGAGGGTCACACGGCCCCTGGCGGGAGTGAGGACGACCAGGCGCCCATCGCCGTCGATCCCGTCGCCGCGGCCCTCACCGCCGGCCCATCGCACCGGCCGGCCGCGCAGGGCGTCGCGTGCGCGCACTTCGGCGAGCAGGTCCTCGGGGTCTGCCACCAGCCAGCGCTCGAGGCTTGCCAGCAGTGTCTCCAGTGTCGGCTCGATCTGGTCGGGGCTCAGCCCGAGCGTCCCGGCTCGGCCCGCCAGCTCGGGCGGGAAGTCCCGCTCCCGCACAGCTAAGTTGACTCCGATCCCCACGACCGCCCAGTGCTCCTGCGGCCGTCCCTCGACGAGGATCCCCGCGACCTTCAGGCCCGCGACGAGGATGTCGTTCGGCCACTTGATGCAGGCCCGCCGCGCGGGCCGCGGGGCCGCGTCGACGGCCTCGGCGGCGGCCGCGCCGGCGGCCGCGTCGACGGCCTCGGCGACCGCGGCGCCGGCAGCGAGCGGCAGCAGTCTCGGCGGGTCGCGGATCACGACCGAGCAGAGCAGCGAGCTGTTCGGGGGTGCCGTCCACACGCGGCCCTGGCGCCCCCGGCCCGCGGTCTGCTCGCCCGCGGTCACGACCGTTCCGTGCGGCGCGCCCCCCGCGGCGAGCGCGCGGGCACGCTCGTTGGTGGAGTCGGTGCGCCGCAGGTGCCTGCGCGGCCGGCCGAGCGGGGCGCGGTCGCCGGGCGTGGCCGCGTCGTGTGGTGCCCCGCTCACGCCGGCCTGATCCGCAGCTCGTCGCCCGGGGCGAGGCCGAGGCTCGCCGCGGCGTCGCCGCTGCTGACCGCCACCGCGAGCGTCCGGTACGCGTCCTCGTACACGAGCAGCTCTCCCGGGCGGACGTCGGCGAACGTGCGTGCGAACTGGGCGACCGCGCTGCCGGACCCCGACAGCAGCGCCACACGGTGGCCGAGCCTCAGGCCCGAGCCGGCGAGATCCTCGTGGCGGACGTCGAGCTGCACGTTTCCGAAGTGATCGACGTAGAGCGCGTGGGCGACGAGCGCGCCGCTCTCGCGACGGGGATGCGGCGGCGCCAGGACGACGAGCGCCGCCGGGTCGAGCGGCGCTCCGGCGTCGGCGAACGACGCGCCCGCGGCGATCTGAGCCGCCACCGGGGAGAAGATGTCACGCCCGTGGAACGTCGCCGAGATCGGGGCGAGCCGGAACCGGGACCGGCCGATGTCGGCCGCCTCGACGATCACCTCGCCGCCGTGAGCCGCGAGCGACAGCAGACCGTTGTCCGGACCGACGAGGACGTTGCCGCCGGCCAGGCGAAGGGCAACGGCGCGCCGCTCGGCGCCGACATCGGGATCGATCACGGCCAGGTGGACTCCCGCCGGCATGTAGGGCAGCGCGTTGCGGAGCACGATCGCGCCCGCGAGCACGTCGTGGCGTGGCAGGCCGTGGGTGATGTCGATCACCCTTGCGTCCGGGCAGATCGACGCGATCACTCCGTGGCAGACGCCGACGAAGTCGTCCCGGTGGCCGTAGTCGGAGAGAAAGGTGATCACGGGCGCGCTCACGCACGCGAACGCTATCCGAGGACCGGATTGACGTCGGTTGGCAGTGGGTAACGTTGCGCCAGCGATGAGGAAGGACGCACGGATCACCGCCCCGCTGGTTGCCGCTCTGGTCGTGACGCTGGCTGTGGCGGCGCTCGCAGCGCCGCTTGCGGCGGCCGAGCGTGGCAGATCGATCACCGCCCCTGCGGCAACCGCCGCCAAGGTCCCAGCCTGCAAGGCCCGCAACCTGGCCGCCAGCTACACGCTCGTTCCGTTCAGTCAGGGCCTCGGCCATGTCTCCTACACGCTGATCATCGAGAACGGGGCCCGGAGGACCTGCAAGCTGTACGCGCCACGATCGTTTCGGCTCCTGGGCCGGAACGGGCAGCCACTGCCCACGCACGGAACGACATCGCCCGGCGGGCGCTACGCCGTGACGCTGAGGCCACTTCAATGGGCACAGACGGACTCGAGCTTCAGTCCCGACATCCCGGGTCGCGGAGAGGGCTCGCCGTGCGAAGGAACCGCGGTCGAGCTGCGCATCGGGATCGGCGGTGGGCAGGTGCTCGCGGTGATGGATCCGACCCCCGTGTGCGAGCACGGCGCGATTGGCTTCTCGCGCCTGGCCGCCGTGCCGCTCCACCCCTCCTGCGGCCCCCGCGACCTGAAGGCGACCTTCAAGCGGGTCGGCGCGACCGCATACGGGCTCGCGCTCGAGAACATCGCCGCCCACGCGTGCTGGCTGGATGGGGCGCCGTACCTGCAGCTGCTGGGGCGCAGAGGAAGACCGCTGCCGACGCGCCAGCAGTTCAGCGTTCCGTTTCTGATCATCGTGGCGCGGCATGGCACGGCTTCCTCGCTGGCGACGTTCTCCACCCGTCCGGGCCCTGGAGAGCCTCGCCACGGCGCCTGTGAGCCCAAGGCGGCGAAGGTCGAGATCGGCCCGATCGTTGGCTTCCTCGGCCGCATCAAGGCCGCGGTGACGCCGCCGGTGTCCGTGTGCCATCGCGGTCGCATGACCATGAGCGGCCTGGTCCCGGGCTTCCCCTTCAGCTGACGCTTCTCGCCGCGTCCGCGACGAGCGCGTCGACCAGCCCCTCGATGTCGTGCCGGCTCGCCTCGACGTCGGGCTCGAGCCCGCGCTCGCGCAGCGCTCCGCTGGTCACCGGGCCGATCGATACGAGTCGCGCGCCGGCGAGCGGACCCGTGCCGACCCCGAGTTCGGCGCCAGCCGATTCCACCCCATCGAAGAAGAAGCGCACGGTCGAGGATGAGGTGAACGTGACGTAGTCGGCGGTCCGTGCGGCGACGAGCTCGTCCTCACTCAGCGGCTCGGCGACGGTCTCGTACAGCGCCAGCACGTCGACCACGGCCCCGCGGGCGCGCAGGGCCTCCTGGAGTACGTCGCGTGCCTCGACTGCGCGAGCGATCAGCGCCCGCGACACGGGCACATCGGCGAGCGCCTCGACCAGCCCCTCGGCGACGAACCGCTCGGGGACGATGTCGGCTCGGATGCCGTGTTCGCGCATCGCGGCCGCGGTGCCGGGACCGATCGCCGCCACCCGGGCCCCCGCCAGCGCGCGCGCGTCCTGCCCGGCGGCGGTCATCCGCCCGAACAGGAACCGCACCCCGTTCGGGCTGGTCACGCAAACGAGGTCGTAACGAGCGAGCTCCGGAGCCGGCCCATCGATCGGGACGATCCGGATCGCCGGCGTTTCGAGCACCGCGGCGCCCAGCGACTCGAGCCGCGAGGCGAGCGCGCTGGCCTGGGCGCGGGCTCGCGTGACCGCGACCGTGAGCCCGGCGAGCGGCCGGCGCTCGAACCACTGCAGCCGTTCGCGCAATGCGACGACGGGGCCGAATACCGCGATCGCGGGGGCCCGTACGCGCTCCGCGCCGGCGCGATCGGCGATCGTGGCGAGCGTGGCGGTCACGACTCGCTGATCGGCGAGCGTTCCGCGCTCGATCACCGCGGCCGGCTCATCGCCCGCGCGGCCGCCGGCGACGAGCCGCTCGGTAATCGCTCCGAGCTGGCGGACGCCCATGTACAGCACGAGCGTCCCAGGGAACCGCGCCAGCGCCGGCCAGTCGAGCGCCGACTCGGGCTTCGCGGGGTCCTCGTGGCCGGTGACGAAGGCGACCGCGCTCGCCGCGTCGCGGTGGGTCACGGGAATGCCGGCGTAAGCGGTCGCGGCCACCCCGGCGGTCACGCCGGGAACGATCTCAACCGGGATTCCGGCCGCGCGCAGCGCCTCCGCCTCCTCGCCCCCGCGCCCGAACACGAACGGGTCACCGCCCTTCAGCCGGACCACCGTCCTCCCGGCGCGGGCGTGCTCGAGCAGTGCCAGCTCGATCTGATCCTGGGGCATCGACGCCCCACCGCCCTCCTTGCCCACGTAGATGAGCTCCGCATCCTCGCGCGCCCCCGCGAGCGCGGAGGCGGGGATCAGCCGGTCATAGAGGACGACGTCGGCCGCGGCGAGGAGCTCGAGCGCCCGCGCGGTCAGCAGGCCCGGATCGCCGGGACCGGCGCCGACGAGGTACACGCGCCCGGGCTCAATCACGCGCTCCACGCTGTCTGCGCCTCCGCCTCTTTGAGCAGGTCGCGCGCGCCCACCGCGATCAGCCGGTCGGCGAGCGCGCGACCGATCTCGGGGCCGCCGCGCGAGCACAGCCGGTCGCTCATCCACGCCGACCCGTCGGGGAGGCCGATCCAGGCCGTGAGCTCGAGCTCACCCCCGCCAAGCGGCCGCGCGTGGGCGCCCACCGGCGTATTGCATGACGCGCCAAGCGCACGCACGAGCTCACGCTCGGCGCCCACGCAGGCGGAGGCGACCGGATCGCCGAGCGCCTTGACCGCGCCCGCCTCGCCGGCGCGGGCCTCGAGCGCGAGCGCTCCCTGGCCGGCCGCCGGCACGAGCCCGTCGAGCGTACCGGCCGCGGCGTCCTCGCGTCCGAGCCGCCTGAGACCGGCGAGCGCCAGCACCAGCGCGTCACACTCACCCTCGGCCAGCTTGCGCAGCCGGGTGCCGACGTTGCCGCGTATCGGCACCAGCTCGAGGTCGTCGCGCGCGGACCGGATCTGCGCCGTCCTGCGCAGGCTGCTCGTCCCCACCCGGGCGCCAGGCGACAGCGACAGCAGCGACGGCGCCCCGCAGATCGCGTCGCGGGCGTCGCCGCGCTCCGGAATCGCGACCAGCTCGAGGCCCGCGGGCAGCTCCGAGGGCACGTCCTTGGCCGAGTGCACGGCGACGTCGATCTCGTGGTCGAGCAACGCCCGTTCGAGCTCCGAGACCCAGCGCGACTTGTCGCCGATGCCGGCGCCGCGATCGCCCGCGACGGTGAGGGTGACAAGCTCGACGCCGTCCCCGAGCCTGTCGGTCACCCAGCGTGCCTGGGCGAGCGCGAGCGGGCTCCCGCGCGTGCCGACCCGGACCATCCGGGTCAGGCGCCCGGGCGCCGTCGCCGGCGCTCACCGAGCTCGCGCACCTCGGCGACCTCGTCGATGCCCTGCGCCCCGGTGTCTTGGTCGGCCGCATCGAGGCCGAACAGCTCGCGGACGAGCTGCATCCGCGCATGGACGCGGTCTCCGCGCAGCTCTTTCATGCGCAGCGTCGGCTCGTGCAGCAGCCGGCTGACCACGGCGTGGGCGAGCGCGTCGACACGCTCGAGATCCCGGTCCGACGCGGACTCCCATTTGCCTGCGTTCTCGGCGAGCACCTGCTCGGCGATCGAGCGGCCGCGCTCGCGCAGCGCCGCCAGCGTCGGCAGCACCTCGAGCGACCCGAGCCAGGTCGCGAAGTGCTGGATCTCCTCTTCGACGATGCCCTCGGCCTTACGGGCCTCCGCGCGTCGGACTGAGCGATTGCGGTCGATCACCGTCTCGAGATCGTCGATGTCGTAGAGGCTCACGCCGTCGAGCGACGCGCACGCAGCGTCGATATCGCGCGGGACGGCGAGGTCGATCATCAGCAGCGACCGCCCGGCCCGTGCTCGCACCACGGTGGCGACCTCATCCGCCTCGAGCAGCAGGTGTGGCGACGCGGTAGCGGCGACGACGATGTCCGCGCTCCCGAGCTGGCGGGGAAGGTCGTCGAAGCTGATCGTCTCGCCGCCGAACCGTTCGGCGAGGCTGAGCGCCCGGTCCCGGCGCCGGTTGGCCACGAACACGGTCCGCACCCCGCTGTCGGCCAGCGCACGGGCCGTCAGCTCGCTCGTGTCACCGGTGCCGACGATCACCACTTCGCGACCTTTCAGCTCTCCGAGCAGCTCGCGCGCGAGCGCGACCGCGACCGCGGGCAAGCTGAGCGCGCCGGCGCTGATCGCGGTCTCGCTGCGGACCCGCTTGCCGGTGGCCAGCGCGGCCCTGAACATCCGGTTGGTCAGCGGGCCCGTCGTCTGCGCGGCCAGCGCGCCGTCATATGCCCGCTTGACCTGCCCCTGCACCTCGGCCTCGCCGATGATCATCGAATCGAGCCCTGCGGTGACGCGATACAGGTGCCGGGCGGCGTCGCAGTTTCGGTGGGTGAAGATCGCCGGCGCGAGCGCGGTCGGGCGGATCCCCGACTGGGTCGCGAGCATCGTCAGCGCCGCACTCTCGGCCTCGACCGGATCGCCGACGACGAGGTAGAGCTCCATCCGGTTGCAGGTGGAGATACCAACCGCCTCGTGCACGTCGGTGTCGCCTCTCAGATCGCGCAGGAACTCTGCCGCACGGCCCTCGGCCAGCGCGAGCCGCTCGCGGACCTCGACGGGCGCGGTCTTGTGCGAGACGCCGATGCAGAGCAGCTCGCTCACAGCGACGAGTCCCGGGCGGTGGAGAGCTGGGCGGGCTCGCGCCCCCCGTCGGGCCCCGGCTCGGGGTCGGCGACTGCGTCTCGCTGCGCGAGGTCGCGGTTCAGCTCGACGAGCGCTCGCTCCATCCGGCCGAGCCTGATCGCCATGATCGCCACGTAGATCAGGATCACGAGGACGAAGACGACGTAGGCGCCGGCGACGTACTTGCCTGCGGCATGGAGCGGCAGCGCCGGGGCGACCCCGAGGACGGTCATAGCGAGGGGGCCGCGGTGCGCTGCGGCGGGCGGATGTCGTCGTCTCCGAGCAGGCGCCGCCGCAGCGCGCGCATCTGGATCCGGGCGTTCTTGGCGGCCATCTCGTACTTCCACAGCGTCACATACAGGAGCGCCACCCCGAGCAGCGAGAGATAAAACGTCAGGGCCATCGGTCCGGGGAGGTTTCCGCCGGCCAGCGTCAGCACCCGGGGGTGCACGTATTGCTGCGCGAGCCGGACCGCGAGGAAGTTCAGCGGCACGAAAGCACCGGCGACGATCGCGAACACGCTCGCGTAGCGGCTCTGGCGCTCGGGGTCCTCGATCGAGAAGCGAAACGGCATGTAGGTGGCGTACATCAGCAGCACGATCAGGTATGAGACGAGGGTCGGCTCGTTCCACACCCACCAGTGTCCCCAGGACGCCTTGGCCCAGATCGAGCCCGTGATCAGCCCGCCGACGCCGAAGATCAGCGCCATGTGGATGGCGACGTAAGCGCGCATGTCGTAGCGGCGATCGCCCGTGCGCAGGTGCATGACGGCGAGGATTCCCCCGAACACGAAGCCGCACAGCGACACGATCGCCAGGGGCACGTGGATGTAGAAGATCTTCTGGATGAAGCCCTGATTGGCGTCCAGCGGCGCGTAGAAGAAGACGAGCGCCAGCGCGGCGACCAATGTCGTCAGGGTGATGATCGAGAGGCCCCGAAGGCGCTTCCCGTAGGTGGGCACGATCAGTCCTCCAAGAGAAAATCGAACACCGCGTACGCAACCAGACCGAACACAACATCATAAAGAGCCAGGATGAGGAGCCACTTCCCTGGCAGCGCAGCCGGACCGCCGCGCTGAAGCAGGGGCCCGATCGCGCGCGCGGTCGCGATCAGCGCCGGGATCAGCAGCGGCAGTCCGATCACCGGACCGATCACGTCACGGGCCCGGGTCTGGACCGCGAGCGCGGACACCAGCGTGCCGATCACGGCGATCCCCAGGTCGGCGAGCACGAGCACCGCGACCAGCGACGGCAGCGGCGGACCGAGCGACGGGCCGAGCAGCAGCACGCCGAACGCCGGCACGGCGATCACCTCGAGCGCGGCGAGGAACAGGAACAGCGCGCTGGCCTTCGCCAGCAGCATCGCCGAGCGGTCGACGGGCGCGAGCAGGAACGCGTCGAAGCCGCCTTGCTCGCGCTCGGCCACGAACAGCCGGTTGACGCCGAGGATGCCGGCGAACAGCAGCGTCACGGTGAGCACGCCCGCGGCGAGCTGACCGTCGACCGTCGGGCGGTTCAGGCCGAAGTGGAAGATCACGAACGTGGTGATCGAGAACAGCGCCATCGCCGGAAGCGTCTCGAGCGTGCGGAGCTCGAGCAACAGGTCCTTGCGCAGGACCGCGATCGCGGTCTTCATTCGTAGAGCTCGCGCACGTGGTCGTCAGTGACCTCGTCCGCGGGGAGCGAGAAGGTGGGACGGCCGTCGCGCAGGCCGAGCGCGAGGTCCGCCTCGGCGAGCGCCGCTTGGGGGTCGTGGCTCGTGATCACGCGGGTACGGCCCGCGGGTCGCCCGACGAGCGGCTCGACGAGCTCGCTCGCCCCCGGGTCGAGGTTCGCGCGCGCTTCGTCGAGAAGCAGGATCTCGGGGTTGTGTAGGACCGCGCGGCAGACGGCGACGCGTTGCACCATCCCGCGCGAGAGCAGCCGCACAGGCTCGTCGGCGCGGCGCTCCATCTTGACGGTCGTGAGGAGCTCCTCGATGCGCTCGGGGGGAACGCCGAACAGCCGCGCGTGGTAGCGGAGGTTCTCGCGGCTGCTCAGGTCGCGGTAGAGGAGCGGCTCATGGGCGAGCAGCCCGAGCCTCCCGCGCACCGCGAACGCGCGAAGTGGAAGCGGCTCGCCGAGCATCGATATCTCGCCGGCGTGCTGGCGCAGCAGGGTCGCGAGCACCCGCAGCAGCGTCGACTTGCCGGCGCCGTTGCGTCCGAGCACAGCGAGCGTAGCGCCCGCCGGGACGCTCACCGAGATATCCCTGAGCGCGATCCGCTCGCCGAAGTAGCGAGCTACGCCCCGCAGCTCAATGGCCGGCGTGTCCGCCATCCGGCCCGCGACCGCCTGGCCCGCGCCGCAGGGTCGCGACCGCGTGTTCGAGCGTCGGGGCGATCACGGGGAACAGCTCGCGGATCGCTTTGGGGTTGCCGGGGAAATTGATGATCAGCGTCCCACTCACCGTCCCCGCCACGCCGCGGCTGAGCATGCCGAGAGGCTTGATCCGGGTCGACTCCGCCCGCATCGCCTCGGCGAAACCGGGCGCGTCCCGCTCGATCACCGCCCGCGTCGCCTCCGGCGTGACGTCGTCGGGCGTCAGTCCCGTCCCGCCGGTCGTGAACACGAGCGCGGCATCGTCGCGGACGTAGCGCCGCAGCGCGTCCTCGATCGCTTGCCGGTCATCGGACACGGTCTCCTTAAAGGCGATCTCCGCGCCGGCCGCCTGTGCGAGTTCGGCCAGCAGCTCGCCTGACGTGTCCTCGTTGCGTCCGGCGGCGACCGAGGTCGAGATCGTGAGGATCGCTGTCTTCATGCGCGCGACAGCATAGGGTTCGCGCGCCCTGCTGGACGTCGCGGGTGAGGCCGCGCCGCGAAACGCGGCTGTTGACCGGTTGCCTAAAACAAGGCGGTTGTACGAATGTGACAACCGCTACAGCCGCGGGGGCGGCTCAGCTGAACGCCGGCGTGGGCGTACGCAGACGTTCGGAGCACGACCGTGGCTCGGGCGGTTCGTCGCGTCCGCAAGCGCGAATCTCGCCTCACGTACCTCACACCGCAGGTCGTGGCCGGCAACCCGGGATGGCCGAGGCAACAGTAGTCCGGCGAGCGGCCGCTCGGCGGACCGGGCTCGATGCCGGCGCACCCACAGCCCCCGAGTTCGCCGAATGCGTGTCTTTGATCGCGGGCGTCACAGGCGAGCACGTGCATACGCGAGGTTTCTAGTGCATCGACGGTCGTCCTTCGGGAGGCCGGTGTTCTCGCCCGACGACGGTCTCGCGGCGGCTTCTCGATGGTTCGATGGCGACGCCGGCCCGGGCTGCGACAATTTGGCGGTGACCAAGGCTGAGCTTCATGAGCTGATCGACGCGTTGCCGGCGGGATCCCTCGAAGGTGCCGGTGTCTTTCTGCGCGGGATCATCGAGGGGCCGATCGATCCTGATCAAACGTGGTTCTGGACGCCAGCGTGGCAAGCCGGTGAGCGTGAAGCGGATCGGCAGCTCGTAGACGGGCAGGGCGTGGTGCATCACGGCACCGAGGAGTTCGTGGCGCACCTCGAGTCGTCGCAGGCAGACGACGCCGCTTAGGCGTTGCCAACCCATCACGAGCTGCCCCGGTTCCTGCGGGACTGGGCGTCCCTCGATCCAGCGCAGCGCTCCCTGTTTCTCTCGGCGCTGCAGCTGTTCGTCGTCGGGGTCACGGGGTAGGACTTCATCCGCGACTGCGCGTCAAGCGAGTTCAGGGAAGCGCGGGGGCGGCGACCGCGGTCAGGCTTACGCTGTCGCCATGCTGCCTGGTGCAGACCTTGAGCGAGTCCGGAGACTTTGTGCCGGGCGGGTGCCCCCAGACGTTCGCGACGAGGTTCGCGTTGAATGTGAGGTCGATCCACGGGCGGTGACGGTGGTCGAGTGGCGGCTGCCATGGCGGGAGGATCTCGGGCCTGAGTGGACGCGAATCCCGATCGCGCGGTTCAGGTACGTCGCTACGACTCGGCTCTGGACGCTGTACTACCACCGGCACACGGGCCGCTGGGAGCGCTACCCGCTACTCGGCGCGACGACGCGTATCGACCCGTTGCTCAGCGAGCTCGAACTCGACCCGATCTGCCTGTTCTGGGGCTGAGACGCCGGGTCGTGTCGCCCGCGATGCAACGCGGCGAGGACGCCTCGCGAGATCGTCGATCCTCCGCAAGCGCGACAGCCCGCGCCACCGCTTGCGAGGCCAACGGCCGTGACCGCGAACTGCGCCGGTGGCGGAACTGGCGTTGCGCCATGGCATTTGCCTAAGCAAACGGCCGGACCTGCAAGCTCGCTGACCTTCCGTGAGCGGGCGCTGCTAGGTCGCCGAGGCGATCGCGACCGTTGGGCCCGGGTTGCGCTGACGGATGCGATTGCTCGGGTCAGGCTGGTCGAGGCGCGGATCTCGCCGGATCCTTGTCGGCGATCCGGCGTTGCAACGCCTGCCCTGCTGGGAGCTGTTCGACGACCGTGCGCAGCACTGGCAGTGCGGCAGCCACCTGATCGTCGTCCAGGATCGAGGTGAGAGCGACATAGAGGTTCTGTTCGATCTCGCTCACCGTTCGGGCGGCGTCGATGCCCTCGGGACTCCTCTCGAACTACGTGCTCGTCGGCGACTCCTTCGGCGCCGTCATCAGTCTCGCCCTCGCGATCAGACAGCCAACCGGCTTGCGTGGAGTGGTGCTCTCCGGCGGGTTCGCCACCAGCCCCCTCCCACACTGGAAGGCGATCGCCGGCCGGGCCTCGCGGTACGCCGGCGGACCGCTCTACCGTCACGTCACTCTGCGCATTCACGCCCGCGAGCTCGCCTCGCGGTTCGACCACACCGCCGAGGTCCCCCATCGCCAGGACGACTACCGCCGGTTGTTCGTCGAGAACACCCCACGAGCCTCCTACGCCGCCCGCGTCACCAGCGTCATCTCCTTCGACGTGCGCGATCAGCTCGCCAATGTCCGCGTTCCCACCGTGCTGATCACCCCCGCAGACGACCGCCTCGTCGGAGTACAAGCCGCTCGGGAGCTACGCCAAGGCATCCCGAACTCCCGCGAGACCGTGCTCCCCAGCACCGGGCACATGTTTCGCTTCACCCACCCGAGCCTCTACGGCCAGACCATCCTCGAGTTTCTCCAACACCTCGACCGTCCAGCGCTCCCCGGAGATCACAGCGACAGCTCCGCAACGCCGAGAGCAACGGTCTGACGTGTCCACCGGCCGACCGAGACACGCGCTCGCAGGGCTGGCCGGCAGCGGCCGGGACGCTGCTCACTGGCGTCGCGCATCCAAGACAGCAGCCCGTTGACATCCCGAACCGGGGCTTCTCGAGGTCGATCAGAGCGGCTGCCTCGGGACTCATTATCGCCGAAAGCGGGAACCCCGAGACGGGCTCGGGATTCATCCTCGTGCGGTGGCGAAGGGGGCGCGGGTGTGCCGATCGCCCAGGCCAGCGCTGCTCTTGGAGTTGGTGAGCCTGCTCACGCGGGGGATCGGGCGTCGGGGCCTGCGTCTGATGATCAGGGGCTCCGACGGCGCTTTGGTTGCTGCAATGCTGTCGGGTGCAATGAACGACTGCCTCGCCTGCGATCTCACGGAAGGCCGTGTGCCGCTGCCCGGCGGGTTGATTCACGAGACCAGCAGGTGGCGAGTCGAGCATTGCGTTGGTCCCCTTGGAGTTGGGACGCTCATCGTCAAACCGAAGCGCCATGTTTTATAAGTCGCGGACTTCGATGCGATTGAGACCGCGGAGATGGGGCGGCTGTTGCACATCACTGCGCGGGCGGTGGGCGACCTGAGGCGGTTCAGACGTACGTGTGCTTGTGGTCGCATGGCCCGGTGCATGCGCACTTCGTCGTGCAGCCGGCCCTACCCGAGACGATCGCAGAGCTCGGTGTCTACGGTCCGCCGATGCAGGCCGCGATGTTTGCCGCAGGCCGTGCGGTTGACAGTGCGGCTGCTGCGGAGTTCGCTGGGCGCGCGCGAGAGTGGTTCGCCCACCACGGCGACGTGTGACCTAGAAGCGCACGTCTCGCCGGGAGTGAGGCGGACGACTTGCTGCGCTGGCACCTGGCTTTGCATATGCAAACCGCCGAATCCGCGCGTCTTGAAACGCGGTCTGGACGAGCCGAGCGTGAGGCCGCGACCCGGGCTATCGGATCGTCGCCGCGCAGTGGCGGCGTTGACGGTCGCCGAGACGCTCGCGCTGTGTCGTGCAAGCCCCGCCCGACCGCCGTCCTGACATGATGGCGAAATGGAAGGTGTGCTTGGCATCGGTGGGCACTTCATCCGGGCCGCCGATCCGGTGGCCCTGGGCGGGTGGTATCGCGATTGCCTAGGCCTAGACGCCGATGAGAACGGCCTATGGCGTCAGGAAGCCGGGCCGACGGTGTTCGCAACGTTTGAGTCCAACACCGACTACTTTGGGTCCCGCGCTCAGCAGGTGATGATCAACTTCCGGGTCCGCGACCTGGATGCGATGCTCACACAGCTACGCGCCAAGGGAGCGGAGGTGGCTAACGAGACGCAGGACATGGAGGGGGTCGGTCGATTCGGCTGGGTCACCGATCCCGAGGGCAATCGGATCGAGCTGTGGCAGCCCGCCTGACCGCGGCGTCACCGTGTGCGTGACGCGCTGGTGGCCAAAATCGCGCTGTCGCCGTCGGGCCATGCCGGTCGCCGAAAACCTGGGGCTGCCGCTGGGCGCCGGCCGCCGGTGATCCCCGCGACCGCCGGACTCAGCACGACACCACCCGCCGACGGACTGTCCTCCGTGACCGCCGATCACGCTCGCCGCAATGGCACGAGACGCAGTCCGGCACGGGAGCGACGTGCGCCGGCCACAGCCTCAACGCCGCCGAGCGCGCCGACCCACACGCACGGTTGAATCATGCGCAACGCCAGTCCCGCCACCGGCACAGTTCGCGGTCACGGCCGTTGGCGTCGCGAGCGGTGGCGCGGGCTGTCGCGCTTGCGGAGGATCGACGATCTCGCGAGGCGTCCTCGCCACGTTGCTCGACCCGATCTGCCTGTTCCGGGATCGAGTGCGTCCCGCCGACGCCGGTCGACGCAAGCCGCGAGAGCGTCACACGCTCACCGGCGATCACCTCGGGTCTTCCTCGGCCAATGAGGACGCGACCGCCGGCGCTCGCGCCCCAGATCGGGGCGCCGCAGCGACTGTCGCCCGATCGGGGCCTTCGTCTGACCGGCTGAGCGTTGCCGAACCGACGGCGTGGCTCGTCCGGCCACGACCGATGCGTCAGGCTCTGGCATTCGCGGGGTTCAGCTCTGGAAGCGAGTCGGCGGCCGCATGGCCGGTTCGTGGCAGAGTTGGTTCGTGGGCTGGATCCGGCGTCTTGGTGTTCTGCGTGAGCGCGATCTGCGGCTGGTGTTCGGCGCTACGGCGGTTTCGGAGATCGGTGACGGTGTCGTCACGGTCGCGGTCACCTTTGCCGTTCTGGATCTGACGCACTCCGCGACCGACATCGGGATCGTGCTGGCGAGCCGGACGATCGCGCTCCTGGCTTCGTTGCTGGTCGGTGGTGTTGTCGCGGATCGGGTCAGCCGGCGCAGGGTGATGATCACGGCGGACCTTGTCCGGTTCTCGAGCCAGGGCCTGGTCGGGGTGCTGGTCGTGAGTGGGCATGCGGCGGTCTGGGAAATCGCTGCCTCCCAGGCCGTGATCGGCGCCGCGTCTGGGTTCTTCAACCCGGCGTCCAGCGCGCTGCTGCCGGCCGTGGCCGGTGAGTCGATCACCGAGGCGAACGCGTTGAACGGGATCGTGAGCTCCTTCGGCGGGATCGTCGGCCCGGCGATCGGCGGCGCCCTGGTCGTCGGGATCGGCGCGGGCAGCGCGCTGCTAGTCGATGCGGCCAGCTACGGCACCAGCGGGCTCCTGCTGTTCGGCGTCCACGCTGCGGCTGCGCGCGAGCCCGCGCTGACGGTCGACGCGCGAGGGTCGTTTCTCGCCGATCTGCGCGGCGGGCTCGCTGAGGTCCGCAGCCGTACCTGGCTGTGGGCGACGATGATCGTGATGGCGGTCTGCAACGCGCTGGCGGGCGCGTTCTTTGTGCTCGGGCCGGTGATCGCAAAACGTCATCTCGGCGGGCCGGCGGCGTGGGCGGCGCTGAACGTCGCGTTCGCGGTCGGCTTGCTGATCGGCGGCACCTCGCTGCTGAAGATCCGGCCACGTCGGCTGCTGTTCGTCGCGACGTTTGCGTTCCTCGCGATGTTCTTCCCGCCGTTGCTGATCGCGATCCCGGCACCGTTGATCCTGATTGCGGCGTTTCAGGTTATGAGCGGTGTCGGGGCGATGGTGGGGAACACGATGTGGTGGACGGTGCTGCAGCAGAACATCCCGACGGAGGCGCTGTCCCGCGTCACCTCCTTCGAATGGTTCGGCACGCTCGCGTTGATGCCGATTGGGTTTGCCCTCGCGGGACCGGTCGGCGCCGCGCTCGGGTACGGCACGACGCTGTATCTCTGCGGCGGGCTGTCGCTCCTGATCTTCCTTGGGCTGCTCGCCATCCGAGAGGTCCGAACGCTCGAAACAAAGGTCGAGCCGGCCACCACGGCACCAGAGGCATCTGTTCTCACGACACGTCCAGCACAGACAACGACGACCTGAGGGCGAGTTGACAGGCAGCCAGTTGGCTGCTTATAGTGGGCGCGGTGGCGACGCCTGCAGTGAACGATCGCGATGACCGCGAGGCCGACGCCGTGTTCAAGGCGCTCAGCGACCGCAGTCGCCGCCAGTTGCTCGACACGTTGCGCGAGCGAAACGGCCAGACCCTGGCGGAGTTGTGTGCGGGTCTGCGGATGGCGCGGCAATCGGTCAGCAAGCATCTGGGCGTGCTCGAGGCGGCGATGCTCGTGACGACTGTGCGTCGCGGGCGCGAGAAGTTCCACTATCTCAACGCGACACCGATCAACGAGATCGCCGAGCGCTGGATCAGTCAATATGACCAGGAGCGCGTCCGCGCGCTCTCAGATCTCAAGCGCGCGCTGGAGGATAGGGTTTGAGCAAGCCCGAGTTCGTCTACGTCTCATACATCAGGACGACGCCGGAGCTGCTGTACCGCGCGCTCACCGAGCGGGCCTTCATGGAGCGGTACTGGGGAGTCGTCGTAGAGAGCGACTGGGAGGCGGGCTCAGCGATCACGTGGGAGAAGAACGGGCTGCGCCAGGCTGACCCACGCCAGGTCGTGCTGGAGGCGGATCCTCCCCGGCGGCTGTCCTACACCTGGCATGCGATAACGCAGGCGTGGAACGCCTCGCTCACCGAGGAGCGCCGCCGCCGGGCCGCCCGCGTGAAGAATGGCTCGCGGCCCGGCTCGAGCTGCTCGAGGCCGAGAAGGCCCTGACCCGACGCACTGACGAGCTGGCCCAGCAACGCCAAGAACTGCCCTGGGTACGCATCGACAAGGAGTACCGGCTCGAGACCGACCAGGGCACCGCGTCGCTCGCCGAGCTGTTCGGCGGACGCTCGCAGCTCCTGATCTACCACTTCATGTTCGGGCCCGACTACAGGGCAGGATGCCCGTCCTGCTCGGCGATCGCGGACGGCTTCAACGGCTCCGTCGTCCACCTCGCCAGTCACGACGTCGCGTTCTCCGCGGTGTCGCGGGCCCCGCTGCCGAGTCTGCAGGCCTACAAGCAGCGGATGGGCTGGAGCTTCCCATGGGCGTCGTCCTCCGACAGCGACTTCAACGCCGACTTCCACGTCGCGCACAGCAAAGAGGAGTGGGACTCCGGAGCAGTCGAGTACAACTTCCGCGCCAACGACTACCGGCCGGCGACGAGCCTGGACAGCGAGCGCCTCAACGACGTCGCATCCTCGAACGTGGGAACGGATTGGGAGACGTTCCGCCGCGAGGGGCCAGGGCTGAGCGCGTTCGCGCTCGAGGACGGCGTCGTCTACCACACCTACTCGGCATACGCGCGCGGGCTGGACGGCGTCTGGGGTATGTACCAGTGGCTCGACCGCGCGCCGCTCGGTCGCAACGAGGCCGGCCCCTGGTGGCGCCGGCACGACGAGTACCCGAGCCTCTGACGGGAACCAGCGACCGGCGCCACACAAGCTCGCCTTGCGCGCCGGTGTGGTCCGCTTCACACCGGGGGGGCTTGTGGGGAGGCCGGGAACGCGGTTTGCTCCTCGCACGGTGGTCTCGACGGCTCGGTTGAGGAGGTTTGGTCTGATGTCAGAGTTCTTGGTAACGCCGGAGGATCTGATCGCTGCTTCGGGGGGACTCAGCGCGATCAGTGGTGGGGTGGAAGAGTTGTGCGGCCATCTGCGCGGTGCGTCGGGGGCGGCGGCGGGGACCCCGGCGGAAGGTGCATTCGAGGACGTGCTCGGACACTTCTCCGCCGTTCTGCCGCATTTTGCGCTGGCGGGCGAGCATCTGGGCCGCGCGGTCGCGGGCGCCGGCGCGGGATATTCGCACAGCGATGTAGAGGTCGCGGATGCGTGCACATGAGCCATGAGGAATGACCCGGGCGGACGTACTTCAGAAGGGTTCTGGTCGAGAATGAGCCTGTCGGTGCGCGTAGCTGGGGGTGACCGGCGGTGACGTTGCCGGGTCTGACGACGGTCAGCGGCGATGGCTTGCTGGGAGAAAGCACGGGGCCGGCGTCGGCTGGTTGGCCGTCGTCGCCATCGTTTGGAGGGTCGCCACCGCCGGCGCTGCCGGCGCTGCCGGCGCTGCCGACGCTGCCGGCGACCGGCGGTTTACGCGTGGGGGCGAGCGAGCTGCCTCCTGGTGCGCTTGGCGTGGGTTTTCAGATTGCGCCCGGGGAGCCGGCGTGGCTGTCGCAGGCGGCGGCGCGGTTCTCGGCGACGGCGGTGGGACTCGATGGGTTCGGAGATCATGTGTCGGGGACGGCGGGGTCGTTGTCGCCGTCGTGGACGGGTTCGGCAGCCGCGTCCTATCAGCAGCTTTCGGACATCATTCACGCGCATTTTCGGGCCGGCGCGGCGACGTCGCGGGTGGCGGCGGCGGCCCTGAATCGTTATTCGGCGCAGCTTGATGGCTTCAAGAAGGACGGGGTGACTGCCACGCGCGAGGCGGAGCGGTGCCTCGAGGAGATCAAGAAGCAGAAGGGCCTCCTGCTGACCGCGCAGCCGGCGGCGACTGCCGCGCAGGGAGCGTTGAGCGCCGCGCAGCGTGAGGGATCGTTGTTGCGGGCGGCGGGGGCGGCGGGGGCACCGTTCGTGTCAGTCGCCGATCAGGCGGCGTCGGCAGCGCAGGGGAAGCTGTCGGGCGCGCAGACGGATGCGCAGACAGCGAGCAAGGCGCTACAGCACGCGGAGGATGAGCTGCGAATGTGGCAGGCGCGCGGCCGCCGAGCGTGGGACGACGCGCAGTCGGCTGCTGATCGCGCGACCGGGACCCTGCTCGGGTTGACGATCGCGCCGCCGCCGCTGGCGGGGATAGCTCCGATCCCGCCGCTGATGACGACTGCACCCCCAGGCTTGTTGAAAGGTCCGCTGATCAATCCCGGGGGCACGGGCCTCAAAGGGATAACCGGCTTCTCCGCCAGTCCGCTCGCGGGCTCGGTCACTGTGTTCAACAGAGAGCAGCCAAAGCAGCTCAGCCCGGAGGAGGAGGCGGCAAGGGCCGCGCAGAAGGCCGGGCTCCCCCACGACGAGGCAGCCGCAACCCGGGCCCGGCAAAAAGAGGTACACAATGAAAAGGTCCAATCTCGCACTCGCAACCAGCAGAAGCGCCAGAATGGGCAGCGGCAGAAGCCCAAGAAGAAGTAACTGGCGGCGAGTAAGGTCTAGCTATGGCAGAGCTTCCCGCATGGCCCGTTTCTCACTTTGCGCAATCCAATCCGGAGGGGCCAGGTCAGGATGACGTGCCGGCGCTCCTCCGGCGTGTTGCGGAGACGATCGAGAGCCTCGGTCCGGTGGACGTGCGCGATATCTGCTTCCACAATGGCTTCGATCCGGGCGGCGACCCATATCTGCACATGGTCGTCTATTACGTCCGGAAAGAGGACACGGCCGACGAGCCTGCCTAACCCCGCCGCCACACCCCCGACCGCCCGCCTGACTTTTCGAGCAGTGTGACCTCGGCGATCTCGGCGCTGCGGTCGATCCCCTTGATCATGTCGTAGACGGTCAGCGCCGCGACGGCGGCGGCGGTCATGGCTTCCATCTCGACGCCGGTGGGACCGGTTGTGTGCGCCTCCGATGTGAGCGTGATCGTGCCCGCCGCTGCGTCGACGTCCCCCTCGACGCCGACAAACGACAGCGCCAGCGGATGGCATAGCGGGATCAGCTCGGCAGTGCGCTTCGCTGCCTGGATACCGGCGATCCGGGCGACGCCGATCACGTCGCCCTTGGGGGCGTCGCCGGCGAGCACGGCCCGAGCCGTCTCAGGCGCGATCCGCACCAATGCTCGGGCCACGGCGCGGCGCTCGGTCGGCGGCTTGTCGCCGACATCGACCATCCGCGCGCGGCCGCTGCCGTCGAGGTGAGTCAGTTGCGCGGGTTCGTCCCTCACGCGGGCGCGTGCGTCCGCTGTGCGTCGAGGATCACGTCCACGACCGCGTGGATGTCGCCCGCGCGCAATAGCTCGATCGGGTCAGGATCGCCGTTGACGATCGACTCGAAGAACTCCTTGCGGTCCTGGTAGGTGGGAAGCGTCGCCTTGGCCCAGCCGCGAGCCTCGTTGAGGAGGACCGCCAGCTGCGCATACGGCTCGCCGAACGCCTCGGCAATCTCTCGCTTCATCCGCTTCGCGAGCGCGGGGGACGCGCCGGCGGTCGAGATCGCGATCGCGAGCGGGCCGTTGCGGACGATCGCGGGCAGGATGAAGTTGCACAGCGGCGGGACGTCGACCACGTTGACGAGCATCGCTCGCGCTTCGGCGTCCTCGAACACGCGGATGTTGACTTCGGAGATGTTCGTGGCGGCGATCGCGATCAGGCAGCCATCGAGGTCTGAGGGCTCGTAGGCTCGTCGCTCCCAGTGGATCGATCCTTCGAGGGCGAGCTGAACCAGCTCCGGATGCGCCTCGGGCGCTACAAGTGTCACCTTGGCGTCGCAGGCAAGCAGTCCTTCGACCTTCTCCAGGCCGACGTTGCCGGCACCGACGACGAGGCAGCGCCGCCCGGTGAGTCGCAGGCAGGCGATGTAGAAGGGCGTTTCCAGCATGCCCTGGACGCAGGACTGGTCGCAGATTCCCTTGCGGAGCTGGCAGACGCATTCCTTGCCGGTATAGGCCTGGGCTGGCATCCACCGGTAAGGGTAGTCCAGGCGCATGCTCCGAATCACCGGCGGAGCGCTCCAGTTCGGGAAACCTGGCAGGATCGAACCCGTGAAAGCCACCGACACTCCACTCGCAGCCCCCTCTCCGGATACCGGGGAGCTCTTGCGCCTGGCCGTGAGCGCCCACCAGTCAGGGGACATGGACGCAGCCGAGGCCGCTTACCGCGACGCCGCGGAGGCGGGGAACGCGGTGGCAGCCTTCCAGCTCGGGGTCATCCTCCAGAGCCGCGGATCCTATGAGCTCGCTGCTGCCGCTTACGCGCCCGCGGCTGAGAGCGGGGACATCGAGGCCGTGCTCAATCTTGCCATCCTCTTGGCGTACGAGCTTGGGCGACCCGACGATGCGATCGCGTTGCTTCGTGAATTGGCGCTGCAGGGCGATGCCCGGGGATGGCTGGAGCTCGGAATGCTCTACGCCCACCAGGGTGGCTTGACCGAAGCCGAGTCGGTGCTCCGGAAGGCGGTTGACGATGAGCCGCGTGCCCACATGGCGCTGGGCTCGATTCTCTCGGCCATGGATCGCCACGAGGACGCGCTTGCGTCCTATCGAGCAGCACTCACCCACGGGATCGACGGAGCGTGGTCGGGGGTGGCCTGGGAGTTGATGCGCTTGAATCGATTGGACGCGGCCGAAGATGCTGCGACGCGCGGTGTTGCGGCGCTGGACCCCGGGGCGGGCGCCGTGCTTGGGGTCGTTCTCCGCCAGCGGGGCCGCTTCGATGCGGCGGCGGCCACGTTCGAGGCGGCGGTCGAGCGCGGCGAGTCCGCCTGGCTCCCGTACGGTGACCTTCTCGCAGACTGGAAGGGACGAGAGGATGAGGCCGAGGCGGCCTACGCGCAAGCGATCAGGCACGGTGAGGCCGATGCAGGCACCGCGCTCGTAAAATTCCTGCTTGAGCGAGGCCGGGAAGATGACGTGCGCGACCTGATCGCCGATCAACTCGCCCTGCGGCCGGACGACCAGAATCTCCGGCGTCTGTTCGAGTCCCTGCCTAGCCCGGCGTCCGAGAAGGGCTAGCTACCGCGGCAGCGCGTCCCTGGCCAGTCGCGCGCCGAGCTTGAGCAACGGCGCGGCGCCGGCGCGAAGTGCACCCGCGCGGATCGACGGGCGGCCGTAGAGAACCGAGGCGGTCTGCCGCAGCGCCTTCCCCAGCGTCTCGTCGTATGGGTGCCACCAGGGGTCGCGTATCTTCGACGGCTCCCACACGCGCAGCTTGACATTGACGCACTCGTAGAGCCCGAACTTCGAATGGGTGCGCCCGAGCCCGGAGTCCTTGACCCCACCCCAGGAGCACTGGCAGGCGCCGTGGCTGAACATGTGGTCGTTGATCCACACCATCCCCGTCTCGAGCTCGCGTGCGATCCGCTCGGCCTTCGGCCGGTCGGCGGTCCACACCGAGGCGCCGAGGCCGAAGCGCGAGTCATTGGCCAGCGCCACGGCCTCGTCCTCGGAGTCGACGACCATGACCGGCAGGACGGGCCCGAAGATCTCCTCGCGCATTATCCGCATCTCGTGCGTGACGCCGGTAAGGACCGTCGGGGCGTAGAACGCGCCGTGCTCGAGCTCCGGGACCTCGGCCGGGCCCCCGCAGCGCACCGCCGCTCCGGACACAACCGCGTCGTCGACGAGCTCGGAGACGAGCTCGAACTGCTCGTGGGAGATCATCGGCCCGATCTCGGTGTCCCACCGCATCGGGTCGCCGACCCGGAGACCGCGCGCGCCCGCAACCAGGCCCGCGATGAATCGCTCGGAGACCTCACGCAGAACGTACACACGCTCGATGCCCGAGCAGGACTGGCCCGCATTGGCGAACCCTGCCCACAGCGCGCCCGCGATCGCGTGGTCGATGTTCGCGTCGGGCAGGACGATCATCGCGTCCTTCCCGCCGAGCTCGAGCACGGAGCCCTTCATCTGGCGCGCGCACGCCTCACCGACGCCACGGCCGACCTCGACCGAACCGGTGAAGAACACCTTGCTGACGCTCGACTCGACCAGCGCAGGACCCGTCCCCGGCCCGTGGATCGCCCGGACCAGCCCCTCGGGCACGCCGGCGCGCTCGAACGCGCGCACGATCCGATCCCCGATCAGCGGCGTCAGCGAGGCGGGCTTCAGCACGACGCCGTTGCCGGCCATCAGCGCCATCGCAACCTCGCCGATCGGGATGCTCCAGGGGAAGTTCCAGGGCGAGATGATGCCGATCACGCCGAGCGGCTCGTAGGTGAAGGCCGAGCTCTTGGTCTTCAGGAACAGCTGTGACATCGGGATCTTCTCGTCAGCGAGGATGTCCCGGCCGGCGCGGGCGATCCAGGTCAGCGCGTCGATCGTCGGCAGGATCTCCATCGCGAACGCCTCGTTGCGCGGCTTGCCCTGCTCGCGCGAGATCAGATCGCGAATCGCGTCGGATTCGTCGATCAGGACCTGCGCGGTCCGCTCCAGGTAGCGCCCTCGCGCGGCGAGCGTGAGCTGCGCCCAGAACGGCTGGACCTTGGCCGCGGCATCGACGACGGCCTGGACCTGGTCGGGCGGAGTGATCTGAACCGCGCCGACACGCTCCCCGGTCGCGGGGTTGAACGACTCGAGCTGGGCTATGACGGTGGATGCCTCCATCGCGGGCCCCAAGTGTATGCGCCGACGGCCGCGGCGCTACGCCGCCCGGGCGCGCGTGATCGCGCGAGCTCGACCCGCCAGCGCCGCGACGAGCAGATCTCCGAGGCCATCGGTGAGGCGCTCGTCGACGAGGACCGGCCCGAGCCGGCCGCCCCGCTCGAGCTCGATCGCCCCAAAGCCCACGAAGATCTCTCCCGTGCCGACGAGCGCGGTCGCGCCGATCACGATGCGATCGCGATCGAAGCGGAGCAGGCGTGCCACCGGCAACGAATCAGGTTCGAGCCCGAGCTCGGCGGCGAGCGCCCGGATCGCCGGCTCGTCGCCGGGCCGGGCGAGTCGCAGGCGCACTCGCGGCCCGCGCGGGAGCGTATAGGTACGGGACAGCAGTGCGCCCGGGTCGAACGCCATGATCATTGCTACAGGGTAGTAGGTTCATCCCCTGGGCCACAGGCGCGGCGCCGTCATCGCCCGCGAGCCCGGCGGATTTCCCGAAGGCGCGCGGCGAGTTGCGCCTCGGCGTCATCGGGGTTGTAGAAGCTCGCTCCGATCGCTGCATCGGGTAGCAGCTCCTGCGGTGAGACGTGGCCCGGACGCGCGTGGGGATTGTCGTATCCGCCGTCGCTGCGCGTGCTCGAACGTAGGTGAGCCGGCGGCGGCGCGGCGCCGTGTTCGCGGATGTACCCGCGTGCGGCAGAGATCGAGCGCTTGGCGGCATCGGACTTGGGCGCCAGCGAGAGGTAGACCGCCGCCTGCGCGAGGGCGAACTGACACTCGGGGAGGCCCACGTGCTCGACCGCCTGCGCGGCAGCGCTCGCGACGCTCAGCGCCGCCGGATCCGCGTTGCCGATGTCTTCGGAGGCGAGCACGACCATCCGCCGCACGATGAACCGCGGGTCCTCCCCGCCCTCGAGCATCACGGCGAGGTAGTAGAGGGACGCGTCCGGGTCTGAGCCTCTCGTCGCCTTGATCCAGGCCGAGATCGTGTCGTAGTGCTGGTCCGCCTTGCGGTCGTAGAGCAGCGCGCGGCGTTGTAGCGCGTCCTCGGCGTGAGCGATCGTCACCGGCTCCTCGCCCGCGGTCCGGCATGCCAGCTCGAGTGCGTTCAACGCCGTCCTCGCGTCGCCACCGGCGCGCGAGGCGAGAAAGTCGAGCGCCTCCTCGGACATCCCGCCGGCTCCGCACTCACCGAGGGTCAGCGCGCGATCGAGGAGGACCCGGACATCGGATGCATTCAGCGGCTGCAGCTCGTACACCTGCACACGGGAGATCAGCGCAGAATTGACTTCGAAGTAGGGGTTCTCCGTGGTTGCCCCGATCAGCGTCAGCAGACCGCTCTCGACCGCCGGAAGGAGCGCGTCCTGCTGGGCCTTGTTGAAGCGGTGAATCTCGTCGAGGAAGAAGACCGTCGCCATCCCGTTCGTGGCGCGCCGGTGCTGCGCGCGCTCGATCACCGCTCGCACCTCGGCACGCCCTGCAGCGACCGCGCTCTCCTGCTCGAACACGGCGTTGGCGTGCTCGGCGACGATCCGCGCCAGCGTCGTCTTGCCGCTTCCGGGCGGGCCGTGCAGCACCATCGAATGCGGCTGGCCCGCCTCGATCGCCGTGCGTAGCGCCGATCCTGCATACAACAAGTGGTCTTGGCCAACGAGGTCCTCGAGCGTCCGCGGCCGCAGCCTCGTGGCCAGCGGTGCGTACGCCGGCGCGAGCTCGCGCTCCCCTTGCTCAGGTGAAGGATCCTCGCCGAACAGCCGCTCCATGACTGAAGTATGGGCGCCGGGGCAGATTTGTCAGCGTGACGGCCGGCGGCCGACGATCGCAAGTGCGGCGTCGTGAACGAGGCCGTTGGTCGCGATCGCGTCGCCGCCGTCGGCGCGTGCCGTGCCGCCGAGGTCGGTGAACCTGCCACCGGCCTCCTCGACGATCACCATCGGAGCGGCGAGATCCCACAGCTTGACCTCGGCGTCGAGTCCGATGTCGACACCGCCCTCGGCCACGAGCATGTAATTCCATGCGTCCCCCAGCCCGCGGGTTCGCCAGCAGCGGCGGCCCAGCTCGAGCAGGTCGTCGAGGCGTCCGATCCCTTCCCAGTCCTCAAACCCGGCGAAACTCAGCTGGGCGTCCTCCAGCCGGGCGACCGCCGAGACGTGGAGGCGGCTCGTCGTTCGCCCATCGTCCACGAACGCCCCCCCGCCGCGGTTCGCCCACCAGCGGCGATTCAGCGCCGGCGCCGAGACGACCCCGACCTCGACCCGACCCGCGACCTCCAGTGCGAGCAGGGTCGCCCAAACAGGGATTCCCCGGACGTAATTCTTGGTGCCGTCGATCGGATCGATGATCCAGCGGCGCGGGCCCTCGCCGGAGCCGCCGAGCTCCTCGCCGACGATCGCATCGCCGGGCCTCGCGCCGGCCAGTCGGTCGCGCACGAGGCGCTCGACGCCGCGGTCGGCCTCCGTCACCGGGGTGAGGTCGGGCTTGGTCTCGATCGCCAGGTCATCGGCGCGGAAGCGACCGAGCGTGATCTCGTCAGCAAGGGCGGTCAACTCCAGGGCGAGTTCGAGGTCGTCGTCCGATGCGGCCATGGCGCGGAGGATGGCACGGACCGGCCGGAGGAGGTGGTCGGCGATCGGCCGCTGCACTAGGCTGACCCGCCAGATGTCCGCTTTGGAGCTCCAACGCGAAACGACCGAGGTCCTGCAGCGCCTCGTGTGCTTCAACACCGTCAATCCGCCAGGCAACGAGCGCGAGGCACTCGAGTATCTGTCCGCATATCTCGAGCGGGCCGGGTTCGAAACCGAGCTGCTCGGCGCCACGCCGGAGCGGCCCAACCTGATCGCCCGGCTCGACGGTGCGGCGGAGGGCCCGACGCTCTGCTACCTCGGTCACGTCGACACGGTGCTCGCCAAGGCCTCCGAGTGGGAGCACGACCCGTGGTCGGGCGATCTCGCCGACGGCTTCCTCTGGGGTCGCGGCGCGATCGACATGAAGTCCCAGGTGGCTGCCGAGGCGGCGGCCGGCGCCGCTCTGGCCGGCAGCGGCTGGCGGCCCGCCCGAGGCTCTCTGTTGCTCGTGTTCGTGGCGGATGAGGAGACGGGCGGTGAGCTCGGGGCTCAGTGGCTGACCACGCACCACGCGGACAAGGTTCGCTGCGACATGCTGCTGAACGAGGGCGGGGGCGAGGTGTTCGAGTATCGGGGACGCAGGCACTACGGCGTGTGCAGCTCGGAGAAGGGAATCTTCCGCTTCACGATCGCGACTTCGGGCGTCGCCGGCCACGCCTCGATCCCGGGTATGGGCGACAACGCCCTACTGAAGCTGGGAGCGATCATCCAAGCATTGGCGAAGCGACAGCCGATGTTCGAGCTCAGCGAGGAGCCACTCGCGCTGCTGCTAGGTCTCGACGAGGATCCGGCCGATCCGATGGGAGCGCTCGCGAGGATCCGCGCGAAGTCGCCGGGACTGGCCACCGTGATCGAGCCGATGCTCGGGGTCACGATGGCCCCGACGATGGTCCGCGCCTCGGAGAAGATCAACGTGATCCCCTCGCGCGCCGAGCTGAAGGTCGACTGTCGCGTCCCGGCCGGCTTCGGTGAGGCCGCGGTGCGTGCCGGGATCGACGAGGTCCTCGGCTCGAATGGCTTTGAGATCGAGTTCACCGAGAAGGTGACCGGAAACCGCTCACCCGTCAGCTCGCCGCTGACCGACGCGATCTCGCGCTGGGTGCAGGCCAACGACCCAGGCGCCTGCGTCGTCCCGTGGATCCTGCCGGGATTCTCCGATTCGCGCTGGTTCCGCGACGCCTTCCCGGACTGCCTGGCATACGGATTCTTCCCGCAGAAGCACCAGACCCTGCTCGAGTGCATGCCGCTCATCCACTCGGCGAACGAGCGCATCGACATCCGGGATCTCGGCTTCGCCGCGAGCTGCTACGCGGACCTGGCGAAGGAGTTGCTCGGCGCGGAATAGCGCGCACTTACAAGCAAGGAGCTATCACGATGGCCACAGCCGCACAGCTCATCACCGGTGTCGACTTCGTCGTCGTTCCGACGCGGGACTTCGACGCAGCCCTTGAGTTCTACGGCACGACTCTCGGCCTGCGCCGCTCGGCGTACAACCCGGAGCGGCACTTCGCCGAGTTTGAGACCGGCAACCTGACCCTGAGCGTGATCGAGCCGGAGGCGATGGGCATGGAGTTCCACCCCAATCCGAACGCGATCGCGCTGCACGTCGATGACGTCGAGGCGAGCCGCGCCGCGCTCGAAGAGCTGGGAGTCGCCTTCCGAGGCGACGTCTTCGATACCAGCGTCTGCCACATGGGGTTCTTCAGCGATCCCGACGGGAATGCACTGATGCTGCACCATCGATACGCGCCGCGGACGCCCGCGGCATAGGCGGCGCGCCGCGCGGGCCCCCGCGTGGCTAGGACGCTCCGGGGTCGAGCGTGAGCACCGCCTCGTGGTGCTTGGCGTCGAATACCTGGAGCACCACCTCGAGACTCCTGACCGCCCGGGTTCTAAGCTCGGCGGCCAGCGCCCTGGTCGAGGAGACCGAGGGGATTGCCGCTGCGATCCGGACTTCTCTCGCGGGGGAGCGGAGCTTGATCCTGAGTACGCCGTGGCTGAGCCTGAAGGTTGACTCCAGGGCTCTGTCGTGCGCGTTCCACACTCCAAGTCCCTCGATCAGCTGCGTGCCGGACCTCGTGAAGGCCAAGCCATGTGGGAGCTTTATGTAGAAGGCGTGGAGCGACGGAGCGTTCGCGCCGGCGGTCACCGTTACCCGGAGCTTCGGCTTTCGCCTGGCTATTCCCCACAGGGTCACGCGCGACGCCGTCGGCGACTCCAGGAACGAAGTCAGGCCGACATCCTCGACGCTCACGGCCGTGTAGCTCGGGGCGGCCGCAGTTCGCATCCCCGCGCTGAACTGCCAGTAGCGTCCCGACGGCAGCCCTTCGACGATCGTGCCGGTCTCCGGTTGGGCGCGCAGGTGCGTGATCGAGTTCGAGATGTTCTGAATATCCCAGCGATCGATGACCACGGTTGGCTGCGGGCCCCCGAACGGTGACCAGCTGTCCACGTACACCGGCGCGCCGCCCGCGATCCGGTACACCTTGCCGGTGCCGGTGGCCGTGATGAATGTCCCGTTCGCCGGCAGCGGGTTGAGCGCCTTCCACTGCGCCGCCACGAGCGCGACGGTCGGTTGCGGACCGCCGTAGACCGACCAGTCGTGCACGTACAGCGGGGCGCCGCCCGCGATCCGATAGTCGTTCCCTCCGTAGCTCACGAAGGTTCCGTCCGGCAGCGCGGCCGCGGTGACGGGCCCGACACCCGTGCCGGCGGTGGCGGTGGCGCCGTCGAGGTAGTCCGTGTCGATGTCGATCTTCACCCCGCCGTAGTCGTCGACGTGACCCCCTCGGTACTGATGAAGACGCTGATTGCCGAACCAGTCGCCGGCGGGGACGTAGGGGTCGCTCGCCGTCGCGTTGCCGTTCCAGTCGGCGATCCAGATGTCGTCGGGCTCGACGAATGTAGTGCCGAGGGCGTCGACGAGGTCGGTGATCCCGCTACTCGCGCTGCCGTAGACGCCTGACGTATAGCCGTACGCGTCGAGCTGGGACGTCCATGCCGACAGGAACGCAAGCGCGGCCGAGGTCGTGCTGGCCTTCTGCGTGTACGCCTCCATGTCGAAATAGATCGGGTTTCCTTGGCCGATTCCGAGCGCGGCTGCCTGCGTGGCGGCATCGGTGGCCGCGGCGATTCCCTCCGCGGTCGCCTGGGCGGGCTGGATCTCGGCGCAGCCGCAGGATGAGCTCGGCGCCTGGAGGCCGACGTAGACCGGGATGAACTGCCAACCCGCCGCCGACTCGGCGGAAACCCAGCTCGCGGACAGATTCGGCTGGGTGCAGGCACTGTTCGCGCCACCGATGTAGATCGCTGCCGCGCGGAACGGCGATGACTCCAGCCACGCCGACATCGCGGTCGTCGAGGGCGCCGAGCAGGTGTCGAAACCGAGGCCGCCGACATTCACGGCGTCGAACCGGCTCGAGGCGCCCCGTCCGGCAGCAGGCGCCGAGGCTTGGCGGGCTCGGGCCGCCACCGAGCCGGACCGCGCCGCGCCTGCGCCGGGGACCGCGGCAGCCGCACGCACTGGCGCGGCGGGGATCGAGCGGAGGCCGAGCGCCCGCTCGATCGTTGCGGGGTGATTCGCCCACGTCGCGGTCACGACCACGGCGCGGGCGGGAGCGACGAGCTCGCCGATGTCTTCCTGCACCTTCGCGGTTCTCGCCGCGGGGAGCATCGAAGCGGCGCCGGACCGGGCGGCGAGCGCCGCGAGCGGCTGCACCAGGATCGCCTCGGTGCGCCCGACCGCATGCGCGGGGCAGCGCTGCTCGGTGCTCGGCCGGCCCAGGTAGACGGCATGCCTGTCGAATCGAACGCACGCCGACGGGTCGGATGCCAGCTTGAACACCGGCCAGCTCGCCGGCACCCGCAACGCGTATCTGCGGTAATGCACCGTCTTGAGCGCCGGCGCGGCAGCCGCGGCCACTGATGCGGGCAGGGCGATGACTGCAGCCAGACATGAAACGAGCAGTAAGAGCCGTCGCACTACATCATCAAAACAGCTCGGCCCGACAAAAGATGCGGCAGCGGCCGCTAAACCGCCCTTGCAAGCTGACGCCCAGCTTCAGCGCTGCGGTCGCCCGCTGCGGTTACGCCAGTGCTCCGGAAGCTCGGGATGCTCGAGGAAGATGATGTGGTCGTCGGTCCCCGAAGCAGCCAGGGCATCCCAGACTCGTTGCAGCGCGCTGTCCTGATCGTCCGCGTCGACGCGGACCTCGAACACGCCTAGGTCGTCGCCCTCGCTGACCTCGGCATCCGGTAGCGCCACCGCGAGTTGCACACGAGCTTCTTGGTCTCGGGGGGAGCCCGAGTGCAACATCAGCATGCCGATCGCGTGTCGCTGCATCACGCCTCCCTGTTTATCAGGCACGGCGACGGATCAGCCGGCGACCCCGGTGATCGTCGGCCATCCGTCGGCCCACCCGAAGCGGCCGAGCATCAGCAGCCGCTTGGCAGAGACGTAGGACCGCGCCGGGCTGGTCCGAGCGTGGTACAGGATGTAGGTGTTCCCGTCCGGCCCGATCACGGGGTGCGAAGTGTGGCCGGGTCCGTAGAAGCCTGAGCCCTGGCGCAGGATTGGGCGATCGAGCGATACGAACGGCCCGAACGGATCCGGCGAAGCCGCGACGCCGACGTCGTAGCTGGCGTCCCAGGTGCTACCACCGCTGTAGAGCAGGTAGAACATCCCGTTCGCGTAGAACGGCTCGGGGGCCTCAACCGTGCAGTGATGGTCGCTGGGATCGCAGTCGAACGGCTCGTCGGCCGTCAGCACCGGGTGAATCTGTGGATCCAGCGAGAGGCCCGTGGGGGACAGCTCGCCGGCCCAGATATGCGTCGGCCGATCGGCCCAGAACAGATACAGCCCGCCAGTCCCGGGATCTTCGACGACGCTCGGATCGATCGCCGGGCCGCGGTTCTCTCGCGCGCTGCTGACGGCGTTCAACTCACCCCGGTAATGAAGAATCGCGCTGTGCCATCGACCGTGCAGGGTCCTCGACCACGCGTCGCCGACGACCATCGTCCCTGGAGCGACGCGACCGAGGCCAGGGATCCGCAAGGTGAGCCTCGCCGCGTTGTACTCGGCGGCGAAGTAGACGACCCAGCGGCCGTCGATGCGGTACATCTCGGGCGCCCAGAATTGGCCGCGGGAGCCTCGGCCGGATTCGACGGCCCACCATGGCTCGTGACCGTGCGGGAAGACGAACCCGTCCGGTCGCCAGTGAACGAGATCCGGCGAGGAATAGATCGGGATCGCGTTGCGGGCGAATGCGGACGTGCAGACGAGGAGATAACGGGCGTTGACCGATGGCGCGGAGACGACGCTCGGGTCCGGGCACGGGAGCGGCTTGCCGGTCGCCGCGCTGCGGAGTGGGTCGTGATAGCTGAGCGTCCAGGCCGACGCGACGCCTGCCGGCGTGAGCACAACGGCCGCGAGAGCGGCAATGACGAGACGGAGAAGATGGCGTAGCAAAGCCGGGACCGGCCTCAAGATACGTGATCGGGGTCCGGCGCCGCGACGGCGATCACTAAGCTCTAGCCATGGCGACGCGGGCGTCCGACCGCCTTGATCCGGCGATCTTCCGTCTGCCGCTCGAGAAGCTGCGTGCCGGTTATTACTCCGATGCGTACTTCGTCTACACGAAGCGGCTGCTCGAGGCCGAGGACTTCCACCCGCGGGTTCTGGTCCAGGTCTTCCAGAAGCACGAGTCCGTGCTCGGCGGGATCGACGAGGCGATCGCGATCCTGCGCACCTGCTCGGGGCGGGAGGGTCCCGGCGGCGAATGGCTCGATGGCTGGGGTGAGATGGACGTGTGGGCGCTCCACGAAGGCGACCAGATCGCGCCCAGGGAGACGGTGCTGACGATCGAGGGCGACTACAGCTCGTTCGCACACCTCGAGACTGTCTACCTGGGTTGCCTGGCACGCCGGTCGATGATCATGCGCAACGTCTCCGAGGTCGTCCTCGCCGCGCGCGGAAAGCCGATCTTCTACTTCCCGGCTCGCCACGACCATTGGCTCGTCCAGACCGGCGACGGGTGGGCCGCGCACGTCGCCGGCGCGATCGGCGTCTCGACCGAAGCTCAGGCGTCGTGGTGGGGAGGGCGCGGGATCGGCACCGTGCCGCACGGGCTGATCGCCGCCTACGGAGGGGATACCGTGACGGCCGCCGTGAAGTTCGCGGATCGCTTCCACCAGGACATGAACATCACCGTGCTGGTGGACTTCGAGAACGACTCGGTGAAGACCGCTCTCGAGGTAGCGGAGGCCCTCGGCCCCCGGCTGTGGGGAGTGCGGCTGGACACCTCCGAGCAGCTCGTCGATCGCTCGCTGCACGGCGAGATGGGCGGCTTCAGCCCCACCGGAGTCAATCCCCGGCTGGTCGAGAAGGTTCGCGGCGCCCTCGACGGTGCGGGGTTCCCGTCGGTCCACATCGTGGTGTCCGGTGGCTTCAACGCGGCGCGGATCCAGGAATTCGAGGCGGCCGACGTCCCGGTGGACGCCTATGGCGTGGGTTCGTCATTGATCCGAGGCGAGAACGACTTCACCGCCGACGTCGTGAAGGTCGACGGCGTTCCGTGCGCGAAGGTGGGACGCCGGTTCTCGCCGAATCCCAGACTCGAACTCGTTTGAGTAATCGGGGCTCGCTGCCGATGGGGGATATGACGCCATGACCTTCGCAGACTTCCTCGGTTATCCCGATGTCTTCGGGTGGCTGCACGACTGGCTACCGATCATCTTCATGGGCCTGCTGGTCGTGGCCGTGTTCGCGCTGATGCGCTTCATGCCGCGCACCAAGCCGGCCGAGATCAAGCCCGAGACCTCACCCTCGATCGGCTGGAGCGACATCGCGGGCTCCGAAGAGGCGAAGGATGAGCTGCGCGAGGTGGTCGAGTACCTGCGCGATCCCAAGCGCTTCCGCGAGCTGGGCGCCAAGGTCCCGAAGGGAATCCTGCTCCACGGACCGCCGGGGACGGGCAAGACGCTGCTCGCGAAGGCCGTGGCACACGAATCCGGCGCCCGTTTCTACTCCCAGTCGGCGGCCTCGTTCATCGAGATGTTCGCCGGCCTCGGCGCGGCTCGGATCCGCCGTCTGTTCCGGATCGCACGCAAGCACGCCCCGGCGATCATCTTCATCGACGAGCTCGACGCCGTAGGCGGCCACCGGGGAATGGACATCAGCGGCGAGCGCGACCAGACGCTGAACCAGCTGCTCGTCGAGATGGACGGCTTCACGGCGCGCAAGGACGTGGTGGTGATCGCCGCCTCGAACCTGCTCGAGAAGCTCGACCAGGCGCTCCTGCGCCCAGGGCGCTTCGATCGCCAGATCTTCGTCTCGCCGCCCGATGTCGGAGGGCGTGAGCAGATTCTGAAAGTGCATTCGCGCAACAAGCCCCTCGACGACGACGTGGATCTGCCGCTGCTCGCGCGCCAGACCTCCGGGCTGACCGGGGCCGATCTCGCCAACATCTGCAACGAAGCGGCGATCTTCGCGGCGCGGCGTCACGCGGACGCGGTACGGATGGGCGACTTCGACGCCGCGCTCGAGCGTGTCGTCGCCGGCATGCAGTCGAGCCGCGCGCTCTCAGACCACGAGAAGCGAGTCGTCGCCTACCACGAGGCCGGCCATGCTCTGTGCGGGGAGCTGCTGCCCTCGGTCGATCGCGTGCACCGGATCTCGATCGTCCCGCGCGGCCACGCGCTCGGCTACACGCTCAACCTCCCCGAGGAGGACCGCTACCTGAAGACGCGGGAGGAGCTGATCGACTTCATGACGATGCTCCTCGGCGGCCGGGCGGCGGAGCAGCTCGTGTTCGGCGCGATCACGACCGGCGCGTCCGACGACCTCAAGCGGGTCGCCGAGATCGCCCATTCGATGGTCCATGAGTATGCGATGGGCACGGGCACTGCGTCGCTCCGGGTGATGGGCGACGACGCCTCGGAAAGCACGCGGCGGGTTCGCGACGAGGAGGTCAGGGAGCTCGCCGACGAGGGCTTCCGAGCCGCGCTCGACCTGATCGATTCCCACCGCCCACAGCTCGACCAGCTGGCATTGACCCTGCTTCGCAACGAGGTCCTCGAGCGTCCGGACATCGACCGCATCCTCGGCGACGTGCCGCGGGCGGCGCCATCGCGGCGCGGCAGTGGCGGGCTCGGGATCGCGGCGGCGACGGCGAAGTCGCCGGCCGAGCGGCCCGCGCCCCGATAGCGGCTCGGCGTATCCTGCCCCGCAGTGCTCGGAGCCATCGACCACATCGGCGTCGCCGTCGAGGACATCGACAGCTCGCTCGTGCTCTTCGGCGGCTCGCTCGGGATGCCGCTCGTGCACCGTGAGACCGTCGAGTCGCAGGGCGTCGACGCGGCCCTGCTCGATATCGGCGACTCGCACGTCGAGCTGCTGGCACCGCTCGGGCCGGAGACTCCCGTCGGGAAGTTCCTGTCCAAGCGCGGGCCCGGCCTGCACCACGTGGCCTACCGCGTCGACGACGTCGCCGCGACGCTGAGCGTTCTCGCGGCGGCGGGCATGAGGCTGATCGACGAGCACCCACGCGCGGGCATCCGTGGCTCGCTCGTCGCGTTCCTTCATCCGGCGTCCACCGGCGGCGTCCTGACGGAGATCGTCCAGCCGGCCGCCGGAGGGCACGCATGATCGACGAAAGACCACAACGGATCAGCATCGGCTTCATCGGCGGCCAGTCTCTGAGCGCACGCGTGAAGCCGGACGAGCTCCTGCGCCTGCGCCGCGCGCTCGTCGAGACCCCCCTCCTCTGGCACGAGCTGAAGGCCGATGACGGCACCGTCTCGCTCGACCTCGGCAAGGTCGTCTTCGTCCAGGTCGACGACGAGGATCACCGGGTCGGGTTCGGAACCTGACGCCGGGCGGCGGCTTGCGTGGGGCTGACCCGCGCGGTGCTCACCCGAAGGTGGTCGCCCGCCGGACCTCGGTAGGCGTACCTGTGGCGCCGGCTACCGTGACCATCAGCTGATCGGGCTGCGCGAGCGGGTGCCGTCAGTTCCTGGGTGTAGTCGCCCGAGGTGTACTGCCCGCGCTCAACCGGTCCTCGCGACAGTTGTAGTTCTCGTGACTGTACGGGTTGTAGGTGACGGGATGTGCTGGCTCTCTCTCCAGGCGGCGGGG
>Ga0302325_10001452_pt1 | contig 60526 bp, 55 predicted proteins | sample Palsa_T0_2_FD_201948 | JGI IMG/M metagenome (GOLD analysis project Ga0302325, IMG submission 201948) | Peat permafrost microbial communities from Stordalen Mire near Abisko, Sweden - Palsa_T0_2 | ecosystem: Environmental > Terrestrial > Soil > Palsa > Peat permafrost | place: Sweden: Abisko...
CCCTGATGAAGAAGACCACCGGCGCTGTTCTCACCGTCGACGGCGGCGCCGTCGCCGCCATGCTGCGGTGACCCGCCGCGCCCCCTAGGAGGTCGGCGGGCAGCCTTCGAATTCGCCGACCTTCTGCACCGTCAGGGTGGTGAGATTGAGCGACATCAGCGGCGCCATCGACTGCGCTCCGTCGCCGGTGAAGAGGTCGATGCGGCCCACGCCGATCGCCCCGCCGATATCGGAAGCGTACCAGTAGCCGTCGTGCAGGCTCCCATCCGGCATCTTCAGCCCCACCGTCTCCTTGATGAAGAGCACCGAGTGGCGCTTGACCTTGACCCCATCCACGGCCGCGGTTCGCATCGCCACTACCGCGCATCCCAGGGAATCGCGCGAGCCGATGCCTCGCCCCCCCCGGTGGTAGAGAGTGACCTTGAGGCCGAAGGTGGCGAGGATCGATTGGGTCCGGTGCGCCACGTTCGCGAGCAGCTCCCCGAGGGGATCGGTGGCCTCCGCGCTGGCGGTGGTCGCGAAAAAGGCAAGCGTCATCGCCGCCAGCCATGCCGGATTAGGCTTCACGTGGAGGCGGCCCCTCGCTGTTTGCGACAGCTCGATCGGAAGTCATAGAGTCCTGAATGCGGCCAGGCAACCAAAGCTCCCGGTCCGGCGGGCGCCGGGCCAGTGCCAGACTGTTGGCCCCGTAATCACCGCTCAATGGATGTTAAGGAGTTCTTTACTGTAGACTGGCCGCGAATCGTGTGGCGTCGATAGTCATTGTCGATCGCCACAATCACGACTCGACTGATCTCTGAGTTCCGATAAAGTTTCCGTGATCAGCACCGCGCGGCGCCGCGTTGCGCCCCCTTCCACCCGCGCGGCTCGCGTCCTAGATGATCCCTCCTCCGCCTCGCCGGATCGGGGAGACGCATCGCTTTCGCAGGGAATCCCCGCATTTTGATCCGCCCGCCCCTGGCGTCCCGCCTCGCCCTCGCGGCAGCCCTTTGCCTGTGCGTCGCCGGCGGCGCCCTGGCCTGGGGTTCGACCGGCCACCGAGTCATCGGCCGCTTGGCGATGCAGACCCTGCCGGACGATACCCCGGCCTTCCTGAGAACCGCTGCGGCCGTTCAGGGGGTCGGCGAAGTCTCGCGCGAGCCGGACCGCTGGAAGGATGCCGGCAGGGCTCACGACCAGGATCTCGACCCCGGCCATTTTCTCGACCTGGGCGATGACGGCAAGGTCTTCGGCGGCCCGGCGCTGGCGGATCTGCCGCCGACGCGCGCCGAGTATGAAACCGCGCTGCGCGCCGCTCACGTCGATCAGTGGAAGGCCGGCTACCTGCCGTATTCGATCATCGAAGGCTGGCAGCAGCTGACCGAGGATTTCGCCTATCTCCGCGCCGACGAGGCGGGCGCCGCCAAGTCGCCCGATCCAGACCACCGCGCCTGGCTCGCCGCCGACGGCGAGCGGCGCAAGGCCCTGATCCTGCGCGATATCGGCGTCTTCTCCCACTATGTCGGCGACGGCAGCATGCCCCTGCATGTCAGCATCCACTTCAACGGCTGGGGCCCTTATCCGAACCCGGAAGGCTTTACCCAGGAGCATGTCCACGCTCCCTTCGAAGGCGCCTTCGTCCGCGGTTTCGTCACCGCCGCCACGGTCCGCGCCGCCATGGCGCCGCCGCGCGACTGCCGGTGTGGGATCGCCGAGCGCACGCGGGACTATCTCATCGCCACCGCCGCCACCGTCGCCCCGTTCTACCGGCTCGAGAAGGCGGGCGCTTTCGCTCCGGGCGATCGGCGCGGCGAGGCCTTCGCCGCCCAGCGCCTCGCCGCCGGCGCCGCCGAGTTGCGCGACATGGTGGCCCAGGCCTGGCGCGCCAGCGCCACGGCCCAGGTTGGCTGGCCGGCGATCAAGGTCGCCGACGTCGAGGCCGGATCGGTCGATCCCTACGACTCGCTCTATGGGCTCGACTAGCGGATGGCTCAGGCCAGGATCATCGACGCGAAAGGCTGCGCCGACGCGCTGCAGGCCCGCGTCGCCAAGGAGGTGGCGCAGCTGCGGGCCCTGCATGGCTTGACCCCGGGTCTGGCGGTGATCCTGGTCGGCGACGATCCGGCCAGCGCCATCTATGTCGACTCCAAGGCCCGGCGGAGCCGCGAGGTCGGCATCCACTCGTTGGTCCATCGCCTTCCCGCTGAGACGCCTCAGGAAGAGGTCGTCGCCCTGGTCCGCTCTCTCGACGTCGACCCGTCGATCCACGGCATTCTCGTTCAGCTGCCGCTGCCCGCTTCCATCGATGAGGCCGCGGTCCTGGACGCCCTCGATCCGGCGAAGGATGTCGACGGCCTGACCATGGTGAGCGCCGGCCGCCTCGCGACCGGTCGGCCGGCCCTTTCCCCCTGCACGCCGCTCGGCTGCATGATCCTGCTTACCGAGACCCTCGGCGACCTTAGCGGCTGCTCGGCCGTCGTCGTAGGCCGCTCCGCGCTCGTCGGTCGGCCGCTCGCCCAGCTGCTGCTGGCCGCGAACTGCACCGTCACCGTGGCGCATTCCAGGACCCGCGATCTCGCCGCCGTCTGTCGCGGCGCCGATATCCTCGCCGTCGCCGTCGGCCGTCCGGCGATGGTCCGCGGCGACTGGATCAAGCCCGGCGCGGCGGTGATCGATATCGGCATCAACCGCGTCCCCTTCCGCGATCCGGTGAAGGCCGCCGCCGGCAGGACCAAGGTCGTCGGCGATGTCGCCTTCAAGGAGGCGCTCGAGGTGGCCGGCTGGATCACGCCGGTTCCGGGCGGCGTCGGCCTGATGACGGTCGCCTGCCTCCTCTCCAACACCCTCGCCGCGGCCAGGCAGACCCTGGCGTGACCGATCTCCACGCCCGTTCCGCCATCGAATCGGGGGCCAGACCCAGGGCCCAGTATGCGGCGCTGCCATGGCGACGGGGCGAGAACCTCGAGGTCCTGCTGATCACGTCGCGCGAAACCGGCCGATGGGTGATACCCAAGGGCTGGCCGATGCGGGGCCGAAGCCCGGCCGCCGCCGCCGCCGCCGAAGCGCGCCAGGAAGCCGGCCTCGTCGGCGAGATCGCCAAGACGCCGATCGGCTCGTACCTCTATGTCAAGTTCGGCAAGACCGGGCGCGGCACGCCCTGCAAGGTCAAGGTGTTCCCCTTGAAGGTCACCGGCCAGCACGAATCCTGGCGGGAGATGGGGGAGCGCACCGCCCACTGGTTCCCCGCCGATGAAGCCGCCGGCGCCGTCCAGGAGCGCCAGCTCGCCCGGCTGATCCGCAAGTTCGCCAAGCGCGAGACCAAGGCGGCGGCCAAGGGCTGAGCGGTCAGTCCAGCCCCGGCGGCTTGGGACCGCCGCTCGCCCAGTCCAGCAGCTCCGCCGGATGCACAGCCGCAACGCCCACCCGCGCGGCGATCTGGGTCAGGCAGCCGATGTTGCCGGCGGCCACGACCGAGGGGTTCAGCGCCGCCAGGGCCGCCGCCTTTCGGTCGCCGAGGCGTCCGGAGATCTCGCTCTGCAGGATGTTGTAGACGCCCGCCGACCCGCAGCAGAGATGCGCCTCCGCCGGTTCGGCAACCCGAAATCCGGCGCCCGCCATCAGCCGCGCCGCCGCGCCGGCGGTCCGCTGTCCGTGCTGAAGCGAGCAGGGCGCCAGATAGGCCACGGCCAGCGGCTCGGCGGTCCCCGTTGGCGCCGGCGCCCCCGCCTGTTCGACGAACTCGCAGACGTCCCTCGCCAGGGCCGAGACCCGCGCCGCCCTGGCGGCCCAGACCGGATCGTCGCGCAGCAGGTATCCGTAGTCCTTGATCATCGTTCCGCACCCCGCCGCCGTCGAAACGATCGCCACGACGCCCCCCGCGTCGATCTCGCGGCTCCAGGCCCCGACGTTCTTGCGCGCCGCCGCGAGCGCCTCGTCTCGCCGTCCAAGGTGATGGGCCAGCGCCCCGCAGCAACCCTCTCCCTCGGCAACGCCGGCGGCGAACCCGACCCGTTCGAGCAGGCGCGCGCTCGCCGCCCTAATCTCTGGCCGCAACACGCACTCAACGCACCCGCCCAGCATCGCCACGCGCGGCCGATCACCGGTCGGCGCGAGCGTGGGTGGAGGGATCTCGGCCGGCGCCGCGCGCGGCGCGAGCCTCAGCATCGCGGCAAGGGGCGCCAGCGCCGCGAACCTGGCGACGACGCCGCGCGCCGGCCGCGCCGCCCTCGCCCAGAAGAGCATCCGCCGCAGGCGCGCCGGATAGGGCAGCACCCTCGCCAGCACCGCCCGCCACAGGCGATCCGGCCACGGCCGCCAAAACCGCGCCTCGATGTAGGAGCGCGCATGGTCGACCAGACGGCCGTAATCCACCCCGGAGGGACAGGTCGTCGAGCACGCGAGGCACGAGAGGCAGCGGTCGATGTGGCGGACGACCTCAGTGCTCGGCGCCTTGGCGTTTTCCAGCATGTCCTGGATCAGGGCGATGCGCCCGCGCGGCGAATCGAGCTCGTCGCCCAGCAGCAGATAGGTCGGGCAGGTCGCCAGGCAGAACCCGCAGTGCACGCAGCGCCGGATCTCCCTCTCCGAATCGGCGAACTCCGGATCGGCCAGGGCCTCGGGAGCGAATCGGGTGCGCATCGCCTAGATCTGCGCCTTTCCGAACCGTTCCGGATCCAGGACCCCGGCCGGATCGAAGCCGGCCTTGATCCGCGACCTCAGCGCCGCCACGCCGGCGGCCTCCGGATGCAGGGCTCCGATCCGCGCGCGCATTTCATCGCTCGCCCGGACCAGCATCGCCTGGCCGCCCACCGCGCTCGCCGCGGCGCGAACGTCGACGCTCTCCGGAGCCGCGATCCAGACGAGGCCTCCGGCCCAGTCATAGAGCCTGGCCGCGTCTCCCAGGTCCGCCGTCAGCCGCGCCCCCGAAGCGGCCGGCGCCGTCACCCGCCACAGGGGCAGGTCTTGGGGAAGGCCGCTCGCGTCGCGAACCTCGCGCCAGAGGGCCGGCGATCCGTCGCCCTCGATCAGCCGCGCTTCGCCGCTCGACGCGCAGAGGCCGCGCAGCATCTCCACCCTCGCGGCCACCGATGGGCCGAACCCTTCGAGCCGCATCGCCGTCCCCATCCCCGGAATATGCGCCGCACCGGAGATCTCGGCCGCCGACCCGGCCGCCCGAGCCAGTAGGGCCAGCGCGGGCGCGTCGTCCAGCCCCTCGACCATCACCGTCGCCTCCGCCCGCCCCTTGGGCAGCACCTTGACCGAAAGGCTGGTGATCGCCGCCAGGCGGCCCCATGACCCGGTCATCAGCCGCGGCAGGTCATAGCCGGTCACGTTCTTCACCACCCGGCCGCCGGCCTTGAACGCCTCGCCCCGACCCGAGACGCCTTCGACGCCCAGCAGGTGGTCGCGTACGCCGCCGGCGAAGGGGCGCCTAGGCCCGCTCGCCCCCGCCGCCATCACGCCGCCGATGGTCCCGCCGTGGGGTTCGAAGGCCAGCATCTGGCCGTTGGCGGCCAGCAGCCTCTCGACCTCGGCCAGCGGCGTTCCCGCCCCCACCGTCAGGACGAGCTCGGTAGGCTCGTAGTCGATGATGCCGGCGAAGCCACCCATGTCGATGATCGCCCGCTCGCGCCCTGGATCGCCGACCGCCGCCCTTGTCCCGGCGCCGCGCAGCTCCACGGTCCGGCGCTCGTCCCTGGCCGTTGAGATCGCCTCGACGAGTTCGGCCTCGTTCGCCGGCGCCGCGAAGAGGGGAGGGTTCAAAACCGTGGCAACTCGGGAAAGGCGAGCCGGCCGGCGTGCACATGCACCCGACCGAGCTCGGCGCAGCGATGCAGGGTCGGAAAGACCTTGCCCGGATTCATCAGCAGCATCGGATCGAAGGCGCACTTCACCCGCTGCTGGTGGGCGAGATCGACGGCGCTGAACATCGCCCCCATCAGGTCGCGTTTTTCCACCCCGACGCCGTGCTCGCCGGTCAGGACCCCGCCCACCTCGACGCAGAGCCGCAGGATGTCAGCGCCGAAGGCTTCGGCCCGCTCCAACTCGCCCTCGTTGTTGCCGTCGTAGAGGATCAGCGGGTGCAGATTGCCGTCCCCGGCGTGGAAGACGTTGGCCACCTTCAATCCGTGCAGGTCGCCCAGCGCGCCGATCCTGGTCAGCACCCGAGGCAGCGCTGCGCGCGGAATCGTGCCGTCCATGCAGAAATAGTCCGGCGCGAGACGCCCCATGGCCGGGAAGGCCGCCTTGCGGCCGGCCCAGAACGCCAGCCGTTCGGCCTCGTCCTTCGAGGTCGAGATCGAGGTCGCCCCGCACGCGCGCGCCATCGCCTCGATTTCGGCCGCCAGGTGCGCGCACTCCGCCTCCACCCCATCGACCTCGACGATGAGGAGCGCCTGCGCGTCCAGCGGATAGCCGGCGGCGGCGAAGGCCTCGATGGCCTGGATCGCCGGCCGGTCCATCATCTCCATGCCGGCCGGGATGACCCCCGCGCCGATCACCGTCCCCACGCATCGGGCCGCGTCTTCCACCGATCCGAACCCGAGAAGGAGCGCCCGCGCGGCCAGCGGCCTGGGCAGAATCCGCACCGTCACCTCGGTCACCACGCCCAGCAGGCCCTCGGAGCCTATGACAACCGAGAGGATGTCGTGGTCGCTGCTCTCGAGCGCCTTGCCGCCGAGGCGCGTCACCTCGCCGTCCACGAGCACGAGTTCGACCCCCAGCACGTTGTTGGTCGTCAGCCCGTATTTCAGGCAGTGCACCCCGCCCGAGTTCTCGGCGACGTTGCCCCCGACCGTGCAGGCGATCTGGCTGGAAGGGTCGGGCGCATAATAGAAGCCGCGCCCCTCGACCGCCCGGGTGATGGCGAGGTTGGTGACCCCGGGCTGGGCGACGACGACGCGATTGTCGTAGTCGATCTCCAGGATCCGCGACATCCGCGACAATCCCAGCAAAACCGCATCCGCGAGCGGCAGGGCCCCGCCCGAGAGCGACGTTCCGGCCCCGCGCGGCACGACCTTGATCCCGCGCCCGTGGCAATATCTCAACACCGCCGAAACTTCGGCTGCGGTCCGTGGCAGCACAACCAGCAACGGTGATTGGGCGTAGGCGGTCAGGGCGTCCGACTCGAAGACGCGCCGTCCATCCTCGGCGTCGATCACCCCTTCGCCGGGCACGATGGAGCGCAGAGTTGCGGCGATCACGCCGCGCTTCTCGATCGTCGCGGCGTCCGGCCTCGGCATGGAAACGGTCATGGCCCCCAATAGAGCCCTTCGGACCGGCCGCGCAAAGGCGCCTCCTTACGTCGCGACCCAAGCAGGGCGCCGGTTCGGGGCCGGGCGGTTCCCCTAGTGTCCCATCATTCCGGCGAGGCCCGCGACGACGGCCACGGCGCCCAGCAGAATGCCCAGGAAGGCGAGCACCGGGGGACGGCTATCGGGCAGGGTCAGCTGGCTGCTCCGCCTGGAGAGCGCGATCGCGCAGATCACCACCAGGGCGAACCCGCCGATCGCGAGGGTCGAGTCGTTGATCTCCAAGTCCGCACCCCGTGGCGACTCTCTGTAGAACTACCACGACTGGCCCCACATTGACGCCTCCAAGGAAATTCTTGTTAAAGGCGACGCATTCGATCGGTCGACTCGCCTCGGCCCGTGATCCTGTCTCGCAAGAAGTGATGGCCGACCTCTCCAAGCGCGTTTTCGCCGCCGCCGAAAGCGTCACCGCCGCTCTCGACGAGCTTTTGCCCAAGGGCGAGGGTCCCGAGGCGCGCCTGACCGAAGCCATGCGCTATGCGGCGCTGGGGCCAGGCAAGCGGCTTCGGCCCTTCTTCGCCATCGAGACCGGCAGGATGTTCGATCTTCCCGAGCGGCCGGTCATGCGCGCCGCCTGCGCCCTGGAGTGCATCCACGCCTATTCCCTGGTCCATGACGACCTGCCGTGCATGGACGACGACGATCTTCGCCGCGGCCGGCCAACGGTCCACAAGGCCTATGACGAGGCGACCGCGGTCCTGGCCGGCGATGCGCTTCAAACCCTCGCCTTCGAGATTCTCGCCGACCCGGCCACCCACGACAACGGGAGCGTGCGCGCCGAGCTTTGCCGGCTCCTGGCGCAGGCTTCGGGCGCCCGGGGCATGGCCGGAGGCCAGATGATCGACCTCCTCGGCGTCCGCGACGATCTTGGCGCGGTCGCGCGGATGCAGAGGATGAAGACCGGCGCGCTGATCGCCTGCGCCTTTGACCTGCCGCTGGCCATGGCCCGGCCCACCGAGGCCGAGCGCGCCGCCCTGATGGCCTTCGGCCGCGACATCGGGCTCGCCTACCAGATCGTCGACGATCTTCTCGACGCCGAGGGTGACGCCGCCTCGCTCGGCAAGGCCGCGGGGGGCAAGGACGCCAGATCGGGCAAGGCCAATTACGTCACCCTGCTGGGAATCGGACCGGCCAAGGAACGCCTTGCGGTCCTGAACGCTCAGACCAAGTCGCACCTCGACGTCTTCGGCCAGAACGCCCAGGTGTTGCGGTCGGCGATCGATTTCGTGCTAGACCGACGATCCTAAGAGAGACGAATCTCTCGGCGGGGGCGCGGAGGATCACGGGATAATCCATGGCCGCAGTCACGCCACTGCTCGATACTGTCTCGTTTCCCGCCGACATTCGCGCCCTTGGGACCTCTCAGCTTCGCCAGCTCGCCGATGAATTGCGCGCCGAGACCATCGATGCGGTCAGCGTCACCGGCGGCCACCTGGGGGCCGGTCTGGGCGTGGTCGAGCTCACGGTCGCCCTCCACCACGTCTTCGAAACCCCGCGCGACATCCTGATCTGGGACGTTGGCCATCAGGCCTACCCGCACAAGATCCTCACCGGCCGGCGGGCGCGAATCCGGACCCTGCGCGCCGGCGGCGGCCTTTCCGGCTTCACCAAGCGGGCCGAGAGCCAGTTCGACCCGTTCGGCGCCGCCCACGCCGCCACCTCCATCTCCGCCGCCCTGGGGTTCGCCGTGGCGCGGGACATGCGCGGCGAGGACAACGCCGTCATCGCCGTCATCGGCGACGGCTCGATGAGCGCCGGCATGGCCTACGAGGCGATGAACAACGCCGGCCACACCACCAAGCGCCTGATCGTGATCCTCAACGACAACGACATGTCGATCGCCCCGCCGGTGGGCGGCATGAGCGCCTACCTCGCGGGCCTGGTTTCCGGCGGCGCCTACCAGCGGGTGCGAAAGTTCGGCAAGGGCGTCGCCAGCATCCTTCCCAGGCCCCTGAAGGACATGGCCCGCAAGGCCGAGGAGTTCGCCAGGGGCATGGCCACGGGCGGCACCTTCTTCGAGGAGCTTGGCTTCTATTACGTCGGCCCGATCGACGGTCATAACCTCGACCACCTCGTTCCGGTCCTGAAGAACGTCTCCCAGATCGACGACAAGCCGGTCCTGGTCCACGTCGTAACCCAGAAGGGCAAGGGCTACGGGCCGGCCGAGACGGCCGCCGACAAGCACCATGCGGTCGCCAAGTTCGACGTCGTCACCGGCCAGCAGGCCAAGGCCGCCCCCGGCGCGCCGACCTACACCAAGGTGTTCGGGACCGAGCTCGTCAAGCAGGCCATGCTCGACGACAAGATCGTCGCCATCACCGCCGCCATGCCGTCGGGGACCGGCCTCGATATCTTCGGCAAGGCCTTCCCGGGCCGCTGCTTCGATGTCGGCATCGCCGAGCAGCACGCGGTGACCTTCGCCGCCGGCCTCGCCGCCGACGGCATGAAGCCGTTCGCCGCGATCTATTCGACCTTCCTCCAGCGCGGCTACGACCAGGTGGTCCACGACGTGGCGATCCAGCGCCTGCCGGTCCGCTTCGCCCTCGACCGCGCCGGCCTCGTTGGTGCTGACGGCCCGACCCACGCCGGCAGCTTCGACATCGGCTACCTGGGCCAGTTGCCCGGGTTCGTCGTGATGGCCGCCGCCGACGAGGCCGAGCTCGCCCGTATGGTCGCCACGGCGGCCGTCCTCGACGATCGCCCCAGCGCCTTCCGCTTCCCCCGCGGCGAAGCGGTCGGCGTGCCGATTCCCGAGGTCGCGGAGCCTCTCGAAATCGGCCGCGGGCGGATCGTCCGCGAGGGCAAGACCCTGGCGATCGTCTCCTTCGGCGCCCGCCTTGGCGAATGCCTGAAGGCCGCTGACGCCCTTGGCCGCCGCGGTCTCAACCCCACCGTCGCCGACGCCCGGTTCGCCAAGCCCCTGGACCTCGAACTCCTGTTGCTGCTCGCCCGCGAACACGAGGCGATCATCACCATCGAGGAGGGCGCGATCGGCGGGTTCGGGGCCTTCGTCCTCCAGGCCTTGGCCGAGCACGGGGCCTTGGACCGGGGCCTGAAGATCCGCACCCTCACCCTGCCGGACGCCTTCCAGGATCAGGACAAGCCAGAGGCGATGTACGCCGACGCCCGCCTCGACGCCGGCTCGATCGCCGCCTGCTGCCTCGCCATCCTGGGCGAACAGCCGGCGCTCAAGGGCCTTCGGGCCTAGGAGCGCGCGGAGGTCCTCTTAGCGAGCGGCCGCCAGCGGCTTTCGAGGGCAGGGGGCCCAGATGACCGCCGCTATTGAACTCAAGGGCGTCGCGAAATCCTACGACGGCGTCGCCGCGGTCAGGCCCCTCGACCTCGCCGTCGAGGCCGGCGCCTTCGTGGCCCTGTTGGGCGGCTCGGGCTGCGGCAAGACCACCACCCTGAAGATGATCAACGGCCTCGTCGCCCCCGACGCCGGCGAGGTCCTGATCGGCGGCAGGCCCGCCGCCGCCGAACCTCCCTATCGGCTGCGCCGTCGGATCGGCTATGTTTTCCAGGAGGTCGGCCTCTTCCCGCACATGACGGTGGCGGAGAACATCGCCGTCGGCCCGCGCCTGGCCGGCTGGGACAAGGCGCGCACCGAGCGCCGCTCGGCCGAGCTCCTCGAACTCGTCGCCCTTCCAGCCGCCGTCGCCTCCCGCCTCCCGGCCCAGCTCTCCGGCGGCCAGCGACAGCGGGTGGGGGTGGCCCGGGCGCTGGCCGCCGGCCCCGCAATCATGCTGATGGACGAACCGTTCGGGGCCCTCGATCCGCTCACCCGCGACGCCCTGGGGGCCGACTACCGCGCCTTGCACGAGCGGCTTTCGCTCACCACCGTCATGGTCACCCACGACGTGATGGAGGCCCTGCTGCTGGCCGATCGCGTCGTCGTTCTGGAGGCCGGCGAGGTGATCGGTGATGGGACGCCGGCCCAGCTCTTCGCCGGCGCCGTCGATCCCCGCGTCGCCGCGCTGATGGCGACGCCGCTGCGCCAGGCCGAGCGGGTCAGGGCCCTGGCCGGCAAGGGCGCCGATCATGGATGAGCGCTTCGCCGCCGCGGCCCGGCTGCTGCCCTCCTACCTCTCCCAACATGTGCTCCTGAGTCTAGCCGCCCTCGTCCTTGGTTTCTCGATCAGCCTCCCCCTGGCGGTGGCCGCGACCCGCAACGCCAAGGTGCGCTGGGCGAGTCTCTTCGCCGCCAGCCTGATCCAGACCATCCCCAGCCTGGCGCTGCTGGCGCTCTTCTATCCGCTGCTGCTGGCTCTCTCGGCCCTCAGCCTGCGCTGGTTCGGCCACGGCTTCCAGGCCCTCGGCTTCGCCCCGTCCCTGATGGCCCTCACCCTCTATTCGATGCTGCCGATCCTGCGGAACTCCGTCGCCGGCCTGATGGGGGTCGACCCGGCCGTGGTCGAGGCCGCCAAGGGCATGGGCATGACCTCGGCCCAGCGCCTTTTCCGGGTCGAGGCGCCGCTGGCCGCGCCGGTGATCATGGCCGGCGCCCGCACCGCCGCGGTCTGGACCATCGGCGCGGCGACCCTGGCGACGCCGGTGGGCCAGACGTCGCTCGGAAACTACATCTTCTCCGGCCTCCAGACCGAGAACTGGGTCTTCGTCCTCTTCGGCTGCGCCGCCGCCGCCGCCCTGGCGCTGGCCGCCGATCAACTGCTGGGACTGGTCGAATCGGGACTCACCCATCGCCGGCGCTGGCGCGTCTGGGCCGGGGCGATCGGCCTTGTCGTCGGATCGGCGGCGGCGCTGGCCCCACTCATCGCCGCGCCAGGAGCGCGAACCTATGTCGTCGGGGCCAAGAACTTCTCCGAGCAGTCGATCCTCGCCGAGCTCATCGCGCGCCGGCTCGAGGGCGCCGGCGACCGCGTGACGATCAAGGAGGATCTGGGCTCGGCCACCGCCTACCGGGCCCTGGCGGCCGGCGAGATCGACGCCTATGTCGATTACTCCGGCACCCTCTGGGCCAATGTTCTGCGCCGCGCCGACAACCCTGGCCGCGCGCGGGTCATGGCGACCCTCGCCCGCGAGCTTGCCAGGCGCGACGGGGTTCTCGTCCTTGGGCCGCTCGGCTTCGAGAACGCCTACGCCCTGGCGATGCGTCCCGAACGGGCCCACGACCTCGCCGTGGCGACCATCGCCGACCTCGCCCCCAAGACCCCGGATCTCGTCATCGGATCGGACCTGGAATTCCTGTCTCGTCCCGAATGGGCGGCGCTCAAGGCCGCCTACGGCCTCGAGTTCCGCCGCCTCGTCTCCTACCAGCCGACCTTCATGTACCGCGCCCTCGAAAGCGGCGAAGTCGATGTCATATCGGCCTTTTCCAGCGACGGCCGGGTCGCGGCCGAGCACCTGGTCCTGCTCGCCGACCCGAAGGGGGCGATCCCACCCTACGACGCCGTGCTCCTCGTCTCCCCCCACCGCGCCCACGACCGCCGCTTCCTCGCCGCCCTGCGCCCGCTGATCGGCGCGGTCTCGCTCCCGGCCATGCAGGCCGCGAACCTTTCCGTCGACCGCGACCGCGACAAGGTCAGTCCGGCCGCCGCCGCCGCGGACCTGGCGCGCAACCTCGGGCCGCCGCCGCGGTAGTGCTCGGCGATCGACCCGGCCGCGCCGCGCCCCTAGGGTTAACACCTTGTTAACGCCGCGGGCCGAGTTGGGGCCGGGGGCGCTCGCCGGACCTGAGTCGCCGCGTCGGCGGCCGGCCCTATGATCGCAGAGGTGATTCGCGTGGGAATCGCAGCCGAGGAATCCCCGGTGCGCAAGCCTCCGGCCAAGACTGACGGCGCGGTCGAGAAACGCCGCTCCGATATTCTCGGAATCCTCGCGATCGCCTTCTTCCTGCTGACCGTGGGCCTGGCCGCGGTCCCGGCGTTCCGCTCCGGTCCCGCGACCCTTGCCGGACTGCTGCTGCTGGCCGGCCTCGCCGGCGTCGCCCTGATCGGCCTGATAGCGTTCCGCGGCGGCGAGCGCGACTCGCCCGCCGCCGGCGCCGAGATGGCCGCCATGCTCGCCGCCCTCGCCGAGCCCGCCGCCGCCTGCGCCGCCGACGGCGCCGTCATCGCCGCTAACGACCCCTGGCGGGGGGTCATGGGTCAAGCCCGGCGGCTCCCGAAGGGCGGCGGCCTCTTCCCCGCCCTTACCGACGCGCTCAGGACCGGGGTCGGGGAGGGGCCGCTGCTTGTCGGCGGCGTCGAGCGCCAGGTTCGCGCCACCGCACTGGGGGCCGGCAGGCTGCTGCTGCGCATCCCGCCCCTTCCGCCGCCCGCCAGGATCGAGGCCGCGCCGCCCCCGCCCGCGCCGCCGCCGCCCGGCCGCCTCGATCCCTTCGCCGCCGCTTCGCCGTTCGGCGCTGTACTGATCGACGGCGCCGATCCCTTCGAGGGGGTCATCGTCGAGGCCAACGCCGCGCTGGCAGGCGTCGTCGGGGCCCAGGCGGTCAAGGGCGCGCGGTTCGGCGATCTGCTTGCCGGCGCCTCCCGCGTCGAGGCGGCCGCCAGCCTCGCCGAGGGCCGGCCCAATCCCTTCGAGATCGCGCTCGGCTCCAGAGGCGACAAGACCGCCCATCTCTACCTGGCCAGGGCCGGGAGCCGCTGGGTCGCGTTCCTGCTGGACGTCACCGACCAGAAAACGATGCAGCTCCAGCTCGCGCAGCGAAACAAGATGGAGTCGATCGGCCAGCTCGCCGGCGGCATCGCCCACGACGTCAACAACCAGCTGACGGCGATAAATCTCCAGCTCGATCAGCTCGCCGTCCGCCATTCCCTGGGCGATCCCTCCTACGAGAACCTGTCGCAGATCCGCGAGACCTCCCACAGCATCGCCAATCTCGTCGGCCAGCTGCTGGCCTTCTCGCGCAAGACCACGATCCAGCGGACCGTCCTCGACCTTGGCGAACTGATCAGCAACTTCGAGGTGCTGCTGCGGCGGCTGCTGCGCGAGGACGTGCGCCTGGTCACCGAATACGGCCGCAACCTGCCGCTGATCCGCGCCGACAAGACCCAGCTCGAGAACGCCGTCATCAACCTCGTGGTCAACGCCCGCGACGCCGTCCGCAGCGCCGGCGGCGGCACGATCCGGATGCGCACCGCCCGCGTCACCGCCAGGGAGGCCGCCGCTCTCGGCTACACCGGCGGGGCCGGCGACCTGGCCCTGATCGAGGTCAGCGACGACGGGCCAGGCATCGAGCCGGAGGTCATCGGCAAGATCTTCGACCCGTTCTTCACCACCAAGGCGGTCGGGGAGGGAACGGGACTGGGGCTGGCGACCGTCTTTGGCATCGTCAAACAGTCCGACGGCTGGATCAGCGTCACCTCCAAGCTGGGCGAGGGGGCGGCGTTCCGCATCTTCCTTCCGGTGCATGTCCCGGCTCTCGCCGTGGAGGCCCCGGCCCCGGTCGGCAAGCCTCGGAGGATTGCGGCCCGCGACCTCTCCGGCGCCGGGCGGATTCTCTTCGTGGAGGACGACGTCTCGGTCCGCCGTTCCGCCGCCCTGCTGCTGCGCGCCCGCGGCTACGAGGTGATCGAGGCGGCCGATGGCGAGGAGGCCCTGGCGCTGGCCGAAAAGCACGCTGGCGGCATCGACCTGATGATCAGCGACGTCATCATGCCGGGCATCGATGGCCCGACCCTGCTGCGCAAGGCCCGGCCGTTCCTGGGCCCCGCGCCGGTGATGTTCATTTCGGGCTACGCCGAAGCGGAGTTCTCCGACTTTCTCGAGGGCGAGACCGGTGTCTCCTTCCTCGCCAAGCCCATCGATATCAAATCCTTGTCGGAGAAGGTGAAACAGCAGCTCGAAGCGGCCTGAGCGCGCTGGGATGCGCGAACGCCCGACCGCAAGGGTGCTGCTGCTCGATCCGCAGGACCGGATCCTGCTGATGAAGGGCCGCTTTCCAGGCGACCCCGCCGCCCCCGGCGCCTGGTTCACCCTGGGCGGCGGCGTCGAAGCCGGTGAGACCTACGAAGCGGCCGCCCTGCGCGAAGTCATCGAGGAGACGGGCTTCTCCGACGTCGAGCTCGGACCGCTGATCTGGCGGCGGGACGCAATCTATCGCGACCGCGCTCAAAACCCCTGGCGCTTTAGAGAGCGCTACTTCGTCGCCCGCTGCGGCGGCGCCGAGATATCCCGCGCCGGTTGGCAGGCCCTGGAGCACGAACTCATCGACGACATCCGCTGGTGGACGCTGGACGAACTCGCCGCCTGCGCCGAGCCGGTGGTCCCGGAAAACCTCGCCGAGCTGCTTGGCGGGAACCTCGCCGGTCGTCCGCCCGCCGCCGGCCCAAGGCCGAGCGCAAAGGATCCCTAAGCCTTGGGCTTCCCGGTCTCGCCGGCGACGGTCGACTTGCGCGCCCGCTCCAGTTCCTCGCCCTCCGGCCCGTCGAGCGCTTCCTTTGCGGCGCGGGCCGCCGGCTCGACCTTGCCGCTCTTGGCGAACGCACTCTCCTCCTTGTCGAACTTGCGCGCCGAGATGTAGTCGCCCTCGCCCTGCAGGGGCATCGGGTCGGGCTTCTTGTTGTCAGGCATGGCTGCTCCTCCTTCTCCTCGACCTCAACGCGTCAGCCCGCTCGAAGATGCGGCTTGCGCTCCGGAACAAAACAGGTACAGATGCGACTCGCACCGTTCGCGATGGGGCGGGGCGCCGACCGGAATCATGGGATAGGATCAAAGGGGTCAAAGGAAAATGAGCGACACGGCGCTGAGGCTGGTGGGACGGGACGAAGGCGACAAGCAGCGGGCCCTCGAGGCTGCGCTCACCCAGATCGATCGGGCCTTCGGCAAGGGCTCGGTGATGAAACTTGGCCAGAAGGGCAAGATCGTCGAGATCGAGTCGATCCACACCGGATCGCTGGGGCTAGACATCGCGCTTGGGATCGGCGGCCTGCCCAAGGGCCGCGTGGTGGAGATCTACGGGCCCGAGAGCTCCGGAAAGACCACCCTGGCCCTGCACGTGGTCGCCGAGGTCCAGAAGAGCGGCGGCACCGCCGCCTTCATCGACGCCGAGCACGCGCTCGATCCCTCCTACGCCCACAAGCTCGGGGTCAATCTGGACGACCTGCTCGTCTCCCAGCCCGACACCGGCGAGCAGGCCCTGGAGATCACCGACACCCTCGTCCGCTCGGGGGCCGTCGACATCATCGTCATCGACAGCGTCGCGGCCCTGACGCCACGAGCCGAAATCGAAGGCGAGATGGGCGATTCCCTGCCGGGCTTGCAGGCGCGGCTGATGAGCCAGGCGCTGCGCAAGCTCACCGCCTCGATCTCCAAGACCCAGACCCTGGTCATCTTCATCAATCAGATCCGGATGAAGATCGGCGTGATGTACGGAAGTCCGGAGACCACCACCGGCGGCAACGCCCTGAAGTTCTACGCCTCGGTCCGGCTCGACATCCGCCGCACCGGTTCGGTCAAGCTGCGCGACGAGATCGTCGGCAACAACGTCCGGGTCAAGGTCGTGAAGAACAAGGTCGCCCCGCCGTTCCGCGAAGTCGAGTTCGACATCATGTACGGCGAAGGCATCTCCAAGATCGGCGAGATCATCGACCTGGGGGTCAAGGCCGGGGTGATCGAGAAGTCAGGGTCGTGGTTCTCCTGGAACAGCCAGCGGATCGGCCAAGGCCGCGACAACACACGCGAATTCCTCAAGGCCAACCCCGACATCGCGGCCCAGATCGAGCAGCAGGTCCGCGGCGCTTCGGTCAAGATCGAGGAAGAACTCCTGATCGGCGCCGCCGAACCCACGGAGGACTAGGGGCGCAGACTCGGGAGGCGCCTCTGGCCGGACGCCGGGAAGGGGGCGCGCCTGAGGGCCGCGGCTTTTGTCGCGCGCGGCTTTGGTGTTAGACGGCCGCCATGCCGAGCCTGAACGAAATTCGTGGCGCGTTCATCGACTTCTTCGCGAAGGCCGACCACGCCGTGCGTCCCTCGGCCCCGCTCGTTCCGCAGAACGATCCCTCGCTGCTCTTCGTCAACGCCGGCATGGTGCCGTTCAAGAGCGTCTTCACCGGCGCCGAGGCGGCGCCGTCGTTGCGCGCCGTTTCCTCGCAGAAGTGCGTGCGGGCCGGCGGCAAGCACAACGACCTCGACAATGTCGGCTACACCGCCCGCCACCATACCTTCTTCGAAATGCTGGGGAATTTCTCCTTCGGCGACTACTTCAAGGAAGGCGCGATCGAGCTCGCCTGGCGCCTGATCACCAGGGAATTCGGTATCGATCCGGGCCGCCTCACCATCACCGTCCATGCCTCCGACGAGGAGGCGGCAGGACTGTGGCGCAAGATCGCCGGCCTTCCCGACGAGCGGATCCTGCGCCTGGATTCGGCGGACAACTTCTGGTCGATGGGCGACATCGGTCCCTGCGGGCCCTGCTCGGAGATCTTCTACGACCATGGACCCCACATTCCCGGCGGTCCGCCAGGGTCGGCCGACGCTGACGGCGACCGGTTCGTCGAGATCTGGAACCTGGTCTTCATGCAGTACGAGCAGTTCGCCGACGGAAGTCGTCGCGACCTGCCGCGGCCCTCGATCGACACCGGCATGGGGATCGAGCGTCTGGCCGCAGTGCTGCAGGGGGTCCACGACAACTACGACATCGATCTCTTCCGCGCCCTGATCGGGGCCAGCAAGGCCCTGGTCGGGGGGCCCGGAAGCGGCTCCAACGGCTTTTCGCACCGGGTGATCGCCGACCATCTGCGCGCCGTCGCCTTCCTGATCGCCGACGGCGTGACCCCGGCCAACGAGGGCCGCGGCTATGTGCTGCGCCGGATCATGCGCCGGGCGATGCGCCACGCCCACCTTCTGGGCGCCGCCGAGCCGCTGATGCACCGGCTGGTCCCGGTCCTGGTGGCGGAGATGGGCGACGCCTACGGCGAGCTGAGTCGCGCCCAGCCGGTTATCGTCGAGACCCTGCGCCAGGAGGAGGAGCGGTTCCAGCGCACCCTGGGCCGCGGGATGATCCTGCTCGACGAGGCGGCGGCGACCCTTGGCCCTGGCGACATCCTTCCCGGCGAGACCGCCTTTCGGCTCTACGACACCTATGGCTTTCCCCTCGACCTCACCCAGGACGCGGTGCGCGCCAAGGGCATTACGGTCGATCTGGAAGGCTTCGAGACGGCGATGGATCGCCAGCGGGCGATGGCGCGCGAGAACTGGGGCGGCTCGGGCCAGCAGGCCCAGGAGGGCGTCTGGCTCGGCCTTCGCGAACGGCTGGGAGCGACAGAGTTCCTCGGCTACGAGGCTGACAGCGGCGAGGGCGCGGTCCTGGCGATCGTCGAAAAGGGCGCCGAGACTTCCGCGGCCCGCGAGGGCGAGATGGTCGACGTCCTCGTTGACCGGACCCCGTTCTACGCCGAGAGCGGCGGCCAGGCCGGCGACCGCGGCGCGATCACCTGGAAGGACGGGGCCGCCGAGGTCGTCGATGTTCGCAAGGAGGCGGGGGACCTCAACGTGCACGAGATCCGCATCACCCGCGGCGTGCTGGAGCTCGGCGCGACCGTCGAGCTGGCGGTGGACGAGGCGCGGCGCGCCCGCACCCGCCTCAACCATTCGGCGGCCCACCTGTTGCACGCAGCCCTCAAGCACGTGCTCGGCCCCCACGTCTCCCAAAAGGGCCAGATGGTCGACGGCGACAGGATGCGCTTCGACTTCAGCCACGGTGGTCCGGTGACGCCGGCCCAGATCGAGGCCATCGAGACCGAGGTCAACGCCGTCATTCGCCAGAACCTCCCGGCAGAGACCAGGCTGATGGCGCCGCAGGAAGCGATCGAGGCCGGCGCGGTCGCGCTCTTCGGCGAAAAATACGGCGACAGCGTCCGCGTCCTTACCCTTGGCCGCGGCTTGGCCGGCGAGGCCCACTATTCGGTGGAGCTCTGCGGCGGCACCCATGTCGCCAGGACCGGCGATATCGCCCTCTTCAAGATAGTCTCCGAACAGGGGATCGCCGCCGGCGTGCGCCGGATCGAAGCCCTGACCGGAGAGGCGGCCAGGCGCTGGCTGCTGGACCAGGCGGGGGTCGCCCGCGCCCTCGCCGATCGGCTGAAGACGCCAGTCGCCGAGCTCGAGGCCCGCGTCGACGCCCTCGACGCCCAGAAGCGCAAGCTCGAGCGCGAGCTCGCCGACGCCAGGCGCCAGCTGGCTATGGGCGGCGGCGGCAAAGACGGTGGGGATGCGGCCGAGGAGGTCGGGGGCGTGAGGTTCATCGGCCGCGTCTACGAGGGCGTCGGCGGCAAGGAGCTTCGGCCGATCGCCGAGACCTTCCGCAAGCAGGCGCCGGACGCCGTCATCGTTCTCAACGGCGTCACCGACGGCAAGGTCGCCAACCTCGTGGTCGTTACCGGCGCCGCCCAGCAGCGCTTCAACGCCGTCGACCTGGCTCGCGCCGCGGTCACCGCCATGGGCGGCCAGGGGGCGGGAGGGCGCCCGGACTTCGCCCAGGGCGGCGCCCCCGACGGCGCGCGGGCGAGCGAAGGCGTCGCCGCCGTCCGCGCCCTGCTCGCCGCGGCGTGACCGACCTTTCCGGCAAGGTCGCGCTCGTCACCGGCGGCTCGAGGGGCCTCGGGCGCGAGATGGCGCTCGCCTTCGCCGCCGCCGGCGCCGATGTCGCCGTGGTCAGCCGCAAGCTCGACGCCTGCGAGAGGACGGCCGCCGAGATCGAGGCCCTTGGCGTCCGCGCCCTGCCGCTCGCCTGTCACGTCGGCCGCTGGGACGGCATCGAGCCTGTGGTGGAGGCGGTCTACGCCCGCTTCGGACGCGTCGACATCCTGGTCAACAACGCCGGCATGTCGCCCCTCTATCCTTCCCTCGACGCGGTCAGCGAGGAGGCCTTCGACAAGGTCGTCGGGGTCAACTTCAAGGGACCCTTTCGCCTGACCGCCCTGGTCGGCAAACGGATGCACGAAGACGCGGGCGGATCGGTGATCAACATCTCCTCGATCGCCGCCATCGAGGCCTCGCCGGGCGCGCTCCCCTACGCCGGGGCCAAGGCGGCGCTGAATGCCCTGACCCTCGGCTTCGCCGCCGCCTACAGCCCCAACGTGCGGGTCAACTCGATCATCGTCGGGGCCTTCGGCACCGACATCGCCGATCATTAGGCCGATCCCCGCGATCCCGACCACCCCGGTTGGACAAGGGCCGGCGCGCGCATCGGCCGGCCAGGCGAGATCGTCGGCGCCGCCCTCTACCTCGCCGGCGACGCCGCCAGCTTCACCAATGGGGCCATGCTCAAGGTCGACGGCGGCCCGGTGCGCGTACGACGCTAAGGCAGCAGGCCGACCCCTCCGCCGAGTTCATGGGCCCCTGACTCCGCCAAGAGCTCGGCGAGGTGGTCCTTCCACGCCGCCGCCCAGGTGTGGGTCCCGTGGCCGTGGGTCGCCGGCGAGATCGGCAGCAGGATGAACCTGCCGCGCCGGAGCCTTCGCGCCTCGCGCTCGGCGATCCCCAGCTCCGGCGGATTGATGAAATCGTCGGCGGAGTTGATCCACATCAGCGGCGCACCGATCGCCTCCAGCTTCGCCGACGGGTCGTAGTCCCGCGACGCTTCGACCTGGTAGATCAGGTCGTTGGCGTCCAGGGTCTCGAGCGATCGCGCCAGCGACTTCTCCAGGTACACGTCGGCGTCGCTCGCGGTCGGCAGCGTCTGCTGCATCTGCCAGGGGGCGCTTCCGGCGATGGCGAGGAGGTCGGCGGCGGCCTCCAGCCCCACCCGCGGCTCGCTCGCGTAGTCGCCGCCCATCCACGCCGGATCGGAGCGGATCGCGTGGACGACCATGTCGCGCCAGAGGCGGTTTCGGCCGGCGATCGCCACCGGCAGGCAGGCGAGCGGCATGAGGGCCCGCGCCGCGTCCGGCCAGGTCTCGCCCCAGAGGAAGACGTGCATGCATCCCATTGAAGTTCCAAGGATCAGTCTCAGCCGCTCGACGCCGACGCCCTGCGTCACCAGCGCGTGCTCAGCTTCCACCATGTCGCGGTACCCGTAGAGCGGAAAGCGAGCGTGCAGGCCGTCGCTCGGCTTGGAGGATTTGCCGTGGCCGATGTCGTCGGGAAGGATGATGAAATAGCGCTGGGTGTCGAGAAGCCGCCCGGGGCCGAAGAGTTCGCCGGCGAACTGCGGGGCCAGGAACTGGCGGCCCGAACCGCCGGTCCCGTGGAGCAGCAGCACCGCGTTGGTGATCCTTCCGGCCCCGTCGCGTACCGGCTCGCCCAGGGTCATGTAGTGGACGCGCAGCGCCGGCAGACTCTCGCCGGAACGGAAGTGGAAGTCGCGGATCGTGAAATCGCCTTCGCGGGCCCCGGGCGGCGGCGATGGCTGGGCGGCCGCCGGCCAGGCCAGGGCCCCAAGCAGCAAGGCGAGCAGGGCCGCGGAAAGGGATCGAAGGGTCATGCGCTTTGGACTCCCCAGTTCACCGGCGCCACCTTGCGGATCAACAGGCCCCAGCCGACGACGCCGGTGAGCCCGATCGCTCCGGCGATGATGAAGGCCCAAAAGAACTGGCCAGTCCTGTCGACCACGACGCCGGTGATGATGGGGGCGAGGATGCCGGCGGCGTTGCCGATGCAGTTCTGCCATCCGACCCACTTGCCAGCGGCCCGAGGCCCGGCCAGCGTCTGGCCGATTGCGTAGATCGTCGGGGTGTTGAGCCCAAAGGCGATGGCGGCGACGAAGAGGCTCGCCACCGACACCGTCGCATCGCCGAGCGCGCAGCCGGCCATGCTCGCGCCGACCATCAGGTGGCTGGTGACCGCTGCCGTCTTGCGCGTCAGGTTCGCGCTCGCGCCGGCCCGCATCCATCGATCGCAGAGAGCGCCGGTCAGCATAGAGCTTGCCGCATAGACGAGGTAGATGACGCCCCCCAGTTGCGCCATCTGCGAGATCGAGAGTCCTCGCGCCTTGACCAGATAGAGCGGCAGCCAGGTGATCACGAAATAGAACGAATAGTTGCTCGCGAAGTGACCGAGCGCCGCCCCCCAGGCCTCGCGGTGCTTCAGGATCTCGCGAAACGTCGGGGCGCGGTCGGTCGTCGGCTCGTCGGCCAGCCGCGAGGCCGGCCTCGTCGTCGCGATCCAGGGCCAGAGCCACAGCGCCGAGGCGGCCCCGAAGATCAGGAACGCCGGCCGCCAGCCGGTCTTGGCCATCATCAGGCCGCCGACCAGGGTGCCGAACCCTGGGCCGAGCGCCAGACCGACCGCGATCATGCCGTTGGCGCCGCCGAGCTTCTCCGAGGGCAGGTGATGGGCCAGCAGTTTCGAGCTGCACGGAAAGGCGGCGCTCTCGCCCAGACCCAGCAGCAGTCGAAGCGCGAGGATGGCTGCAAAACCAGTGACCAGGCCGGTGGCCGCCGTCGCCATCGACCAGATGGCGACGCCGATCGCCAGCGTCCGGTAGGCGTTTATCCGCTCGGCCAGCCATCCGGCAAGCAGCTGGCTGGGGGTGTAGGTCCAGAAGAAGGCCGAGAGCAGCACCCCGATCTGGGTGCTCGAGAGCTTCAGCTCGTCCTTGATCAGCGGCGCTGCGGTTGCAAGGTTGCCGCGGTCGACGTAGTTGATGAACACCGCCAGCGCCAGCAGCGGGACGACCGTGAGTCCGATCGCCGGCGCTCTGGGCGCCGTGGTCGCCGCTACGCCCATTGCAGCCGCGCGCTTGCGATCGCCGCGCCCTGTGCGCACGCCGCGAGCTTCGCCCAGACCACGCTCGGGGCCAAGAACTCATAGCCGGCAAAGGTGCCAAAGCCGCAGTCGGTCCCGGCGATGACCCGGCCCGGATCGCCGACCGCGGCGACCGCGGCGCAGATCCGGTCGGCCACCACCTCTGGGTGCTCGACATAGTTGGTCGTGGTGTCCAGCACCCCCGGCAGCAGGATCCTGTCGTCAGGCAACGGCCGCGCCTTCAGCGCCGAAAGCTCGTGCTGATGGCGCGGGTTGGCGAATTCGATGCTGAGGCCCTCGACATTTGCGCCGTAGAGCACCGGCAGGATCTCGATGAGCGGCGCGTCGTGGACGTGCGGGCCCTCCCAGTTGCCCCAGCAGCAATGAAGTCGGACCCGGTCCCTGGGAATGGCGGCCAGCGCCTGGTTCAGCGCCGCGACGTGCATGTGGGCGATGTCGATGAATTCGGCGAGCGACTTTTCCTGAAACAGCACCGAACGCTCCATCGCCAGGTCCGGCGCGTCGATCTGCAGGACGAGCCCGCTTGCCGCGATCAGCTCGTATTCCTTGCGCATCTCGCCGGCCAGGGCGAACACATAGGCCTCGTGGCTGTCGTAGTGGGCGTTGAGCATCGTGGTGGCGATGATCCCCGGCGACGGCGCGGTCATGAACCGCTCGACCGCCTTTGCGCCGGCGCTCGCCTCGTCGAAGAGCGCCAGTTCCTCGCGCGCCGCCGAAAGATCGTCGTAGCGGACGGGGGCGACCGCCTGCGGAGCGTTGGAGATCTTGGCCATCGACGGGAATCGCCGCGCCATCATCGCGAAGACTTCCGGATATTGCGCCAGGTCGCGCGGCGGCGGCCGCTGCGATTCGCCGCCGAATCCGGCCATCCGCGAGGGAACATAGGTCTGGAAACCGACCCGCGGCTGCTCGCCGTCGTTGATGATGTCGACGCCGGCGGCGACCTGGCGCTCGACCACGTACTTCACCGCCGCGCGCGCCTCGACGCGCAACCGTTCCTCGTCGATCTTCTCGCTCCGTTCCTGGCGGACCAGCAGGTCGGCGAGGGCGGCAGGACGCGGAAGGCTCCCCACGTGTGTGGTCAGAATACGCGAGGTGCTGCGCCGCATTGCGATCTCCCCCTCACGCCAGCTTCACGCCAGGGCTTTCTCCAGATTTTCCGCCACCTTGTCCAGGAATCCTTCGGTCGTCAGCCAGCCCTGGTGGTCGCCGACCAGGAGCGCGAGGTCCTTGGTCATGAAGCCGGCCTCGACGGTGTCGACGCAGACCTTCTCCAGGGTCTCGGCGAAGCGGTCGAGTTCGGGATTGGCGTCGAGCTTGGCGCGGTGTTTGAGGCCCCTCGTCCAGGCGAAGATCGAGGCGATCGAGTTGGTCGAGGTGCTCTCGCCTCTCTGGTGCTGGCGGAAATGGCGGGTGACGGTGCCGTGGGCCGCTTCGGCCTCGACCGTCCGGCCGTCGGGGGTCATCAGCACCGAGGTCATCAGGCCGAGCGAACCGAAGCCCTGGGCCACCTGGTCGGACTGCACGTCGCCGTCGTAGTTCTTGGCCGCCCAGACGAACCCCCCCGACCATTTCAGCGCCGCCGCGACCATGTCGTCGATCAGCCGGTGCTCGTAGGTGATCCCGGCCAGCTTAAAGCGCTCGGCGAACTCGGTCTCGAAGATCCGCTGGAAGATGTCCTTGAACCGGCCGTCATAGGCCTTGAGGATCGTGTTCTTGGTCGAGAGATACACCGGATAGTTTCGCGCCAGGCCATAGGTGAGGCTGGCCCTGGCGAACTCCTCGATCGAGGAATCGAGGTTGTACATCGCCAGCGCCACCCCGCCGCCGGGGAAGTCGTAGACCTCGTGCTCGATCACCTCGCCATCGTCGCCATCGAAGCGGATCGTCAGCTTGCCCTTGCCCGGGACCACGAAGTCGGTGGCCCGGTACTGGTCGCCGAAGGCGTGGCGGCCGATGATGATCGGCTGGGTCCAGCCCGGAATGAGGCGCGGGACATTGCGGCAGAGGATCGGCTCGCGGAAAACGACCCCGCCCAGGATGTTGCGGATCGTGCCGTTGGGCGACTTCCACATCTTCGCCAGGTGGAATTCCTTCACCCGCGCCTCGTCGGGCGTGATCGTCGCGCACTTCACCCCCACGCCCCAGCGCTTGATCGCCTCGGCGGCCTCGACCGTCACGCGGTCGGCCGTGGCGTCGCGATGCTCGATCCCCAGGTCGTAGTATTCGAGCCGGATATCGAGGAAAGGCAGGATCAGCTTTTCCTTGATCATCCGCCAGATGATGCGGGTCATCTCGTCGCCGTCGATGTCGACGACGGGGTTGGCGACCTTGATCTTGGCCATCGGCAAGGTTGGCGGCTCCGGCTCGCGGGTGGGCGTGATCGGCCGTCGGCCGCGCGTCCCGGCCCCTGGCGTTGGCGAGGCCTATAGAGCCTTCCGCCGCCCCGCGAAAGCCGCCCCGCCCGCCCGCCCGCCTCATCCCAGCGCCTCGGTGAAGAGGTGCGCGGCGTCGGCGAAGAGCTTGTCCCGAGCCTCCTGGGTCGCCGTCGATCCGGCCAGCAGCGCGGTGATGACGATCCGCCGGCCGTCCTTCAGGCTGACGATGCCGACGTCGGCGACCGCCGGGGTGAAGCCGAGGTCGGTGCGCGTCGAAGCCGCCTTCTGGGCGATGGTCGCGCCGGCGGGAAGGCCGGCGGCCAGCCGGTTGGCCCCGGTCCGGCTCGTCGCCATCAGCGTCGTCAGCAGCCGCGTCGAGGCCGGGCCTAGCAGCTCGCCGATCGAGAGCAGGTAGAGCAGCTGGGCGGCGGCGCGCGCCGAGGTCGTGTCCTTGGGATCGGCGACATAGGCGTTCATCGCCTCTTCCCTCGCTCCGGCCGGGACGGTGTCGCGGGCGGCGAGCCAGGCGGCCTCGTCCTTCCACTGCGGCCGGAACGACTCCATGCCGGCCATTTCCTGTTCGATTTCGCGGGAATAGCGGTCGACGCTCATGTCGTCGATCCCCTCCTGGCGCAGCCACGCGGTCACCGCGCCCGGGCCGCCGATCCGTTTCATGATCACATCGGCGGCGGTGTTGTCCCCGGCCTGGACCGCCAGCGAGATCAGGTCGACGGCCGGCATCTGCGCCGCGTGGTGCTCGGGCGGCGTCGGCCACCGCTCGTCGATGGCGCTGTAGGGGGCCGAGAGATCCTCCTCGGTGATCTTGATCCGCTCGCCCAGCTTCAGGCGTCCGGCGTCGACCTCGGCCAGGGCCGCGGCGGCCACCGGCAGCATGAAGAGGCCGGCCATCGGCAGGCGCGTATCGCCCCTCCAGAACCACGACTGGCCATTGGCGGGATTCATCACCCCGGCGGCGAAGGTCGCGGTCCCGGCGCGCGCGTCGATGGCGGGAAAGGCCTTGTCGAGCCGGCGCCGGTCCAGCGGCGGATGATGGGCCGGCGCGCCCTTGCGCGCGCAGGCGGCGAGCGCGGCGGCAAGCGTCGTCGTAACGACTCGGCGGTCAGGCTCGATGTCCATGTCCCCCTATTGGCGCCGACCGAAGCCTGAGACTATCTCGGCGTTGATGAACCAGACCGCGCCGGCGGTGATCCTGAACGAACCGCAACTGGCTGAAAACATCGGCGCGGCGGCAAGGGCCATGGCGAACTTCGGCCTCGCCGACCTGCGCCTGGTGCGCCCGCGCGACGGCTGGCCGCAGGAGCGCGCCTGGGCCGCCGCCTCGGGCGCGGCTTGGCCGCTTGATGGCGCGCGGGTCTTCGACAGGCTCGAGGACGCCCTGGCCGACCTGCGGCTGGTCCTGGCGACAACGGCGAGGCCCCGCGAGGCCGGGCTGCCGGTCCTGACCCCCCGCCAAGGCGCGGCGAGGCTCGCGGCGGCGATCGACGCCGGCTCGGCGGCGGGCCTCGTCTTCGGCGGCGAGCGCGCCGGTCTTTCGAGCGACGATGTCGCCCTCTGTCAGGGCCTCGTCACCGCCCCGGTCGACCCGGCCTTCCGGTCGCTGAACCTCGCCCAGGCGGTGGCGATCAACGCCTACGAATGGCGCCTGACCCGCGACGGCGCCGCCCCCGCCGCCTTCGGTCCGCCCGCGCCGCCGGCCGGCCAGGGCGAGGTTTTGGGCTTCTTCGAGCAGCTGGAGGGCGAACTCGACGCCTCGGGCTTCTTCCATCCGCCCGAGAAACGCGCCTCGATGGTCCGCAACCTGCGGATCGCCCTTGGCCGCGCCAGCTTCACCACCCAGGAGATTCGTACCCTGCGCGGCGTCGTCACCGCCCTCTCCCGGGGCCGCGGCCGCGTCCTAGCCAAGCTCGCCGGCAAGCTCGCGCCCCAAGGCCCCGACCGCCCCTGAACGAGCGGCCGGGGCGCTGCGATGCGATCGCTGTTGCTGGCGGCGGCGAAGCCCTTTAGTTCGCAGGGTCAGGGCGGCAGTGACGAAGAGGGGGACGGCGATGAAGACGAGACTCCTGGCCGGCGTCGCCCTGGCGACCGTGTTCGCCGCTTCCGGCGCCTGTGCCGACGACAATGGCTGGTACGGCGCCATCGACCTCGGCGGTCACTACATGAACGACGGCAAGTACGCCTTCCCGCCGTCCCTCGTCGGCGACACCATCGGCGACCACGACGGGATCGACTTCCGCACCGGCCTCGACTTCGCCGGGTTCGTCCGCCTGGGCTACCGGATCGCGCCGCACCTGCGGCTCGAGTTCGAGGGCGGCTATCGGCGCGGCGACATCACCCGGGTGAACGCCTTCAAGCGTCCGGTCGGCGACGTCGACAAGTTCTGCGGCTCGTCGGTGACGCTCGCCGCCTCCAACGCCGACGGCGAGACCGCCGCGAGCTGCAGCAATCCGGGCGGCTCCTATCGCTCCCTGACCGGCATGTTCAACCTGCTCGTCGATCTCTTTCCAGAGAGCTGGTTCGATCCGTTCGCCGGCGGCGGCATCGGCGCCAACAACGTCAACATCTCCTCCCACGGCCAGATCTTCAACGGCCCCGAGGATCTGGCGCTCTTTCCCAGCCCGAGCCCCTACTCGGTCGACTCCGGCCAGACCCAGCTCGCCTACCAGGCGATTGCCGGCGTCGCCCTGCGCGTCTCCGACCGGATCAATATCGATCTCACCTACCGCTATCTGAACGGCTCGCTGGTCACGATCGGCAACCCGTCGCTGGCCGTGATCCGCGACGGCGACTTGCGCGGCCGCTACGTCGACCAGAGCGTCAGCCTCGGCCTTCGCTACAGCTTCGCCGCGCCTCCACCGCCGCCGCCTCCTCCACCCCCGCCGCCGCCTCCGCCCCCGCCTCCACCTCCACCTCCGCCGCCGCCTCCGCCGCCTCCGCCGGCGCCGGTCTTCGAGACGCGGGACTACGTGATCTACTTCCCCTTCGACCAGTACGTGATCACGCCGGAGGCGCAGTCGGTGCTTCAGGATGCGGCCAAATACGCCACCGACGGCCACGCTTCCCGCGAAACCGTGGTCGGCCACACCGACACTTCCGGTTCGGTGGCCTACAACCTGCGGCTCTCCGAGCGCCGCGCCAAGGCGACCGCCGACGCCCTGGTCTCGCTTGGCATCCCTGCCTCCAGCCTCGATGTCAGCTGGACCGGCAAGTCGGACCTCGCCGTGCCGACCCCCGATGGCGTCAAGGAACCCCTGAACCGCCGCTCGACGATCCACATCCAGTTCTAGCGTTCGATCAGTCGTCGAGACTACCTAGCGGAAGCCCGGTCGAAAGGCCGGGCTTCTTGCTTTCGCGCCACCGGCTTGGACCGTTTCCATCCCGATTCTCACAGTCTCGTGATGGTGCGGGGACATCGTTTTTCCAAGGCCTTGAGGACCTTGGGTTTCCAGGTCCGGTAACCTGTGATTAACCAAAAAACCCGCGCGTCCGCCGCCAGCGCCCGTTGACGGTGCATCAACCATATGACCCCATATTCTGGGGTTGGGGCCGAAGGGCCCACAACATGTTGGGGTCTCGGCGGAACATGTGGTCCGTGGAGATGGCGGCGAGAAGCGGATTTAAGAGGCAATGACAGGCGCGGAAGCAAAGAGGACCATTCTTCAAACAAGCCGCGAGAGCGGCCGTGCGAGCCAGCCGCGAGTCGTGGAACGACCTCAGCTCCAGCTGGTCCGGAAGGTCGAGATCGACCGGAATCGTGACGAGCTTCTTACCGACTTCGGCAAGACCACCCTGGAGGACAGGTATCTGCTGCCCGGTGAATCCTATCAGGACATGTTCGCCCGGGTCGCCACCGCTTTTGCCGACGACACCGACCACGCCCAGAGAATCTACGATTACATCTCGAGGCTCTGGTTCATGCCCGCGACGCCCGTGCTCTCGAATGGTGGGGCATCCCGAGGATTGCCGATCTCCTGTTTCCTCAATGCCGTCGGCGACTCGCTCGAGAGCATCGTCGGAACATGGAATCAGAACGTCTGGCTGGCGGCCAACGGCGGGGGCATAGGCACCTACTGGGGCGGCGTGCGCTCGATCGGCGAGAAGGTGAAAGGGTCGGGCCAGACCAGCGGGATCATTCCCTTCATACGGGTGATGGACAGCCTCACGCTCGCAATCAGCCAGGGGTCGCTGCGGCGAGGTTCAGCCGCGGTCTACGTCGACATCCATCACCCGGAGATCGAGGAATTCCTCGAGATCCGGAAGCCTTCCGGCGATTTCAACCGCAAGTCGCTCAATCTTCATCACGGCATCTCGATCACCGACGAGTTCATGGAAGCGGTGCGCGACGGCGCTCCGTTCGGCCTGCGCTCGCCCAAGACCGGTGAGATCGTGCGCCATGTCGACGCCAGGCAGCTCTGGCAGAAGGTGCTCGAACTCCGTCTGCAGACCGGGGAGCCCTATCTGATCTTCTCCGACACGGTGAACCGGGCGATGCCGCCGCATCAGCGCCAGCTGGGCCTTGCCGTGCGTCAGTCCAATCTTTGCTCGGAGATCATGCTTCATTCGGGGCCGGACCATCTCGGCGCCGAACGGACGGCCGTCTGCTGTCTTTCGTCCGTAAACGCCGAGAAGTTCCTCGAGTGGCGGGAACACCCGACCTTCGTCGAGGATCTGATGCGGTTCCTCGACAATGTCCTTCAGGACTTCATCGACCGCGCCCCCGCTGAAATGGCCCCCGCGGTCTATGCGGCCGGGCGGGAGCGGTCGGTCGGACTGGGTTTGATGGGTTTCCACTCATTGCTGCAGAGCCAGAACGTTCCCTTCGAGAGCGCCATGGCCAAATCCTGGAACATGCGGATCTTCAAGCACCTTCGGCGGGCCTGTGACGCCGCCAGCGTCACGCTTGCCGAAGAGCGCGGGCCTTGTCCGGACGCCGCCGAGTGCGGCGTCATGGAGCGGTTCTCCCACAAGCTCGCCATCGCGCCGACAGCATCGATCTCGATTATCTGCGGGGGCGCGAGCGCCGGAATCGAGCCGATCCCGGCTAACATATATACCCACAAGACGCTCTCCGGGTCGTTCGCGGTGAAGAACCCCTATCTCGAGCGATTGCTGGAGGAAAAGGGCGCCAACACCCAAGCGGTCTGGTCATCGATCCTGGAAAACGAGGGTTCGGTTCAACACCTTGGCTGCCTCTCGGCCGATGAGAAGACGGTCTTCAAAACCGCGTTCGAGATCGACCAACGATGGATCATCGATCTGGCCGCCGACCGCACGCCCCAGATCTGCCAGTCCCAGTCCGTGAACATCTTCCTGCCGGGCGACGTGGACAAATGGGATCTTCACATGCTGCATTGGCTGGCCTGGGAGCGGGGCGTGAAGAGCCTCTACTACCTGCGGTCCAAGTCCGTGCAGCGCGCCGCCTTCGCCGGCGCCGACGCTGCGGTCGACCCCGCCGCGGCTCTGGACCAGCCGCACACCGACTATGATGAGTGCCTCGCCTGTCAGTAGTCAGGCTATCTGTAAGGCTTCCGGCCGTCGCTCCGGAAATAGCCCGCAAATGCCTGCCGAACTAGCCGCGCACGCCCCTCTCTCGGTGATAAGGCCGGTTATCAGCCGCGCCGGCGTGACGTCGAAGGCGTAGTTGGCGGCGGCGCTGCCCGCGGCGGAGACCCTTACCCTGGCGAGCCGACCGTCCGGGAGGGCGCCTTCGCAGTATCTGACTTCATCCGCGTCTCGCTCTTCGATCGGTATCTCCGATACGCCGTCGCCGAGCGTCCAATCGATGGTGCTCGAGGGCGCGGCGACGTGGAACGGCGTTCCGGTGTCCGCGGCCGCAAGGGCCTTGAGGTAGGTCCCGATCTTATTGGCGGCATCGCCGGTCCTCGTGATGCGGTCGGCCCCGACCAGGACGAGATCGACCTGCCCGTGCTGCATCAGATGGCCGCCGGCGTTATCGACGATGATCGTATGTCGAATGTGCGCCTGGCCAAGTTCGAAGGCGGTCAGAGCCGCCCCCTGATTGCGCGGCCTGGTCTCGTCCACCCAGACGTGAAGGTCGATCCCACGCTCCTGGGCGACGTATATGGGCGCCAGGGCCGTGCCCCAGTCCACCGCCGCCAACCAACCGGCGTTGCAATGGGTAAGGAGGTTCACCTTTCCTTTCCGCGCCGCGACCTCGGCGATCAAAACCGCCCCATGTTCGCCGATCCGCCGGCACGCGGCGACATCTTCCTCGGCGACCGCGACTGCTTCGCGCTGCGCCGCGGCCTCGCGCTCGCTCGGCGCGAGGGGCGCGAGCACGCTCCCTACGCGCTCGAGCGCCCACGCGAGATTCACCGCTGTCGGTCGCGCCGCCGCCAGCCTGGCGCGGGCCTGGGCCAGACCAGAGTCGGTGGCGTCGGCGCGCATAGCCAGAGCCAGACCCCATGCGGCCGTCACTCCGATCAGAGGCGCGCCGCGCACCTGCATGTCGGCGATGGCGCGCACTGCATCGTCAAGCGTCCGCAAGGCGACGACCTTCACCTTGTGCGGCAACAGTGTCTGATCGATTATCTCCACCGAACCGTCGGGAGCGGCCCAGATGGTGCGCATGGGTCGGCCGTCGATCAGCATGTGATTCCCCGTTCCCCAAGCCGCCCAAGACCGTCCGAGCGAAAGCGGTCTCGAGCTGATGCGGATAGCCGAACGTCGCATACCATGGGCATCGGAAGAGAGTAGGCCCAGCTGTCATGGCGTCCGGCGTGATCCCATCCGCGACCGAGGCCTCGACACGCATTGGATCGGTCGGCCTCTGACGCCCAGCCGCCGACAAATTATATTGGGAATTGTCCGCCGGTTATCTGTGGATGTCGCCGGTTGCGCTGATACGCTCGCCGCATCGGTCGTGGTCGCCGCGATTCGATGCCTGCCGCCAGGAAACCGCCACCATGACCCTTGCTTTGTCGACTTCGCCGCCGGGACTGCTGACCCCCTCGTTCGCCTACAAGCCCTTCCGCTACCCCTGGGCTTATGACTTCTGGAAGCGTCAGCAGCAGATCCACTGGATGCCCGAAGAGGTGCCACTGGGCGAAGATTGCAAGGATTGGGCGGCAAGGCTAAATGATCGCGAGCGCAACCTGCTCACCCAGATCTTTCGATTTTTTACTCAATCCGACGTCGAAGTGAACAACAACTACATGGAGCGATACGCAACGGTATTCAAACCGACCGAGGTGAAGATGATGTTGGCTGCCTTCTCCAACATGGAGACGATCCACATCGCGGCGTACGCACTTCTCCTCGAGACCATCGGCATGCCGGAATCGGAATTCTCAGCCTTTCTCGAATTGGAGCCGCTCAGAGCGAAGCACGACTACATGCAGCAGTTCGGCGTAGATTCGAACGCCGACATCGCCCGTACGCTGGCAATGTTCGGTGGCTTCACGGAAGGTCTACAGCTGTTCGCTAGTTTCGCGATGCTCATGAACTTTCCCCGATTCAACAAGATGAAGGGAATGGGCCAGATCATCTCCTGGAGCGTTCGCGACGAGAGCCTTCACTGCGAAGGCATCGTCAAGCTCTTCCATGCGTTCAACGCCGAAACCGGTGTGGTGACGCCCCCTGTCACGGACGACATCATCGACTGCTGCAAGACCGTGGTCGCGCTCGAGGACCGCTTTATCGACCTCGCTTTCGAGGCCGGCGAGGTCCAGGGAATGACCCCCGACGATATCAAGCGTTACATTCGTTTCATCGCCGACTGGCGATTGCGCCAGCTTGGCATGCCGGTGGTCTACGATGCGAAGGAAAACCCATTGCCGTGGCTCCAGAGCCTGCTCTCGGGGGTGGAACATGCAAATTTCTTCGAGGCTCGGGCCACCGAATATTCCAAGGCCGCGACCAGGGGCGCCTGGCACGGAAGCACCGGCGTGTGGTCGGAGTTCGATCGAATGATGGCCAAGCGCGAGACGGGCCCACAAGCCCATTGAAATGGGCTGAGGCGCCGCAGCCGACAGCCTCAGTTGGGAAAGTGCGGCTCCGGCAACCGGTTCGGATCCATCAGCGGACCAGGCGGCAGCCGCCATTCGCCGTGATACTCGAAATCGAGCGTCCGGCACAGCCTCACCGCGCCGCCTGCAGTTTGACCCAAGACGTAGACCCGCAAATTCTGGTTCGCTCGCAGCCGGCCGAAGGCCATCCAGGCGCGCTGCGCGCCCGGACAGAAGACGGAAATCATCGCCGAGCCGTCATCCGCCGGCAGGATTTTGTAAAGATCTCGCTCGTTCGCCTGGGCACCTATGAGCGGTGCAAGGCCACCGCGGCCCACCGCATCCTGAGGAGCGGGCTCGAGATCCGCGGTCGCCGGTCCTTCGGTGGCCCGAACCTTGAGCACTTTTGTCGAGAGCACCTTCTGGTTGAACTCGAACGTCAGCGCGCCCGAGATCTGTCGTGTCACGTCGTTAGCTGGATCGTAGGAGAAGATCCTTCGGGTGGCCGCCGCCGCCTCGCCGCCGGAGACGACCGCAACCGCCAGGAGTGCGACCACGGCGCGCATCCCGATTCTCATTGCAATCAAAGGCCGGCGCCGTTGAGAGCTGCCAGCCCGCTGTCGAAATCCACCAACCGCCAGGCCCCGTCCTCGTTGGCGAAGGTGAGCAGGCATCTGTCTCTCCGTCTCGAGGTCGCGCACACTCGCCCATCGGGGAGAGCCTTCAATGCGCCTGCAATGACCAGGACGCCTGGAATTGGCGCGCCGGGTCGGTATCCATAGTAGTCCGCCAGAGCGCGGAAAACGCCGGGCCGAATGAGCGCATCGCCCGCGGCGCGGGAGAGCGGCCCCGAGGCGATCACGCCAATACCCTTGAGGACGCCAGGAGCATTCGAACGTCGCGCCCGCTCGACGATCCACGATTGAAGCTCGGCCTCGAGGGCCGGTCGGTCCACATGGGCGTCGAACGTCTGGCGGTCATCGTCGCGAATGGAGACGAGAAGGGCGTGCACGTCGCTCGCGGCCGAAATTCTGTTCCCGGTGGCGCAGCCAGCAAGCACGGTGGCCAGGAAAATGCCGGCAAGCGTCGCGGAAGACTTAGGCATGATCAGGCTCCGCATGGCGAGGTTCTATGGCGAGTGTAAGGCGCTCCCCCTAGCTCAGGCGGCGGTCCTCGCCTTGAAGAATGCGATCACCCGGGCTTCGGCTTTTTTCGTGGGTCCTCTGGGTCCTGATCGTCCAAGTGAAGCGTCAGAACCGAGTGTGGCGCCATTTCTGGCGTATGTCGGGCGTGCCTGGGGTCGATCTCGATCGCCTCGAAGCGGTCGCCGAACGCATGCTTCAAGGTCTCGAACCGCGCGTCGGGTACGAAGGGGTCGCCCAGAAATCGCAGTCCGATCATCGAGAGGTCTTCCCTCTCGAAGCGACGCTTGGCGCAGGCGATCTCCGCCGGCGAGGCATCGACGCCGGCCGCCCTTCGCTTGGACCCGGCCGCGAGGGGCAGGGAAGGTTGGGAGAGCACCGGCGCCACGACCGAGGACTCGGTCATCATCGCCAGAGCGAAGCCGCCAGCGAAACACATGCCAACGGCCCCAACGCCCCTGCCTCCGCACTCGGTGTGAACATGAGCCGCCAGGGCTCGCAGCCAGGCGACGATCGGACTCGAGCGATTGCTCGCCCAGACATCGAATTCGCGCCTAATGCAGATGGCCTTCAACATCGTCCCGAGCGCATAGCCCCGGGAGACAACGCGGCCGGGCGCGCCAAAGAGGCTGGGACAAAAGACGGTCATACCCTCCGCGGCGACGCGATCGGCGAACTGCGTGACCAGAGGATGCAGGCCCGGCATCTCGTGGATGATGATCACGGCCAGCCCGGCCCCACGCCGGAAGACTGGTCGCGTCCATCGTCCCGCCGGATCGGTGAACTCGAAGCGCTGGTATCCCTCTAGCGCGCGGTCGTCGGACATTTCTGGTTTCCTTGCCCCCATTTTCGCGATCTCGGATCCGCTGGGAGGCGAATTCATTGACGACGCACCTGACCGCGCCTAGTCTTGCCTGGATCGAGCCTGACGGAAAGGAGGGTGCAAATATGACTGTATTCATTCACGCTGCCCTCCGCGGCGTCGCCGGCTAGGGCGTCCACAGCCCCGAGCCGGTGGCGCAACTCCCACCCGACTCGAAAGCAACTTCCTTGATCAGACAATATGGCTGGACCGCTGCGCTTCAACAGCGGTTCGCGGAATTCGAACAGGCTGGGCTCGCGCCTGGCCGCGTCATCGTCCAGCAACGCGCCCTCTGGGTGCTCGCCACCGAACAGGGCGAGCTGAGGGCAGAGCTTGCGGGCAAGTTCGCCCGCGACGCCGCCGACGGCGGCTACCCTGTGACCGGCGACTGGGTCGCGGCGCGCGCCGACCCGCCCGCCGGGACCGCCGTCATCCATGCAGTTCTTCCGAGGCGATCAGCCTTCACTCGCAGGGCGGCGGGACCGGCGGGCGGCGAGCAGGTGGTCGCCGCCAATGTCGACGTGGCTTTCCTCACCGCGTCCCTGGGCGAGGGTGTGAATCGGAGGCGGCTCGAACGGTATCTCGCCAACGCCTGGCAGAGCGGCGCCACGCCCGTGGTCTTGCTGACGAAGGCCGACCTTTGCGCCGATGTCGACGCCGCGGTGGCCGAGGCCCAATCCGTGGCGATAGGCGCGAGCGTGCACGCAATCTGCGCCTTGTCCGGCCAGGGAATCGACGCCTTGGCCCAATATCTGGAACCGGGTCGGACGGCGGTGCTGCTGGGAAGCTCCGGCGACGGGAAATCCTCGCTGGTCAACGTCTTGGCTGGCGCCGATCGCATGGTCACCCAGTCGATTCGGGAAAGCGACGGTCGCGGGCGTCACACGACCTCTCATCGGGAATTGATCCTACTTCCGGGCGGCGGCCTGCTGCTTGACACGCCTGGCATGCGGGAGCTGGGCCTGTGGGGGAGCGATCAAGGCTTGGCGGCGGCTTTCGACGACATCGAGATACTGGTAAGCTGGTGCCGATTCTCGAACTGCGGCCACTCCAACGAACCGGGCTGCGCGATTCGTGATTCCCTCGAGAGCGGCGCCCTCGATCCGGATCGCTGGAAGAGCTACGGCAAGCTCCTGCGGGAACAGGCCCACCTCGACAGCCGCGAGGATCCAGCCCTCAGGGCGGCCCGTCGACGTCAATGGGTGCAGATCAACAAAGCCAACCGCCTGAAAGAAAGGGCCTCGCGCAGGGATTGAGCCCGGACCAAGCCTTGGCTCCGACCGGGCGCCCCGAATGTCAGAGCGACCGCTTCACCTCCTCGACCGTGAAGCATTCGATGGAATCGCCTGCCTTGATGTCCTGGAAGCCCTGGAAGGCCATGCCGCACTCTTGCCCCGCCTGGACCTCGTTCACCTCGTCCTTGAACCTCTTGAGTGTCTGCAGGGTGCCGAGCTCCAGCACCACGACGTCCTGACGGATGATCCGCACCCGCGCGCCCTTGCGCACCACCCCCTCGGTCACGCGACAACCGGCAATCTTGCCGACCTTGGAGATGTCGAAGACCTGAAGGACCTCGGCGGAGCCCAGGAAGGTCTCGCGTTGGATCGGCGCTAGTAGACCTGAAAGCACGCCTTTGATGTCATCGATGAGATCGTAGATGATTGCGTAGTAGCGGATCTCGACCCCTTCTCGTTCCGCCAGATCGCGGGCGTGCTTCGAGGCGCGGACGTTGAAGCCGAGGATCGGCGCGCCGGCGCCCTTGGCGAGCATGACATCGCTCTCGTTGATGCCGCCCGCCCCCGAGAGGATGATGCGCGCCCGGACCTCCTCGGTGCCGAGTTTGTCCAGAGCCCCCACGATGGCCTCGGCCGAGCCCTGGACGTCCGCCTTCACCAGCAACGGCAGCTCCGAAACCTTGTTGCTCGCGAGCTTGGCCATCATGTCGGCGAGGGAGCCGCCGGCGCCAACCGGGGCCAGCGAGCGTTCGCGCTTGAGCCGGATCCTATAGTCAGTGAGCTCGCGGGCCCGGGCCTCGTTCTCAACCACGGCGAACGGCTCCCCAGGATCGGGGGCGCCGTCGAGGCCCAGGATCTCCACCGGCGTCGAGGGGGCAGCCTCGTCTACCTGTTCTTCGCGTTCGTTGAGCAGAGCCCTCACGCGCCCAGCGCTGGCCCCTGCGACCACGATATCTCCGCGCCTCAGCGTGCCACGCTTGACAAGGACGGTGGCCACGGCGCCGCGCCCGCGATCGAGCCTCGCCTCGATGACCACGCCTTCGGCGGTCCTGTCAGGATTGGCTTTCAGGTCCATTACCTGGGCCTGCAGGAGGATAGCCTCGATGAGGTCATCGAGGCCGGTCTTCTTCAGCGCCGAAACCTGCACCGCCTGAGTCTCACCACCGAGGCTCTCGACGACGATCTCGTGCTGGAGCAACTCATTGATCACCCGCGTCGCGTCGGCCTCTGGCTTATCGATCTTGTTGATCGCGACGATGATGGGTGCGCCGGCGGCTCTCGCGTGCTGGATCGCCTCGACCGTCTGGGGCATCACGCCGTCATCGGCGGCCACCACCAGGATCACGATATCGGTGACGTTTGCGCCACGAGCGCGCATGGCGCTGAAGGCGGCGTGACCGGGGGTGTCGAGGAATGTGACCCGTTCGCCGTCGGCCAGCCTGACTTGATAGGCGCCAATGTGCTGGGTGATGCCTCCGTGCTCGCCGCCGGCGACGTCGGTGGACCGCAAGGCGTCCAGGAGGCTCGTCTTGCCATGGTCGACGTGGCCCATCACCGTGACAATTGGTGGTCGGGTGATCAGGTGAGCGTCGTGGTCCTGCTCTGCGAGGAAGCCGGTCTCCACATCGCTTTCGGACACGCGTCGAACGGTGTGGCCAAACTCGGTGGCGACGAGCTCCGCTGTATCGGAATCGATGACGTCGTTGATCTTGAGCATCATGCCCTGGTGGACCAGGAACTTGATGATCTCCGCGCCGCGCGTGGCCATCCGGCCGGCCAGATCCTGCACGGTTATGACGTCGGGAATGACGACCTCGCGACTGGTCTTGTTAGGCTCCTGCGCGCCGCCTTTGCGTTTCTCGCGCTCCCGCTCTCTGGCGCGCCGAACCGAGGCCAGCGAACGCATCCTTTCGACCGCGCCCTCGTCATCGCCAGCCACGGCCTGGATGGTGAGCCTTCCTTCGCGGCGGCGAGGCTCGCCTTTGATGCGAGAAACCGCCTTGCCTGGTCCGGCTTTGCCCTTTCGGGTCGCATCTTCTTCATCGAAGTCAGGTCGCCGATCGAGATTGAGGCTGCCCGGCCTTGGCGCCTGGCGCGCCGCCCTCTGAATCTCCGGTCCGGCCGGTCCCGGCGGCGGACGTCCAACGGCGGGGGGTCTAGCGCCGCCTGGACGGGGTCCGCCGTCGCGGGGAGGGCGCGGCGACAAAGCCGAGTAGCGCACGGTCTCGCCCGGCCGACTTGGTCGGTCGGGCCTGGCGCCTTCGCGATATGCGCCGCCGGGACGGCCTTGGCCTGTGGCCGCCGCTTCCGCCCGCGCCATTCGCTGACCCGTCGCCAAGTCGCCTGCGGGCCGCTCCGGGCGATAGGTTGTCGTGCTTGGGCGTTCCTCGCGCCGCTCGCGGCCAGGCTCATAGGTGCGTGTCTGGACGGCCGATGGCCGCAACGGCTCCGGCGGCCGAAGGTTCTCCATCTGGGGCCGGGAGTCCGCCTGCGGGGCCGTGGGCTGGCGCGGCGCGTCAGGCGCTGGCGGCGGCGTGGGTGCGGTTGGCGCGACTGTCTCGGCGGACGCGGCAACAGGCTCGACCTGCGCCGGCGCGGCTTCAGCCACGGGGGCAGGGCGGCGCTCGGTGTCGGCGCGGTCCTGCTGCAGTCGAGCTAACTCGATCACGCGCTGGCGAGCGCGGCGTTCGTCTTCGGAGAGACCGCCTGAAGAGGTCGGCTCCACAACGGACGGCTTCTTGGGCGCCGGACCGCGAACATCGAACGCCACTCGCTTTTCCGCGGCTGGCGGGGCGCCGAGGCCCGAGCCCGGCGCGTCAGGGCGCCGGCGCTTTGTCTCCACGACCACGGTCTTGGAGCGGCCGTGACTGAAGCTCTGCTTGACGATGCCCGAACTCACCGCGCCGCCGGATCGCGGCTTGAGAGTCAGAGGCGCGCGTCCAACCAGTACGGAGGGCCTTCGCTCGGTTTCACTTTCGTCCGTCATGCGCCTGCGATTTGATTCCTAGGTGGCGACGGGCGTCGCCCGTCCGCCGGTGTTTCAAAACTCGCCCCGAGGATGCGGGGCGCCCGCGCCTTCAGCCTCGAAGCTCCTCGCGCCAACCCTCGGGAAAGAGCGGGCGAAAGCCTGATAGTCGCTCGACCTCAATTGTCCAGCGATCAGAAGCACGCCCGGCAAGGAAGGCGGTGTGTATCACATTCTCGCCGCCCAAGGCCAAACCCAATTCGTTGGCGGTGAACAGCCCGATCAGCCGCGGCGGCCGCGGGCTTCGGCGCCCGGCTGAGATCAGTTTTTGTCGGCCGCCCGCCGCGCCGTCGACCGCCTCGATGTGGTGGGCGGCTTTGCCCGCTTCGATCGCCGCCAGCACCTTCTCGAAGCCGAACGTAAGAGCGCCCGCCTTGCGCGCAAGACCCAGGAACGACAGCAGGCGGCGGAAAATGAGGGAGTCAGTCTGGTCGGCGAGATCTGGCGGCGCGGAGAGTCTCATCTTGGCGGCCCTGGCGAACAGGCCCTTGCGCACGGCCAAGTCTACGGAACACCGGTTGGCCGCCACCCACAGCCCACGACCCGGAAGCCTGCGCCCCACATCCGGCACGACATTCGAGGTCGGACCCTGGACGAAGCGAATGAGATCGTCCTCGCCCATGACTTCCCCCGAGACTATATCTCGGCGGGTGCGGGATCGCTGCGCCAATGTCCGCGCCGGATCAGATCCGGTGGCATCATCGGTCATCCCGGCTCGCCGGCGTCCTCGGGGTCAATGCGCCGCCGCAGGTTCGGGCGCGGCTCCTGACAAGGGTTCACCGTCTTCGGCCGCCGCATCCTCGAACTCCCGCCCCGGTTCCACCTCCAGTTCTGGTTCTGGTTCTGGTTCTATCCAGCCGGCCGCCACACGAGCCGCCATGATCAAGCCCTCGGCGTCCTCCTGGGTCAGGTTGAACGCATCGAGAACGCCGCGCTCGCGGACTCGCTCACCGGCCTTCGTCTCATACCAGCCGCGGATGACGTCCGGCCCGAGACCTGCGAGGTCTTCGAGAGTCTTCACCTCGCCTTCACCCAGCGCCACCGACATCGGCAGAGTTATTCCGTCGACTTCCAGCACGGCGTCGTCGACTCCCAACTCCCGGCGGCGCGCGTCATATTCCGCTGCTTCCTTGTCCAGGTAGTCGCGCGCCCTGGCCTGAATCTCCTCGGCGGTCTCTTCGTCGAACCCCTCGATGGAAGCGATCTCCTCGGCCTCGACATAGGCGACATCCTCGACAGTCGCGAACCCCTCGGTGACCAGGAGCTGAGCGATCACCTCGTCCACGTCCAACGCCTCCTGAAAGAGGATCGTACGCTCGGCGAACTCGCGCTGGCGCCGCTCGCTCTCTTGACTCTCGGTCATGATGTCGATCTGCCAGCCGGTCAGCTGGCTCGCCAGGCGTACGTTCTGACCACGCCTTCCGATGGCCAGCGAGAGTTGCTCGTCGGGAACGACAACCTCGACCCGCTCATCCTCCTCGTCCATCACCACCTTGGTGACCTCCGCCGGCGCAAGGGCGTTGACCAGGAATGTCGCCTCGTCGGGATTCCACTGGATGATGTCGATTTTTTCACCCTGGAGTTCGGCGACCACCGCCTGCACCCGGGACCCGCGCATGCCCACGCAGGCCCCCACCGGGTCGATCGAGGAATCGTTGGAGACAACCGCCATCTTGGCCCGACTGCCGGGGTCGCGCGCAACCGCTCGAATCTCAATCACGCCGTCGTAGACCTCCGGAACCTCCTGGGCGAAGAGCTTGGCCATGAAGCCGCCATGGGCGCGGGAGAGCATGATCTGCGGTCCCTTGGTCTCGCGCCGGACATCGTAGATGTAGGCACGCACGCGGTCGCCGACCTGGAAGGCTTCGCGGGGGATCGACTGGTCTCGGCGCATAATGCCCTCGCCGCGCCCCAGATCGACGATGACGTTGCCATACTCCACTCGCTTGGCGACCCCGTTCACAATCTCGCCGACCCGATCCTTGAACTCCTCGAACTGGCGCTCCCGCTCAGCCTCGCGCACTTTTCCGGTAACGACCTGCCTCGCCATCTGGGTCTGCACCCGGCCGAATTCGAAGGGAGGCAGAATCTCTTCGTAGGTCTTGCCAAGAACGGCTTCCTTGTCTTCGGCCAAGGCGTCGGTAAGGCGCTTCTGGGCGTAGTCGTTGAATTCTTCGGTATCGTCATCCACCACGGTCACGATCCTGGTGATGGTGGTCTCACCGGTTTTTGGGTCGATGTGGACGCGAATGTCGTGCTCGCCTCCGTAGCGCGACTTTGCGGCCTTCTGCACCGCCTCCTCTATCGCCTCGATGACGATTTCCTTTTCGATCGCCTTTTCGCGTGCGACCGCGTCGGCGATCTGCAGAAGTTCGAGCCGGTTGGCCGAAATACCGGTCAAGCTCATGGGGTCTCTTCCTTGCTATTGAAATTCTGTGTGTCCGGGTCGATCAGGCGCCGCGCTCTGGCGGCGGCCCCACGCTCGAGCAGGGCCTCATTGAGCACCAGCTTGGCCTCGACGACCCACGAGAAGGGCAGTCGCACACTCTCTGCGTTACCCTCCAGGTCGATGGCCACCTGGCCATCCGCGGCGCTCGCGAGCGTACCCCTGAATCGCCTTTGACCCTCGAACAGCCGGTCGATCTCGATCCGGGCTTCACACCCCCTCCAGGCCGCGAAATCCTCGGGGCGCGTGAGGGGGCGGTCAATACCCGGGCTGGAAACCTCGAGGACATAGCCGCCGCTGATCTGATCGGCAGCATCTAGAACCCGCGAAATCGCCCTCGCGAGCGCGGCGCAGGCCGCGACAGGCATGGTCCCATCGGGCCTTTCGGCCATTATCTGAAGTCGTCGGGCCCTGTCACCCGCCATCAGCCGCAGGCGAATGACCTCATAGCCCTCCGCCTCGGCGACCGGGTCGATGAGCTCCAGAAGCCGGAAATCCTCTGCGGTCTTGCCGCGCAAGTCGAACGATTCCCTTCGGACCAAACAAAAAGCGGCTGGCCTCTTTCAAGGCCGCCGCTCGTAGACGCTATCCAGCGCCAACGGACGATGTCACGGGTCATATAGCGCCCTGAAGGCTCATTGTCAGCCCCCCGCGATGAGGTCGCTAAAGAGCGTCCCCGTCCTTGGCGGCCGGCACGATGGTCACGTAGGTGCGGTCATCCCGCCTGGTGACGAATTTCACGGCGCCTGTCCGTCTCGCGAACAAGGTGTGATCGCGGCCGATGCCTACATTGTCGCCGGCCCGGAATTTGGTCCCGCGCTGACGGACCAGGATGTTGCCGGCCAAGACCGCCTCGCCACCGAATTTCTTGACGCCCAGGCGCTGACCGGCCGAGTCTCGGCCATTGCGCGAGGAACCTCCCGACTTCTTGTGCGCCATGTCTTCAGCTCCTCCGCTCAGGCTTTGGCCGGCGGCTTACCGGTCTTGACTCGCGCCTTTTTCGGGGTCGCCTTCCCCGCCGGTTCTTTCGCGGCTGCCGGCTTCGCCTTCGCCAATCCCTTGGCGGGCTTGACCTGCTTCGAGGCGGCGGAGGCTTCACCAGGGGCCGCGGATGTCTTCGGCTTGGTCGCGCTCCCGGAAGCCTTCTTTGCCGCCTTCGCCGGCGTCGACGGCTTCGCGGACTTCTTCTCGACCTTGGCCCTGACCGCCTTGGTCTTGGTCGGTTTGTCCTTTGCCGGCGGTGGCGTTCGAAGGGATGCGGCTTCCATGCCGCGAGCGAGGTTCCGGGCTCGGGCGTTGAGCACCGCCAGCGGCGTCAGATCAACCTCGCCATCCCACGCCTCGCTTCGATCTCCGGCCGCCAGCGCGGTCACCCTGAGCACGGATTGAAACTGCCGATGGCCGCGGGTACGACGATAGCCCTGGCGGCGGATTTTCTTGAAGACCTTGATCTTCTTCGCCTTGCGCGTCTCGACCAGGGTCGCGCTTACTCTGGCGCCCGCCACGATCGGGGCGCCAATGGTGACGGCGTCCCCTTCTCCGATCATTAGAACGCGGTCGAAAGCGACGACGGACCCCGGCTCGCCTTCCAGCCTGTCGACTACCAATAGATCACCTGGCTTGACCCGGTACTGTTTGCCGCCGGTTTGAATGACCGCGTACATCGCTCGACGCCTTGCCGGAGGTGGACAGCCTGGGCTGAATCAATCGCGCCGCCAGTGCCGACCAGCAGGCGGGGTGCGGGCATACTAACCGGCCCCCACAAAGTCAATCACCGGCGATTACAGCGGAGGATCCTCCTGCCCAATGGCGTGGGACGCCATTCCTTGCATTTGTCAGCCGTTGCCGAGATTCTCGGCGATCAGCCCGATCTTGTAGTAGCCGTCCAGCTGGAGCTGGTTGATGACATCCATGAACTGTCGATATCGCACGTGCCGATCGGCGCGAATGAAAATGCGTTCATTGGTCGGATTGGCTACCCCCAGCGAGGCCGGCAGATCGACCGCCAGGCGATCCATGGAGGAGGGCCTTATCTCGCTCTTGCCGAACGAAACATAGATCTGGCCGCTGTCCTGAATCGAGATGAACGTCGGAGGTTTCTCGTGCTGCCCCGGCGGCGGCGGCGTCGCCGGCGGCAGATCGATGCGGATGGACACCGTCGCCAGCGGCGCGACGACCATGAAGATGATGAGGAGCACGAGCATCACGTCCACGAAAGGCGTGACGTTCATGTCGCTGTTCTGTCCGAGATCGAATTTGCCTGCTCTCTCGCCGGGCAGCTTGGCGGCCATCGATGACTCCCAATGTCAGGGCCTTCTTGGCCCCGACCTCAACAACGTCTTTTCACCCATTGCGCGGATGGCGCGGGAAGTAAAGCCCGGCGGCGAGCGTTGGCCGCTTCGATCAAGAGATGCTTCTGAACGGCGCGCAACCCTGCGCCGGAGCCCTCACAATCGCCCGATAGACCCTGCTGTGGCGATGAACTCCGCCCCTGCGCCGGCGAGGAGAGAGACTTGCAGCGCTCGGCGCGTCATTCGAAACCTCTCATCTCACACCAGGAGTCGAATGGGTCTCGACGGGTTCGCCAAGCGTTGATCGCGTGAGCGTGGTCCCGGTAGCCCATCGCCATCCCGCAAAACAGCATCTGGTCTTGGGGAAGGCCGATAAACCGGGCCACCGTTTGGGGATAGCGGGCCCAGAACTCCTGAGCGCAGGTATCGAGCCCCCGCTCGATGGCGAGCAGCATGACGTTCTGCAAGAACATGCCGACATCGGCCCACTGCGGCGGGCCCAGGCCACGGTCGAGGCAGAAGAAGATGCCCACCGGCGCGCCGAAAAAGCCCGCGTTCTTGGCCAGCTGGCGCAAACGGGAAGGCCGATCCTCCCTTGGTATGTCTATGGCGGCGTAGAGATCTTCGCCGCACTCGAAGCGGCGGGTCCTAAACGGCTCCCAGAGGTTGGCGGGGTAGACGTCGTATTGCGGCGTCTCCATCGGGGATCGGGCCACGAGCGCCTTGAACTCGTCGAGCACCGGGCCGGAAAGAGCATAGACTTTCCAGGGCTGGAGGTTGCCGCCGGACGGGGCGCGGTGGGCCGCCTCGAGGATCTCCCCGACCATGCCGGCCGGCGGGGGCTCTGGCTTGAACGCCCGCACCGACATCCTTCGGGCGATCGACTCGCTGACGTCCATGGATTTGCTCCCGCCTGCGGCGACCCTTGACGGACGATGCGCGGCCGAAGCAAGCCTTGGCATCCTGGCGCAGCGGCTGAACAAGCGTGAAGGTCCGACAGCGAAGTCGATGTCAAAACGCCGAACGTCGTCGGGCCGCGGCGCCGCCGGCCGCTTCCTCCGTCGGCTCCTTGCGACCGTAATCGTAGTTTCCTTGATCATCCCGCTGCTGGCCACGGTTATTTATCGCTTCGCTCCACCTCCGATCACCATCCTTATGGTCCAGAGAATGATCGAAGGGCGGGGCCTTGATCGTCGGTGGACGCCGATCGACCAAATCTCGCCGACCATTGTCCGCGCCGTCGTCGCATCGGAAGATGCGCGCTTTTGCGAACACCACGGCTTCGATGTCTCGGCGATCGAGAAGGCCATCCGTCACAATGAAGCGCGCCCCGGCCGTCTCAGGGGCGGATCGACGATCAGCCAGCAAACGGCCAAGAACGTGTTCCTCTGGCCGCAGCGCTCATGGCTCCGCAAGGGACTGGAAGCCTACTTCACCGTGCTCATCGAAACCGTCTGGGGCAAGCGGCGCATCATGGAGGTCTATCTGAACACCATCGAACTTGGCCCGGGCATCTACGGCGTCGGGGCTGCTTCCCGCCGCTATTTCGACGCCAGCGCCGACAATCTTTCGCCGGACGAGGCCGCCAGACTGGCGGCTATCATACCCAGTCCTCTTAAGTGGAAGGCCGAGAATCCAGGTCCGTACGTGCGCCGCCGGACCGGCCGCATCGCCTCGCGCGCCGGTACGGTTCGCCGTGGCGACCTGGCGGCGTGCGTGCTGGATTGACAGGTGACGCCGTTGAAAGAGGCGGAGCTTAGGGCTTAAGGACTGCCCTCTCAGCTTCGGATGCTTCATGGCCACCAAAATCCGCGACAATGCGCCGGAGGCGCTCGAGGGTCTTCTGTGCGACGGCATGAGCATCATGGCCGGCGGCTTTGGGCTTTGCGGCATTCCGGAGAATCTCATTTCCGCCATCCGGGCCGCCGGAACCCGGGAGCTCACGGTCGTCTCCAATAATTGCGGGGTGGACGACTATGGCCTGGGCATCCTCCTAGCCGGTGGCCAGATCAAGAAGATGATCAGCTCCTACGTCGGGGAGAACAGGCTCTTCGAGCAGCTCTACCTGGCCGGCGATCTGGAGCTCGAGTTCAATCCCCAAGGAACCCTAGCCGAGCGCATCCGTGCCGGGGGAGCGGGCATCCCGGCATTCTTCACCGCGACCGGTGTTGGGACTCTCGTCGCCGACGGCAAGGAAGTGCGCGAGTTCGATGGCCGCGCCTATGTGATGGAACGGGCGCTCACAGCGGATCTCGCGATCGTGAAGGCCTGGAAGGGCGATGGCGAAGGCAACCTCATCTATCGAAAGACAGCCCGGAACTTCAATCCGATCATGGCGACCGCCGGCAAGGTGACGGTGGCCGAGGTCGAGGCGCTGGTCCCCGTCGGAAGCCTGGACAAGGATTGCATCCACACTCCGGGCATCTTCGTGGATCGTATTGTCGAAGGCGCAACCTACGAAAAACGCATCGAGCGAATCACGACTCGGCCACGCGGCTTGGAGCGCACGTGATGGGCTGGAGCCGCGACGACATGGCCGCGCGCGCCGCCCGCGAACTCAAGGACGGCCTTTACGTGAATCTGGGGATCGGCATCCCGACCCTGGTCGCCAATTTCATTCCAGCCGGCGTCTCGGTCACCCTGCAGAGCGAAAACGGCATGCTCGGCATGGGGCCCTTCCCGTTCGAAGGCGAGGCTGATCCCGACCTGATCAACGCCGGCAAACAAACGATCACCGAGCTTCCTGGTTCGTCATATTTCAACTCCGCTGACAGCTTCGCGATGATCCGCGGCGGCCACGTGGCGCTCTCGATTCTCGGCGGCATGCAGGTCGCGCAGAACGGCGACCTCGCCAACTGGATGGTGCCGGGCAAGATGGTCAAGGGGATGGGCGGGGCCATGGATCTGGTGGCCGGCGTTGGCAGGGTGGTGGTCGTGATGGACCATACCGAAAAATCTGGTGCGCCGAAACTCCTGGCACGCTGCACCCTGCCGCTCACCGGCGTTGGCGTCGTCACTCTGCTCATCACCGATCTGGGCGTCTTCGAAATAGACGGTCGTCTCGAGTCGATCCGTATGACGGAAATTGCGCCGGGCGTTAGCGCCGAGGAAGTCGCTGCCAGGACGCAAGCGCGGTTCACTTTCGCGTTTTGATGGCCACTCCGGCGCCGGGTCCCACGCCGGCCGAGTGGGCGCCTCATCAGGCAATGTGGCTCGGATTCCCCAGTCACGCCGACCTTTGGGGCGAGCATCTCGGCCCCGCCCGCCGGGAGACGACGGCCCTGGCCCTGGCCCTGGCCGGCCCTGGCGCGGAGAAGGTCAAACTCCTCGCAGCGACGCCCGAGGCCGTCAGAGCCGCGCGGGACCTAGTCGGAATGGGCGACGAAATCGAAGTCTTGGAGGCCGAGTTCGGTGATGTCTGGCTTCGAGACACCGGACCGATCTTCACCGGTCCCGATCGTGCGGCCGGATTCCGTTTCAACGGTTGGGGGCGAAAGTACGAGCTAGCAGGCGATGAGACCGTCGCCGGTCGGATGGCCCTCTTGAGCGGCGCCCGCCTCGATCATCACGACTTTGTCTTAGAAGGCGGGGCGCTCGATCAGGACGGCGCCGGTCTTGCGATAACCACCCGACAGTGCTTGCTGAATCCGAACCGCAACCCAGATTGGCGCGAGGCCGACGCGGAGAAAGCCCTCGGTCGCACCCTGGGGATTCGGAAGATCATTTGGCTGAGTGTCGGGCTGATGAAAGACCATACCGATGGTCATGTTGACAACCTCGCCCGCTTCGTCCGGCCTGGCGTGGTCGTCTGCCCGATGGGGTTCGGGCGCAATGATCCAAATGCGACAGTCTATGATGATGCAGCGCGAATTCTTGGCGAGGCCGCCGACGATCGCGGGGCCCGGCTCCGCGTGACGCGCATCCCTTCTCCAGGCCGCATTCTCGGCGAAGACGGCAGGGTCGTTCCCGCATCGCACATGAACTTCATCATCGCCAACAAGGCCGTGATCGTGCCTTCCTACGAGCCGGTTTCGGCGAGGTTGGCCGTGGAGGCCCTCGAGATCATGTTCCCCGGACGTCAGGTCTTCGCCCTTCCCTCCCGCGCCCTCCTCACCGGCGGAGGCTCGTTCCATTGCATCAGCCAGCAGCAGCCCGCGTGATGGCGCGCACCCTCGCCCTCGCCGCTGTCCAGGCGCCCTTCGGCCTGGATCTGGAGGCCAACATCGCCCTTGCGGCTGCTCTCATCCGGGGGGCGGCGAGCGAGGGCGCGCAAGTGATCGTCCCGCCGGAGCTCTTTCAAGGCCCCTACTTCTGCGCAACGCAGGACGAACGATGGTTCGCAACCGCGCGGCCATGGCGCGAGCATCCGTGCGTGGTCGCTCTGGCGCCGCTCGCCGCCGAGCTTGGAGTGGTGCTGCCGATTTCCATCTTCGAAAAGGAAGGGCCGCACTACTTCAACACCGTCGTGGTCATAGACGCCGATGGATCGGCGCTGGGACTCTACCGCAAGAGCCACATCCCCGACGGCCCTGGCTATCAGGAGAAATACTACTTCCGCCCCGGAGATACGGGGTTCAGGATTTGGGACACCCGTTACGGCCGCATCGGCGTCGGAATTTGCTGGGACCAGTGGTACCCGGAGGCCGCCAGGTGCATGGCGCTGATGGGCGCCGAGGCGCTCATCTACCCTACGGCGATCGGATCGGAGCCTCATGATCCCAGCCTCGACACCGCCGCGCCCTGGCGTCGGGTCATGCAGGGTCATGCGGTGGCCAACGTGATCCCAGTCTTGGGCGCCAACCGCATCGGCTTCGAGCCCTGGAGCGGCTTTCCAGGATCGGGCCAGACGTTCTACGGATTGAGCTTCATCTGCGATCACCGGGGCGATTTGCTGGCCGAACTCGGTCGCGACGAGACCGGCGTCGCAGTCGCCGAAGTGGATCTCGACTTCCTCGAACGCCATAGGGCGGCGTGGGGCTTCTTTCGCGATAGACGCACCGAGCTCTACGGGAACTTGATCAAGCCGTCGCCGTCGTGATCGAGACAGAGCGCCTTGTTCTTCGCCACTGGCGAAGCCAGGACAGAATCGGCTGGTCCGCCATGATGCGGGACCCCGAAGTTGCGTACTGGCTTGGCTCGAGCATGACGACCGCCCAGGTGGCTGCGGCGGTCGAACGCGCCAGAACCGCGGTCAGTTCGCATGGCGTCGGCATGTTGGCCGCCGAGCGGAAAAGTGATGGGGCATTTGTCGGTAGTATCGGCGTCCGGCGCATTCCGGCCGAACGGGACCATCCGATGCAGGGCGAGGTGGAGATCGGCTGGCGCCTGGCGCGGGAGGCCTGGGGCGCCGGTTACGCCAGCGAAGGCGCCGCCGCGGCGCTCGCCTGGGGCCTGGCGCTCCCGGACGTCCGGCAAATCGTCGCCTTCACCGCGCAGTCCAACACCCGCAGCGAGGCGGTAATGCGTCGCATAGGGATGGAACGTGCGCCGCGGAGCGACTTCGATCACCCCGCTTTGGCGCCGGGCCATCCCCTGAGGTCGCACATGGTCTACCTGAAGCGCAAAGCGGGTTAGCGAAGGACCGCCTTGCCGTTCTTGATCACGGTCGCGTCGCGTTCCTTCACGCGGGCGATGAAGGAGATCACTTTGGCGTCGCGCCATAGATCGACGGTGATCGTGTCGCCGGGGAAGACGGGCGCCGAGAAACGCACTTCATGGCTGGCGATGGCGTCGGGGTCATAGTCCGTGATCCCCTGGAGGATGGCCCTGCAGGTGATTCCATAAGTGCAAAGGCCGTGGAGGATTGGACGAGGGAAGCCTGAGCGCCTCGCCGACTCTGGATCAGAATGAAGTGGGTTGCGATCGCCGTTCAGGCGATAAAGCAGGGCCTGATCCGGCCGGGTGATGAAATCGAGAGAAAGATCGGGGGCGCGAGTCGGCCTCTGATGCGGTTCGGGAGCGCCCTCCGAAGGACCGCCAAAACCGCCATCGCCTCTGGCGAAGGTGGATCCCGTGAGGGTCACCACCTTCTCGCCCGACTCGTCGGTCCAGACCGTCTCGTTGATCACCACGGCGCCCTTGTCCTTGCCCTTGTCATAGGCCCCGATCGTGCGGCTCTTTGACGTGAACGCGCCGGCGGCGGGAAGCGGCCTGTGCAGTTCCACCTTCTGCTCGCCGTGAACCACCATCAGAAAATTCAGTTGGCTGACGCGGTGGCCCGGCTGATCGGCCGTTTCCGACCTCGGCGCCGCCCGGGCCCCGGCCGCGAGAACGGTCGCAGCCGTCGGCACCACCTTCAGCCCCCGCTCGTAGACGAACGGCAGTTCCTTCTCGTCGAGCGGATCGGCGCCCAGGCCGATGCCCAAGGCGTAGAGCATCACGTCCTTGTCACCATAGGAGAACGTTCTGGGTTCGCTCTTCTGATTGAGGATATCCGGATAGAAAATCGGCATCGCTTCTGTCTCCTGGGGGTTGGACTGGCGCCATTGAAACGACCCGGCGGCCAAGGATGCAACCGGTCAAAGAAAATGGCGGCTGCGGGAGTTGACGGCCGCATTGCCGCTTTGCGGCCGATCGGATAGAAGGCCGCCTCCCGCCGGCCGGCGACGCCGCCGGCTTTCATCCTTCATTCTGTCGAATTCGAGCTTTCCATGGCGACCAACGTTCCCCTCGGTCAGGCGCAGATCTCGGGCAATGTTCTCTTCTATTCGAAGCCGGAACCATTGAGCAACGAGGCGCACGCGCGACTGGGTCTACGCCGCCTGGACAAGCCTTACGCCTTCGCGGCCGGCGCTCAGGTCGCGCCTCTGACGGTGGCCGAGTTCCCCCTCGCCTCCCTCTCCTATCCGATCATTTTCGCCGGCTGTCATGGGTGTGAACACGGACCGAAACATCTTCATCCAGGCCAATGGAATGTTCGATCCCGGGGCCTACATTCCAGCCTATATTCGGCGATATCCCTTCGTCCTCGCCGCCGATGACGCCCGCGAAAAGATGATTGTCTGCGTTGACCGCGGCGCGCCGATGCTGAGCGATCTTCCTGACCTCGCCTTCTTCGACGCCAAGGGCGAGCCGACCGAATATACCAAGGGTTGCATTCAGTTTTGTCAGAACTTCGAGGTCGAGATTCGGCGAACGGAATCCTTCGTCGGATTGCTGAAGGACCTGGACCTGCTGGAGACCCGCACCTCCACATTCACGCCGATCAATCCGGACGGGACCCCCGGCGCGGCTCTGCCCGTAGCCGAATACTTCGCCGTCTCCGAGGAAAAGATGAAGGCGCTGCCGGACGAGAAGATACGTGAGCTTCTGGAAAAAGGGGCCATGGGGGCGATCTACTCTCACTTGACCTCGCTTCTGGGCTTCGACCGGCTGGTGGTGCTCGCCACCGCCAGGCAGACGATCCCTTCGCCGGCCAACCTCAACTAAGCCCCCGCCGGCCTGCTAGCGCGCATGGACCGATCTGGCGAGGCAGGAGAACACCAGGCGGCCCCCCTCGTCGAGCAGGTCATGCTGAGCGATGACGATGCCTTTGGCTTCGCCCACGCTATCCTTGCCCATCACCGTCATTCGGCCCCTCAGCAGTTCGCCCGCCGGCGGATTGCGAAACCAGCGAAGAGCATCGACGCCAACCCGCTTGGCCGGAGGCGGACCAGCCGCGGCTTCGTTGGCCAGCCGATCCCAGATGGCGAATACCATCGCGTCCGGCGCCCCGCGGTCCAAGGGCCACGCAGGCGAGAAAGACTCGATGAAAGCCTCGAGGGCCTTGGTGGTGACGGCCGCCGCCCCCAATTGCACGACCTGACCGATATGGGTGTCGTCGAAATGCGACATGCCGCGGACTCCTCATTGAGACGGGCCAGCGCCCCTTGACCAAGATGAAGGCCGCGGGCGGTTCGGCGCAAGCCATTCCAGTGGCCCGCGCGGGAACCTAGAATGTCCGCCATGTCGTTCCGCGCCTTGCTTGTCGTGCTCCTCCTCGCGGTCTGCTGCGCGCCGAGGACGCGCGCCGAGCCCGGCGTTACGCCTCACGTGACAGCCCAGCTGGTGACCCAGACTGACGGTGTCGCGCCAGCGTCCGGGGTTGTTGTCGCCGTCGTCCTCTCCGCCGACCCCGGTTGGCACACCTACTGGAGGAATCCCGGCGACGCGGGCGAGGCCACCACGATCCGCTGGAGTCTGCCCAGCGGCTGGCGCGCGGGAGAAATCGTCTGGCCGGCGCCTCGGCGACTGCCTGCGGGGCCGATCACGAACTACGGTTATGAGGGTCAGGTTCTGCTGCCGACGCTTATCCAGGCGCCTGCAGACGCTCGCCCGGGCGACCGCGTGGCCATCGCCGCATCGGTCGACTACCTGGTCTGCGCGGCGGTCCAATGCATTCCTGGCTCGGCGGCGTTGAAGATCGTCTTGCCAATCGTATCGGGCCTGCCGCCCCTCGATCCGCATTGGGGTCCGGCGGTTCAAGCCGCGGTCGCCGCGGCCCCGAAGTCCGCCGGACTTTCCGCGGCCTACCAGCGAAATGGCGATCTGGTGAGACTTGCGGTGGCGGGAACGCCCTTGGAAGCCACGAGAGGCTCGGACGCCTACTTCTTTCCCTTCGATGACAACCTTATCGACCACGCCAAGGATCAGAGTGTCGAGCTAGGGGCGCGGGGGCTGACCCTGACCATGACGGCCAGTCCCTCCTCAGCCCGGACAGCCGCGGCTGCACGTGTCCGCGGCGTGCTGAAGGTCGACGGCAAGGCTTTCGAGATCGACGCGGTGCAAGGTCCTCCGCCCCTCGGCGCGGGCGGGCTCGGACGACCCGCCGCTGGCGGCGTGGTCGGTTCCCTTGTCTTGGCGATCGTCCTCGCGTTCGCCGGTGGGATCATCCTCAATCTGATGCCCTGCGTCTTCCCGATCCTCTCGATGAAGGCGATCGCGCTGACGAGCCATGGTGAAAACCGGCCCGAAGCGAGGCGGAACGCCCTGGCCTTTGTCGCAGGTGTTGTCGCCAGCTTCTTGTTGCTGGCGGGCGCGTTGATCGCGGCCCGGGCAGGCGGCGCGGCGATCGGCTGGGGCTTCCAGCTGCAATCACCGATTGTTGTCGCGCTCCTCGTCCTGATTATGTTCGCCGCGGCGTTGAACCTTTCGGGACTGTACGAAATCGGGACTTCGATCCAGGGACTAGGTTCGGGCCTCGCCCGCTGGGCAGGCCCTGTGGGATCGCTCTTCACCGGCGCCCTCGCGGTAGTTGTCGCGGCGCCCTGCACCGCGCCATTCATGGGGCCGGCTCTCGGCTACGCCCTGACCCAGCCCGCGGTCGTCGGGCTCACAGTGTTCGTCGCTCTGGGTCTGGGGTTCGCGGCGCCCTTCACCCTGCTCTCCTTCAGTCCGGGCCTGATCCATCGACTGCCTCCGCCTGGACCCTGGATGGAGACGATGAGGAAGACCCTCGCCTTCCCCCTCTACGCGTCGGCCGCCTGGCTGTTATGGGTCCTGGCCCATCTGACGGGGCCCGATGGCCTAGGGCGCCCGCTCACGGCGCTGGTGTTGATAGCCGCCGCCGCCTGGGTCTTCGGACTCGCCCAACGCCGAAAAGCGGCGGGAGGACGTTCGTGGTCGCTTTTGGCTGTGGCGGCCCTGGTCGCGGTGCTCGGCATCGGTCTGGTCGCGAGCGGAAGCTATCCGCCAGGCTCCCGCCAGTCGACAACATCGGAGACTTCGCTCCCGTCGGCGCCATTCAGCCCACAGAATCTCGCGGCGCTCCGAGCGCAAGGTCGGCCGGTGTTGGTGAACTTCACCGCCGCCTGGTGCGTCACCTGCCAAGTCAATGAACGGCTGACATTTTCATCGCCGTCCGTTGCTGAAGCCCTTCGCAGGTCCGGCGGCGCTTATCTGATCGCCGACTGGACCAGCCGCAACGCCACGATTGCCGACGCTCTGGCGGCGCAGGGCCGCGTGGGAGTGCCGCTCTACCTGCTCTATGGCGCCGGAGGCGGCGCGCCGATTACCCTGCCGCAAATCCTCACGCCAGCAATCGTCGTCGACGCTCTAAATCGGGCATCAATCAGGCCGCCGGCGCAGGCGGCGAGGTGATCACCTCGACGTTGTCTCGAAGTAGGTACGAAAGGTCCTTCATCGCCGCCACCCGCGTCTTGGCGCTGGTGGCCTCCTCGAGAGCCTTCAGCTTCAGCGGCAGGTCCAGCGAAATGCCTTTCAATATGCATTTGAGGTCGCCATCGGTCCCCCGGGCGGCGAGAACGACATGGCCCTTCATGTCCAGGTCCGCTAGCTCGCCGATGCTTGCCTTGTAAGAGGCAAACCCGGGCAATTGGCTGATATCTCCATTGAGGTCAGCCCTGCTGAAGGCATCGGTCTGAGTCCGGAGGCGACCCGCACGGCCGACTATGTCGACAAAAAGAGGCTCGCTGGCGACCGATTGTGGCCGCTCTATCGCTACCGGCCCGGGCGCGGTTCCTGAGGTCGGCGAAGCGGCGGCAAGCCAAAGAAGGGCGGATAACGCGACTGCGTCGCAAGACATGGCTCGACTCCTCGGCGGCGCGGGGGCGCGCGCCCCGATCCTGGGGCTTAGCCTCCAACCGTAAAGGATCGGCTACCGGCGTTGCCCCCCAGGTCCTCAAGGGGTAAGCGCCCCGCCATGACCGCGGATCTAGATCGACCACGAGCTCGAGCGCCGCGGGGCTTCGAAGACCGTCGCGGCCGAGGCGTCGGCCTCGAACTCACCATCCTCGAAGCAGTCTCGCGGGTCTACGAGTCGTACGGCTTCGAAATTCTGGAGAGTGGGGCATTCGAATATGCCGACGCCATAGGCAGGTTCCTGCCCGACGCGGACCGCCCCAACGATGGGGTCTTCGCGGTCCAGGACGATGACGGCCAATGGATGGCTTTGCGGTACGACCTCACCGCCCCGCTCGCCAGGTACGTGGCCCAGAACTGGGAAAGCCTACCCAAACCTTTTCGCCGTTACGCCTTCGGCCCTGTCTGGCGAGACGAAAAACCAGGTCCGGGACGCTATCGTCAGTTTCTTCAATGCGACGCCGACACGGTCGGATCGGCAAGGCCCGAGGCCGACGCCGAGATCGTCGCCATGGCGATCGACGCATACGCCGCCGCCGGCTTGGGCCGCGACGACTACGTTCTGAAAATCAACAACCGCAAGCTCCTCAACGGCCTCCTAACGGCGGCGGGTGTCAGTCACGCCGGCCAGAAGCTCGCTGTCCTCAGAGCCGTTGACAAGCTCGATCGCCTGGGCGTCCCAGGCGTTAGGGCGCTTCTGGGGGCCGGCCGGAGGGACGAATCCGGCGCCTTCACCCAAGGAGCGGAACTTCGGCCGTTGGCTATCGACGCCGTGCTCTCGTTTTTGAACTCCGGATCGGAATCTCGAGCCGCGACCCTCAGCGACCTGGCCGGCACGCTCGCAGGCTCGAAGGAGGCGGATGAGGGTCTCGCCGAGCTGGCGTGCATCGACGCGGCGCTGACCAATCTCGGTATCGATCAGACTCAGGCCGTTTTCGCCCCGTCGGTTGTGCGCGGTCTGGAATATTATACCGGCGCCGTCTTCGAAGCCGAGTTTTCGATTTCGACCGGAACGGCGGAAGGAGGGCGGCCCCACTTCGGGTCGATCGGCGGCGGCGGCCGCTACGACGACCTCGTAGCCCGCTTCACCGGCGAGCCGATGCCGGCCACCGGCTTTTCGTTCGGTGTCTCGCGGTTGGCTGCAGCCCTCGAGGCGACAGGTTATCTCGACCACGATCGCCCACGCGGCCCGGTCGTCGTCATCGCCTTCGATCAGTCGAGGATGGCCAACTACTTTGACCTTGCCCGCGAGCTTCGATCGGCAGGAATCGCGGCCGAGGTCTATCTGGGCTCGTCGGGCATGCGGGCCCAGATGAAGTATGCGGATCGCCGTCTTTCCCCCGCGGCCGTCATCCTGGGCGATGATGAGATCGAGGCGGGCGCCGTGACCATCAAGGATCTCGATCTGGGTCGGGCTTTGGCTGGCGGCGTCGGCGACAACCGCGCCTGGCGCGAGGAACGCCCAGGGCAGGTGACCGTGCCACGTCTTGCCTTTGTTGCAGCCGTGCGACGAATCGTCGAGGCGGGGCCGTGAGGCTCGAGGCGCCCATCCCTCGAGCCGTCCTCGCGGCAATCAGGGCGCCCTTCCTCGATGTCGGAGCGGAGGTGCTTGACGCCCCGACAGTCCAACCGCTGGGACAGCTGCTCGATCTGGCGGGCGAAGCCCTTCGCGAGCGCCTTTTCGTTCTGCAGAGCGAGGGCGGTGAAGAGGCCTGTTTGCGTCCCGACTTCACAATTCCGGCCGTGCGGGCCTACGTCGGCTCAGACAAGGACGCCGGACGCTACCTCTACGAAGGCCACGCTTTTCGAGTCGCGCCGGCTCGCACCGACCGTGCCGAAGAGTTCCTTCAAATCGGCCTGGAAGTCTTCGAGAGCGGCGATACGGCCCAACAGGACGCCGAGATCACCGACATTGCCTGGCGCGCGGCGAGCGCGGGTGGACGCAGGGATCTCTCGCTCGTCTTTGGCGATGTCGCCCTCTTTTCCGCCTTCACAGAATCTTTGGGACTGTCGATGGCGCTGAGATCGCGCCTCGAGCGGTCTTTTTCCAGTCCAATGCGGCTGCGGGCGGAGCTCTCCGCCCGTGACGGTAGGGAGACCCCAAAGGTCGCGGACCGCCTGGCCGCATTGCTTGGTGACATTTCCGAGAGCGAAGCTGCCGAGACGCTGGAGGAGATCTGGCGTCTATCCGGCATTCAGGCCGTGGGGGGCCGCTCAGCGACGGAGATCGTTCACCGGCTTCGCGAGCGCGCGGCGCTTGCGGCATCGCCTCGGCTGACTCGCGCAGAAGCTGAGCACATAGAGCGCTTCTTGAACGTGAGCGACAGGCCGGAGGCGGCGCTCCGCGCCATCGGAAAGCTCGACGGAGGCGACGGCGCGCGACTGAGCCGCGAGCTGAGGGCCTGGGAGATTCGGCTCGATGCGCTCGCCGCCAAGGGCCTGCCGAGCCACGCAATGACCCTTTCTGCCGCGTTCGGTCGCGCCTTTGGCTACTACGACGGCGCGCTTTTCGAAATTCGGAGTTCGGCGCTCGGCGACGATCAGCCCGTGGCCGCGGGTGGCAGGTACGATGGACTGCCGGCGCGCCTTGGCGCCCGATCCGCCTGCGGCGCAGTGGGTTGCATGGTTCGGCCGGGACGCGCTTGGCCTGGGGCGGCCTCGTGAGCGCGCCCCTGGTGCTCGCTGTTCCCTCGAAGGGCCGGCTCAAGGAGCAGGTGGAAGCCTGGTTCGTCGACTGCGGTTTGAACCTCCTCGCCGAGGGCGGCGCGCGCCGCTACGTGGCCGCCATCCAGGGCTTCGACGATGTCCGGTTGCGGTTGGCCTCCGCCGCCGAGATCGCATCTGCATTGATCAGTGGAGAAGTCCATCTCGGCGTCACGGGCGAGGATCTGCTGCGCGAGTCGAGCGGCGCTATCGGCGAAAGGGTGCTGACGCCGATGCCCCTCGGCTTTGGCCGGGCTGACCTGGTCGTCGCTGCGCCCAGGAGCTGGATCGACGTCGACACTATGGCCGACCTCGATGATGTGGCGCGTCTCTATCTCGCGCGGACTGGAGCTCGGATCCGCGTGGCGACAAAGTACCGATCCCTGACGCGCGGCTTTTTCGCCAGACACGGCATCGCCGACTATAGAATTGTCGATTCCTCGGGCGCTACCGAGGGCGCGCCAGCCGCGGCCGCCTCGGAGCTGGTGGTCGACATCACCTCCAGCGGCGCGACCCTCGCCGCCAACGGGCTCAAGCCCATCTCGGATGGCCTGATACTCAGCAGCCAGGCTCAGCTCGCCGCCAGTCTCGCGCCAGCCTGGAGCCGCTCTCAGGCCGCGAGCGCGGTGAGGCTCCTCCGGATCGTCGAGGCGCGCGCCAAAGGGAAAGCGCACGCCTGCTTTGACTGGCCGCTGGACCAACAGGATCGGGCCCGGACGGCGATCGCCAAATTTGTCGGGCCCGCCGGCCGTGGCGCGGAGAGCGGACATCTTCCGGTTGACGCCGTGTTCGCGGCCATCGAGGCCCTGGCGGCAGTGAATGTCGGGCCGGTCACGGTCTCGCGTCCCGCCTACATTGTCGAGGCGACCAGCGCCGCCGCCGATGCGCTCATGAAGGCGCTGGAGACCAAAGGCTTCTCATGAGCTCGCCGGCGACGGCCGGCCGTTGAGCGCGCGGGCCTCATGCGCTCTTGCCGAGGGCCGCCAGCGCCTGATCGCGCACCGACCTGTAGTCGAGCTTGCCGTTCGGCGCTCTCTGGATCGGCGCGAGGACGAGTTCTCGCGGCGTCTTGTAGGCGGCCAGATGACCGCGCACGTGTTCCGATATTTCCGCCAGCGACGGGCGCAGATCGCCCGCATCGACGACGGCGCAGATGCGCTCGCCGAACCGCGCATCGGGAACCCCAACGACGGCGGCGTCGCGCACGCCAGGGAAGCGCTTGATCGCCTCCTCCACCTCCTCGGGAAAGACCTTCTCGCCGCCGGTGTTGATCACCTGGGAACCGCGCCCGAGCAGCGTCAGGGTCCCGTCCGCCTCGACGGTGGCGAAGTCGCCCGGCACCGACCATCTGCGGCCCTCAAGCTCCCTGAAGGTGCGGGCCGTCTTCTCCGGGTCCTTGTAGTAGCCGACCGGAAGGTAGCCGGAAACGGCGACCTGGCCACGTTCCCCCGACCCTGGCGTCACTCGCCGGCCGTCCTCGGTGAAGACCGCGCTGTTAGGTCCAACTGCAAACTTCGCCGTTTGCGCCTCGCCGCCCGCCGCCGACGCCGATGCGCCCATGCCGACGGCCTCCGAAGAACCCAGGCTGTCGAAGATGGCGCAGCCGGGGAGATGCCGCAGCAAGCCGCGCTTGTTTTCCATGCTCCACACCGTGCCCGAGGAACCGAGCCGGCGCAGATTCGATAGGTCCCAGCGCCCCGGGTTGGCGTCGAGGACCTCAAGCATCGGGGCGGCGAAGGCCATTCCGACTATAGCGGCGCTCGTGGCCCTGAGCCGGGCCGCCTCCTCCCAGAACGCCTGTGCGTCAAATCGCTGGGCGGGCAGGCAGGCGACCGTTCCGCCGGAGGTCAACGCCATGATCGCGCTGAACTGCGCGGTGCCATGCATCAGCGGCGCGGCAGCGATAAGCACGCCCGGATCGAGCGCCAGAGCCCTGGTGCCTGCATCGTCAAAAGTCACGAAAGGCGGCAGTTCAAGCAGGAGGTTGCCGCCCGCACCTAGCACGAAGAACAGGTCTTCCTGACGCCACATCACGCCTTTGGGCATGCCGGTGGTGCCGCCGGTATACAGGATCAGCAAATCCTCGCCCGACCGCCCCCAGGGAGCGACCGTGCGGCCGGTAGCCTCGCAAGCAAGGCTCTCGTAGTCGGCGACGAAGGCTGGAAGCTCGCCGCCGCCGCCAACGGCTACCCAAGCTTTCACCTTGGGCAGGCGCGAGCGAATCTCCTCGACGGTTGGAACAAAGGCGGCATGGAAGACCACCGCCTCGGCGTCGGCGTTGTCGAGCAGATAGACCAGTTCGTCAGCCACATAGCGGTAGTTCGCGTTTACCGGCGCCAAGCCGGCCTTGAAGGCGGCGAAATAAGTCTCCAGGTATTCGGGTCCATTGTAGAGATACGCCGCAACCTTGGACTGCCTTTGCAGGCCAGCCTCGAGGAAATGCCGCGCCAAGGCGTCGGCGCGTCTGTCGAAATGCTCCCAGGTTAGCGCGCGATCGCCGTGAATCTGGGCTGGACGCGATGGGACCGCATCGGCCACCGATTCCCAGAGATCTGCGTAATTCCAGTTCGCCAAAGCCTTCTCCACTGATCGCTTCGATGGATTTCCGGGGTCGAGTCGAGGCGAAACCTAGGTCCTCATCGATGGCGCGCCTGCGCTGGGGCGCGCAAGGGCCACCGCGAATTCGACACCGCGCCTTCCGGCGCGGGCGAAGATCAGGGTGACGGGGAAGTGATCTCCGGGCCTCAGGGGACGTCTCAGCCCGCTCATCATGAGATGCAGTCCGCCCGGCTCGAGGGTCACCCCGCGCCCAGAGGGAACCTCGAGCGACTTCAGGAGTCGCATTGTCATCACCTGGCCCTCCAGCCGGCTCTCGTGGATCGATACGGCGGCTGCCACGGGACTCTCTGCGCCGATCAGCACG
>Ga0302325_10001454_pt1 | contig 60477 bp, 55 predicted proteins | sample Palsa_T0_2_FD_201948 | JGI IMG/M metagenome (GOLD analysis project Ga0302325, IMG submission 201948) | Peat permafrost microbial communities from Stordalen Mire near Abisko, Sweden - Palsa_T0_2 | ecosystem: Environmental > Terrestrial > Soil > Palsa > Peat permafrost | place: Sweden: Abisko...
TTTGGAAGGTGAAATGGAAGCGACGTTTCGTGGTAAGAAATCGATCGTAAAAGCAGGAGACACCATCAGCATTCCTGCCAACGCGCCCCATCGTTTTCACAACGCGTCTTCGAACGCTACTCGGCTGGTGTGCGTCTGCTCACCTGCCGGGCAGGAGGAGTTTTTCGCAGCAGTCGGAACGCCTGTTGCGACTCGGACCACGCCTCCTCCGAAGCTCGACGAAAAGGAGCAGGCCGCGTTCATGAAGAGAGTGATGGCGCTGGCTCCGAAATATCGGACGGAGTTGCTCAAAGAGGCATAGGGTCTATGGCTCCGAAGACCATTCTTGATGAAAGCGAAGCAGAGTGGGCTAAAGACTTCCGCTACGCAACCTTGGCTCGGATGTCACTTTCCGAACTGATCTACCAGGTGCTCGCCCGCGGCGAATTGCCGTTTCAGCGTATTGGATGAGAGCGGCATCGACTCACTAGCGCCACAGCACGGCACCGTCCGCTAGGAACAACGGATTGGCACAGCAAAGCTATAAGGAGAACCCACATGTCTTTGTTCGCAATGTTCAAATCAGCAGAGCCGACCGGCTTCGGTTACGGGTCGACGGCAGAGCAGGTCACCGAAGGACTCTCGCTCGCCGGCCAGACGATTCTGGTGACCGGTTGCAACTCAGGCATCGGGCAGGAGGCGTGTCGCGTGCTCGCTTTGCGGGGTGCCCTGGTACTGGGGACCGCGCGTACCAAGGAGAAGGCCGCGGCGGCGTGCGCGACGTTTCCTGGCAAGGCGATCGGCTACTCCTGCGAGCTCTCAGACCCTTCGTCGGTTCGGCGGTGCGTCGCAGCGGTCAAGGCAGACGGTCACCGGCTCGACGCCATCATATGCAATGCGGGCATCATGATGCTGCCGAAGCTCGAGAAGTCGCACGGCTATGAGCTGCAGTTCTTCACCAACTACATCGGGCACTTCATGCTAGTGACGGGGCCTGCTCGATCAGCTCAAGGACGACGGCCGAGTGGTGATGCTCAGCAGCGAGGGGCACCGGAGCGCGCCCGTCGGGGCCATCGAGTTCGACAACCTCTCGGGCGACAAGAGGTACAAGCCGTTGACCGCATACGGCCAATCGAAGATCGCCGACCTGCTCTTCGCCAAAGAACTAGAGCGGCGCTTCGCCGGCACTAAGAAGACCGCCTACGCGGTCCACCCCGGCGTAGTCGATACGAATCTCGCCCGTAACATGGGGCCGGTGCTCAGTCGAGTGCTGGGGGCCATTGGGCGCCTCTTTCTCAAGTCCGTCGGCGAGGGTGCCGCGACCGAGGTCTTCGCCGCAGTGAGCCCGAAGGCAGTGTCCCTGGCGGGCAACTACCTCGCCGACTCGAACGTGATGAAGCCCCGAAGCCCAGGATATGCGCCATTCCCATCCAGTCGAGAGCACCTTCTGCGGTGGATTCGGGAGTATTCATGTCAGCATGCAGGTCCAGGTAAATCAGGCCCAGGTTCTCGCACTTTCTCAGATTCGCCGCAACCACCCCAAGCTCGATGGTGCAATTTCCGCCGATCACAACAGAAATGTGCCCCTGGCTCACGGGTTCCGACAGATGCGCCTCGGTTTCCCGGACGCAGGCAGCGACTGCCTCCCCGTGCTGCGCGAGCAGATTCGTTCTATCGGGACGCCATCGCCGCACCGGAAGATCGCCGTAATCGACGACCGCCAGACCTTCCTCGCGAAGCATTCCCGGAAAGCCCGCGTCCCGGAAGGCCTGGGGGGCCTTCTCTTGTCCAGGGCCGTACGACCCTAGACTAGTCCTCAGGTAAGCGGCATTCACGAGGATGCCAATCCCGACAGGAAGCCAGATGGGAGTCAAGACGTTCTTCGTGAAACAGCCACCTTGGGCCATAAGGTATATGAACGCAAGCAGTTGGGCAGTAGCAAACGCCGTTATCGTGTCAGCATATAACCCAAGCTGTTTCACCATGTCCTTCGATGCATCGGACAAACCTAACCTCCTGCCTGAGTGCGCCAAGTTTTCAACCATTTCCTTCAACTCCGTGGACGAGCGCGCCTATTGACGACCGGACGTCCCACCCGCCCGCATATTCCGAAGAGAAGTCGGGCTGATCTTCAACGTGCCGAGTTCGTGGATATTTGCATGTACAGCAGCATTGTCATATGGAACATCTCCACGAACGTTGGTGGTAATTACATATGCTCCGGTGCCCGAAACACCGCGTGCCATCGAGATGCGGCTATTTGCAGGAGCATTTAGTATTTCCGTCACAGCTTCGAGTCGTTCTGGAACCAGAATATCGATCCGCTTGCCGTTATATATTGCGTCCGCGCTGTGGTAAAGGGGGTGGTTCTCGCAAGCCTCGAATTCGGTTTTTGCCTCTTTGATTTCTTCGGCGAGTTCCAGGTTAACGGCCATCCGGTAGATCAACAATAGGCGGTTTAAGTCAGGCGGATTCGTGTACTTTGGCGCGTAGTTCGATACCCCCACCGCCGCTTCGGCGAATGCCCGAACCCGATCTTCATGAATATCACTACCTGTTGGGCTTTGTTGTTCGAGCTTGAGCAGTGCTACCGCCTTGTCCTGCACTTCTTGTAATTGTTGACGGTCAGAGTCCCGGTCTGAGACAGCGGACTTGGATTGACCCAGGACAAGAACGGACGTAACAGGCAGCGCAACAAGGAGGCAGGCTCGCACAAAGCTACGGAATTCGATCATGGCCAACCTCTGGAGCGGTGTAGACTGTCGGTCGTGCCGAGGGCGCCGCCTGATATTGTCCCGTGACGCTGAAGTCAATTTCGTGGGTTATCGACATACCAATTAGGACGGCGGCGCAAATGATAACAAAAGTTCCGGGTGCAACTCTCGCAAGCTGAACGGTTTTTTCGCCTTCGCGCGCCTGAACATCCATTGTGCCTTGGATACCGAGCAAGAAAAGGGCGAACCCTAAGAAACCAAAAGCCAGCCCCGTAACTACTCCGCAGGAAGATAACGAATACTTGGCCACCGCCAATCTCGCCCCTAAAGCCAGCTGCATACTTGCGGGCACATCCCTCATTTCTTGAATTATGGAATCGACCGCCGTACTCGTAATACTTAGGTACTTGTATAGGTAGAACGCGGAAAAGGTGAAGCAAGATGCGGAAAGCACGAGTGCAAAGAGAAACCCGATGTTCAAGACCGTTGGCGAAAACGTGGGGCCCAACTTTGGAGTAATGCCCATGGACAAGCGAGGGGCATCATGACTCGTGGAGGAGGAACCAAGCACAGGTTCTGTTCCCGCAAGTCCCACTGGTTCCACATTCCCTGAAACGCTGCCAGGCAATGAAGACATGGTTGTGAATACCGTTTATAACTGCGCCGCATCTTACTTGTAAAACACGACGCAAACAAGTTTATTGTTCCCGTTCCAAAAGAAATCGCTGAGTCTCCACAATTGGCCGTCAACTGGCGTTCGCGAACGCCGCTTGCCTACTCCCAACGTATCTTTCCAGACGCAACATCCGTCGTTGCGAAGCGGTGCTGGGCCTTGTCCAGAGGGCGTGCACCCGGTAGCCCTCTGGACGGCTGGAATCCCACTGTTTAGAGAGTAGGATTTGACATTCATGACTTTCGCCGCACAAATAGCGCCGCATTGGAGATTGCCAGGGTTACTGATGGATTGTCCTAAGCGAAAATCTCGTTCACCTTCTCACGCACATGCTGGCTGCGCGATGGCTTCAGGTAGCGCATCGTGCTCTCCATGTCGGAATGGCCGAGCCATTGTTGAACGGTGCGCAGATCAACACCTGCCCACAGACACCGAGTTGCGAAAGTCGCTCGGAATTTGTGCAGCCAGAAGTTCTCTTGACTAAGCTGCGCGCGTTCGGCCACGGCTTTCAGGCTATCGAGAAAATTGAGCTTCGGGTTACATCCTGAGGTTGGAAACAACAGATTGCAGTTTTTGTTTGCCTTCGCCTTCCACGCTTTCAGATTCTTCGCGAGCTTCGTAGGGATCGGAATCTCGCGCTCCTTGTAAGCCTTCGGGGTCCATCCCCTGTCCGGCTTGTGAGTAACGCGAACGATTGATCCGACGAGGTTGATGTCCCGCCACTCGGTGTACATCACTTCCTGCTCGCGCTCACCCGTCATCAGAAAGAATTCATACCAGAGCCGTTCTTCCGGGTCACAGACGGCGAACAGCTTATCGAGTTCTTCCTGTTCGTAAACCTCAGGTTCCTCTTCGGTATAGCGCGGCCAGTCATTTTTTCCCGCGAGCCCCCGAATCCCTTGCGCCTTCAGGAATGTCATCACGTTCGAAAATTTATTCCAGCAACTCCTCTGGGACTGCTCCTTGTCGTCCCGCAAGAATGCGAGGAACTTCAGCAGATCTTTTCGATCGAGATCCTCCAGGCAGAACTTCGGGCAGCTCTCTTGGAAATATTCGAGAGCCGTTGAATACGCGGAATGGGTCTTCGGTTTCTTCGTTAGCTTTATCTCAGCGAGGTAGTCTGCAATGGTCGTGGGAAGCGATCTGCGACCGTCCTGGGCGTCGGGAGAAACTACCTTGACGCCGCTGTTGACCGCGTTGAGTTCTGCCTCTTTACGGTGTCTTTTCGCTGCGGCGTCAGCAACATCCTTGCCTACCGAGACCCGAACGCGGTGAAGGCCATTGCGCCATTCCAGGTAGTACGCCCCCTCGGGATGCGTTTCCTGTTTTCCATCGACAAGGACGAAATTTGGTTTGATCCGGCCATTGGCCGCAAGAACGACCGGGCAGTAGCGAAGGCCGCTTTTGGTTTTCACCCTTTTGGTGAGATTGACTTGCCGGTTCACGTGGTCTACCTCATTTCGGTATCACCAACGGTATCACAGCATGTCAAGTATAACAAACCAAAAGAACTGGCGGAGAGAGTGGGATTCGAACCCACGTTACCCTTTCGAGTAAACACGCTTTCCAAGCGTGCGCCTTCAGCCACTCGGCCATCTCTCCGGCTAGAACTGGGAGGAACGATAACGACTCTTCCCGGAAGGTTATGCCAAGTCGCCACCAATCGCGCCGACTTGGGCTGCATTTCATTCTATGGGCCGCGGCGCACAAGCGCAAATTGGTGGCACGACCGAAGATCCTTAACGGAGGAGGTTGTGATCCGGAAAGAGAATACTTCAGGAAGGCTTTACGGTCGGAGGCGAAAAAGTTAGAACGGAACTGGAGACAGAGGACGGCGCACTCTGTGGGGCTGTAACCGCCGCACCGCTCGCGGCCGCGGCTCCCACCGCGCTATCCATCTCGGGACTGGCTGCGGGAACCGGAGGTGGTTTGACTCCATCGACGACGTGATGGCTCAAGCAGTAGAGTGCGAGTTCGAGGCGATCGGCGACACCCAACTTGTCATACACCTTGCGCAGATAATTCTTCACAACTTGTTCGGTGGTTCCAACTCGAACCGCGATTTCCTTGTTCTTCATGCCCTGGGTAACGCAGGAAACAATTAGCGTTTCCTTGGGCGTGAGCTGGACTTTCGGGTGTGCACCGGAGGGGCGCAAATTGTGGCCGCGGAAAGCTTCCATTACCCAGTGGACGGCCTGGTTTTCGAGCCAGGGTTCACCGGCGGCAACTTTACGGAGGCAATCGATCAGAATCTCCGGTTCCACCTCGCGCGACAAAATGCCATGTGCTCCGCGGCGAAACAGATCCAGGGTTAGTTGCTCATCCGAGGTGGGCGTGACCACGACGATCTTCAGTTGTGGCGCCTGCCGCAGGAGTTCTGTCACCGCTTCGACCGGATTCGGCGCCAGCGCCGACTCAAAAATCAGAATGTCAGCGGAAAACTTGGTGACGGCCGATTGCGTCTGCAGAAGCGTCTCAGCCTGGCCAACAACTCGGATGTCGTCTTCGAGCGCGAAGATTTTGCGCAGTCCGGCTCGGAAGATGGCCTGGGTATCGGCCAGGATCACGCGAATGAGCTGGCTGGCGCCGTCATCCCCGTGAACGCCGTGATTTTCTCCCACGCTGACCGAAGTGCTGGCCATTAGTTTCCTTGCCTAGACTCGCTCGAAATGATATTCATCAATTACTACGCCAACGCCGCGACGGCCCTGGTCTTCAAAGCTGCGAACCACACGGCCGTGACAGTCAATCTGTACATCACAGCGGGCGCCTACTACATCCCCCGGAAGCAGGATCGTGAAGTCCACCAGCGAACCCACCGGCACGTCGCGGTCGATGGCGAAGAGCACGCCGTTGGCAGAGATGTTCTGCGTCTCCGCCGAACAAGCTCCGCCCTGCGACTTCACTTCCACCGGCAAATGCAACGGAAACCGCGGTGCACTCTGCATTTCGGCATAGTGCTTGATCGCAGTCTGCGCCTGAGCGTCCACCGTCCGCTGCTCCTCCGCTGCTTCGCCTGACACCGTTCTGAGCCTTTCCTACCCGTGTGCGTACTAGCCAGAGCGCCTCGGGTTTTTGCTAACTCAAGGGCAGGGTACACCCACGAACCAGGCATGCAAAGTTACCGAAGTCATGGAACGGAAGGGTGCTAACTGCTTACAGATGAGTGAATTAGAGGGAACTTACCACGACAAAAACTGCTCCATGCGGAGGCATTGCGGGGTCTTCTAAAAGTGGATTCTTGCGAGGTAAGCAAACAGCGGCAGGTAATCGTAGAGCGCCCAGCACCTCTTAGAACTTGGTCACTTCCGTGAAATTGAAATCGTGGACTTTCATCGCCGGCACGACCATGTCAAACGACTCTTCGCCGCAGGAACGAAGGGGCAGGCTCATGGTCTCGACGCTTGAGAGCATGTGGATGAGGCTCTCGTTGAAACGAAAGTTTCGTATCCCTCGTTTCACTTGCCCGTTTTCCACCAGGAACGTGCCGTCGCGAGTCATGCCGGTGAGCATTTTTTCGTAGGGATCGACTTCGCGGATATACCACAGCCGCGTAACCAGCACGCCACGTTCGGTGGAAGCGATCATCTGAGCCAGGGTCTGGGGATTTTGCGGCGAAGCGAAAACGATGTTGAGAGGCATTTCGCCCATCTCGTTGGGCAGTGCAAAGCCGTGGCCGGTGGCTTCGATCGGTCCAACCTTGTCTTTGTGTTCCGAACGCTTCATGCGCTCGGCCGTGGCCCGCGCGTAAACCACTCGCGTCACGACTCCATTCTCAACCAGCGGCACACGCAGCCGCCGCATGCCTTCGCCATCGAAGGGAGAGCCGCTTTGCAGAGGATGAGTGACGTCATCCCAAATAGTGATGTTCTCACCGAAGAGTTTGCTGCCGATGCGGCCAGTCAGGAACGAACGTTGGTCGAGGAGAGCCACGCCGGAATAATCCCAAAACATAAAGCCAACCATATCGAGCACAGCGGCCGGCTCCAGGATCACGGTGTACTTCCCGGCCGGAATCTCGGCCGGACGAGCCGAGTCCAGAGCCTTTTTCGCGGCAATTTCAGCCAGACTGAGCGGATCGAGATTGTCCACAGCGGGCGAGTTGGCCTTCTGCCATCCGGAGGAGTCGGCGCCCAGCATAGTGATGGACACCTCCCCCAGGGTCTGAGTATGCCAAGCGCTGAGGCCGCGCGAGTTGAAGATGCCTTCGACGGTTTCGGAACTAGAAAAGATTCCGGCAGTTGTGAGCTTGTGCTTTTCCGCAACCTCAACGATTTTCTTCACGCCTTCGGCGCGAAGCTGGGGCGAGATGGCTGCGGTTTCGGCAAAGTGGCGGGACGGAAGGTCCGAAGCATTGTTGCCGGCGGCTTCTCGTGAATCCGGCATGGGCAACAAATCCGGGTCGGGATGCTGCACCTTAGCCAAGGCTTCTGAAGATTCGACGACCCGCCGCAAGCCATCGTCGTCGAATTTATTGGTGGAGGCGCGAGCGGTGCGTCCGCCAAAGACGGTGCGCACGGAAACTGTGTGATTTTCTTCAGCGACATTCTGATGAATGGTATTGTTCGCAAAGCGCGTAAGAGCAAAGTTTCCGCCGGAGATGAGCACTTCGACCTCATCGGCAGACGAGAATCTCTTAATGTTATCGAAGATGTCGGCGGCCTGGTCCTTAGTCAGCATTCAGCACTCAGCATTCAGCCAGCCAATCGCTCGGTCTCAACCTTGCGAATTAGAGAAGCTAGCATCCGCTTGACCTCGATGACAGCGTTATTCAATGGCATATAGCTCGCATCGTCAAAGAGGTTCAGATCTCTCGCCAGAAGAAAGTGATATTCTAGCTCGCTCGCGGAGCCCGCAGCGATATTGAGATATCGTTGGAACTCCCCGTTGCCCCGCTTGCCGCATCCCTCCGCTATGTTGGCGGCGATGGAAGCGGCGCATCTGCGTATTTGGCTGGTCATGCCATAAACTTCTTGTTTTGGAAATCCGCCCGTGCTCCGGTAAGAAGCTAACACGAGCAAATGTGCCTTGTGCCACACTTGTAAGTCCCTGAAGTCTTTCATCCGGCGACTCCTTTCACTGGCTGAATGCCGAGTGCTGAGTGCTGAATGCTATTGCATATTCCGAAAATTCTTTGTGACGGATATCACACGCTCCGATACGCGCTACCGACTTTAATTCCCCGAAAACGCGATGGCGCAGCGCCGTGGCCTGTGCCCATCACCTGTTGCGGTTGACCCTTGCCGCAATTCGGCGTGCCCCAGAGCGTCCACTCATCGCGGGAACAGATCGCGTCGAGCGAGTTCCAGAACTCAGTGGTGATGCCGGAATACGACGGGTTTTTCACCATGCGGATGCGCTTGCCGTGCTTGATCTCCCAACCGATCTCGCAGCCGAATTGAAAGTTGTAACGCCGGTCGTCGATCGACCAGGAGCGATTGGTTTGCATCAGAATGCCGTGATCGGTCGCCGCGATCAGTTGCTCCAGACTCAACGGCTTCTCGCCGGGCAAGAGGCTGATATTCGTCATGCGAATCATGGGCAGACGGTTCCAGCCTTCCGCGCGCAGGGTTCCACCGGATCGGTTCTCGCCAATTGTGTGCGCGGTTTCGCGCGAACTCAGATATCCAGTGAACAGACCGTTGGTAATGATCGGCGTACACTGCGCGGGAACGCCCTCGTCGTCGAAGCCAAAAGTTCCGAGGCCGGGACCGTGCTCCTGCCGCGCGTCGGCGACCACATTCACCATCTCACTGCCGTAGCGAAGCGTGCGCAGCTTGTCGAGCGTGAGGAACGAAGTCCCGGCAAAATTAGCCTCCATGCCCAGCACGCGATCGAGTTCGATGGGATGCCCGATCGATTCGTGAATCTGCAACCCGAGCTGAGAACTATCGAGAATAATGTCGAACGTGCCCTCGGGGCACTGCTCTGCCTGATGCAAGGCGACCGCTTCTTCGGCGATGCGGCGGGCGTTCTCCACGAGCTTCAACTCATCGATCAACTCGTAGCCTTTGTTCTGCCACTGCCCGCCGTAAGAAGTAGGATAGGACCGCTTCTGAATTTCGTTTCCCGCGAACGCGTATGCGGTATAGCCCGCACCGGCGGAATATTTGGTCTGATGGATATCGGATCCCTCCGACGATACAAACCATTGCTCTTCACGATTGAAGTTGAGGTTGCTTTCGGCCAGGGTGACGCCTGCAACCGCGCGCAGTTCGGAGTCGATGCTCAGCAGCAGAGCAATGTTTTGCTCAACCGAGGTCGAGAACGGATCGATCAGGTGCGGAGTCGTCCACTCGGCGGTCACAGATTTTTCCGGAGCGAGGCGGACATCCTGCTGCTTCACTTGCGCCGAAGCACGCGCAATCTCGACCGCGTGGGCCGCGGTGGCTTCAACGCCAGAGCGCGACAAATCTTCGGACGCGGCGAATCCCCACGCACCATCGGCAAGCACGCGCACGCTCATGCCCACGGATTCGGAGTCGGACGCGCTGCCGACTTTGCCATTCTTGGTTGTGAGCGCACGGCTTCTCTGGCTGACGATGCGCGCATCGGCATAGCTCGCGCCGCGCATCGTGGCGACGTTCAAAGCCCAGTTGGCGATTTGCTTCATGCGGAACTTCAAATTTACCACGGAGACACGGAGGCACAGAGAACGGCAAGCGAGAATCTGTTCCCGACATTCCTGTTACGGCGTGGCCCTTGCTACATCCAGCGCTTTCCTCACCGCCAGCAGTTCCTTCAACACTTCACGCAGTTTAGTAGACTCCAGCGCATTCGCCCCGTCGGACTTCGCAATTTTCGGATTGTCGTGCACTTCCAGGAAAATTCCATCCACGCCGGCGGCAACCGCCGCGCGCGCCAGCACCGGGATGAACTCAGGTTGCCCGCCGCTGACCGCGGGACCGTGGTCGTCGGCCTGCGCAGACGGCAGTTGCACGGAGTGGGTCGCGTCGAAAACGACAGGCGCGAACCTGCGCATGATGGAAAGCGAACGCATGTCCACGACCAGATTGTTATAGCCGAAACTCGTACCGCGCTCCGTGAGGAAGACTTGTGTGTTACCCGCCTCGCGGCATTTTTCAACCGCGTGTCGCATATCCCACGGCGAAACAAATTGCCCCTTCTTAATGTTGACCGGCCGTCCGCTCAGTGCCGCCGCAGCCACGAGATCGGTCTGCCGGCAAAGAAATGCAGGTATCTGCAACACGTCAACCACTTCCGCGACTCTGGCTACATCGGCAACTTCGTGAACATCCGTAAGCACAGGGAGTTGGACTTCATCCTTAATTTTCTTCAGAATGCGCAGCCCTTCCTTCAGCCCAGGTCCGCGGAAGCTGCGAATCGAAGTGCGGTTGGCTTTGTCATAGCTGGCTTTGAAGATGAGCGGAAATCCCAGCGCCCGCGTCACGCCTTTGATGATCTCGGCCATGCGAATGGCGTGCTCTTCACTCTCGATCACGCACGGGCCAGCAATCAGAAAAAGATTTCCCGACCCGATGCGCACATCGCCGACTTGGAAAGATGAAATCAATGCAAAGCTTATCTCACCACAGAGACAATAGAGTCACAGAGAAATTCAATTCTTATTTTTGGCTTTCTCTGTGTCTCTGTGCCTCTGTGGCGAATCCGGTTTTTCGGACGCTACCGCCGCGCTACTTTCTCCGGACGGTGAAACATCTCTACCGCCGCAGTCTCTTTCTCTGAGCGCCGCTTCGAGCCATGCTCATACGCCGCGGCGATAAACGTGCTGAACAACGGATGCGGCTCCAGCGGCTTCGACTTGAACTCGGGATGGAATTGGCATCCGATGAAATGCGGATGATCCGGCAGTTCCACCATCTCAACGTATGTGCCGTCCGGCGTCGAACCAGAGATTCGCAACCCTGCCGCCACCATTGGCTCTTCGTATTCGCGGTTGAATTCGTAACGATGGCGGTGGCGCTCGCTGATTTCGAGCTTGCCGTAGATCTTGTGGGCCAAGGTGCCGGGCTCAATCTTGCAGGTCCATGCGCCCAGGCGCATGGTGCCGCCAAGTTCTTCTACACCGCGCAACTCGCGGAGCTTGTAAATCACGCGATGCGGGGTCGCAGGATCGAACTCGCTCGAATTTGCGTCCGCCAATCCAACCACGTTGCGGGCAAACTCCACGCACGCAGTTTGCATTCCCAGGCAAATTCCGAAGTAAGGAACTTTTTTCTCGCGGGCATAACGAATCGCAATCAGCATCCCTTCAATGCCGCGCTTGCCAAAACCGCCGGGAACCAGAATGCCGTCGTAATCTTCGAGCTGGGCGTCGTTGGTGCCGTCGCCGGCCTCCAACCCTTCAGCCTCAATCCAGTTCAACTGAAGTTTCAAGTTGTGGGCCAGCGCGCCGTGCACCAGCGCTTCCTTCAACGACTTGTACGAATCCTCGTACTCCACATACTTTCCGACGATCCCGATCGTCACCGTGTCTTTCGGGTTGTAAACGCGATGCACAATGTCCTCCCACTTGGAGAGGTCCCGGTCCTTGGCTTCTATGCGCAGGTACTTCAGAACCAGCGTATCTACACCTTCGTGTGCGAACACCAACGGCACTTCATAAACCGATGCCACGTCTTTAGCTGTGATCACCGCTTCCTCCTGCACGTTGCAGAAGAGCGCGATCTTCGACTTCAGATCCTTGGCCAGGAAGCGGTCAACCCGGCAAAGCAAAATGTCGGGCTGAATTCCGATGCTGAGCAGTTCCTTCACGGAATGCTGCGTGGGCTTGGTCTTCAGTTCCTGCGCGGCGGCGATGAACGGTACCAGCGTTACGTGGACGAACAACGTATCCTCTCGCCCAAGCTCCTGGCGCATCTGCCGGATCGCTTCCATAAACGGCAGCGACTCGATATCGCCGACCGTTCCGCCGATCTCGACGATCGCGACATCGACATCCTGCGCCACTTTTTTCATCGCCGCTTTGATTTCGTTGGTCACGTGCGGAATCACCTGCACCGTCTTGCCCAGGTAATCGCCGCGGCGCTCTTTGGCGATGATCTGCTCGTAGAGCCGGCCCGTGGTCCAGTTGTTGTCGCGAGAAAGTTTGGCGTGAGTGAAGCGCTCGTAGTGGCCGAGATCGAGATCGGTTTCGGCGCCGTCGTCGGTGACAAAAACCTCACCGTGCTGAAACGGAGACATCGTCCCCGGATCCACGTTGAGATAAGGATCGAACTTCATCAGGTTGACTTTCAACCCGCGGCTCTCCAGCAGACAACCGATCGAAGCCGCCGCCAACCCCTTGCCTAGAGAAGACACGACTCCGCCCGTTACAAAGATGTACTTCGCTGGCATCTCTTCCTCGCTCTAAATTGTGTTTGAAAGTTTGTGCAGGTGGGGTGCACGATCAATTATGCCAGAAGAGGCCTGTGGAAAGAAACAGCAGAATCGGCGCGTTGACTATCCCGGCGATGTGGGCGAAAATGAATTCGGTACTTCCCTCGATCCCGACTTGGCGGACTGCCGCTTTTCGGCATCAATCGTGGGCCTGTGGCGCAGCTGGGAGCGCGCTTCCATGGCATGGAAGAGGTCGTCGGTTCGATCCCGACCAGGTCCACCAATTCTCTCAATAACAGGATGATTGCCTTTTGCGGCGATCTTGAACTCACGGCTGAATTTCAAACACTGTGCCGTAGCCGTATCTGCCGCCCCCGTACGTGGTCGTGCCATAGATGTGACCGCTGGACGTGTCTACAACCACGTCTGCGTTCGGTACGGAGCCATCGCCCGCGCTTTCAAAGTTCTGCAATATCGTCTCTTTCCAAGGACCGCTGGTTTGAGGGGAAAGCTTAAACACGATGCCGCAGCCGGGACTGTTACATCCGGCGCCGCCGCCTGAAGTGGTGCCATAGAGATTGCCCTTGGCGTCTAATACTACGCCCCAAGGGTGGGAGCCGTCGGGCGATGGACCAAAGGTGTAGAGCACAGCGTCAGTCCATTTGCCCCCCGCTTGACTCAGTTCAAAAATCTCGCCGCTCAAAGTTGTGCCGAATAGATCTCCCTTCGCATCAATCGACAATGGCGCCTGGGGCTCGAATCCGTCCGCTTGTCCGGTAAAGCTGTAAATTATCGTCTCCGCGAACCCTCCGCTGCCATTCGGGCTCAACTCATAAACTGTACCGTGATTGGAAGCTCCGCCGGTGTACGTCGTCCCGTAAACGTTACCCTCACCGTCGAGAACCACGCCACCGTAGGGACTCTTGCCATCACCATTCGTACCGGTAAATGTGTAGATCAGGCTCACCTTCCATGTGCCGTTTGACTGAGGGATAAGCTGGAAGACTCCGCCGGTGTCACCGAAGGTATATAAAAAGGATCCGTAGAGATTACCCTGGCTGTCGAAGGCAAGATGGGTGCCAGGATCGTAACCCTGATTGTTAAAGCTGAACAAAATCTTCTCGGTCCAAGTGCCGCCAGTGCCCGGCGTCAACTCAAAGACGGCGCCGAACGAGGAGCCATCCACTCCGGTTGCCCCGAAAAGATTTCCGTTTCCGTCGAAGATCAAATCGGTCTCGGGCCACGATGTATCGGATGTTCCGCCCTTGAAGGCGTAGATTACTTTCTCCGTCCAGGTACCGTTGGAGCCAGGAGACAATTCAAACACCACGCCGCAGCCATGCGGCGGGCAGGTGCTGTTTCCGCCATTGGTGGTCACGCCATAATAGTTGCCTTCACCGTCGGCTGTCAGGCCGTTCCGGGGCTGCAACCCGTTTTTCCCGTCGAAGCGGACAATCGGGCTCTCTTTGGCGGCGGCAACGTTCAGAAACATCCCGAGCACAATGGCCGCTACTGAAAAAATCGTCGATGAGAGATTTTGCTTTTTCATGATCGTGATCTCCAATTCGTTTGGTCCGCCACAGCGGTTTACGGCAAGCGATCCGCGGTTGTCTTGCTGCGCCACACCGATGTCGCAGGCGCCCCCATAGCAAGCATCCCGAGAGTCTGCGCGCCGCTCTCGAGGATTCGTGCGGAATCGGGCTTTGCCTGGCTTACTTGCTTATTTCCGTCTGCCGTTCCACCGGTTTGCCCGGTGACAATGGGCTGATTGGGGACCGTCTCATAGGCGTATCCGGAAATGCTCCCGCTGGCGTAACCGCCAGGAGAAACAAGCTTCACGCGAGCCCAGCCATAGTGGACCTCTCCATCGACCACGAATTTCAGCCCCAGATAGGCGGTTTCAACCTTCAACCAACTGCCGAGATCCTGTTGTATAGTGCTAACGAATATCCCTCCCATAACCAGACCGCTGGGAGAAGATTGAAAATCTGAATCCGGCCCCACCTCGACTCCACCGGCTAATGCGGCAGCGGTGACTTGGTGCTGTCCCTCGACGAGGACTCCGACAATTGCGTTACCGGTTTGATCCGGCAAAATCTTCAGATAGGCCGCGCCCAAGCCGTGACTGAAGTACGAGTAGTTGCTGAAGGCAAAGTCCGGAGTGCCGTCGTTGTTGATATCAAGCTCGGTCAGGGCTCCACCATCAAACGGCTGAGCCATCGGCATGTTTGAAGGTGTATAAACAACCTCCGCGGCGGCGGGCTGAGCCAAGGCAAGCAATCCGGCGCCGGCCGCAGCAGCATAGGCTAGGAGATTCTTCTCCAGATTCTGCGAGAGGCGGGCTGCGGTTCGCTTTCTATTACTAGATACGGGTGGGCGTAGTTCTGCTGTCATAGAAATGCCTCGGGACGGAGATTCACTTCGCGCAGGGGAGGATGCGTTGGCTACGGAGCTTAGACGGCCTACCGACTTCTGTCAATATAAATTCAAGATGCGGCCAAGCATACGCCGACTGTCCCTATCGTGCGCTCTCTGCGAAGCTAGCCTTCTGCTTTTCCCGAACAGCGGCTGCGCGGAGGTCGCGGAGGAAGCAGTCGCCACGCGCTCGCGGCCGCAAATGCCGCGCCAACACTAGGGGTTCGACCCATGAACGTGTATAATTCGGGACTACTTTGAGGGGGACAAGGTCACGCCAATTTCACCGGCGTAGGACACAACACAGAACCTGCGCCCACGATTGCGATCACCCCAACCAGGAGATAATGTGGAGCACTCAAGAAAAATGACGTCAGTACACCCTCGCCCCCAGACAGCGGCCGTCCGCGTCACAGCAATTCTCTTTCTTTCACTTCTGATGGTCGTATTCTCGGGCGCACCAGCCTCTGCTCAGACTGGATTTACGGGGATCTTTGGCGGGGGCCCTTTTTACAAGAACGCGGCAAACAACATCACCGAAATAGAGACCTCCGGTTTTACGGAAGCCATTGTCTGGAGTATTGAGGTTAGCAGCACCGGCGACTTGAATTTCAATGGAGAGTTCCCCTTAACCTCCGGTGGCGTCTATGTCGGCAACGCGACTTATCCTGATTTTCCTGGGGACATGGCTCAGTTGAAGGAAGGGACGGTAAAGCGGGTGACGTTCAGCATCGGCTCATCCAATTACGGAGATTGGGAAGACATCACCGCTCTGGTCAAGGCGCAGGGCACTGGCCCGACCAGCATTCTTTATCAAGACTTTGCAGCCCTAAAAGCTGCCATCCCGGCGCTGGATGCCATCGATTTCGACGACGAGAACAGCTTTAATTCGCCGACCACGATTGCGTTTGGGGTGATGCTGGGCAATCTGGGTTATCACGCGATGCCGGACGCTTTCGACGACAGCAGTTATTGGACGAATGTCGTCTCTCAAATAAACACTCAACTTCCGGGCACAGTGGACGGGGTTCACCTGCAGGCGTATGCCGGTGGCGCCGGAAATAATCCGTGCGTGGGATGGAATTTCGGTACTGTTCCAGTGTTTCCTGGCCTGTGGGATCAGAACGACACCCCGAGCCAGGTCGAAAGCATTATGAGCGGCTGGCATAGCCAGTGTGACATTATCGGCGGATTCATGTGGCTCTATGACGATTTCGTCGGTACTGGTCTTGCGGCGCAGTATGCCAGCGCGATCAACACAGCGGTTGGCGGCCCCGGCTTTACGATCGCGGGACCCACGAGCGTTTTCTTGAACCAAAGTTCAACAGCCGATGCGGCCATCACAATCACGGACTTGAACGGCTTTAGCGGCAAGGTAGCTCTGAGTCTGTCGACCCTGCCGAAAGGCGTTCACGTATCGGTGCAAGGACAGGGGAACAAACGAAAAGCGGTGTTCACGGCAAACTCTTCGGCTGCCACGGGTTTTACCACCGTGACCGTAACAGGCACTTCCGGCAGCATCACGCAAACCTTCACTCTCACCTTGGCCGTGAGCGCAGCGGTGGGCACAACTGGAGCCGGCGCGCCGGTGGATCTCTCTTCGGAATTCAACGTGAACGGAATTTACAAGGACGGTACGACGTACACGACCGGAGGGCTTGACGGTGACGGGTATTCGTATTCAGCGAACCTGCTGACTCCGTCGCGAGTCTTTGGCGGCGTGCTGTTCGATTTTGGGCCCGCCAATGAGCTGGACGCGGTCGGTTGCAGTGGCCAATCGGTTGCTCTACCACAAGGCCAGTTTGCCGGTCTTATGCTGTTGGCGACCGGAGTGGAGGGATCTCAAACATCCGAGACCCTCACTGTCAACTACACGGACGGAACCAGTTCGAAATTTACTCAAAGCTTCAGCGATTGGTACACGCCACAGAATTTTTCCGGCGAGTCCGAAGGCGTGGCCATGGCCTATCGGAATTACGAGAACGGAACTAAGGATCAGCGGACGTTCAATTTGTATGAGTACCGGTTTGCTTTGAATCCGGCGAAGGTTGTGCAGAGTATCAGCTTGCCCAACGATCCGGACGTGCGTGTACTCGCGGCGACTTTATTGCCCGCGAAGGGGTCACCTCAGTCGCATTAAGTTAGAGAGGGACGCAATCTCGCTGAGCTGTTCATTTTGGGGCCTGGAGCTGTGCTCCAGCTTCGGGCCTGCGTTTTGGCACCATACACCTTGTTGAATTGGTGAACACTCCGGTACTTATGCGCCGAATATGGCTCGGTCCCATGTGGAGAATGCTAGGCTTATAGAGTGAACCGGCAGCTAACCACTCTTCCCTTCACCCGCGGTGCGCTTCTACCTCTAGTCTGGATATTTCTCAGCTTGGCCCCTGTGGCCACTGCCGCGAACTGGACTGTGCGCGCGCAGCCCACGCGCCTGGTGAATGGCGGGCCGGTGTTATTTCAGGTCAAGCCTTCGGCCAAGCTGGCGGCGCTAAGCGGAACCTGGCTTGGACATGAAGTTTATTTCAGCTTCGATACGGCCAGCAAAACATGGTTCGCGCTCGCCGGCGTGAGCCTGGAGACCGTTCCCGGAAGTTACGCCCTGGAACTGAGCGGCAATACTGCTGCCGGCGAAGGATCCGGCAAAACCGTTGCGTTCACGCACAAATTCACCGTAGCCCGCGGCAAGTATCCTAAAATCCAGGTAAAGCTCAGCGTCGAAGGCAGGTTCACGGAGCCAAACCCAGAGCAGCAGAAACAAATCGCCGAGGGCGTTCAAATCAAGAAGGATTATCTGACCCGGGTCACGCCGGAGCGCGAGTGGTCGGGGCAATTCACCGCGCCGGCGGAGGCCGAAATTTCTGACGTCTTCGGTTCCGAACGCATCTTCAATGGCAAGACCTCAAGTCCTCACCAGGGTCTGGATTTCCGCGTCCCCAGCGGAACTCCTGTCGCCGCCATGAATAGTGGGACGGTGCTCCTGGCGCGCCCGCTCTATTTCGAGGGCAATTTCATCGTGCTGGATCACGGCCAGGGTTTGCTGACCCTGTACCTCCATCTTTCCGAGTTCAAGGTGAAGGAAGGCGATCAGGTGAAACGCGGGCAGGTAATCGGGTTGAGCGGCGGCACGGGCCGGGCCACGGGACCGCATCTTCACGTCGCGGTGCGATGGCAGGGAACCTATCTAGACCCCGCCCAGCTGATGCGTTTGCGTCTGCCGCAGCCGGCAGTCAGCAATTAGCAGTTAGCATCGCACATCAGCCCTCCGAATCCCGTAATGGCTAAAGTGCCAATTGCTAGCTGCCAACTGCTAATTGCCTCACGCGTTCCCGCCCGAAAGTCCAGTCAGTCCTCGTCCCGAAATATCTTGTAGCGCATCCTTCAGAGCTTCTTTCAACTCCAGGTTGCGGATCAAGCGATGCAGATAATTCGGATGCACTCCCAGAAGGCGGGCCGCGTCGGCGTAGCTGCCTTGAGTTTGCTCCACGGCATCCAGAATCAGTTGCTTCTTCAGTTCTTTCACGGCGGCGTGGTACTTCGCCTCCGTCATCTCGGGCAGTGGATTACGCTCCAACAATGACTCCGGCAGATCCTCGGGAAGAATCATGTCGGAGGATCCCAACACCAGAGCACGCTCAATCGCGTTCTCCAGTTCGCGCACGTTCCCCGGCCAATCGTAGTTCTGAATGCGGGACAGGGCCTCGCGGGAAATCGGCCGCGGCTTCACCTTGCAATGCTTCGCATGTTTCTGCACGAAATGGCGCGCCAGCATGGGAATATCTTCCCTGCGGTCCCGCAGCGCAGGCATGGTGATTTTCAAAACTGCCAAACGGTAATACAAGTCCTGGCGAAACTTGCCGTTGCGCAGGGCCTGCTCCAGATTGCAGTTGGTGGCGGCAATCAGGCGGATATCCACTTTGATGGGATGAGTCCCGCCGACCCGTTCGAACTCACGTTCCTGCAGCACGCGCAGTAGTTTCACCTGCAGCGCGGGAGCCAATTCGCCGATCTCGTCGAGAAAAACCACGCCCCCATCAGCCACTTCCAGCCGGCCCTTCTTCTGGGACCCAGCTCCGGTAAATGCTCCTCGCTCGTGACCGAACAAGTCGTCTTCCAGAAGCGTCTCCGGAATCGCAGCGCAATTGATGGCCACAAACGGCTTGTTCGCGCGCGGGCTGTTGCGGTGCAAAGCCCGGGCCGCCAACTCCTTGCCGGTCCCACTCTCGCCTTCAATCAGAACGGTCGACTCCGCAGGCGCTGCGCGCTTCAGAAATTGGTAAACCTCCTTCATGCGCGCGCCCTCGCCCACCAAGCTCCGCTCCTGGCTGATCTCCACCGTCAGGCGCTCATTCTCCTGCTCCAGCCATTGCAGTCGGCGAGCGTTCTCCAGCGCTACCGCGGAAATGCCTGCGATCGCCGTTACCAGTTGTAAATGTTCTTCTTGAAGTCGAGTACCCAGGCTGTCGCTGTCGAGATAAATGCACCCGATTACGCGCTGAAACACGGTCAAGGGCACGCACAAAAGGGAACGCACCTGCGATGCCGCCAGGCTCTCGATTTCTTTCAAATCACCGCAACTCGGAACATCGCTGCCCAGGATAGAAATCCCCTGCTCCAGCACCTGGCGGGCGACCGTGCGGCTGACCTTGACCAACTGGGCCCGCCCCGATTGCCGCATCCGTGCGAACGTGGAATTGAATTGCTGGCTTTCCTGGTCAGCCAACAGGATCGCGCCCCGGCCGGCGGGAACCACCTCAAAAATCAAGTCCAGCAACTGCCCTTGCAGGTCGTCGAGATCGCGAATCGCGTGTACGATCCGGCTGATCTTGAGCAAGGCGTTCAGGTTGCGCGCCACGCGAGAGGTGGCGGGCAGCTCGCGCAACAGGCGCTCCGGCTGCAGGTAGACTACGTCCCTAGGGTGGATGATCGTAGTTTCCGACGTGGACTGTGCATCCTCGAATTCCACACGGCTCGGGGCCGGTGCAACCTCCTCCTCTTCGAGCAGGAACAGAAAGGAAGAGTCGCCCGCAGAGATCTGGTCCCCATGTTGCAGCCACTGCTCTTCCACCCCTGTGCCGTTCACCAGGGTTCCGTTGCGGCTGTCCAGGTCCCGCACCCGGAACCCGCCGTCTTGCCGGCTGATCAAACAATGTTTCCGTGAAACCGAAGGGTCCGTAACCGCTATTCCATTCGACGCATCTCGTCCGATGGTAAGCTCATCTTCGGAGAGAGGAATTGTCGAGTCTTTCAGGGGCCCGGAAAGCACCAGGAGTCTGGGGCGCAAGCTTTCTCACCTCCAGCAGTTCATATCACACTTTCGACCCAAATTCATTCCCGCAATGAACTTGTTCCATTATCCGAACAGATAGGCTTTGCTATCTGATCGGATAGTAAAATCGGGACCCCAGCCTAAGGCAGCACCATCGCTGCCACATTTAGGCCAGCGGATAAACGCTTTGTCTAGAATCAGTTAGGATGATACTTACATTTCTTGACCGTCTGGCATCTCGCATGCAATCAGCCCCAGTGCGCCACCGCTCGGCAAAAAGCGATGGGGGAAGCGCTTTTTGAAACAGTTCTTGCTGAGCAGGGCAATCAGGGATTCCGAGGGGCCCCCTCATCGGATCCCTGATTTTTTGCAGCCGCCACGCCTGCTTTCGGTTCGAAAATAGCCTAACCGCCATAAGCACGGTCTCTTCTGACAGCACCTCACCAATTCCTGAAACGATTCGTGGTTAATTTTCACTATCCCACTAAGACAAACATCCAGGAGGTGCTGTATGAAATCACTAGGAAGGTCCAAACTCGTCGTACTCCACCGCCGAAGAAGCACGATGCAGGCAGCGGCAATGGTGGCTGCTCTCGCCTTGTTGGCATTACTTGCAGTCGCCGTCGCTGGTCCAAACACGATCAGCCTCAAGGCACATGCCCAGGCAGCCTCAGGTTCCGATGCGACCAATCCCTGCTCAACGCCCTCGTTTTTCAAGATAACGGGTCCCATCAACCAACGCCAACCCCAGGCGGCCAACAGCGTCAACGCCTCCGCAGTTCATGCGCCCGCCGGGTCTCCGCCTTACTTCCAACAGATCTATGCGAGCTACTTGAGAGAGCCCTTTGCCGACAAGATCTACGACGACGGCGGGATTCCGCCCGTGGTTCCTGAGACTGAGTTTGATCCCGACGGCGCCGGCTGCACAGCCTCTTTCCAGCCTGACGGACCAACCACCACGGCCAGCAACGCCTTCTTCCAATCGCTCGGCACCAACGGAAGGTCTTGCATCACCTGCCATCAGCCGCCCAGCGGCATGAGCGTGAGCCTGCAGAACATCAATGACCGTCTCAACGCCCCGAATGGACAACATGATCCCATCTTCGCTCCGGTGGATGGAGCCGACTGCCCGGACCTGGTGCCGACGGCGAACACGTCAGGCGCACCTCTCGGGGGCAAGACAGGTCACGGCCCGGATTTCAAGAAAGCCCATCACTTGCTGCTGACCCGAGGCCTTTTCAGGATCTTCCTGCCGGTACCGGCAACTGCGGACTATACCATTTCGGTGGTGAGCGATCCTTATGGCTGCAACGAGCCGCCCAACAACCTGACCGCAAGCGGGGCGCAGCAAATATCGGTCTACCGGCGGCCGCTAATTTCCGGCAATCTAACATTTGTTACCACCACGCGTGACGACACGCTCTCCGCTTCGGGCCAGCCCAATGCGGCAGCCACCGATCCCGTCACAGGAAACCCATTGTGCATCGAAGGTGGAGGGAACTCGATCTGCACGGATCCCCTGACAAACCGGCCGATCAGCGGCAACATCATGTGGGATGGCCGCGAGCCCGATCTGCTGCAACAAGCGACCGATGCCACTCTGGGCCACGCGCAAGCACTCAACCCACCCACCCCGGCGCAAGTAAATCAAATCGTAAGTTTTGAGAACGCGATCTACAATGCCCAGATTCGCGAACAACAGGCCTCGCAAGCCCTCAATCTCACCAGCGTCGGCGCGCTGGCTGGCCCGAAATATCTCTACGGCTACACTCCCTACGCGGGCCAACCGTCGCCTACCGTGGGTGGCGTCGGCGCTTCGGCCACATTTCCTCCGACGACAACCTTTACGCCAACCTTCTTCCTATACAACGCCTGGCAAGGCCGCACCGACGCGCTCTCCGCCTCGATCTATCGCGGCCAGCAAATTTTTAACGGCATGCCACTTCCTGACGGCACGAGCAGAGCATTCACCGTGAACGACGTCGCGGGCCTGACCAATATCTCCGCTGGCCCCGGCAAGACGCTCGGGCCGAAAACGGGCGGTTGCAATATTTGCCACAATCAGATCGCTGCCGGCCCCGATTCCTTCCCCGCCGCTCAGCACGACATCGGCATCGGAGGGGACAGCTCGGCTTTCGGAGGACCGCCGCCGAATCCCCCGCCCTACCAAGATGATCTGCCCGTCTTCCAGGTCACGTGCAAGGCCGGCTCGACCATGCCGTTTCATGGAACAACGGTGTCCACGACCGACCCCGGATTGGCGCTAATCACTGGCAAATGCGCCGACGTCGGCCGCTTCACCGTGGCCCAGTTGCGCGCCCTGGCCTCGCACCCACCCTACTTCAGCGACGGTTCAGCGGCAACTTTGCTGGACGTGGTCAATTTCTACAACAACAGGTTCAGCATCAACCTGTCGGCGCAAGACAAGCAGGACTTGGTGAACTTCCTGAATTCGCTGTAGAAAGCGTCAGCCGCGGCATGGGATGCCGGAGATCGAATCGATGCGTAGTCAAGCTGAATGCCCATCTCGTGCCGGCGACGGCACGAGGTGGGCAGAATTTTCTGCAGAAGACGTTTGCGGCTCTTCGGCTTCAACTCGCTGCGGCTTCGTCGAGCTTGGAACTGCCTGCCACCGGATTGGGCAACGCAGCCCCATCGCGGAAAGTAACGCTGTTCCCGGAAATCGCCGGCACGCGCTCACCTGGCACCAGAATCCCCACCAGGTTCAGCGGATCGGCGGCGGATAGCGTGATGGTTCCTGTCGCGGGATCAAGCTTGCGCATGGCTCGCACCGATTCCACCGCCACCGGCAAAGCAAACTGCTCGCCCAGAAACCCGTCCACGAAACGTCCGCCGCGAATTTCGCCGCGATCCTCCAGCCGGCGGAAGCCCGCCAGCAGCTCCCGCCACGGCGGCAGGTTCGCCTCCCGCGCCAGCACATCCCGCACCACGATGCCGTAGCGCCGCAGCAGCATCCAGCAGGCCGATTCCACCGCGCGAGGCCTCTCGACAACCTCGTCGGCATGCAGCAGAGCCCATCGTCCCGCGTTGTGCCGCGGACGCGTCGTGCGCCCACTTCCCTGCCCGGCCCGCCGCTTGGGATCGATCAGCGAGCGCAGGTTGTCGAAGCCGTCGGCTGTCACCAGGCCAGCAGCCACCAACTCCCAAAGTGCAGTCTCAATTTCGGCCTTCAGCTTTCCGGTTCCGCGAACGATGTCGGCAAAAAACGATGCGCCACGCTGCCGCAGAAAATCAAACACGCCCTGCGCTCCGTGGCTCAGCCCACTCTGCGCTCCCTCCTCCGTGCCGGGGCGCCGTGGCGTCATCCAGTCGGCATCTTCCCGTACGAAAAATGTGATGGGCGCAACGCTGGTCGGAATCACCCGGCGCTGGCGCGGAGCACCCGCCTGACCCTCAGCTCCCCGGTTCGCACTCGAGGACTCGATGGTCGCCGGATGTGGCGACAACCTTCCCCAACCCACTGCCCCGGTGAGGCAAAGCTGATCAAGCCACTTCGGATCGTAGTCCACGATGCGGCGAGCGAGCACTTGCCGCTCCCACGCATTCGCTGGAATCTCAAACCCCTGAAGTTGCCGCAACACTTCGAGCGTACCCCGCTCGCCGGAGACCTGCGTGCCCGGAGCCGCATGCTGCCAATTCAGCAGCCATTGCATGAAATGCGCCGCCGTCACGGGCTCGATCTGCTTGCGCAGCGTCGCCACAGTCAGCCGGTGAATGCGCGCCAGCAGTCTGCGCTCGCACCATTCCGGCTCCGCTGCTTGTGTGGAAACAGCGGCCCCCGGCTGTCCAGCAGCGCCGCTAAAGCTTCCCCGCAAAATCGTTCCGCTAGCCTCCATGCGAAGAAGCGCATGCGAAATTTCGGAAGCAGCAATCCCCAAAGTTTCTCCAAGCTGCGTCGCGGTGGTCGGCCCTACATGCGACATCCATCCCGTAACCAGGGTCAGCAAGGCATCGTCGCGAGTAGGAGTCGCCGTTTCAACATCGGCCAACCCCTGCGCAAATCGTGCCTCGGGAAACAGGGTTGAAAAAGTCCTGGCGCGCTCGGTCGCGACCCAGTAAGTGCGTCCGCCGAAGTTCGCGCTCGCAGCGCGCCCTTCGCTGCCCAATCGCTCGAAATAAAATCTCCACGGGCCGGTAACAGAATTGAGGCCAGACTCCGGCAGCGCCACCAGCGTATGCAACACATCATGCAACTCATCCGCGTCGCGCACATCCGGCCAAGCCTCTTCCCGCACCTGCGCAATCGCCGCCGGATCTAGGCCTCCCACTTCTTCGAGCACGGATTCCGGCAACATGCGCCGCATCTGCACTGCGCGCGCCCGCCGCTCCTCGAGCGGCGCGTCGTCGAGAAACGCATACGGATTTGCATTCAGAATCTCATGCGAAAACTGCGACGGAACCGGCGTATCGACTGCGATACGACGAATTCGCCCGTCCGCCAATCCGCTCAGCACAGATTTCAGCCCATCGATGTCCATCGCTTCGGTGAGCACATCCTTCATCACCTCGCCCACCAGCGGATGATCGGGAATCTTGCGCTCGCCTTGAATGTTCTCGAAGCACGCGGCTGCGTCGGGAAAGACGGAAGCCAGCAGATCGTCCGACCGCATGCGCTGAATCTGCGGCGGGACCTTTTTTCCGTTTTGAAAGCGCAACAGCGCCAGCGCCCGATTCGCGTCCCAGCGCCAGCGCGTGGCAAAGATTGGAGAATCGAGCGCGGCCTGCTCCAGAATCGGCTGCACCGTCGCGGCCTGCAGGAAGTTAAAAACGTCTCCCAGTGGAAAGCTGTGCTGCTCGGCCAGGGCGATGTTCAGCCCGTTATCCGTGGCCGCAGCCTGCAACTCGAAGTTGAATCCGACGCAGAAACGCTTGCGCAGAGCCAGTCCCCAGGCCTTGTTGATGCGTCCCCCGAACGGCGCATGGATCACCAACTGCATGCCGCCGCCTTCATCGAAGAACCGTTCGGCGATCACTGTCGTCTGCGTCGGAACTGCGCCCAGCACTGCGCGCCCCTGCAAGATGTATTCGATCGCCTGTTCCGCGCCGGAATCGTCGAGGCCACATTCATCTTTCAGCCAACTCGCAGCGGCGGCCACGTCCGGCTGCGTCGCCGAAAATCCCACCGGTGAAGTGTGCGGGAGCATCTCGCTGATTTTTTCCCGCAGCGTTCCAATATGTTCCGAAAGCTCCTGGGTTCGCGCCGGCGCCTCGCCTCGCCAGAACGGCACGCTCGGCGGCGCGCCGTGCGCATCCTGCACCAGCACCCGGCCGGCGTTGGTTTCGATGCGGCGAATCATCCAAGACGTGTTGCCCAGGAGCATGATGTCGCCGCGATTGCTTTCCACGGCGAAATCCTCATCCACGGTGCCCACGACAATGCCGTCTGGCTCCGCCACCACGTTGTAGAGCGAGTTGTCCGGGATCGCTCCCCCGCTCGTGATCGCGGCCAGCCGCGCACCGCGCCGGGCGCGCAGCTTGCCGTTGACTCGATCCCGGTGCAGATACGCGCCATAACGCCCGCGCTTTGCGGCAATGCCTTCGGCCAACATCTCCAGAATTGCATCGAAGGTTTCCCGCGTCAGGTTGCGATACGGATACGCCCGGCGGACCAGCGCAAACATGTCATCCTCGCTCCACTCTTCGGCGGAGCACGCGGCCACCATCTGCTGCGCCAACACATCCAGCGGCGATTCCGGAATCATCAGCCGGTCGAGATCGCCATGGCGAATCGCGCGCACCAGAGCCGCGCACTCCAGCAAATCGTCGCGGGTCGTGCAAAACAGGCGTCCCTTGGGCACCGCACCGCGCCAGTGTCCGGACCGGCCGACGCGTTGCAGTGTCACTGCAATCGCTCGCGGCGAATTGATCTGCACGACCAGATCGACCGTGCCTATGTCGATTCCCAGTTCGAGCGATGCGGTCGCCACCAGCACCCGCACCTGGCCTTCTTTCAATTTCTTCTCCGCGGTCAATCGCAGCTTGCGCGACAAGCTACCATGGTGCGCCGCCACATTTTCCTCTCCGATGCGCTCGCCCAAGTTGTGCGCGATACGCTCGGCCATGCGCCGCGTGTTCACAAACACTAGCGTCGATCGATGTTGCTCCACCAGCGCCACCAGCCGGTTGTAGACTTCGTCCCACATTTCGTTCGAAGACACTGGGCCCAACGGCATGGTCGGAACTTCCACGGCAAGATCCAGTTTGCGTTTGTGTCCTATATTTACGATGACAGTGTCAGTCCGTGATTGGTTAGGGTTGGAGCTGCCGGTCAGAAAATGTGCGACCTCTTCAATCGGCTTCTGCGTGGCGGAAAGCCCGATGCGCACCGGCGCTTTGTAAGTCAGCGCCGACAGCCGTTCCAGCGACAACGTCAAATGCGCGCCACGCTTGTCGTCGGCCACAGCGTGAATCTCGTCAACGATCACAGTTTCGACGTCGCGCAGAATCGCTCGGCTCTTATCCGCAGTGAGCAGAATGTAGAGCGACTCCGGTGTAGTAACCAGAATGTGCGGCGGCCGCTTCAGCATGGCGCGCCGCTCGTGCATCAGCGTATCGCCGGTGCGGACGGCAGTGCGAATCTCCGGCATGAGCAACCCGCGTTCACCGGCCATGGCCAGAATTTCTCCGAGCGGCACCTCGAGGTTTTTCTGGATGTCGTTGCCCAGTGCCTTCAGCGGCGAAACGTAGAGGACTTCGGTGCGATCAGAAAGATCGCCCGCCAGCGCCTTGCGCACCAGCCGGTCGATGCAAGCGAGGAATGCAGCCAGCGTTTTGCCGGAGCCGGTAGGCGCGGAAATCAGAGTAGTCCGTCCGGCGAGAATGTGCGGCCAGCCTTGCTCCTGCGGCTCGGTGGGCGTGCCGAAGCGCTGGACGAACCACTCCGCAACAAGAGGGTGGGCCCAATCCAGGGAGTTAGGAAAGGACGGCATTCGAAATATCTTACAGCGGAAGTAGGGTGTTCGTAAATTGTTCGCCGCTTTAGATCACCATGTTGACGATGAATACTTCTATGAGTATGATGAATAATAATAATAATAAGTACACGAGGACAGGAGGGAGGGTTATGGCAAGCTCAAGAGTTTCTTCACTTACTAAGGAAGACATAACCGCAACCGCAAAGAGTTTTCGCTGGAGCCGTCAAATGCCGAAGTGGAGCGTGATCGTTGATGGACGGGAGTTGCCCGCCAGGCCACTTGTGTTGCAGGCAGCTGGAGTAGCTCCCAATGATCCCACCAACTCGCATCAAGCCATCGCAATTCTGAAGGAACGAGGGTTTGACGTTCGCTACCAAGGCAAGACGCTTCAGGAGGAACCGCAAGAGGCAAAGGCTCATCCTGACCTGGAGGATCTTCTCCGCAAGGTGCGAGGCTGCCTCAAGGGTCCGCATTCGTTGCTGGAGGATCGGGAACGTGAGCACCGGATCGAGAAAGACCGGCTAGGCTAGGACGATGAACAAAGCCTACGTTCTCGATGCCAGCGCCGTGCTCGCATTGTTGACTGGCGAACCAGGAGCGGCTCGCATCGAACAACTGGTGAGGGAAGCTGATCGGTTGCGGGCTCCTCTGCTGGTGTCGGTCGCAAACTGGGGCGAGGTCTTCTATTTGACCTGGCAACGGCACGGAGAACAATCCGCGCGAGCAGCTTTAGACGATCTCTCTCGGCTTCCATTTCGCGTTGTACCCGTTGATCTGTCCCAAGCTCTTAGTGCTGGGGAACTCAAGGCACTTCACAAAATCCCTTATGTGGATTGCCTGGCGGCCGCCCTTGCCGTGCTTCAACAAGCGACGCTAGTCACATCCGATCACGACTTCGACAAACTCGGACGCCACTTTCCGGTCCTGTGGATCGCGCGCTCGTGAACCAGCGGTCGACGTCGCATGCTGGAATCACCCGGATTCTCGGTTCTTGAGCTAAAGACTAAGGGCTAACAGCTAAAGGCCTCGACCAAAAAAACCCACCGGACGCTTGCTTGGGGCGTGCTCGGGTCAGCATCCGATGGGCTACCGTTTCTCCTTACTCACCCTGTTGTTTTCAGGAGTAATTGCAATCATTAAACCCCAGAACTCGGCCAAGTTCCGTCTAATTTTGTAAAACTTTGTAATATTTCACCACTGAATACAGCCTTTCCCGCGATCAGATCGAGTAGATCCTGTAGAAGATTTCGAACGCAGTCTCCACAGAAAATTCAGACGCATCCGGCGCTCTTCGAAAAGTCCGTCTTCGTTGTGCTCGCGCTTTAATTCGCGACCACGGGCGTGTTCGAAGCCATGAGTTCGGTGAAGCGCGGGTTCTTCCGCAGCTGCACAAACTCCACGTCCTTGTACACGTTCTTCAGATCCTTGTAGCCGTCCTCCATGGCCTTCTTCAAATATTCGAGCGACTGGTCGGAGAGGCCCATTTTTGCGTAGAGTTTCGCCACGGTGTAGTCATAGCGGGCGCGGTCTTCAGGACTGGGCAATTGCGCCTGCACGCCACTGCGTGAGCTGCGCACAAATACGTCGGGGTCGATTTCGAGAGCATGCTGGTAAGCGGCCACGGCAGGCTCGAATTCGCGCTTGGAAAAATAAGCCGCGCCCAGGTTGCTGTAGAACGACGCGGAATCGTTATCCTTCGCAATCGCGCGCTCGTACTCCTTGATCGCCGCTCCGTATTTCTTGCTCTCGTAGAGAATCACGCCCAGATTGTTGTAGGCATCGGCGAACTCGTGATCGCAGCGGATGGAATGCTCGAAGGACTTTCGCGCCTCCTTATAGTGTTGCATCATGAGGTCGGTGATGCCGATCTTGTTGAGCAGGCGGGCATCATTCGGCTTCTTGCTGAGCGCCGCGTGATAATAATCGAGCGCATCCGGATAGAGCTTGCCTTCGCGCAGCTGGTCCGCTTGATGCTCGAGATCCGCGACGGTGGCGTCCGGTGCGGGCGGATCGATGGCGCGCACCAGCGGAGGCGCAATCTGCACCTGCTCCGGATGGGACACTTGCGCCAGCGCGGCTGTGGAAGAAACTACGAGAAGAATCAGGCAGGCTTTCGGGTAGGACATACGCACCCCCCAGAGCGACCGGTTCCGACGGGGCTATTCTGCCACAGTTTTGGCCGGGCGGCGAAGAAATTTGTGATCTCACATCTGTTCACCACGGAGGCACGGAGACACGGAGGAAAGCTGCCGATTCTTCGCTTTGGATTTGTTGCGAAAATAAAGTTCGTACGAGGTTGATGGGTCGCGAGGAGCTCGGGCTTGCTAGCCGGAAAATTTGGGTATACCCCCTACGGCTTTGCCTGCTCCTCTCCCTAGTGGAATCATCGAGTTGGCGTGAAATTCGCCGCAAAATACGTCTTCCAAAGGACTTAGGTACAAAATATCGGAAACAAAGGACTTGGGGGCGCGACGATGCGGGCTTCCCGACCGTCACGGCCTCGACCATCATCGCGCAGGGAGCGGGCTGTGGACAAGGTTAGATGTCACAACCGGATTGTGGAAATTCCTGGAGGCGTCACCACAGTTCCACCCGCCTAGTCGCCGGTGCCGGTGCCGGTGAGCGGGATCGATTCCGGAGTAAAGCCGCCGTTGTTTTCGATATACAGGTGGGATGTGTAGGCTTGTGCCTTCTTCGGCGTGAACATGACACTGATGGTGCAGCTTGCTCCCGGCCTCAGGTGGGTTCCGCAATCGTTGGTCTGGGAAAAGTCCAGATAGCCGCTCCCTCCGTCGATGTAGATGAAGTGGGTAAAAGCCACGCTGGTTTTTCCGACATTGGTAACCTGAATCACGAGCGGGGAGCTCTGGGTGCCGACTTTCTGCGGCGGGAATTTGAGGCTGGCGGGCTTGATGGACAATTCGCTGCCGATGCCGATCAGGTCCACGAACTGCGGTTTGGAGGAGGCGCTGTCGTTGATCGTGATGCCTCCGCTTACCGTGCCTTTGGCTTGCGCGGTGAACTCGGCGGTGATGGAGCATTGCGCGCCGGGCGCGAGGCTGCCGCTGCAGGTGTTTGCGGTCATGCGAAACGCGGCTCCGCTCGAGGCTACAGACGAAAACGTCATTGGCGTTGTGCCGGAGTTGGTGATGGTCACGGACTGCGGGGCGCTGGTGGTGCCGAGCAGTTGATTCAAGAACGTGAGCGGCGAAGTGGGAGAGAAGATGGCGCTGCCGGTATTCAAGAGCGTAATGACCTGATCGGGTCCTACGAGAACCAAGTCAGGCTTGCCGTCGTTGTTGAAGTCGGCAGCGGCAATAGAGTTGGCACCGCCCCTACCCCCTACGGAATACAGCGACGCGGATTGAAACGTGCCGTCGCCGTTTCCCTTAAACACGATCGCTCCCACCTCTGAGTTAGACGTAGCTAAATCGACGATCCCATCGCCGTCGAGATCTTGTGCGATTATCCACGTTGCAGTCGGCTGAGTGCTATAACTCACTGGCTGTTGGAAAGTGCCGTCGCCGTTGCCCAGCAAAACGTCAATCGCACCCCCGACCGATACTGCCAAATCGAGATTTGTCTTGTCGCTCGTAAAGTAGCCAGTTGCGATAGCGAAAGGCTCGCCTCCGATTTCGTAGTAGCCGTCGTCGGTAAAGGTGCCGTCGCCGTTTCCCAACAGCACGTCGAGCTTGCTGGAAGCGCCAAACTGCCCTCCCACGGCCAGGTCCAGCTTTCCATCGTTGTTGAAGTCGCCGGGCGCTATCGCAAAACCGGTCACGTCGTAGGGCACAGGCGTTGTGGAGATCGGCGCGCCGAAGGTGCCGTCCCCGTTGCCCGGAAGGATTTGCACGCAGTTGCAACTGCTCCACTCAAGGGAGGCAATGTCGAGATGGCCATGGCCCGTGAAGTCGCCGAGCGCGACCATGAGGTTCGCGCCGGCGGTAGGATACGCAACAGGGGATTGAAACGTGCCGTCGCCATTTCCAAGCATCACGTAAACGGTGTCGTCACCTCCGCCGAGTACGAGGTCGAGGATTCCGTTGTTCCGAAGGCTGGCCGTCGCACCATAAAAGAGGACTTCAACGGTGTAGCTCGCGCCGGCACGGAACGTCCCGTCGCCGTTGGCCAAAAGAATGTCCACGCTGCCCGTGCCGCCAACGCTTATCACAGCGACGTCTGGAATGCCGTCGCGATTGAAATCGCCTACCATCAACGAATAAGGTTCCGTGGGCACCGGAAGGATCGCGCTGGTTTCGAACTGCGCCAGGGCACTAGGTTGTGCTGAGACCACGAAAGCCGCCAGTAGCACGGCCCTTGGGGCGATTGTTCGAGAAAACATCGGTGCCTCGGCGGGTTAGGCTCAATTATGGAAGCTTACCACTGAACTCGCGGCCGTCCAAAGGATTTTCGGGGGCCTTGTTGAGGCGCAGCCGAACCAACAAGGTTGCAACTTCTTTCAGGTTACGGGTCGAAGTAGTCTCGACCGCAGGTGTAGGTTCGGCCCCAGGGAAAATCTCAGAAGGGAATTACACAGAAGGAGGGCTTCCAAATGCTTTCTAGAATAACAGCCGCATTAGCGTGCCTTATAGCTATCTGCGCCGGAGTGGCGCTGTGCGCGCCGCCTGCAACGGCACAGACATCGCTTGGTATCGTATCGACGCCGGTGCAGCTCACTGCCTGCCCTGCGCTACCTCAGAACACCAGCTTCGACGCAAGCATGACCTGTTTCTCCGCCAACATCAGCAACTGTCCAAACACCGACGAGATCGGCATAATTTATGGGGTCAGCACGCCGGCCGGGCAGCTTGGCGGCACGATCGTCATGCTGTCGGGCGATGGAGGCGCATATCTGCCCGAGAGCTTCGAAGAGTACATTCCGGCGTCGGTCTCGGTACCCACCTATGAGAAGTATACCGGGTACCTGGGTTCGCAGCTGCCAGCCCAAATGCCCTACCAGGTCATCGAGGCGGTCTGGGGCGTACTGTCGGGGACGCCCCCCAACACCACCTTTACGGGGGAGGACTGGGAGTATACAAACACTCAATCCGGGAACAACGCCCTCAGCATTATAAACGCCGCCTGCCGTCCGGCGACCTTCCTAAACTGGGTGCGCAACGGTAATTGCAATCCTATCTGCAGTGTCGGAGGAGGGATCTGGGCTGGGAGCCAAGGGCAGACGGGGACCTTCGGCATGTGCGCCCACGTAAATAGCGGCGGGGCTGGAGCAGCTGCAAACTCGCTCGCCTGGTACAACGCGGGTGCGGCGGGTGCGCCCCAATGGGGAAGCGGATACCTTGACAAGGTTGTGATGGAGAACGGCCCGGTTTTCAGCGACATCGAGCAGGGCTGCGAGATGACAAATGGAGTGAACAGCCAAACGACGACGATCTGCAACCAAACTCCGCCCCCGCACCAGAATTATTCTTGGGAGCCTGGCTGCGCTAGCTCGACATGGCCTCAGGGCAGCGCCGGCACTAATTACTCCCTTGAGTACAACGACGGTGACCAGAGCAACGTATCCGAGTGGACGCAGGATGTCACGTCGATATCCTACCCTGCCTGTGGCTCGACGAACCCGCACTCGACTTCGGGCTCCTCCCTGAACGCCACGTGGTACAACCAGAGCATCGTTTGCCTGTCTTCCGAGGGCTGCACGCTGACCCAGCAACCGAGCCTCGGGTATTACCAAAATACCGCGATGTCAGGGTGGCTCTGCCAGAACGTGCTTCCCGGTCCCAAGCCCCAAAACAACTCCGCCCCGGAAGGGCAGTTGTTCTTCTACCAATTTCAGAACCCTTCGCAGGTTCTTTCGGTCAACGCCGTGAGCAACTGCCCTTCGGTCGAGGCCATCGAAGGGGGGAACGTTTCCTACGGCGGGAACTCGTATGGGCCGGGCAGCAGCCCGCCCAAGGCGTCGGCCGAGGCGATCGTGCTCGACATGACCCAGGGCAGTTCGTCCTGCTTCGCGATGGGTCGTCTGCGGGCGCAGCAGTGACGGTGCCCCCGCGGGCCGCACAGACCGGGGGCAGGGATGCTTCGACTCCGGAATGGGGACCGCTGCGCGGTCCTCATTCCTCCGCTCTGCATGACGGAGGTCCATTCGGCATGACGGAGATCCGGGTCGCTGTTGCGTTGAGGGTGAAGATTCACGCCAGATGGAAGGACCCACTTCTCGCAAAGGACGCGAGAAGTGGGGCACCCAAATTCCGTACTGCGAACGCCCGCTGCTGGCCGGGACTAAGCGGCCTTGGCCAGGCGTTCGTCGGCGGTTAATGGAACGTTGTCCACGGTGGTGTTTCCCAGGGTCCAGCCGCCGCGGCCGTCCCAGGCGTTGTCGATGGCGAACGACGCGGTGAAGGGCATTACATAGGACCCGATGGCCGGTGGCGGGAAGGGGATGATGGCACTCCCCTCGAGCGAGACAAGCTTGGTGTATTTCCCCAAGCCTGTATAGCGCACATGTCCAGTGATATTGCCGATCGTAATCTTGTTGCCGGGAGGCGCGACGGCCTGAGTCTGCTCGGCGTGACCGGTCACATCGCCGGTAACCGCATTCACCAACAATGAAAAGTGCAAGATCGGAGCCCCGGGGGTCCCGACATTGCCCGCTTGCCCATTTACCAGGTAAAGACCAACTTCCGTTGTCATTGGCTTGCTCCTTTTGAGTGAATTAATCGGCGATTGACGGTGCCGAGAAAAGTGGAGACTTACAAAATCCCTCTTCATGGTTCCGAAAGCGATTAGGCGGCAAGTGTACTTCGGCCGTTGCGGCGCTCAACACTTTTATTGCGAATAAGTCTTCCGCGGTTCCAATTTGGTACTTGCTTTCGCTGGACCTATAACTTCATACGCATGGCAGTTCGACTTTGTTTTACGTGCGGTAGCTTGAAGTTATCTAAGTCTGCGGAGATTTGTGGTCACCAGTTAGCTGTACTTACACGCTGAGTACTAAAGCGGCAAGAAATGAGGGCCACCGTGAAAATGCCTTTATGCACTGGGGCACTAGGGGCGCGCCTTAGGGATCCTTCGACTCCGGAATGAGGACCGCTACGCGTTCCTCATTCCTCCGCTCAGGATGACATTCCTACCCGGCTCAGGATGACAGGCCGACGAGGACAGTCCGACGAGGATCAGTGGGGATCGGTCGGGGTGACGTCTGGCGGCTTGGGCGGAGGAGCGGACTTGTCGTCTTTGAAGATGCCGGCGATTTTGCCGAAGAAGCTTTTCTTCTTTTGTGGGTCGGCGTTCGGATCCTGGGCCTGGCCGTTCTGCGCGGAATTGGAAGGCGGCAATATCTTGGGGTTGGCGCCGAAGACGCGGGAGAAGAATCCGGCAACGCCGGTTTGCTGATCGCAGGTCTCGCGGGGCTCGGTGCCGGCGACGAAGGCGGAGACGTAGTCGTCGGGACAGGTGGAGGTCGCCAGGCGGTTGGTGGCTTTATCGAGTTGCACATCGACCACGCCGGTGGGCTGCGCGAATTCCTTCATGCCGGAATATTGCGGCAGCGCGGAGGCTTTCTTCATGAACTCGGTCCAGATGGGAGCGGCGGTCATCGCGCCGCTGAGGCGAAGATCGCTGTAGTCGTCGTAGCCGACCCACACGATGCACAGCAGATTCGAAGTGTAGCCGGCGAACCAGCCATCGTGCGAACTACCGGTCTTGCCCGCGGCCGGCGGGGTGAAGCCGCGCAGGCGGACGGCGGTGTAGCCGAGGCCGTTGTTGATGACGCCTTCCATCATGTTGGTCATGACGTAGGCGACGCGCGGGTCGAGGACCTGACGCTCGTCGGTCTTGAAGTTCGAAACCACGTCGCCCTTGGCGTTGCGCACCGAGGTCACGAGGATGGGGGAAAGACGCTGGCCATTGTTGGCGAATGACGTGTAGGCGCCAGCCATATCGAGCGGAGCGGCTTCATACGAACCCAGCGCCATCGCCGGCGTGGCCTTCACGGAGGCGATTCCCGCGGACTTCGCCAGGTCCGCTACTTTGTCGTAGCCGACTTCTTCGGCAACTTTTACGGTGGCGTTGTTCAGAGACATGGCCAGCGCGTAGCGCAGCGTGACGTCGCCGTGGTACTCCTCTTTATAGTTGCGCGGCTCGTAGATCTGGTCGCCATAGGCGAAGCTGGAAGGTGCATCGGTGACCGTGGAAGCGGGAGTAATCACAGTTGGCGAACCGTCGATTGCGGTGTTCATGGCAGCGGCGTAGACGAAGGGCTTGAAGATCGAGCCGGTGGGGCGTTTCGATAGAGCGTGGTTGAGTTGGCTGAAGCCGTAATCGCGTCCGCCTACGAGAGCGAGCACCGCGCCGGTGTGGGGATCGAGCACAACCATGGCTACTTGAGCTTGCGGTCCGGGTGCCACGGTGGTCTCGACTTTCTTGCCGACCTTCACGCGCTTGGTGCGCATCTTCGTGACTTGATCGTCGACCAGCTTCATTCCCACCTCGACGGCCTGCGCCGCGGCCTTTTGCAGGTCGGGATCGAGCGTGGTGTAGATGCGGTAGGACTCGTCGTTGAGATCGTGTTCGCTGAACTTGTTGATCAGCGTGTCGCGGACCATGTCGACGAAATAGGGAGCGTCGCTGGCTTCCACGTTCGGAGGCGCCAGCTTGAGCGGCGAGGCTTTGGCTTTCTCGGCTTGCTCGCGGGTGATGGCGTGGGTCTCGAACATTGAATCCAACACCAGGTTGCGGCGCTCCAGGGCACGATCGGGATGGCGGTAGGGCGACAGCCGGCTTGGACCCTGAATGATTCCGGCGAGCAGAGCTGCTTCCGGGAGGGAGATGTCTTTGAGGTCTTTGTTGAAGTACGCCTTTGAGGCCTCGGCGAAGCCGCTGATGGCGAACGATCCGCGCTGGCCGAGGTTGACCCAATTGCCGTAGAACTCGAAAATCTGCTGCTTGCTGAACTTCTGTTCGAGCTGTTCGGCGATGAGCATCTCGGTCAGCTTGCGGCGCACGGTCTTTTCGGGCGTCAGGAAAAAGCCGCGCGAGAGCTGCATGGTGATGGTGGAACCGCCTTGCTCGTGCCGCTGCCGCATCACATCGATCCACACGGCCTCGAACATGCGGGTGAAGTTCACGCCGCTGTGCTCGAAGAAGCGGCGATCTTCGATGGCCAACACCGCATCGACCATGACTTTGGGAATGTCGGAGTACTTCACCACCTGGCGCTTGGAGCGCTGCTCGGAATCGAACAGCGCGGTCACCAGTTGCGGCTCCAATTCGTAGGCGGAAAGTTCGTTGCCTTTGCTGGTGATGCGGTCGACCTGGCCGTCCTGAATGCTGATGTGGGCCGATTCCGGGCTGTGGTAGCTCTCCGGACCGGGTGTGATCTCGATGCCGTCGCTGACCAGGCGAAAGCTGCCGAGGGGCGATTGGTCGTCTTTATCGGAATAGCCGGCGCGGCGGAGTAAACCGGCGATTTCTTTCGCGTCCAGCTTGTCGCCGTCGTGCACCGTGCGCGGCAAGGCGTAGATTTTGGCGGAATTGCTGAATACCGGCGAACGGAAGCGCTGCTGAATAATGCGGTCGTACTTGATGTAGAAGTAGCTGAGAAATCCGCAAACGCCGATGGCCACCACCAGGAAAACGACCAGCGCCGCCCGAATCACGGGATCGCGCGGCAGGCCCCATGCTCTCTTGCTGCCCTTGCTGCCGTTTTTCGGGATCTTGATTTTAATGGCCACGTTTTGGACTCGTACGGTCGAACGAAAAGCTCGCTACTGGTTCAGACGATGGGACGCAGCAAAAGGTTTGACCGCCTGCCAGTTCCTTTGCCGATGCCTCGCCCGCAGTTCTTAGTAACCTGCCGTTCTTTAGGACGCTGTGTGCCCATTGTACCGCTGTAGGCGCAAACAGAAAGAGACCCGCAGTTCCTGCGGGTCTCTAAGCTGTTAACAGGTATCGATCAACTATAACGCGAGCACTAACACTAAACCATGCTACTGCGCGTCGGCGACCGCCCAGTATCCACCAGTGTTCAGGGGTATGGGAGCGATCTCAGTCAGTGCACCTGTGCTCGAGACCTGATAGGCGGTGATGGATGCTTCGCTGTACATGAACAAGTATGCCCCGCTGGGGTCGAATCCGCCCCAGGCTGCGACCCCTAGGTTACTGAATGGGGAGCTGGAAAGCTCGGCAAGCGCCCCCGTGCTGGGAGTCAATTGATATCCTAGAACAGGATTGTCGCCCTCACCGAGGTCGTCGACGCTGAATGAGTAGATCAATGCCCCATTCGTGGCGATGGGCTGCACAGCAATGTTGAAGGGCGCGTATTGAGGGCTGGTGACAACGGGTGAACCTGTCGCCGCAGTGATCGCACCTGTGCTCTGATTGATGTTGTAGACGTAAATGTTGTAGTCGTCTGAGCCGTAGATGGAGTCGGTTTTCCCGCTGATTCCGATCAGGTAATCGCCGGTGGGGTCACCCTGCATCTGCCAGAGCGGAACCTGGAACGTCCCGATTGGAGTGAGCGTGCCGGTGCTCGAAACACTGTACGCCCCTATAAACGAACCCGCGTGATCGCCCGAGTCCTCGGAAACATACAGGTACCTGCCCAAACCATCCATCCCCAGGTTCTGGGGCTCGAGCGTGAGGTCGAGGGTGGAGTGCGGAGATCCCGTAGCTGGCGTGAGTGCCCCGGTTGAGCTATCGATTTGATAAACCAGAATCTGATTGGCTCCAGCCGCGGAGATAAAAAGCAGAGTCCCGGCCGGGTTCGTGATCACCGTCTGCTGGTTGTAGTCAGCCTCGCCTATGGCCAGCGATCCCTGAATCGGAGTGAACAGCGACGTCAGATCGCCCGAGGAATCGATCGACCATCCGTAGATTTGCCCCGAGATCGGAAATACGGCATAGAGAAACTTATTTTGCACGACCACCACGCCGGCGCCAATGTCGCTGGCCGGGATCGCCGGCGCCGTGTAATTCGTACTGAACCCAAAAGTGTTCGCGGTTGTATCCAGAGTGTAGCCATCCATCGTGCCCACAGTGTCCACGACGTAGGCGTATGCGGTCGCGTTAGTGTTCCCGGTAGTGCCGCCGCCGCCCAGCCCGGAGCCCGAAGGCGTGCAGGTGGAAACGCCAAAGCCGGCGCCACACGTGTAATGGCCGCAACTGGCCAGCCCCATCACCGCCAGTCCCGCCAACAGCATTAGAACCCCTCGCAATCGCATCGTCATGAACCGCCTCCACCTAAGCTTTACTGGTCGTCTACGTTCTCGGAAACGTTGCAAACTCTGGATTGTGGCTGAATTTCTCGGCCAGCCACCAGGCAAGGCCCGCCGGCTGCGCAGCCCTCATGAGAAGACTCTCACTCCACTGCGATATTAGGAGGAAGGTAATACGATGGCAACGTTACGAATGTCACTGGCAGAGTCGGTCGACTAGCCGACGGGAGAGTGGTCAGTGGTCAGTGGCTAGTGGTCAGTTCTGGGCTAAGGTCCGTAATGGGAACTGACCGTTGGCCGCCGAGTTGGTGCTGGCAGCGGGGTTGCGAATGTTTGAGGAAACAGCCCGGCGGAGCGAGCAAAACGCGGTCAGCCGAGTCAAAGGATCTTACTGACCACTAATCACCGACCACTGACCACTGATTCTAGAATCCTTTGTTTCCGCTCGATGGAGTGAAGTGCATATCGAAGGAATAGCCGGGCAGGCTGATGGTGACCGAATAGTCTGCGGCAACGTAGACGGCGGTGAGGCCGGGCGTATTGATGCGCTGCACGGTTACCTGCTTCGGCTCGATGGGAAGGTCATGCTCCTTGACCTTCTTCATCACGTCATTGCGGACTTCCTCATCGGTCTTCTGCGTGGCGCCGTCCATGAGCGCGACGTTCTTCAGATCGTCCTGAAAGCTGTAATTGGCCAGCATGGGCGGCGCCACCTGGAACAGGCCAACGACGACCGCCGCAATCGCGAGAAACCCAAAAATTGCTTTGATGATCCCCATAGTCTGAAACCTGCGCCGCAAAGCCCGGCGCAAACTTCAGGCCTAGGCGTGCAGCACTCCTTGAAAGTGTTCCACTATTGAGCCGATGCTAACATCGCGTACTTCGCGAGTCGAGCGTAGAACCACTTCCACAGTACCTTCGGTAACTTTGTTCCCCACCGTGATTCTAAAGGGGATACCGACCAAGTCCGCATCCTTGAACTTGACGCCGGGGCGCTCGTTGCGATCGTCGAGAATCACGTCGAATCCGGCGGATTCCAGCCGTTTTGCGATGTCGACCGATGCATTCAGAAGACTCTGGTCCTTCACATTGACGGGAGTGACTACGATTTCGAACGGCGCAATCGAAGGCGGCAGCCAGAATCCGTTGTCGTCATTGCTCTGCTCGACCGCAGCGGTGAGGATGCGCTCGATGCCGATGCCGTAGCTGCCCATGATCGGCGTAACTTCTTTGCCGTTCTTATCGAGCACACGCGCGCCCATCGAATCCGTATAGCGGTAGCCGAGTTTGAAAATGTGGCCGATCTCGACCGCCGTATCGATGCGTAGGGCGTTACCGCAATTCGGACAACCCTCGCCCGCAGTCACAGCGCGCAGGTCGGCATAAGCCGTGGGATGAAAATCCTTTCCCGGCGTTAGATTCTTGAGGTGATAGTCCTCTTTATTGGCGCCGGCGATCAGGTTGCTGCGGCCTTCGAGAGCCTTGTCGACGAGAAGGACTGGAAGGGCGGCGTCTTTCTTCACGTCCTTGGCCCACTCAATGCCGATCGGGCCCAGGTAGCCTGCGGGAGACTTGAACAGCGCCTTGATTTCGTTTTCATCCATCGGCCGCGTGGCTTGGGCCACGGTGGCGTTGAGCTTGGCTTCGTTCAACTGGTGATCGCCGCGCATCAGCACGACAATTGCTCGCAGCGTCGTTTTGCCTGTCTTCCCGTCCTTCTCCTCCGCCATCAGCGCCAGCGTCTTGATCTTGTTCTTGGGTGAAACTCCCAGAAACCGGGCAACATCTTCAATCGTTTTCTGGCCGGGAGTGTGCACCTCGAGCGGCTTGCCGTCGCCCTCGGCGGCGAGATCATCCACCGGCCACAGCTTCGAGGTAGCCTTTTCTATGTTCGCCGCGTAGTTGCAACCGTCGCAGCTCACGATCTGGTCTTCTCCCGCCGGGGTGCGAACCATGAACTCGTGCGATTCCTTGCCGCCCATCGCTCCCGAATCCGCCTCGACCACCATGTATTTCAGACCGCAGCGATCGAAGATGCGGCAATAAGTGTCGTAATGTTTCTTGTAGGAAGCATCGAGGCCGGCGGCGTCGATGTCGAAGGAATATGCGTCCTTCATCATGAACTGACGCACCCGCAGCAAGCCGGACTTGGGCCGCGGCTCGTCGCGAAACTTGGGAGCGATCTGGTACCAGATCTGGGGCAACTGCTTGTAGCTGCGCAGTTCCTTGCGCGCGATGTCGGTCATCACTTCTTCTTCGGTCATGCCTAGGGCGAGGTCGGCGCCTTTGCGGTCCTTCAGGCGAAACAGGTTGTCTCCCATCAAAGCCCAGCGGCCGCTGGCTTCCCAGATCTCGCGCGGATGCAGCGCCGGCAGAAGAAACTCCTGGCCGATCCGGTCCATCTCCTGGCGCACGACGGCGGTGATTTTGTTGAAGGAACGGTTGCCCAGGAAAAGGTACGAGTAGAGTCCCGCCGCCAGCTGCCGAATGTAGCCAGCGCGCACGAGAAACTTGTGGCTGGCCACTTCGGCGTCGGCAGGAGCCTCGCGGAGGGTGGGAATGAAGAGTTCTGACCAACGATGCATAGAGTTTGAGCACCTAGTACCGAGTTGCGAGTGCCGAGTGTAAGGACACTCTTTCGATCCCTGAAGGGAATTCATTATTGTAGCAGCGGATTTCTTTGACTGGCTTCCAGCGCCTGTTAGAATGGTTGCAGTCTCATGGCTAAGGCACGCTATCGCTATAACATCATGCTCCGCCCCGAACCGGAGGGCGGCTATACCGCGCTGGTTCCGGCACTGCCGGGGTGCGTCACCTACGGACGCACAGTGGACGAGGCTCGGGAAATGGCCAGGGACGCCATCTCTGGCTACATCGCCAGCCTGCGCAAGCACAACGATCCGGTTCCCACCGACGACAACACCTTGGTCGCTTCTTTGGACTTGGAATATTCGCGTTAGCCGCTTGACACAGAGTTCACGGGTGTCCTACCATGCGCCCGCACTCATGGCAAAATTACCTGCTGTAGAACCTCGCCAAGTCATCCGTTTTCTAGAGCGGAACGGTTTCGTTCTCGATCACACTTCGGGCAGCCACTTCATCTTCTACCATCCGACATCCCGCCGCCGCGCGGTGGTTCCCAGTCACAATCGTGACTTGCCGAAAGGAACTCTGGCGTCCTTATTGCGAGAATCGGGATTCACGCGCGAGGAACTGATCGACTTTTTGGCCGGCAGATAGTCGAACTTGGCGCCGCCCGTTACGCGGCACCCGCTACTCAGTACTAGGAAGTTAGCTGCCGCAGGATCTCTTTCCCCAGCTTCTGCGTCTCGCCAAAGAACTTCTGATACTCGACGAACAGGCGGTTTAGCTCCAGTGCCTTGTCTGTCGAAGGATGCTTGCGCAGGATCATGTCGCGTACGTGCACGGGGTTGGGCAGGGTTGCGTCTTCGGTCAATTCTTCCAGCGCGGTATTGGGATCGTAATGATACATGCAGGTATTGTAGCGCCGCCGTCCCGGCGGCTGGCGGGACGGCGTCCCGCCAACTGGAGGTACTTACTGGCCGGCGGGACGCCGGCGCTACACCATCTCTGTTCCCCACAAATCGTGCAGGTGGACAATGCCTTCCAGCCGCTGGTCTCCGTTCACCACCATCAGAGAGGTGATCTTTTTCTCTTCCATCAATGCCAGCGCCGCGGCGGCAAATTCTCCAGCCGCAATCGTTCGTGGGTTTATGGTCATGCACTCGCTTGCCGTCAGATCGAGCACGTCTTTTCCGCGCTTTTCGAGCAGGCGGCGCAGGTCTCCGTCGCTGATGACGCCTACCAGCTTGTTGCCTTCCACCACCGCCGTCACGCCCAGTTTCTTGCGCGACATTTCGTAGATCACGTCCGGCATCTTCGTCTGCGGACTCACCCGTGGCAACGCATCGCCCGAGTGCATAAGCGACTCCACGCGCGCTAAGCGCTTGCCCAGCTTCCCGCCGGGATGCAGGTTGGCAAAATCTTCTTCCTTGAAACCACGCTTCTCGCTGAGCGTAACCGCCAGCGCGTCGCCCAGAGCCAGCATCGTTGTGGTCGAGGCCGTGGGAGCGAGTCCCAGATTGCAGGCTTCCTGATCGACCGAGCAATCGAGAGCTACATCGGCCGCGGCTGCCAGCGTCGAGGCTTTCTCGGAGGCTCGTGCGGAGGCGGGCGACTCGCTCGCGTTTTTCGTACAGATTTCATCCCCTGTCATCGCAATCATCGGTACCTGCAGCCGCTTGATGGTCGCCAGCAGCGCCAGAATTTCTTCCGTCTCGCCGGACGCCGAAAGCGCCAGCACGACATCTCCGCGCACCACCATTCCTAAATCGCCGTGCAGCGCGTCCACGGGATGCAGGTATAAAGCCGGAGTTCCGGTCGAACTGAGTGTCGCCGCGATCTTGCGCGCGATCAGACCGCTCTTGCCCATGCCTGTGACCACGACGCGTCCCCCGCAGGAAAACAGCAGATCGACGGCCCGCTGAAACGCCGCCGCCATGGGCCCCGCGATGCGGTCGGCGAGCGCGCGCAGGGCTTCCGCCTCGATTCGCACTACGCTCTCGCCCACATGCTTCATGAAGACGCGATCTTACCAGATGGCGGGTCTCATGCCGCCGCGTCGGCCGACGCTTGCAGGGTCAGGGCAGAGTCGCTAAACGCAGCGTCGGATAGAAAATCGGTCGTCAGGAAATGCTGGCGGCGCGCTTGCGTTCCCGCTTTCCAGGGATCCTGAATGCGCTCGACCGACTCGTTCGCCATGGCTTGCAGAGCATCGGGAATCGCCATGCCTGGCTGCCACAGCGCCTGATAAATGCTGTGCGCTCCGCCGTTGCCGAACTGATTGGCCAGATCCAGCATGAAAGCCACGGCGCGTTCGGAGCTTAATTGCGGAGCGTACTGTTGGATCTGAGTTAGGGAGCCGCGGAAGTCATTGAGCCCAGTCTGCACCTGCGCTTGTTGAAACGGCACCCAGAGCGCGGCAGCGCGGAATCGGCTTACCCAGGGGTCATTGATCAAATCGAAAGCCGGGTCAGTGGTTTGACCGGTTGCGGGATCGATGCCTCCACCCGGTTGCCGGGTGTGCGCAATTAGCCCACTGGCGACGTTGGGGTCGCCTCCGCCCAAAATCCGGACAAAATCTGCCGCGCTGGCCGCGGAGAATGCGTTCAGAATCTCGGTCAGACGTCCCGGTTTCTGCGCCCACTGGATCAGTCCAAAGGACAATCCGGCTTTGTCCGTGTTCAGGTTCAAGGCACTGAATTTGCCCGCACCTTCCATTTGCGCAACCACGCTCAGGATCTTCGCAAGGCCGCTGTACGCGAAATTGAGCGTGAGCGAGAGATAACCCCGCGACGCGATGGGCGCGGTCGCCGGCGATTGCACCAGGCTCTGGAGAGTTTTAGAATCTACCTGGTTTCCCGCGGAAAGCGACTGCTGCGTACGGAAGCCCTGCACGGCAGCGCTGGTGAGCGGGCCGAAGCTGCCATAAACCGGGCTGAGCAGGTTGGGCAAGCCCTTCTGTCCCTGGCCGGTGAGAAGATCTTGAATCACTCCTACGGATTCGACGTCAGGATCGCCGGGAACGATCGGACTTGCAGTTGCGGCCCCGGCGTTCAGGTCATCGACGCGAGAAACTCCACAAAGTGCCATGGGCATCCTCCCTGTCAAAAATGATCTTCATTCGTGCGCGGTTGTATTGGCTTCTGACCCAGCACGGCCAACCCTTTCGCCTGAATCATACGATCCCAGGGGCCAGCCTGCCAGTTGTCTCGCGTCTTCGCCAACTGCTGCCACGGAGGCAGCGCAACCATCAGGTTTCGCGCGGTCGAGTGTAAGTACGGTTCATACATGGAGCGTAGTTTAGTCAGCTTTTGCCGGCCCTCATCCGTGCTTCGCAACTTCAACCCCGCAGCGGCCAGCGTCTCTCGCAGCCTGTCGAATTCAGCGTCCGTCAGCCGTTCCGGCGCCTGCGGATCGTAGCGCGCATTCACGACCTGCGCCAGATCGACGGCCGCGTGGCGCGCCATGGCGAAAGTGAGCCGCGCCTGGCCGGGATGAATACCCTCGATGCCGGTGATGAGTAGCGAAGTCACATCCAGCATGGTCATCAATGCTCCCAGCCAGGACTGGTTGCTGTGCTGCGAACGAAAGAAGCTCAACACCGGATAAGAAATGCCGCTCTCCAGCAGTTCGCCGGCCCAGCGCTCCCAATCGCGCAACACTTCATCGAGTACGATCTGGTCGATCGCCGGATTCTCCGAACTCCCGGCGAGCCGCACCAGCAGCTCGCTTGCCGTGGGTGGCGATCCCGCGCGGGCATCGAGCATGGAGATTTGAATCTCCCGCCGCGAAAACGAACCGTATACCACCGGGAGATAACCGATGACCACGCCGAGAAACGCAAAGCCCATGCCCGCTTCGAGCACGGAAAGGGCACGCGCCAGGCTTGACGTCGGAAGAATGTCGCCGTAGCCCAGCGTGAAGAAGGTCTGGCCGCTGTGATAGATGATCCTTCCGAAGGTAATTGGCTCATGGCTGAGCTGTTCGTGCCCGCCGATGCCATATTGCAGCAGGGCAAAACCAAGAATCAGGCTCGCCGCCCAAAACTCCAGTAGCAGGATGAGGGACAGCGGCCCGAAATATCCCAGGAAGCTTTGCTGCCGCGCAGGGGTTCGAATATGCGCAGCAATGTTCTTCCACGGGATCCACGTGCGGCGGTAGAACCATGCCGTCAGCCTGAAGTGCCGCGTCACTCGCCGCGGCAAGACCACGGTCTCAAACGCATCCAGCAGCACCACGCCGATAATGATGCAGCCGAGGATAATCGCGGGGATGCTGTCGTGAGAGCTCATGCGGTATCGCAATCTTGATGCGCAAGGAAGGGTAACAGATTCGATCGGGCTTCGGCTGTCGGGCTTCGGCGAGATCCTTCCGCCAAGAGCGCAAAATCTGCAGGACCGGCGAAAGCCTTCTGGCCGGCTGAGGACCCCTTCGACTTCGCTCAGGGCAGGCTCCCCCGAAGCCCGGCTACTGCGGCTTAGGCTGCGCGGGCGGAGTCTGCGCCGGCGGAGCCGTGGTCGCGGGAGCGGTGCTCGCGGGTTTCTTTGGGGCCGGCTTTTTCTTTACCACAGGCTTTTTCGGCGGCTCGTTGTCGTCCACCACAGTTTTCTTCGGAGGCACTGCCGGAATCGCCGCCTGCGCCGTCTTCAGGTCCGTTCGCAAGCGCACGATTTCCTGTTCTTTCGAAGCGGCCAGCGTTTCCAGGCGCTCGGCCAACTGTTTCCGCGTTCCTTCGAAGCTATTCAGATCGTTCGACAGGGCCTGGAAATCGTCTTTCGATCCGAACGCCCCTGTCGATTCCACCACGCTCCCCACCACGTCGTAGAGCGCATCCAGATTCCGGTACAGCTTGAAGGTCGCGGGCAGGTCTTCCGGCGCATTGCGCAATTGCGCGAGCATCTCAGGCAAGGCATTCTGCAGATTGCGCTGGATGGAATCTACGTTGCCGAGCGCTTGTTTCTTGGAGGAGGCATCGGTCTTCCAGCGCTCGATGCGCAGCTTCGTCAGATCGGCTTGCGTGGTTTTCGAGGTTGCTTCCAGTTGGCTCAGCAATCCGTTCAGCTGGGTCACCGAGGCATAGGAAACCGGTCCGCCCTGCGAGGATCCAACCGGCGTGCCCTGCGCCGAATACTGCGGGTTGGAGTGCGGCGCCGGCGTAACGGACTGACCAAAGAGCGCTGCACACCAGAACAGCGAACACAGCCCGGAAGAGGAGATAAGTTTAAGGTTCATGGATTGTGGAATCGGTGGCGCGCCGCGTGCATCAGAATATCGAGAACCCGAGGATACTACAAGCCGTGCGTCCTTCGGCATCTCCCCGTAGGGGCTCTCGGATCCTACAATCTCTCCATGGAACGGAAAATCTTCTGGATAACCTTCACCGTACTCGGGCTGCTGGCGGATTTCCTGCTGCCCCTGTGGTGGGGCCTGGCCGCGACCATCCCCATACTTTTCATCTCATGGTGGGTCGCCTACCGCAGCGAGTGGTTCTGAATTAGGGGTTGGAGACGGACTGCGTCATGGTAAAGTCGCCGCCCCCGGCGCATCCGGCGCTACCAGCTACTGTCCAGGTGCCCGTGACCACACCGTCGCTGAGTACGTTTGTGTTGATGTTAATCGATCCAGTAAACGAAGTGCTCGTGAGGGTAAGCGTGTTGCCGCCGGAGGTCACCGTCATCGTGAGCGTGCTGTTGATCAGCTGATCGGCGGAGTTGTACTGCAGGACTACGTTCCCCGCATCGCTCGATAGTGCCGGACTGTACGGGATGCAGGAGTTCGCTTCGTTGTTAATCAATTGAAGGCTGGAAAAGCTCAGCGTCGAGGAGTCGGCATTTACCGTGAACTCCGTAATGAAGCTGAGCCCGGAAGCCGTGCCGTCTCCGCCGATCAGGTTGGCTTGCCAGATTCCGCCAACCCCGGCCTGCACGGAGCTGGGACTATTACAACTGGTGAACATGACTGCGAGCAACAGCAGGATGACAACTTCCTTCATGACTTTCCTTGAGCCTGACCCTGACGCGAGATTCTGACGCGAGATTTATCCTGTAAGACTACAGAGATGCGGGCTGGGCGGTCAATGGATGTAAGGTCGCGGCAGTTTCCCTGAGGCGCCGCAACCCGCGGGCACCTGTGCTGCCCGCGCCCACTTCCGAACCCCGTCTTTCTACGCTCCCCGCTTCCCCTTCAACTCCGCCAGCAATTGCTCGATGCGGTCTTCTTTCTCCAGCGCCGCGAGGCGGTCTTCCATATTGTCGCCGGCGATCTCGGCTTTCGCCTGGCCCACCGCTTCGGAGTGAGCCACCTTGCGCTTCATGCGGTCGAAGGCTGCGGCTTTCGAGCCATCGCCGACGGCCATGCGCGCGTCGCTGGCCTTGCCTACGGCGCGGGCGCGGCGATGCTGCGCGATCAGCACGTCGCCTTTGGCTTGCGCCTCGGTCAACTTCTGCTCGAGTTGGCGCAGAGCTGATTTCAGGTTCTCCACTTGCGCCTTCTGGTCGGCTACCTGCTGGGTGAAGCTCTGGCTCATCTCGCGATAGCTCTCCACGCGCTGCAGGGAAGCGCGCGCCAGGTCGTCCTGTTTTTTATCGACCGAGAGTTCGGCTTTGCGCATCCACTCGGCCACTTTGTCTTCGTTCTCTTTCTGCTTTTTCTCCAGCAGGTGCTGGTCGGCGATGGCGATCGCCACCTGCGTCTTCACCTGCAGAAGCTGGTTCTGCATGTCGAGAATTACCTGCTTGATCATCTTTTCCGGCTCCTCGGCCTTATCGATCAGGTCGTTGAGGTTGGCCCGGACTAATGTGGAAACACGCTCTAGTAGTGACATGATGGACTCCTTTTTTTAAAACTTCTAGCTGCTAGCTCCTAGCTTTTCATTTCGCTTTGCGGCTTCGCAGTTGGGGCACGTCTTACGCCGCAGAGTGCTGCCGATGGCGATGCCGATCGCAACGCCAATTCCCAGCCACAGGCCGACATGACCCGCCATGACTCCCAGGATCATGCCCAGCACTGCGCCCAACGCGATTCCTAATCCCATTCCTTTCGATTTGCGGTTCATAATCTTCACTCCGCTTTGCTCCGCCTCTTCGCGCGCCTCGCTGCGCTCGGCGGGACAGCCGAGGCGGCTGTCCCTACATGAGCAAATTGAGACGCTACTTCGTTGCCTCGACCACCGGCGGCACTGGGGCTGCTGGGGGCTTCGGGGTTTTGTCGCCGAGTTGCCGCACTTTCCCCAGCAACTCCGAGAGCGGCATGCCGGAGAGCGTCTCGAACAGAGCCGGCACCTGTGCCGCCATCTTCGCGATGTCGGCGGTGATCTTGTTCATCCCGGAAGCATCGCCGTTGCCGGTAGAAACGATGGTGATTTTGTCGACGTTCGCCAGCGGACTGGCCAGCGCCTTCACGATCTCCGGCATGGTGGCAAACAACCTATCGATCACGGCCGCCTGGTTGTATTCCTGGTAGGCCTCGGCTTTCACGTTCATGGCTTTGGCTTCGGCTTCGCCTTTCTTGAAAATGATTTCAGACTCAGCCTCGCCTTGTGCGCGAATCGAGGAAGCCTGTCCCTCCGCTTCCGCGATCAATCGCTGCTTTTCGGCTGCGGCGAGAGTTTCGATACGCTGACGCTCGATTTCGGCCGGCTTCAGCACGGTCGCGATCAATTCCTTCTCGCGGCGATTGATTTCCGCTTCCTGCACCTTGACCTGCTGCTCTTTCTCGATCTGCTGCACCTTCACCTGCTCGGCGATCACCTGCTGTTGCATGATGTTGGTCTGGATGTCATACGCTTTATCGGCCTGCGCCTGCTGCCGTTTGGTGACTTCAAGGAATTGCGCCTTTTTTACTTCGAGGTCGCGCTGCGATTCGGCTTGCTTGGCCAATGACAACGTTTCCGCCAGCACGCGCTCCTGATCGGCCTGCGCCTTGGCCACAGCGGATTCCCGCTGCGCCAGCGCGCGCTTGATGGCGGTGTCGCGGTCGGCTTCCGCCGTGGCCACATCGGCATCGCGCTTGATCCGGGCCACATCCGGCTTGCCCATGTTGGTGATGTATTCGTTCTTGTCGCGCACTTCCTTGATGGTGAACGAGATCACCTCCAGGCCCATCTTGTTCATATCCTCGGCGCAGGTTCCGCGCATCCGGTCGGAAACCATCTCCGGCTGCTTCACGATTTCTTCGACCGTGAGTTGGCCGATGATGCCGCGCAGATGGCCTTCCATCACCAGGCGGATCAACCCCTCGCGTTCCTGATCTGATTTAGTCAGGAATTGCTCGGCCGCCGTCAGAACCGATTCCCGGTCGGACTTCACCTTGATTTGCGCGACCGCCTCAACCGTCACTGCGACGCCTTGCTTGGTATAGAGATCCTGCTGCGGCGCCACGTCGAACGACATCAGTTCGAGCGACAGGTCCTTGCAGACCTGCACCATGGGAAGCACCAGCGTGCCGTGCCCCTGCACCACGCGCGTGCCGCCCAGGCCATACACGATGAGCGCCTCGTGCGGCCCCGCTTTGCGATATAGCCTGGCCATTCCGCTCATCAGGAACAAAAGGACCATCACTCCCAGCCCGGCGAAAATCCAAATCTCCACCATGCGTGACATCTCTGGCATAACGCCTCCTGTTACGAATGCAGTTCCACAAAATCTGAAAAATGTGCGGACGTAGTCGCCCCTCGTTTACTCGTCCCCCGACATCTCGCTCCACAACCGAACGTAGGCAATTCCCTTCTCGTAGCGCGTGACTACCACTTCCGTCCCTTTGGCGATCGCGCTCGCGCCTTCGCAGCGCGCACCGCACACCCGGCGGGTTCCCATCTGCGCGTAGACGATTTCGCCGGTTCCACCTTCGCGGATCGAGCTGGAAACTCGCCCTAGCACGCCCACCATTTCATAATCAGCCGGGTCCATATTCTCTTCATCCGAGATCAGCACTCTGCTCAGGAATAGGAAAACGATGCCTGCACCCACCAGTCCGCTGGTGATCGAAGCCAGTAATCCAAAGCCGACCCACAAGCCGGAGTAGCGCGTAAGCAGATAACCTGTGCCGCCAAACCAAGCCAGGAACGCCGTAAGCGTGACGAAGTTGAACGGCGAAACACCGCCGTCCTGTTGACTGTGCGCGCTCCCTGCCGCGCCGTGCGCTTCACCCGCAACTGGCGCATGACCCGCCGTGACGTCCCCATGTGTCCCCGCGACGCCGGACGAAGGCAGATGCGCTCCGCCCACGTGCCCGTGAAAATGAGGCAGATGCAATCGGCCGGTGCGCGCGCCCCCGAACACAAACGAAAAGAAACTGAAGCAGAAGCCCACCGCGAAACAGACCAAGTAAAAATCCGCCCAAGTCATGGAGTGATTCATCGGATTCCCCTCCGTTCCGCACCCGCAGCCCGGTCATTGCCGACGCGATGATTCTCACGACGGCCAATTGCGCCGGCGAACAACTCCGGCCGGAGCGCTTCGAGCAGTCGCTCGGCCAGCCCCGGCGTATCGAGGATCGCGCCCAAAAGCAGCAGACAGCGCCGTGTGTCTTTTTCCCGCGCGGCCTTGATCAGCACATCGCTCACCTCCGGATCGCTGACAAAACGTTCCGACCCTTGCAGCAGCCACACGTCCAGCTGGCCTTCGGTCGTGCGCAAGTCCGAGGTCAGCTCCGTGTGATAGCCCTCGGGGTCATCCACCAGGAATCCGGGATGCACCTTGAAGAACCTTGCCAGCAGCGCGCGCGACGACTGCGTCATGTGCGGGCGGGCGCCGTTTTCGATCTGCGACAAATAGGACTGGCTGATGCTTTTGCGCAGCTCCTGGCGAATGGCCTTCACCATTTCCTGTTGCGTCATGGCGCGGCCCAGGCCGCGCAGCGAGCCTTCCACCTCGCGCAGGTAGCGAATTTTCTCTCCCAGCTTCATATATCAGATCGCAATATTTATATTGCAATTTGTAATGTTAGTCAAGAACTGAATTGACTGTGTTTTGAATAAGTTGGAGCCTGTTCAGTTTGAGACAGAGGACGGGCACACAGAAGAACCGCTTGGGCATCTGCCCTGAACGCGGCGACCGCTTGAGAGCGTCCGACTGAAGATGGTTCCGGCTATTAGCCAGCCTTGATGCGCTGGCAATGTATGCCCTCACGGCCCAGGGTACCGCTGCAGGCGGGGAGGAGATGCGTCCGCTTCCACCAGCCAGACGTCCCGGTCGCGGAAATAGGTCAACAGAGGCTGCAGGTCGAGACCGGGGATTTCGCGCGCCCAGACAATTTTCGAGCGATCGATGTCGGCCGCGTTGTACACCCATTCGTTTTGGATGGTGCGATCGGGCGAGTAACGCACAATCGCCAGATGGAGGCCCGGAGTCGCGTCGAGTTGTTTGACCATGCGATCACGGTCGATACTCCAGGGCACAGCTTCCGTTTCCGCATTTCGAGCCCGTTGCACCAGGAAGATCGGCAGGTTCAGCAGAGCGGCCAGCACGATCACCCGCGTGAGACCAAGCCCTACAGTCCGGCCGAAGACCCTCCAGCGCCGCAAATGCCGCATCGATTGCACCCAGAGGGCGAACATCGTTGCGACGAGTGGAGCGATATAGTGCGCTTCCAGATAAACCACCGCCAGCAGGCTGGCCGCACTGAGACAAAACTGCACCCATAGCAAGCGCATCCGGCGGTCCCGCAACACCCAGGGCAGGGTTACAAATGAAATCGAAACGATGGCTCCGAAGAAGAAATGCCACATCCCGGTAATCCACACCTCAGATCTGTGTTTCCAGCCTGCGAAGGTTGGGATGTATTGGCGGCGTATGCCAACGTTGTAGTAGTAATCCAACTGCGCGTTCAGGTAGTGAAGCGGCAGATTCGGTTTTTGCCAGGCAAATACCGGACAGTTGCACTGTTGACGCATATAAAGCGCATGCGGAAGAAGAAGAGCGCTACCGGTTACGCGCCAGTTGTCATAAAGAACAAATAATATCGTCGCCGCCAGCACGCACAGCGCAGGCAGTAACACGCGTGGCGCGGCGATTCCGAAACCAGGGCTGGTTCCGGAAAACAGCCAGACACCAAGAGCGACGGCCACTGGCAAGCAAAATATAAAGCCTTCGAGCGGGCGGCTGTTTACCAGCACCGCGGCGCCGATTCCGAGCAGGAGAGAATCCCGGATGCGCTGGCGATGAATGATGCGTGGAAAAGCCCCTACGACCAGAGCCCCGCCGATGGCGGCGACCGCTCCACCCCAGTAGCTATTCACCCAGTAAGTGAACAGGCCCAGGCGCAAGAGCACAAACACCCCGCCCAGCAACGCCCATTCGGGGGGGAACCACCCTTGCAGCATCCACGTCACGGCGGCGCACATGAATGCCACGCTCAACAGTACTCCAATCCAGGGATGGCCCAGCAGTTGTCCGAGGGCAAGCACCGCGCCTTGCGCAGGCGGGAAGATCGACATGTAGGTGGGCTGCTGAAGCTCGTGAAACGTGTCGAGGAAAATCCACATCGGGTGGGGCGGGTTGGTCAACCTGCCGTGAGCAAATGTGTCTCCGGCGAGCAGGTAGCTGAATTCGTCGTGCACGGCTGGGACTGGCACCGGAAAGAGCCAGAGAACCGCGAGGCGCGCAAGTATGGCGGCTAAAGCGATCGCGATAAGAGCCGTTCGCTTTCGCGCCGCCAGGCGTGCGGCGAATTTTTCTGCCGGTCTGAGCCAGCGATCCCCGAGCAGGGGCGCGACCGATGCCAGAACCAGCAGACCGATCAGGATGAGCCAACCGAGGCGAGACATGAGCCGTAGGTAGAAATTAGGCAGAACTCCCGAGAACACCGCGATTCCCAAACCGGTGATTTCGCAGCAATCAAGGGCAAGAGTGGCTGCGCGCAATCCATGGTCGATCTCGCGCGCCAAGAAACTATACTAGAGGCTTGGGGATTGTGCCAACGCTCGGTTCACAGGTTTCGCGAAGTTCGATTGCATTGCATTCGGAGCTCGCGTTCCGCGATGCGCGTGGGCTCCCAGATTTCGCTGCAAAGCACGAGCAGTTTCCTTTATAGTGTGGCGGGGAGAAATCCGATCTTAATGCATAGCGTTTCAGCAGTTGGCACAGCCGGCGGCTCGCGAGGCTGGTTGTGAGTCTAGTGGAGGGCGCACTCGAGCACAGTTCAGTGTACCGGCTGTGGCAAGCTCCGTTTGCGGAACAGAAGTTCGCCCCGGTTCTCGCGAACAACGATCTGCGCCGGGTGCGCCGGGTGCTCGATGTGGCGTGCGGCCCGGGCACAAACACGCAACACTTTGCTCAGGTTGACTACCTCGGCGTCGATTTCAACCCAAGCTATATCGAAAGTGCGCGCCGGAGGCACAAGCGGGATTTCGTGGTTGCGGATGTCCGCAACTACCGCTCCGCTCCCGCCGAGAGATTCGATTTCATCCTGGCGAACAGTTTCCTCCACCATCTGAACACGGAGGATGTGCTGGGAATTCTGTCTCATTTGCGAACTCTTCTCACCGAGGACGGCCACGTGCATGCATTGGAGCTGGTGATGCCCGAAGAGAGATCGATTGCCCGTCTGCTGGCACAATGGGACCGAGGAGATTTTGCCCGCCCGCCTGAGGAGTGGCGTACGATTTTCAGCAAGCATTTCGAGCCGGTTCTCTTCGAGTTCTATCCGCTGACCATGATGGGGACGACTCTGTGGAATATGGTGTACTTCAAAGGAAAGCCCAGGACATGAACGAACAGACGAACGGTCTGGAAGCTGATCGCGCCGATTTGCTCGAATTGGTAGATCGATCTGCGTCGATGCACCGGGACGATGCTGCTCCTGCAGCTGAACATGGTCCGGGTGAACACGGTCCGGCTGATCGCGTAACTTACTTGTCGCCCCCCATGCCGGTGAGCATGGGGGATTGGTGGTTCGACATCGCCACCAGCGATCATTTCTGGATTCGACGGCGGTTTGAAGTGATGAGAAGGTTGGCGGATTCGGTGATTCGGAATTCGAAGCGCGCGGGCGAGATCGGCTGCGGCAATGGCTTGCTGCAAAGGGATATCGAGGACAACTACGGGAGGCCGCTTGCGGGATTCGAGCTCAACGAGCTCGCCTTGCAGAAAAACGTGAGCCAACTGAGCCCGCTTTACTGCTACAACATTCATCAGCGCAACCCGGAATTCCGCGGGCACTTCGATCTCTTATTGTTGTTCGATGTTCTGGAACATATCGAGGATGAGAGCGGGTTTCTGCAATCCGTAAAGTTCCATTTGTCGGAATCAGGCACTCTTCTGATCAATGTTCCTGCGATTCAATTCTTTTATTCCGACTACGACCGCGCTGCGGGACACGTTCGGCGCTACTCCTTGAATCAGTTGGCGAGGGTTACGGAACAGAATGGTCTCAGGGTGCGCGCACTTACTTATTGGGGTCTTCCGTTGGTGCCGCTGCTCCTGGCGCGGATGACGATGAGCATGCAGCGCAGCAATGGCAAAGCCGGATTCGACGCCCGGGGGAAAACGATGAACGGTTTGCTCTCGCTGCTGGCGCGATGTGAACCGCTGCCGCAGAGGTTCCTGGGTACGTCGGTGATGGCCGTGCTGGAGAATCGAACGTAAGTGAACGAAATGACTGAGCAACCCAGCGTTTCCGTCGCCATCCCGGTCTACAACGAGGAAGCGGTCGTGCCCGAATTGCTGCGCCGGACGCGCACCGTCCTCGATGAAATTCCGGGCGGCCCGCATCAGATCGTGCTGGTGGATGACGGAAGTTCGGACCGCACCTGGGAACTGCTGGAAAGAGCCGCGGAAAAGGACCCTCGGCTCGTCGCGGTAGCTCTCTCCCGCAATTTTGGCCATCAAACCGCGCTTGGAGCTGCCCTGGATCATGTTTCGGGCGATGTGACGGTTCTTATGGACGGGGATTTGCAGGATCCTCCGGAAGCCATCCCGGTTTTGCTGGACGCATATAAGCAGGGATATGACGTGGTGTACGTGCAGCGCGTGAACCGTAAGGAATCTTGGTGGCTGCGCGCCTGTTACTACCTTTTCTACCGGCTGCTAGCGGCACTCTCTTCGATCCAATTGCCGCTCGATGCCGGCGACTTCGGGCTCATGTCACGCCGCGTGGTTCAGGAGATCAAGGCGATGCCGGAGCACCATCGCTACCTGCGCGGGATGAGGACGTGGGTGGGGTTTCGCCAGATTGGAATTCCGATTGAGCGCGCCGCCCGCCGCGCGGGGCGCACGAAATACAGTCCGCTGCGGTTGCTTAAGCTGGCATCAGATGGAATTTTTGCTTTCTCCATCGTGCCTTTGCGCGCGGCGGCAATATTCGGGGCTGCGGCTACGGGGTTATCGGTGCTGTTTTCTCTTTATTCGTTGTACGCGAAGTTCTGGTTGCATGCGCCGCAGGGGTTCACGGCGTTAATCCTGGCGATCACTTTCCTTTCCGGCGTCAATCTTTTTTTTCTCGGCATCATCGGTGAATACGTAGGGCGGGTGTACGAAGAAGCAAAGGGACGTCCGCACTATGTGGTCCGCAAGGTGGTCCGGCAAAGGAGTCTTGGCGGCCTGGCGACCACTCCGCGCATCGACTCGCCCGAAATACTGGAGCGAACCGGCACCGACTATGACTGAGATTCGGCCGGGGATGCAGGCGGATCAAGAGAATTCCGGGCGGCATTGCACCACGCTCCGATGGGTGTTTCGTTGTCTGGCGGCTGGATTAGCTCTCGCCCAGATCGTGGTGGGCCGCAACACCTTCGGCCCGGACCCCAGATCCTACATGGAGTTGGCCCGCGCCATCCTGCGCCACGACTGGGCGATGGCGACCAACGCGTATTGGAGCGCGTTGTATCCCTGGCTGCTGGCCGCAGTCTTAGGGATCGTTAAACCGTCGTTGCGTTGGGAATTTCCCGTCGCACACGCCTTGTCCTTCCCAATGTATCTGGCTGCCATTGCAGCCTTTGAATTTTTCTGGGCGTCTCTGCTGCAGCGCAGGGACGCAGCTATCCACGGGCGCGCACAGAAGAACCTACCCATTCCGTCAGCGCAGATGTGGGTGTTGGGCTATTCGCTGTTCGTCTGGGCCACAGTGGGGGATCTGGTTTTGCTGATCAACCCAGATTTGCTGGTCGCCACGAGTGTGCTGCTGGCAGCAGGGCTCCTGATTCGAATGGAGATCGGTGGAGGCGCTCCCCGATCTCTGTATGTGTGGTTTGGAATCTGTTTGGGATTTGGCTATTTGGCGAAGGCCATTCTTTTTCCGATGGCATTCGTTTTCCTGGCGATGATGATCGCCATTTCCGGGCGTCCTCTGCGGCGGCAGGGCCGGCGCATGGCGCTGGCCTGGCTGATTTTTGTGGGCATAGCCTCGCCGGAAATCGCGTTGCTTTCGCATTCCAAGGGACGCCTTACTTTTTCAGATACCGGGAAACTCAACCTTGCCTGGTTCAACTACAACCTGCCGTACCGAAATTGGCGAGGCGACCCTCCTGGCACCGGTACGCCCGTTCACCCCACGCGAAAACTTTTTGATCATCCCGCCGTGTATGAGTTTAACGGGCCTCTAAGATCAAGCTACCCGCCGTGGTTTGATCCGTCTTATTGGAACGAGGGACTGTCGCCAACGTTCGAGCTTGGGACTGTAGCCAGGCATGCGCTCCACGAAGCGCACGAACTGGGATCGCTTCTTCTCCATCCAACCGCTTGGCTGCTCGGCATGCTTTTGATTCTCCTTGGCTCCGATCTTAAGGAAACGCTCAAGGGCATCGCTCATCATTGGTACCTCCTAGCGATCGCCGCGACTGCTCTCGGCCTTTACTGCTTGACGCTGGTACAGGGGCGCTTCCTGCCTCCGTGGGAGATGATGATCTGGGGGTCGGTTCTGGCGAGTGTGCGGCTGAGACCGGCGACCGCCCCACTCTGCCGCGGGGTTACCGCTTTAGTGTCTCTCGCGTTGCTGGCTGCCGTTAGCTACCTTGTGTACGGGGAGTCCGTTCATGGTTTTCACAACGACGCCAGCGCGGAATATGTGATCGCAGAGGGCTTGCAGCAGATGGGTTTGCAACCCGGAACCAAAGTGGGAGCAATCGGCTTCGATATGGATGCGCATTGGGCTTACCTGGCGCGGCTGGACATTGTGGCCGAGATCGGCACGGACGAAACGTGCTCTTTCTGGAGCGAACCTCCGGAGTTTCAAACACAGGTGCTGGAAAAATTTGCTGAAGCTGGCGCCAGCGTGGTAGTGGCGAATACGGGCGGCGGAATCAGGACCACGTCGCGAGCCATCCCGCTGGACTTGGCGGGTTGCGCTCGCCCGGGGCCGGGATGGCGCAAGATCCAGGGCAGCCCCGACCAGGCATTTTTCCTGAAGTGAATGGGCTCGTGGAATTCGAAATCACACGACTATAGCCCGGCCTCGATGCGGGAGCGCGGGTCGAGGTAGTCGCGCAACGCATCCCCTATAAAGTTGAACGACAGCACCGCCAGCATCACGGCGAGCGCGGGAAAGAGCACGAGATGCGGCGCGTCGAAGAGGTGGGCGCGGCCGTCGTTGAGCATTGTTCCCCAACTGGCGGTCGGTGGGGGCACACCGAGTCCGAGAAAGCTCATGGTAGCCTCGGCGAGAATGGCTCCGGCCATACCGATTGCCGCCTGTACGATTACGGGCTGAATAATGTTGGGCAGAATGTGGCGGGTGATGATGCGCAGATCGCTGGCGCCGAGGGCGCGGGCCGCTTCGACGAATTCGCGTTCGCGCGCGGCGAGGACTTGTCCACGAACCAAGCGGGCGTAGCCGACCCAGCCTCCGAGCGAGAGCGCTAGAACCAGATTGAAGATGCCGGGGCCGCGGAAGGCGACGAACGCGATGGCCAGAAGAATTCCAGGAAACGAAAGGAACGCGTTCATCAGGACTATGTTAACGAAGCGGTCGATGCCTCCTCCGTAGTAGCCGGCAATGGAGCCGATGATGAGGCCGAGGGCGAGCGAGGCTGCGACGACGCAGCTTCCCACGAGCATGGAGATGCGCGCACCGTAGATGATGCGGGAGAGAATGTCGCGGCCGAGTTCGTCGGTGCCGAACCAGTGGGCGCGGGATGGTGTGTCGAGACGCGCGGGAAGATTGATGGCAGCGGGATCTTGCGGCGCGATCCAGGGGGCGAACAGCGCGAAGATTACGAAGAGGATAACCAACACGACGCCGGTCGCCGCCAGCGGGTTGTGGCGGGCATTTCCGGCTAGCGAATGGCGGAATGTGATAGCGGTGTCAGACATGACGGAATATTAAATTTGCCTCGCCGTCTTGAGACCGCTCGCAACTTGTGTTCTCATTAAGGAATGCTGGTTCATGCGACGGGCATGCGCGCTAAAACCTCCACCTCTAGCTTACATTCTCGAGGAGAAAAATCATGAGCAAAGTCTCGTATATTCCAAAAGACTACAATTCCGTAACTCCTTACCTCATCATCAAGGGCGCTGCCCAGGCGATTGAGTACTACAAGAAAGTGTTCGGCGCGACTGAGACCGTTCGCATGAATGGTCCGGACGGCAAGGTCGGTCATGCCGAATTGAAGATCGGCAACTCGCACATCATGCTGGCCGACGAGAATCCCAGCATGGGGCAGGGACACACCAGTGCGGCCACCATCGGCGCAAGCCCGGTGAGCCTGTATGTGTATCTACCCGACGTCGATCTCGTGGTGGAAAAAGCGGTGGCCGAGGGGGCGAAGATTCTGAAGCCGGTGCAGGACCAATTCTATGGCGACCGCTCGGGCTTCTTTCAAGATCCGTTCGGACATCTGTGGGGCATCGCCACGCATGTGGAAGACGTGTCGCCCGAGGAGATGAAAGAGCGGATGAAGAAGATGATGCCGGCGGCGTAGCTGGATTCGGATCGGAGGCGGGGCAGAGATGCCCCGCCTTTTGCGGGATTGCTTCCTGGCACTAAGTACTTCCCTGGCCACCTCCACAAAAGCAACTTGACACATGATATCGCCCGCAATAGCATAGTGAGATGCGGGCATACGTGCTCGATACCGATGTGCTGGTCGCGGCTTTCCGGAGCGACTTGGGCGCTTCCCGTCGGCTTCTTGAAATGGCCTTGGCGCGGGAATTTGAATTGCTCCTCTCCGTTCCGCTGATGTTCGAGTACGAAGCAGTTCTGACTCGACCTGAGCATCTGTCGGCGTCGGGCGCGAGCACAGAGGATGTCGGGGACGTGTTGGACGGCCTGGCTATGGTGGGAAAACATGTCAGGCTCGCATTTCGATGGCGGCCTACGTTGCCGGACCCGAATGACGATATGGTGCTGGAGACTGCGGTTAACGGTCAGGCGCACACGATCGTTACATTCAACGAACGGGATTTTAATCCGGCAGCGGCCCGGTTTGGTTGTCGGGTGATGCGGCCGGGAGAGTTTCTGCGGTTGTGGACGTAAAACGGACTAACAGTCGAACCTTTAGGAGGGCGTCGTGAGACGAAGCAATTTTGCACTACGGCTGCAGCCATCTTTGCTGGACGAAGCGCGCAAACTCGCCGAGGCGGAAGGGGTGGCCCTGAATCAGCTCATAAACGTGGCGGTCGCGGAGAAGGTTTCCGCCCTGCGGACAGAGGAGTATTTCGCCGCGAGGGCGCAACGGGCCAATCCGGCCAAGATCGCCCGGATTCTGACGCGCGTGGGCAAGGGGAATACGCCGATGGCGGGGGATGAGCTTCCGGCTGAATTTGTGACTAAGCGAAAAAACAGGGCAGCAAAGAACTAGGCGCTCCGCAGTTGGTATTGATGCCGCTCGTACCACTCCTCGCTCAAGTCTTTCCAGACTGGATTGACTGAAATGATGAGCGCGATTTTCTTGATGCGCAACCAGCCCTTGATGCGCTTCTCGCGTTCGATGGCGTTGTGAACGTCTTGGAAGCGCTCGAAGTAGACGAGTCGGTCGAGTTTGTATTTCGCGGTAAACCCTGAGCCAATTCCTGTTTTGTGTTCGCGTACACGGCGCACGAGATTGTTGGTGACGCCTATGTACAAAGTCCTCGAGCGGTTCGTCATGATATAGACAAAATACATAGGTCCTTCGCGTGGTGGTTTCCGGCGGCACAGGAGCACGCGGGGCTCAGGATGACAAATCTGGGGATGGCTCGTCAGTGACGAATTAACTTTAGGACTGTGGAAAAACTGGACGAGGGCGCAGTGTGCCGGGATTCGATCGCCTTCGGGCTGTTATGCGTTGTCATCCTGAGCCCCACCAGCTTTAGTGCGGCCGGTAGCCATTACGCGAAGGACCTATGCAGTTGGGCAGCGCCACTGAGGTGGACGGGCCAAGGTGACTGATACGCGACATCACGCTGTCGAGTTTGCAGCGGGCGGCGGCTTTAGTGGGACGGCGGGTTGCGATTGGGTTGGGTTGACCAAGCCGCCGCAAACCCACCCTTCGCAAGGAACCCGAATGACGGAGCACGTGGCTAGG
>Ga0302325_10001455_pt1 | contig 60440 bp, 58 predicted proteins | sample Palsa_T0_2_FD_201948 | JGI IMG/M metagenome (GOLD analysis project Ga0302325, IMG submission 201948) | Peat permafrost microbial communities from Stordalen Mire near Abisko, Sweden - Palsa_T0_2 | ecosystem: Environmental > Terrestrial > Soil > Palsa > Peat permafrost | place: Sweden: Abisko...
CGATGCCGCGGGTCAGCGCCTCCACGACCTCGCGCTCGCGCTCGTCGAGGCCCTCGAGCTTGGCTCGGAAGCGGTCCAGCTCCCCCAGGCGGATCGACTCCCCCCGATCGTGCAACGCCGTGACGGTGGGTGCGGCCTGACGGGCGGTGGCGTCACTCAGGTAGGACGCCACCTCCTCGTCGATGATGCCCCGCACGCGCACGACCTCCCGCCGGCGATCCTCCAACCCGGCGCGGGCGAAGCCTCGAAGATCGTCGATGTCGAGGACGGTCACGCCGTCGAGTTGCCGGACCGCCGGCTCGACGTCGCGGGGCACGGCCACGTCGACGATGAGCAACGGACGGCCGGCGCGGGCCGCCAGGATGGGCGACAGGTCGTCGACGGTGAGCAACGGCTCCGGTGAGCCGGTCGATGTCAGGAGGACGTCGACGTCGCCGAGGGCGGTGGCCAACTGCTCGAAGCCAACGGCCCGCCCGCCAACGCGGGTAGCCAGCGCCTGGGCACGTGAACGCGTCCGATTGGCGACTTGCACCTCGGCCACGCCGGCGTCGGCGAGGGCGACAGCCATTCCCTCACCCATGCCGCCGGCGCCGAGGACGAGGATCCGGCGGCCGACCAGCGGACCCCCGAGGCGATCGGCGGCCAGGGCCACCGCGGCCTGTGACACCGAGGTCGTGCCCCGAGCGATGGCGGTCTCCGACCTGACCCGCTTGCCGACCTCGACGGCGTGGCGGAACAAACCGGACAGCACCGGACCGACGGCTTCTTCGTCCCGTGCAACCTGCCATGCACCACGGACCTGCGAGAGGATCTCGCTCTCGCCGAGGACGGCTGAATCCAACCCGGACGACACCGCGAAAAGATGGCCGATGGCGCCATCGTCATAGAGCATCGTGAGGTGATCCGCGATGTCCTCCGGCGCCGAGAACGACGACTCGCACAGGTAGTTGCGGATGTCCTGGACGGCCGGGTGGAAGCGCTCGGCGGTCGCATAAACCTCGGTCCGCATGCACGTCGACAGCACGACGACTTCATCGAGCGTCGCCCTCGACCGCAGATCGGCCAAGGCCTTGGCCATCCGGGCGGGCGACACCGTGACCCGCTCGAGGAGGTCGAGCGGAGCCGAACGATGGTTGAGTCCTACGACAATGACAGACACGCCTGGAGGCGCTCCCTTGCCTGAGCAATCTGACCGGCTTTGATCAGGTCCAGCATGTTGGAATCCAGCGCTGAGAGCCAATCGAGGCCTGCAGTGGACCGGCCCGCAACCTGGATCGCGGTCCGCTCCTCTGACAGCAATTGGAGCAGCACCACATATTCCTCCCCCAGCTCGGCTTGCACACGTCGGCGCAGCCAGGCGGCCAGCGCCGGACTGTGGCCCCCGGTGGCGACGGTGACCATGATCGGCCCCTGGCGGACGACGCTCGGCAGGGTGAACGAGCACGACACCGGGTCATCCGCGCTGTTGACCCAGACACCGGCACCCTCGCCGTCCTCAAACACCGCCCGGTTGACCTCCGGGTCGTCGGTCGCCGCCACGACAAGGCGGTAGGCGGCGGCCTCCCCACGTTGGTACGCGCGGCGATGGACGGTGAGGCGGGGATCGGCAGCCAACTCGGGCTGGACTGTGGGGGCGATGATGGTGACAAGGGCACCGCACTCGAGGAGTCCGGCCACCTTGCGGGCTGCCACCCGACCGCCGCCGACGACCAGGCAAGGGCGGCCGTCGACGATCAGGTTGACGGGATACTGGGCGACATCGACGGGCATGGCGTTCAGGCCGACGCCTCTCGAGCGCCATCCTCGACGTCTCCAGCGTCGGCGTCTCCGGGTTCACGGCGTTGGGAGTAAAAGCTCAGGATCTGAAGCTCGACGGACAAGTCGACCTTGCGGAGGGACACGCCGTCGGGGACGGTGATCACCGTCGGTGCGAAGTTGAGGATCGAGCGCACCCCTGCCTCGATCAGCTGGTCGGCCACCTGTTGGGCCACGGCGGCCGGTACGGCGATGATGCCGATCGCGATCGGCAGGGTGGCTGTGAGGTCGGACAGCTCGTGCACGGCCCGGATGGGGATGCCGTCGATGCGCTCGCCGACCCGCGCCGGGTCAGCGTCAAAGAGGGCGACGATCCGAAAACCCCTCGCCTCGAACCCCCGGTAGTTGGCCAACGCGTGGCCCAGGTTGCCGAGCCCGACGATGGCGATCGGCCAGTCCTGGGTCAGCCCCAGCTCCCGACTGATCTGGGCCAGAAGAAGGCCCACCTCGTAGCCGACGCCCCGCGTCCCGTAGCTCCCCAAATGAGAGAGGTCCTTGCGCACTTTGGCGGCGTTGACGCCGCAGCGCTCGGCCAGCCGCTCGGACGACACCGTCGTGACCCCCGCGCCCTCCAACTCGACCAGACTGCGCAGGTAGACGGGCAGCCGGGCGACCGTGGCCTCCGGAATCCGCCGAGGCCGTGTGCCGGCGGCCCCATCCTGCCTCGGGGAGAGAGGGGCGGCCATGCCGAAGGATACGCCCGCCACGCCCGCACAAGCGGGCGTCCGACCCGGCTGTACCTCGGCTCCGGTGGCGTCCTAGCCTGGGAACATGGGCTCGACCGCTGTCTCCGTCGGCGCCGCCCTCGTGGCCATGGCCTTCGCCTTCAGCACCTTTGAGCGGTGGCTGGCCGGACACAAGCGCAACGAGTTGGCCTGGAGCGGGGCGCTCGCCCTCTTCGTGATCGCCGCCGCGGCCCTGGCCGCCGGTGCCGGACTGGGGTGGGGCGGGCCCACCTTCCGCCTCTTCTACCTGTTCGGCGCCATCCTCAACGTGCCGTTCTTGGCGCTCGGGACCGTCTACCTGCTCTGGGGCACACGGGTCGGCGACCGGGTTGCGCTGGCCTTCGGCTTGCTCGGCGCCTTCGCGGTCGGGGTCATCGTCATGGCGCCGTTCCGGGCGCCCATCCCCCGCGACACCTTGGTGCAGGGGTCGCACGTCTTCGGGATCCTGCCCCGCGTCATGGCCGGGGTGGCGTCGGCGGGCGGCTCGCTGGTGATCTTCGGCGGAGCGGTCTGGAGCATCGTGCACCGGCCACGCGCCCGCTCCGTCGTCTCCAACGGTCTGATCGCGGGGGGGACACTCGTGCTGGGGGCCAGCGGCTTGCTCAACTCGGTGTTCGACGCCATGAGCGCCTTCGCCGTCGCCCTCCTCGTCGGGATCACCGTCATCTTCGCCGGCTTCTTGGTGGCCACCTCCGCCCCGCGGTCGGCGGCGACCGGCGCTGAGGAGGGGGCCGACGAGGCGACCCGGGCGACCTCGCCCCCGCACCTGACCATCCGGGCCAGCTGACCAGGGTCGCGGCCGGTCGCGGCCGGTCGCGGCCGGTCGCGGCCGGTCGCGGCGAGCGCGTCCAACGCCTCCAACGTTGGAGGAAGATCCGGGGAATATGTCCCGGTATCTGCCTCCAACGTTGGAGACACTTTCCCGCTTCATATCATTTCATGCCAGAGCCGGGCGTCGGGCCCCCGACGACCGGGTGCGGCTCAGCGCAGGGCGCGACGCAACAGCTTGCCGGTCGACCCGTGCGGCAGCTCGTCCACGAACATGACCTTGCTCGGGCACTTGTAGCGGGCCAGCCGATCGGCGCAGAACTCGATCAGCTCGTCCTCCTCGAGGTGTCGGCCCGACACGGGCACGACGAAGGCCTTGACGGCCTCTCCGGTATGAGGGTGCGGGACGCCCACGGCGGCCACTTCGGCCACGCCGGGATGGGAGGCGAGCACCTCCTCGACCTCACCCGGATAGACGTTGAACCCCGAGACGATGATGACGTCCTTGGCCCGGTCCACGATGAACAACCAGCCGTCCTCATCGACCACGGCCAGATCCCCGGTCCGCAACCACCCGTCGGGCGTGATCGCAGCGGCGGTGGCGTCGTCTCGTCCCCAGTAGCCGGCGAAGACGTTGGCGCCGCGCACCCAGACCTCCGCCGCGTCGCCGGCCAGGGCGTCGCTGCCGTCGCTGTCGACCAGCCGGACCTCGACTCCGTCGAGGGGCACTCCGATGGAGCCGGGTTTGTTGTCGGCCCCGCCGACGGACGACGTGACGGTCGGTGATGCCTCCGTCAGCCCGTACCCCTCGCTGATGGTGACCCCGAAGCGAGCCTTGAACGCCAACGCCGACTCGGCACCCAGGGGTGCCGCCCCCGAAATGGCCAGACGCAACCCCCGCAGGGCCGCCTCGCCGGCTGACCCCACCGCGGCACCGGGCATGGCCAGCCAGGCGTGGTACATCGGCGGCGCCCCGGCTACCACGGTGATGTGGTGGTTGGTGATGGTCTCGAGCGACGTGCTCGGGTCAAACCGCTCCACGAGCACGATCGACGCCCCGGCCATGAGCGTCAGCATGAGCACGACGTTGAGGCCGTAGATGTGATGCATCGGGAGCACGCCCAGGCCGACGTCGGAGGACCGGTAGGCGCGGCCCGGATGGCTTTGGATCTGTTGCAGATTGGCCAGCAGGTTGCCGTGGGTGAGCATGGCGGCCTTCGGCGCGCCAGCCGTGCCGGCGGTGAAGAGCAAGGTGGCGAGGTCGGCGGACGCTCGGGGCACAACCGGCGCCTGAGCCCCCGTGAAGAGGCCCTCCATGCTGATCGCTCCCGCCAGCCCGGCGTGCTCGCTGGCGACCAGATGCTCGAGCTCGAGGGCGGTGGCGCCGCCGGACGAGACCCCGCCGATCCTGCTGCTCGGCCCGACGATGGCGGTGCGGGCACCGACCTCGGCCAGTTGGTGGGTCAGCTCGGCGAGAGGGCTGGCCGGGTTGAGCGGCACGGCGACGGCGCCCACACCCAGGACGGCGAGGTAGTCGACGACGAAAAACCAATTGTTGGCCGACAGGATCGCCACCCGGTCCCCCGGCTCGATGCCGAGCCCCAGCAGCCCATGGCGCAGCTCACCGACCTGGCGCCGGAGCTCGCCGTAGGACGTCACCTTGCCCCGACTGATCAGCGCGGGCGCGTCGTCGGGATGGGCGTCGATGACGGTGGCCAGGTTCACAGCCGGCAGGCTAACCACGCCGCCGACCGCAGCGGAGGGGCGCCTCAGTGGTGCGCGAGGGCGACAAACTGGATGGCCGCGGCCAGGAAGATGGCAAAGAGGAGGATGCCGAGGGCGATCGTCGTTCCTTGCCGCACCCCTTGATGGTGGCACGCCGCCGGGGCCGGCCCCAACTGCCAGCCCCCAACCGCGGCGACCGCGGCGACCGCAGCCTGGCCCTCAGGTCGCCGGCACCAGCCGGATCGCCGTCCCCGCATGCAGGCCGAGCGCCTCGGCCGCCGAGGACTGCTCCGTCACGATGGCGAGCAGCCCGTAGGAGTCGACGATCAGCCCGACCCGACCCGGGCCCAGGTCAGCGAAGGTGGTCACCCGACGGGCCACGCGGATCTCGTTGTCCGGGAGCCGCAGGCTGATGGTGTCCCCCCAACCGTCGAGGTCGGCGGGGTCGACGTTGAGCTGGCAGTTGCCGTAGCGGTCCACCCACAACACCTCGGCGCCGACCTCGTCGCCCTCGACGCCCTCGACGCGCGAGAGCGGTATCAGCCCTGGCGTCAGGGTGTGGGCGTCGATCTCGGGGCCGAGATCGGTGATCGACACCCCGGCAGCCAGGTGCCCGGCGGCGGGAGCGAAGACGTCGCGCCCGGCGAAGGTCGGGCCCGGCGCCGGCAGCTGGTAGTCGGTGTTGAGCAGCTCGACCGCCCGCTTCACCCCGCCGGACATGGCGACGGCTGGAGCCAGGAGCCCGTTGTCCGGCCCGATCAGCACCCCTTCCCCGTCCTCGCCGACCTCGACGGCGATGGCCCGGCGGGCAGTGCCCACCCCGGGATCGACGATGGCGAGGACGATGCCGGGGGCCACGTACTGCACGGCGCGGGACAGGGCGAGGGAGGCGGCTCGTACGTCAAAGGGCGCCAGGTCGTGGACCAAGTCGACGACAACAGCCTGCGGGGCGATCGAACGGATGACCGAGTGCACCACCCCGACGAACTCGTCCGCGTGGCCGTAGTCGGAGAGGAACGAGATGGTTTCGTATCGGCGGGCCATGGCCGCGCCGACGGTAGATCAGCCGGCCTGCGTGTAGCGAGCAGCGAGATAGGCGTCGACGTCGTCTTCTCGGAGACGGTACGACTTGCCCACCCGGACGGCGGGTAGATCACCGGCACTGATCAAGCGATACACGGTCATATTGGACACGCGTAGCTGTCGTGCCACCTCGCCCACCGTGACGAAGATCGGCTTCGTCTGGGGAGACTGCGTCACAGGCCTCACCCCTCTCCGGCTCTCAGCCTACGCCACGATCGCCGGTGACCGAAAGGGGCAGGCGCGGCCTACGCCTGACCGAGCTCGCGCGAGCGTTGAGCCGCGGCGGCGACAGCGTCCAGGAAGGCGGCGCGCACGGCGCGCTGCTCCAGCACCCGCAAGCCGGCAGCCGTCGTACCACCGGGTGAGGTCACCGCCGCCCGCAAAATCTCGGGAAGGTCACCGGACTCGTCGAGCAGCCGAGCAGCACCGACAAACGTCTGGCGGGTCAGCGCCGAGCTGGTGGCCCGGTCCAGTCCGGCCAGCACGCCGGCCTCGACCATCGCCTCGGCGACGAGGAAGAGGTACGCCGGCCCCGATCCCGACAAGCCGGTGACGGCATCAAGCGCCTTCTCGGTCACCCGGACCACGAGACCGACCCCGCCAAGTATCTCTTCGGCCCAGGCCAGGTCGCCCGGACCGGCGGTGGAGCCGGGGGCAATGGCGGCAGCACCGGCCCCCACGAGCGCGGCCGTGTTGGGCATGGCCCGGATGACGGGGATGTCTCCGAGCCAACCCTCCAGACGGGCGAGCGTCACGCCCCCGGCGATGGAGAGCACCCGCGCCGGGTGGGTCGCGGCAACGGCGCGGCTCGCCTCCTCCATGTCGGCGGGCTTCACAGCCAGCACCACGCCGTCGGCGCCCGAAGGCACAGTCGTCCTGACGACGACGCCGCGACGGGTGGCCTTGAGCTGGTCGCGTCGGGCTGCGACGGGCTCGACGACGACGATCTCCGGCGCTTTGGCCCAGCGCGAGGCGAGGACGCCGACGAGGAGCGCCTCACCCATCTTCCCGCCACCCACGATGACCAGCCGTGCCTTCACGACCTGCGACCCTACCGGGGGTCCGGCGCTGCGCACGTCGAGATCCGGACGCGATAAAGCCCGAGGAACCTCCCGAACCCTTCGCACTTCCCCGAACGAAGGGCCCGTTCCGCACCTCGGGCTCGCTCACCGACTCTATCGGGGTCGTCGCACGACCACAAGGGCCAGCACCGCCACCACCCAGGATCAGGGCCGCGCACCTCCGACGCGGGAGGCGAACCCGATCGAGAGCGCGGAGCGGAAGTACTGCTCCGTGTAGGCATACGACGCTCCGATGATCCAGTCGAGTGCATCGGCGTCCAGCCCCTTGAGCGGAATCCGCCCCGCGAGATACACGGCGTCTTCGTCGCCGATGCAAAAGGCCATCGGATGGATGCGACTGTTGAGCCGCAACAGATACTCGAGACACGCGGCCACGTTGTCCTCGGGCGCCGGGATGAAGTAGGTCTCGAAGTGCAGGGTCCGCTCGCGCAAGGTCAGCCAGACGGTGATGACGGCCTTGTCCTCGCCCCGAAGGCGGACCAGCCAGCGATGGTCGGCGGGGATGTACTCCACGTGGGCCAACAACGGGTTGGTTTCGAGCTCACGGGCCCCCCACTCGTCAATCAAAGCGAGGAGAGCGGCGAGGTCTTCAGGGGAGGCGGGACTCAGCTGCATGCCACGGGCACTCGGTCGATGAGCTCGGCGAACAACTTCGCCAGACTCGCCGCCGCCGCCGCCCAGGTGAAGGACTGGGCATGCGCTGCCGCCGCCCGCCCCATCTCGGCACTGCGCCGGGCGTCGCCAAGGACCAGCTGAGCCGCTTCGGCAAAGGCCGCGGGCGACCGCTCGCGCAAGAAGCCGGTGTGTCCGTCCAGCACCAGCGTGTGGAGGCCGCCCACCGCTGTAGCGACGACGGGGATGCCGCAGGCCGCCGCCTCGAGCGCGACAAGCCCAAAGGACTCCGACTGGCTGGGTACGAGCACGACATCGGCGGCGCGGTAGTACGAGCCCAGCGTCTCGTGCGGCTGAGGCGCGATCCAAAGGATGCGATCGGCCACGCCGAGCGCGGCGGCGCGGCGGCGGACCGACGCTTCGTAGGCCACGCCTTCCGGCCCGCTCGGACCGCCGACGACCATCAGGAGTGCTGACCGGTCCAGGCGCGCGAAGGCCTCCACCGCGATGTCGACACCTTTGAGGGGCTGGACGCGACCGACGTACAGGACGATCGGCCGCTCGCCGTCGATCGGCGACGCCGACCCACTCGATGTGAGCCGAGCAATGGCCCGCCGGGCGCCCGCCCGTGACCCGGGCGAGAAGAAGGCGCGATCCACGCCCGGGGAAACGATCGAGACTCGAAGGGGGTCGGCGCCGTAGAGCCGGATGAGCTGATCGGCTTCATCGGGACACGACGCGAGGACACCGTCGCTGCAGCCGATCACCGCCGCCTCCGCCCGGTCGCGATCACGGGCATCTCCGCTGTCAAGACCTTTGACGCGAGCGAGCGTGTGGAAGGTGCACCCGAGGGGCAGATCAAAACGGTGCTTGAGCTCGTGACCGGCGACGCCCGACAACCAATAGTTGGCGTGGATGGCGTCGGCCGGATAGCCGCCGCGCATGCGCAACGAGACCCCTTCGACAAACTCGCTGACCACCCCGGGCAGGCTGGCCTTGGCCACGGGAGCGAGAGGACCGGCCGCGATGTGATGGACGCGCAGGCCGGGCTCGACGTCCACAATGGCGGGCAGCGCTGAGTCGTCCGCCCGGGTATACACGTCGACGCTGACGCCCGAACGCGCCAGTCCCGCGGCCAACTGACGCACATACACGTTCATCCCGCCGCCGTCACCCTGACCGGGCTGAGCGAGCGGAGACGTATGCAGCGAAAGGACGGCGAGGCGGTGCACAGCGCTACCGACCCTACCCGGGACCTGCGTCCTTCCCGACGGCGGCCACCCCGGCCGCGGCCACCCCGACGACGGCACCAGGCTCGCCGACCGGCGACCCGACCGCCCCCGACCCAGCCGCCGACTCGACCGGCCCCGACTCGACCGGCCCCGACTCGACCGGCGGTGGCTCGATGCGCAACGAGGCATACACCTTGAGCAGCGTCTGACGGGCGTCCTCACTCAGAGAGGGGTCACGCAGGATCGCCGACACCGTGTCGCCCGCCCCCTCGTGCGCCTCGAGCAGCCCGGCGCGCTCGTACAACGTCTCGGCGGAGATCCGCAGGGCGCGAGCGATCTGTTGAAGGATCTCGGCCGACGGTTTGCGGAGTCCGCGCTCGATCTGGCTGAGGTAGGGGTTGGAAATGCCGGCCAGATCGGACAGCCGTCGCAGCGAGAGCCGCGACATGTCCCGTTGCTCACGAATGAAGATGCCGAGGTCACGCCATCGATCGGGGATCTCCTGCACGTCTGTCAGGCTACGCGCTCACCACAGCTAGCACGAAGCCAGCGCCGGCAAGCACCCCGTCACTCGCCGGACGAACATCATCGCAGCAGCGCATCGACCGACGCCTCGCCCGACTTGTAACGCCGAACGATCTCCTCCTGGAGCGCGTCTATCAATCCGTGGAGAGCGCGCCGATGTCGGGAGACGCGGCGCTCCAACTCGGCCAGCGAGTCAGCCGCACCGTTCAGGGCCTCGGGTGTCAGGTCGGTCATCGCACCCAGGCGGTCGGCGTCGATGATGTGATCCACGCTGGCCACGACTGCGTCCAGATCGCGCTCGGGCAAGGCCACTGGTGGGAGGGCGCCGCGGCCGGCGCCGGCGACGTGCTCCGACAGGATCTTGGGAAGGTCGGCCACCAACGCCGACAGATCTCGCGCCGAGTCGCCGGCGGCCCGATGGGCGCGTTCGTCGAGGACGATGTCGAGGCGCCCCTGAACCAGCCGACGCACATATGACAGGGCCTGCTCGGTCGCCTGGAGGTCGGCGCGTCGTGCGCGCAGTTGCTCCATGGAGAGGTCGGTCAGCGATCCCGACTCGATGGACGGCACCAGCAGATCGAGGGCGTCGGGCACGCCAGCGATCGTACCGGCGCCACGGCCGACGTCAGGTGATCGACACGCCCTTGGCCGCGGCGAAACGGGCGGCCACGTCGGGCCAATTGACGATGTTCCAGAACGCCGTGACCCAATCGGCCTTCACGTTCTTGTACTGCAAATAGAAGGCGTGCTCCCATGCATCGATGACGAGCAACGGCAGGGCCCCATTCCCAATGTTGCCTTGATGGTCGTACACCTGCTCGACGACCAGGTACTGCCCCAGCGGCTCCCAGGCGAGCGCCCCCCAGCCTGATCCCTGGATGGTCGTCGAGGCGGCCGTGAGCTGCGCCTTGAAGGCATCGAAGCTGCCGAACGATTCGGTGATGGCGGCGGCCAACTCGCCTTCGGGCTGCCCGCCACCGTCAGGCGACATGTTCTTCCAGAAGATGGAGTGGAGAACGTGGCCGCTCACGTTGAAGGCCAGGGTCTTCTCGAGGCCGACGATGGCGTCAAAGGCCCCCTTCTCGCGGGCTTCAGCGATTTTGTCGAGCGTGGTATTGGCGCCAGTCACGTAGGCGGCGTGGTGCTTGCCGTGGTGCAACTCGAGGATCTGCCCCGAGTAGTGGGGCTCGAGGGCCCCAAGGTCGTAGGGAAGTTCGGGCAACGAGTAGCGCGCCATGTCAGTCCTCTCAATCACGCGGGCGGGGATTGCCCCGGGACAGTAGTACCCACTTTCGATCTGTCTACCCGCCGAGGTCGTTCAGCCGAGCAACCGAAAGGCAGCGAGAGTCCACAGCGGACCCACGACGACAAGCGAGTCGAGACGCCGCAAGGCCGGAACCTTGGCCCGGCGGGAGCCGAGCACGAGGGTGGCGATGGGCGCGCCCAACGGGGTGAGGATGATGGCGAGGGCGCCAAGCTGCCAGGCCGAGTCACCTCGGAATTGCGGGAAGACGGCGCCCACCAAGACCGTCACCGACGCGATGCACGCCATGCCCGAGAGTGGCCCGGTCCAGTGGTGTCTCGTGCCCGATCCGACGATCCATGCGGCCGCGTCGTATACACCGACAGAGGTGACCAGGACGAGGGAGGCCACGAGGCCGTCGCCGCGCAACAGGACAGGCCCGACGGCGGCCACGGTCGGCACGATCGCGCAGACGAGCGTGAGCATGATGTCGGCCGTCGCTGCGGGAATGCCGGCGCCGGAGGTGGCACCCTTGGGGGCGCGGCGGGTGATGAGCATGGACGCCCACGCCGCCCCGCCGATGGCGGCGACGACGGCCGTGGCGACCAGGCTGAAGATCCCGAACGCCGACCCGGCCACCATCACCGCCGCTGTCGCCATCGCCGCCTGGGGCACCGGTGCACGACCGCGATGCCCTTTCCAGCTGCGGGCTACTTGAGCGGCGGCGACGGCGGCGACCGGCGCCAACAACAAGGCAAGGACGACAGGACCGGCGACGACGCCGACGGTCAGGCCCGCGGCCCATATCAGAGCTAGGAGGATCTTCGGCCCGGCGATGTCGGGCGGCGGAAGCAGAGGTCCCCGCCCCACCGGGGGGCGAGTGGTCGGCGCGCTCAGGTCGCGCCGCCCGACACAGGCGGCAGGACGGCTACCTCGTCGCCGACACGTACCGAGTCCTCGCCGGCGGCCGGCAGCCCGTTGAGCCAGACTCGGCTGGTCTCGAGCACGGCAGCAAACGTCTCGCCGTAACGGGCCCGGGCGGCGTCGAGCACCTCCGTCACCGTCGAGCCGGCGAGCTCATCGCGGCCGGTCCCAGCGGCCTCTCGCGCCGCGGCAAACAGCCGCACCGCGACCGTGGGCGGGGGGTCGGCGCTCACGAGGCGAGCCTACTCAGAGGGCGTGGTTGACTGAGCAGGTGGCCACGTTGGTGCTCCTGTTGCGGCACGCCCAGTCGACCTGGAACGCCGACGGTCGATGGCAGGGTCAAGCCGATCCGCCTCTGAGTGCGGGCGGCCGCGCCGCCGCGGCGGCGGCTGCCGCCGACCCCGAGTTCGACGAGATCAGCGGGGTCGTCGCATCCGACCTGGCCCGCGCCCGGGAGACGGCAGAGATCATCGCTCTCGCCCGGGGGTGGCCGGCACCAACGACCTACCGGGGTCTGCGCGAGCGCGGCGCCGGCGACTGGACGGGGTTGACGAGAGCCGACATCGACGCCGGATGGCCGGGCGCTCTCGACGCCACTCCGCCTCTGATCCCCGGCGGCGAGGATTCGGGTGCCCTCGTCGCTCGTGCAATTGCCACCCTTCACCGGGTTGCCGAGGCGTGGCCCGACGCGTCCGTCCTGGCGGTGTCCCATGGCGCCCTCATCCGCGCTGTGGAGCAACACGGCGGGGTCGAGCCGTCGCCGGTCCCCAACCTGTCCGGCCGTTGGGTGGAGGTGGCCGGGGGTCGACTGACCATCCGCGACCGCCTGCCTCCCCCCGTCGTCGAGCGCGCCGGGTGAGCACGCTGCCCGTCGACGTCGTCCGCAGCGCTCGACGCACCAAGACGGTCCAGGCGCGCGAGGTCGACGGTCGTCTTCGTGTGCTGATCCCGTCGTCGATGAGCGTCGCCGACGAACGACTTTGGGTCGCCGAGATGCAGCGACGCGTCGCCCTGCTCGACGCCGAGATGGACGACGACGCCCTCTCCCGCCGAGCCGCTGCACTCGCTCGGCGCTATGCGTTGCCGATCCCCGAGTCCGTCCGTTGGTCTGACGGCCAGAGCCACCGCTGGGGCTCGTGCACGCCGGCGACGGCAACCATTCGCATCTCGGCCCGGCTCGCTCGCGCCCCGTCCTGGGTGCTGGATTACGTTTTGGTTCACGAGCTCGCCCACTTGGTCATCCCGAGTCATGACGCCAGATTCCGCACTCTCCTGGCGCGGTATCCCAAGACCGAGCGGGCCCGCGGGTTCCTCGAAGGTTGGGCCTTGTCCGAGCCGGCGGCTGCAACCGTGATCGTCGGCCTTGATCACGTTCAGTTGGCCATGCCCGCCGGTCGCGAGGACGAGGCCGAGGCCTTCTACAGCGGCCTTCTCGGCATTCCGCGCGTGCCCAAACCTGCCGTTCTCGCCGCCCGCGGTGGGTGCTGGTTTGAGCGGGGTCAGCTGCGCGTCCACCTCGGCGTCGAGGACGACTTTCGCCCTGCCCGTAAGGCCCACCCCGCCCTCGCCGTCCAGGGGCTGGCTGCGTTGGTGGAGTCCTTGCGCGCCGCGGGCTACGAGATTCGCGACGGTGAGGGTCTCGACGGGATCGACCAGGCCTACGTCGACGACCCGTTCGGCAATCGCATCGAACTACTAGAGCGCGCCTGACTCGACGACGCGTTGGTGCTCGATGTCGTAGCGCGCCGTCGGATTGGCCGCGAGCCGTTCGTCGGGGATTGGCCGACCGCACACCTCACACAAGCCGTAGGTCCCCTCCTCCAACCGCCGGAGAGCGGCGTCGATTTCGGCGAGGTCCCGCTCGAGCTCCTCGATGGTGCCAAGATCACGGGTGCGGTCGGCAGTCTCGCTGCCGGCGTCGGCCGCCTGGCCCTCGACGGCGGTGACGGCCTCGCCAGCCCGGAGTGCCGAAAGGAGGTCGCGTTCATGCTGCAACAGGCCGCGGGCCTCGACTTCATCCATGGCCCAACCCTACCCACCTCCTCGCGGCCCTAATCGGAGTCGGCGTGCCCAACCTGGTCGACTACCTGCCCGCCGACCCCAGCCCCGAGACCGTCTTGGACGCGTTCGTGGGGTGGGCGTCGACGTCCGGCCTGACGCTCTACCCGCATCAGGAAGAAGCGATCCTCGAGGCGGTTTCCGGCGCCAACGTCATCGTCAACACGCCGACCGGATCCGGCAAGAGCCTCATTGCCCTCGGCGCTCACTTCGCCACCCTGGCCGGAGGTGGGCGGAGTTTCTACACGGCGCCGATCAAGGCCCTCGTCTCTGAGAAGTTCTTCGAGCTCTGTCGGCAGCTCGGATCGACCAACGTCGGGATGCTGACCGGTGACGCCGCCGTCAACGCCGACGCCCCGATCATCTGCTGCACCGCCGAGGTATTGGCCAACATGGCGTTGCGCTCGGGCGCGGCCACGGCGGTCGCCCAGGTGGTCATGGACGAGTTTCACTTCTACGCCGACACCGAGCGGGGCTGGGCCTGGCAGGTGCCGCTCATCGAGCTCACCAAAAGTCAGTTTGTGTTGATGTCGGCGACGCTCGGTGACGTCCGTCGATTCGAGGCCGATCTGGTGCGGCGGACGGGCCGGCCGACGGTGGTGGTGCGTTCGGCGGTGCGGCCGGTGCCGCTCGACTACACGTACGCGCGGACCCCCCTGCACCGCACCATCGAGGAGTTGCTCGCCGGCGGTCAGGCGCCTGTCTACGTCGTGCACGCCACCCAGTTGGCCGCCATCGAGCGAGCGCAGTCTCTGATGAGCATCAACGTCGCCACCCGGGCCGAGAAAGATGACATCGCCGCCGCCATCGGCAGCTTCCGGTTCGCACCCGGCTTCGGCCCCACGTTGTCGCGATTCGTGCGCCACGGCATCGGCGTGCACCACGCCGGCATGCTTCCCAAGTACCGCCGTCTCGTTGAACGACTGGCCCAGGACGGGCATCTGAAGGTCATCTGCGGCACGGACACGCTGGGCGTCGGCATCAACGTGCCGATACGGACGGTGCTCTTCACCCAACTCTCGAAGTACGACGGTGTTGTCTCGCGGTTGTTGACGGCGCGCGAGTTCCATCAGATCGCCGGGCGGGCAGGGCGAGCAGGGTTCGACACCGCCGGCAGCGTCGTCGTGCAGGCTCCGGAGCACGAGATCGCCAATGCCGCCGCGGTCGCCAAGGCCGGCGATGACCCGCGCAAACGGCGCAAGGTGGTGCGATCGTCGGCGCCGCGTGGCTTCGTGCCGTGGACACAGGAGATATTCGAGCGGCTGGTGGTCGCGCCGCCGGAGCCACTCACCTCGTCGTTCGCGGTGTCCCACTCGATGGTGCTCAACGTGTTGGACCGGCCCGGCGACGGTTGCCTCGCCCTGCGCCGACTGTTGACCGACAACGACGAGCCGCGACCGGCGCAGCGCCGTCACATCCGCCGGGCCATTGCCATCTACCGCTCGCTGCTAGCGGGCGATGTCGTGGAGCGCCTTTCCTCACCCGACTCGCTGGGCCGACTCGTGAGAGTGACGGTCGACCTGCAGAGCGACTTCGCACTCAACCAACCGCTGTCCCCTTTCATCCTCGAAGCACTCCCGCTGCTCCAGTCGATATCGGAGTCCTACGCCCTCGACGTCGTGAGCATCGTGGAGTCGACGTTGGAGGATCCGGGCCGGATACTCGCCGCGCAACTCGACAAGCTCAAGGGATCGACCATCGCCTCCCTCAAAGCTGCCGGCGTCGAATACGAAGAGCGGATGGCCTTGATCGAGAAGCTCGAATACCCCAAGCCGCTCCGCGACTTCACCTACTCCCTCTTCGACTCCTACCGCGTGGTGCACCCGTGGGCGGCGGACAACAACATCGCTCCCAAGTCGGTCGTGCGCGACATGTGGGAGCGGGCGATGGGGTTCGGGGACTACGTGGCCCTGTACGGACTCCAACGGTCGGAGGGTCTCGTCCTGCGGTACTTCACCGACGCCTACAAGGCCTTGCTCCAGGCCGTCCCCGAGGATGCCAAGACCGACGACCTCATCGACTTCACCGAGTGGCTGGGCGAGCTCGTCCGCCAGGTCGACTCCAGCCTGATCGACGAGTGGGAACTGCTCCGCAATCCCGACCCGGCAACCGTCGTCGGTGGGTCGATGGCCGGGCCGCCTCTCGCCAGCGCCCCCGCCGGCGTCAGCAGCAATAGACGGGCCTTCCGAGTGATGGTCCGCAACGCGGTCTGGCAGCGGGTCGAGCTGATCGCCCGCCGGGCGTGGGGGGCACTCGGTGCTCTCGACGCCGACGTGGGCTGGGATGCGGCCCGTTGGGAAGCGGCGATGGCCGACTACTACGCCGTCCACGCCGCGGTCGGGACGGGCGGCGGCGCACGCGGGCCCGACCTGTTTGCGCTCTCGGACGACGGGGTCGTGACCCAGACCCTGGACGATCCCGCGGCCTTCCACGAGTGGGCGTTGATCATCAGCGTCGATCTGGAGGCGTCCGATGAGGCCGGCGAGGCCGTCGTGCACCCGGTCGCAGTCTCGCAGCTCTGAGCGGTGTGCAGACGCGCCGACGCCCCTGCCAACGGGGGGATGTCGAGCAGGGGCGTCAGGCGTTTGTTGCCTCCATTATGGCACACCGGAGTCTCGGCAGGCCCCGACTTGGGAGTGACTTCGGTCACACCCGGCAGCGTTGTGGTACTTCGCCGCCTCTGAGACCACCGCCTACCATCCGAGGTGCAAACCAGTAAGCGGGCCGCTAGCTCATCGGGTAGAGCAGGGGACTTTTAATCCCAAGGTGCGGGGTTCGAGACCCCGGCGGCCCACACGCTCACTCTTTTGCACCGGTGACACCCTCTGGCGGAGCTCGGTGCGACCGACGCGCTACCGGAACGTACGGTTTAACCCCTCCGGACCCTTAAACCGTACGTTCCGTGAGCGCTCGGCCGCCGGTCGCGGCCGGCTCGAAGCGGAGCGGCACCACGCCCGGTCACCGAGGCGCAGTCCCTATCATGGCTGGATCATGACGTCGGCCTGGGAGACGCCGCCGGTGGTTGCGCCGCCTGTACTCGCTTGAGCCCTCGCTCCCTGCGCGACCGGCGCCACCGGCGCCACCGCCGCCCTGATCGAGCCAGGCTGATCGGCGGATTGCTGACAGCGGTGGCCGTCGTCGCCACGGCGACAACCAGTGTCACCGCGGCGGCTTCGGCCTCGGCCGGGACCAGCCGGACCAGCGGGACCAGCCGGACCAGCCGGACCAGCGGGACCAGCGGGACCAGCGGGACCAGCGGGACCAGCGCGACCAGCGCGACCAATCCCGGTCCACCGCAGGCGCTCACCGTCGACGACCTGACGGCACCGGTCGGCCTGGGTCTGACCGACATCTTCTTCGGGTGGCACGTCAACGACGCTCGGCGCGACGCCATCGAGACCGCCTACCGCATCGTCGTGTCCCGCCCCGTCCTCGCCGGCTCGGAAAGAGGCGCTGCCCCCCTCGTATGGGACAGCGGCGAGGTCCCCTCCAATCTCGAGGCGTTTGTCCCCTACGGCGGCCCCGCCCTGAGCGCGGACACGACCTACCGGTGGACAGTGCAGACATGGGACGGGGCGGGCCGACCGAGCCCTGTGGCCAAACCGGCCACCTTCGACACAGGACTCACCGACTCGGACTGGCACGCCGACTGGATCAAACGGCTCACGGTGGAGCCGCCGCCCAACACCCCGACGACGTTCGCGATCCAGAGCGACTTCGGCGTCTGGCTCGACGAGGACGAGTACAGCTACGTCCGCAAGGAGGCTGTCCTCGGCTCGTCGCCGATCGTGCGAGCCCGCGCCTACATCTCGGCCGATCAGCAGTACGAGCTGTACGTCAACGGCGACATGGTCGGCAAGGGCGAGGCCTACCAGTTCCCGGATTCGCAGTATTACGAGACGTGGGACGTGACCCACCAGCTCCGCGCCGGCAAGGACAACGCCTTCGGCATCCTCTACAACTGGCAGGGCCCCGCCAAGGGTCACCCGGCCGGCACGCCCGGCGTCATCGCCCGCATCACCGTCTTGCATCGCGACGGCACCGTCGACGTCATCACCACCGATGGCACATGGCGGGTCCTGCCTGGCGCATGGCTGCCGGGCACGCAACGCGACGAGGAGGGCGACCCCGTCGACTACACCGAAAACATCAACGGTCTGGCCGAACCCATCGGCTGGACCGAGCCCGGTTACGTCGCGGGGGCGGTCTGGGCTCCGGCCACCGTTATCGGCCCCCACCCGACTGCGCCGTGGACCCATCTGGTGTCGGTGCGGACGCGGATGGTCTACGAGCCCGTGCATCCGGTATCGGTGCGGACGCTGCCGTCGGGTGCCGTCGTCATCGACCTCGGCAAGATCTATGCGGGGATCCCGGAGGTGACCTTTCACCACGGCATACCCGGGCATCTCGTCCTCATGCACGCCGGAGACCTGCTCGACGAGCCTGCGGGCGACGTCTCGACGACGCACGGCACGCAGCACACCGACATGACGTACTCGTACATCCAACGTGGAGGCGGCACCGAGACCTTCCGCCCGTTTGGTTATCTCGGCTTCCGGTACTTCCAGATCGACGACCCGGGCGAGAAGATCTCGGCCAAGGATGTCGTGCTCCTGGCCAAGCACACCGCGGTGCCTGACGAGAACGCGGGCACGTTCTCCTCCTCGAATCCCACGGTCGATGCCGTCTTCCAATTGGGCCGCCACTCGGCTCTGTTCACCATGCAGGAGCAATTCGTCGACACACCGACTCGCGAGCAGGGGTCGTGGCTCTTCGACGGACGCAACGAGTCTCAGACGGCGATGGACGCCTTCGGCGACATCAACGAGACCCGCAAGAGCCTGCTCGAGTTCGGCCAGTCGCAGGCGCGCTATTGGCCTGACGGGCCGATCAACAAGATCTATCCGACGGCGCTCGGCGCCCAACAGATCCCGCAGTCCACGGAGATCTACGTCGACTGGGTGTGGAACTACTGGATCCACTCCGGCGATCGGCCGCTCCTCACCGAGCTCTACCCCGTGGTCGTCAAGGTGGCGGCGTTCCTCTGGGGTTTCGTCAGCCCGTCCACCGGCCTCATCGGCTACATCAGCGGAGCGACCGACGAGCCCCGGTATCCGACTGATACGACCATCAACCTGCTGGCGGTCAACGTCTTCCGCCGCGTCGCCGCCATGGCCGAGGCGCTCCGTCGGCCGGCGTCGGAGGTCACGTTGCAAGAGCGGCGGGAGGCCGTCGTCGCCGCCGGCATCAACCGCCATCTCGTCCAACCCAACGGTCTCTACGAGGACGGCTTGCAGTCCAATGGCGCGTCGGTCGGTGTGTCCTCGGAGAGCACCAACGCCTATGCCCTCGACTTCGGGGTCGTGCCGCCCGACCGGATGGCGACCGTCGCCGGCTCGATGGTCGACGAGCAGATGGCGACCCCGCCGCCCAACGCCGCCGACATGCTCGAAGCCCTCCGCCTCACGGGCAATGACGCCGCCATTCTCAGCATCCTCACCAACGCCAAGGCGCCGGGGTGGGCCAACATCCTCGCCCAGGGCGGCACGTTCACCTGGGAGGAATGGGTCCCGACCGACATGGATGTCCCGGGCCCCGTCGTGCTCCCGGTGGCGTCGTTCTACGGCAACGGCACCAGCCTCTCGCACGGGTGGGGGTCCAACGTGCTGGTCTCCATCCAGCAGACGTTGCTCGGCGTGGTACCGACGGCTCCCGGCTTCTCCACCTTCTCGGTCACGCCGCCGCTCCGCGCCCTGACGTTCGCCGAAGGGAACGTGCCCTCGCCCTACGGGACGATCAGCGTGCACTGGGTCCGCGGCGCCCACACCTTCCACCTGGACGTGACCGCCCCGCCCAATACCTCCGCGGTCGTGGACATTCCCGCCACATCTCTGGGGAATGTGACCGAGCACGGTGTCGCCCTTTCCCACGCGGTCGGCGTCATCTCCGCTTCCCAAGACGGACCGTATGTGGCCGTCACCATCGGCAGCGGCTCGTATGAGTTCACGGCAACCTGAAGTCGGGCGGCCCTCGGCGGACGAGCAACTCGACGATCTCCTCGAGGGCAGCGTCTGATCTCGTGACCAGGTCCACGCCGCACCGATCGAGATCGGCGAGGTGCTCCGGGCTGGGATCGTCGAGATCGCGCCTCATGTGACCGAGCGGCGCCTGGAGTCGGTGATAGCGGGTCGGCCCCAGCAGTTGGGCGAGCTGCTCGTCGATGGACTGGGCGAGGCCGTCGTGGGTGATGCTCAGCATGGGCAGGAACCACTGGGCGATACCCCAGTCGTGCACGTGCTCGAACGTCAGCGGCTCGCCCTCGTGCGAACCCGTGCCGATCGAGACCATCACCATGTCCCCGGCGAGTTGGCCGCCACCAAGCGCCGCGAACGCGCACATGCCGGGGTTGTTGGCGAAGAGGCCACCGTCGATGAGGACCCTCGTTTCGGTGCGGCCTTCGAGGACGGCTGGCTCGAAATAAGTCGGCGCCGCGGCGGCGGCGCGGACCACGTCGCGCAGCAAGTAGTCGTGGTCGGGGTCGGCCCGGGCCATCCGACTGTCGAACAGATACGGCCGGCGCGCCATCAGGTCGTAGGTGGGCACGAGCACGTCGGGACCGACCTGCCCGATATCGGACAGTCGCAGGTCGCCGAGATAGTGCGACAACACACCCTCGAGCCCGGTGGCGCTGTAGCGCTCGCGGACGACGCCGCGGAGCCGGTGCAGGCTGGAGCGGGCGAAGATGGTCGTCGAGTGCCGGTGGTACATCTGGCGCAGCTCCTCTGCGGTGTGCCGAGGCAACCCCTTGGCGTCGAGCGCAGCCAAGCCGACGGCAAGGATCGCCCCCGTCGACGTGCCCGCCACGACGTCGAAAAGGCGGGCTATCGACCGGCCGGACCGTCGCTCCAGATCGGCGAGGACCACGGCCGGGATCAGGCCGCGCACACCGCCACCATCGATGCACAGGACGCGGGTCGACCCTGCCCGCGGCTGCGCGCCATGAGCCGCCGCATACATCCCCCCGCCGGCCGGCACATCAGGCATCGACGTCACTCTATGAGAGGACCTTCGATCGCTCACTCGACAACTGGTCCTTACTCAGGAAGGCTGAACCCATGTCTGACCGCCCTTGGCAACAAGACGCCTGCTCTCTCGTCGACGCCTTCCGCTCCGGGGAGCGTTCGCCCGTCGAGGAGCTCGAGGCGTCATTGGCGGCCATCGAGGCGTCGGATCTCAACTGCTTCTCCCACATCGATGCCGACCGGGCCCGCCAAGCCGCGGCCAACGCAGACGTCTCGATGCCCTTCGGGGGTGTCCCCACGGCGGTGAAGCAGATCGAGCCGGTAAGCGGGTGGCCATGGACGGAAGGCTCGATGGTGTTCAAAGATCGGGTCGCCACCTACACGTCGCATCACATCGAGCGCCTCTTCGAGCGCGGCGGCGTCGTCCCCGTCGGCCTGACGACGTGCAGCGAGTTCGGCGGGCTCAACATCAGCGTCACCAAGATCAACGGCGTGACCCACAACCCGTGGCGTCATGGGCGGACCGTGGGTGGATCGTCGGGGGGCTCGGCGGCCGCCGTGTCGGGCGGGCTGGTCAGCCTGGCAACCGGCGGCGATGGCGGAGGCTCGATCCGAATCCCCGCCGGGTACACCGGCCTGCTCGGGATGAAAGGAACGTTCGGGCGGATTCCGCGCAGCCCCCACGCCTTCGCCCGGCCCAACACCATCGCCTTGGGCAACGTCTCCCGCTCGGTGCGCGACGTGGCGCGGTATTACGACGTGTGCGCCGGCGTCCACCCGTACGACCCCACCAGCCTTCCCTCGGCCGGACGCTGGGAGGCCAACCTGGGGACGCACGAGCTGCGGGGGCGCCGTGTCGCCATCATCCCCGCTCTCGGCGGGGTGACGCTGGAGCCGGGCGTCGAGGATCTGATCCGGGCTGAGGCCAAGGCGCTCATCGCCTCGACCGGCATGGTGGAGGTCGACCTCGCCATCGAGCCGCCCAACCTGGCCATGCAGTGGATGCTCGGCAACCTGGCCACGCTGCTGGCCGACCTCGGGCCGCGTTGGCCCCGGTGCGCGTCGGAGCTCACCGACGAGATCGCCATCGGCCTGCGCATGTCGGAGTCGCTCTACAACCTCTACGTCGCCGCCGACGCCGAGCGGCTGCGGATCCAAGCCAACGAAGCCATGGCCGCCGCCTTCGGGCACGTCGACTTCATCATCGCCGCCACCAACCCGGGCCCGGCCTTCCCGGCCGATGCGGCGACGAGCAGTAGCGAGGAGACGTTCATCGACTGGGCCAAGTCGAGCGACGTTGCCGGCTACGCACTTCGGGGTGCCCTCTTCGGCGTGCGCCTCGCCAGCGCCTTCCATCCGAAGCTGCCGGCGACCCTCGCCGCCCAAACGACCAAGAGCTTCCCGGACTTGGTCAACATGGGCGCCCTGACCATCATCGCCAACATCTACGGCAACCCGGCCGTATCGATCCCGGCCGGCGTGGTCGACGGCCTCCCCATCGGCATGCAGGTGCTCACGCGACACCACGCCGACGATCTGCTCTTGGACGTCGCCCTGGCCGTCGAGCGCGAACACCCCTGGCCGATGGTGGCGCCGAGCGCGGCTCAGCCCGCGGTCGCGCGCGCCGTCGCTCCTGCTCCCGGCTAGAGCGGGCCGTTGGCGTGCGGCCGGCCGGCGAGAGACTCTCGCTTGGCCGTCAGATGGTCGAGCGCCCTTAACACACAGATCCGAGTCTCGGCCGGATCGATGACGGCGTCGACGTAGCCGCGCTCGGCGGCGACGTACGGAGTGAGCAGCTGCACGGCGTAGTCGGCTTCGAGGCGAGCCTGGGTTTCGGCGTCCTCGCGACGATGCAGGATGGCCGTCGCGCCCTTGGCGCCCATCACCGCCACCTCGGCCGACGGCCACGCGAAGCACAGGTCGTTGCCCATCGCTTTGCAGTCCATGACGATGTAGGCGCCGCCGAAGGACTTGCGGGTGATGAGGCACACGCGCGGGACGGTCGCCTCGGCGTAGGCGAAGGCCAACTGGGCTCCGTGGCGAATCATGCCGCGCCATTCGAGATCCTTGCCGGGGAAAAACCCGGGGGTGTCGACCAGCGTCAGGATGGGCAGGTTGAAGGCGTCACACAGACCGACGAAGCGGGCGCCCTTCTGCGATGCCTCGATGTCGAGCGTCCCTGCGACCGACTGGGGTTGATTGGCCACGACACCGACGGGATGGCCACCGATGGTCACGAAGGCGGTCACCAGGTTGGGAGCCCACCGGGCTCGCAACTCGAGCAGCCGGCCGTCATCGGCCACCGCTTCGATGAGTCGCCGCACGTCGTAGCTGCCGTTGGCCGACGACGGAAGCAGCTCGCGCAACTCGGGCGTCTCCCGCTTGGCCGTGTCGTCCGTCGTCCAGTCAGGTGCCTCGATGTCGTTGTGGTCCGGCAGGTACGACAGGGCCTGATGGAGGACGGCGAGCGCGCCTTCGTCATCGTCAGCCAGGAACGTCGCCAGGCCTGTCGTGCGACTGTGGACGGCGGCTCCGCCCAACTCGCGGGCCGAGAATCGGGCGCCGGTCCAGCCCGCCACCGCGTCGGGGCCGCTCACGTAAGCGAAGGCATCTGGCGTCATGCTCACGAGGTCGGCCAGACCCAGGAGTAGGGCCGGTCCCGACACCGCGGGTCCTGTCACGGCGAGAGCGACGGGCACGATGCCCGAGCACGCCACCAGGGCCCGGGCGGCGATGCCCCACCCGTGGAGGGCGGCCACGCCTTCAAACACGTCGGCGCCACTCGAGGAGATGACGCCGACGAGGGGAACGCGGAGGCGCAAGGCTTGACGGGCCGCATCGGCGATCTTGCGGCCGGCCGCCTCTGACAGGGCACCGGCATGGCTGGTGGGATCGACGCGGAACTCCACCATCGGGCGACCGTCCACCAGCCCGCAGGCGGAGCTCACCGCGCCGGGCACGCCAGCCGACAACAGCAGCGAGGCCTCGAGGGTGGCGTCCAGAGCCGGCTCCACGCCCGTGGGCCGATCCATAGGGCTTTCGACCCTACTCCGGCGATTTGAGTTACCCCAGGTAGGGTCGGAGCCCGTGGGTGCCGAGACCGGAGCGGGCGGCTCCACGTCTCAGGCGCGGAGGCTCCTCGGGCGCAGCGCGCGCATGGTCCTCGCCCTCGTGGCGGTCGGGATCCTCCTCTACGTCGGGCACAGCAACGCCCATGACCTGACCAAGGTGAAGCTCCGCCTGAGCCCGGCCTGGCTGGTGGCGGCGTTCCCCTTCTACGCGGCCTCGAGCCTGTGCCTCGCCCTCGGCTGGCGCCAGCAGCTCGCCGCCTTCGGACACCGCCTCCCCGTCGCGGTCGCCATCCGCATCTGGTGGCGAGCTCAACTTGCTCGCTACGTCCCTTCCGGATTGGCCGCCTTCGCCTCCCGAGCGGCCCTCGGTCGCGACGCCGGCGTCCCCCCGGCCGTAGGCGCCGCCAGCCTCGTCTTTGAGCTGGTCACCATCATCGGCTGGGGATGCGTCGCGGCCGCCATCGGGCTGCCCTCCATCCTGCTCGCCGGGCCACTCCGTCTGGCCCTCGGGGCGGCGGCGGCCGCGGGCCTGGCCAGTCTCCCCTTCACCTATCCGCGCGTCGCCCGCCTCGGCCGTCGGATTCCAGCCCTCCAAACCTTGTCGGCGACGCCGGCCCGGCGGCCGGCGCTCTATGGCGGCGTCGGCCTCTACGGGACGAGCGTCGCCCTCAAGAGCGTCAGCTTCGTGCTGTTCGCGGCGGCGCTCGTCTCCACCCGAACGAGCGACGGCTGGCTGCTGGCCGGGGCCGTCCAAGCCGCGGCCGTCATCGGCATCATCGGCGTCACACCGGCCGGCATCGGCGTGCGCGAAGGGGCGATGATCGGCCTGCTCAGCCACCGGTTCGGCACGACCGACGCGGCCGCCCTCGCCGTGGCCTGGCGAGCGTGGGAGTTCAGCTTCGAATTGTCCTGGCTCGGACTGGGCACGGTCATCGGCCGGCGGGGCCCGGCGGCCCCACCCGCCGCACCCGGCCCGACCGGACCGCCCGCCCCACCCGCCGCGGACCTCCGCCGGACGACCTAGTGCGCGCTGGCGATAGGAATCAGCCGGCATTGTCCCCTGATCCCTATCGCCACGGTGATCGTGTCGACCCCCGCGCACGCGAGCAGGCGCCCCGCCCGCGGGCGAGCATGAGGTGACGACGGGCCGGCCGCCCCTAGGTTGGACCGTCGATGCGGCTGCCGCCTGCTCTCACGAGGCCCATCCGACGGGTCGTCGCCCGCACCAAGCCGATCGTGCCCGAGCGGGCCTGGCCCGTTCTGTTGTCCATCCGATCCATTCCCGGCGACGGCCCCCTGGTCGGTGAGCCGCCGATGAGCCGGGTCGCCGTCCTCGCCGCCCACCCCGACGACGAGAGCCTCGGCTGCGCGGGGACGATGGCCCTGCTCAGCCGTCGAGGCACGCCCGTCACCGTTGCCTTCGCGACGGACGGCGAGGCGACCCGTGGCGCGCCAACCGAGGCGGCCGAGACCGGTCGGCGGCGCCGGGGTGAGGCCGAGGAGGCGTGTCGGGCGCTCGGTGTCAGCGACGTCACCTTCTGGGCGCTCCCCGACGGCGGGCTGCCCGACCGGATCGACGAATTGGCCAGGCGCATCACCGGTCTCGTCAGCGGGCACGACGGGCTGCTGCTGCCCTGGTTTCTCGACGGTCACCCGGATCATGAGGCTTTGAGCGCGGCCCTCGCCAAGGCCACTATCACCCACCCCCTCGAGGTGTGGGGTTACGAGACCTGGACGCCGCTCCCCGCCAACCGCATCGTCGACGTCACGACGGTCTGGCCTGACAAGACGAAGGCGGTCAGTGCCCACACGACGGCCCGCTTGGCGTTCGACCTCGACGCCGCACTCGGTCTCAACCGGTGGCGCTCGATCCACGGCCTGATGGGTCGGGGCTACGCCGAGGCGTTCCTGGCCGCTCCCCTCGATGACTACCTCGCGTTGCGCGCCGCCGCGTTGGACATCGCCACGACGAGGTGAGCGACCCCCTCCTTCGCGCGGCCACGGAGGCCGATGACGCCGGCATGCGCGCCGTGATCGCGGCCGCCTTCCCCGACAATCCCAAGCGGCGACCCGAGATCACCGCGTGGCAGTACTGGGCCAACCCGTTCGGTCGGACGGTGGCCCAGGTCTGGGAGGACGATGGGGAGATCGTGGCGACCTACACGGCCTTCCCGATGCCGGCTCTGCTCGGCGGCCGGCCCACTCTCGTCGGCAACGGCGTCGACGCCGCCGTGGCTCCCTCCCACCAGGGCCGCCGGCTGATGACGCCGATGTCGGCAGCGCTCTACGCCAGCGCGGCCGAGGCCGACATGGCAGTGACGCTGTGCTTCATCAACAATCCGTTGGCCATCCGGGGCACGACCAGAGCGGGTTGGCTACAGGTTGGGCGTCTCACCGTCTGGGTGTTGGCCGTCGACGACGACTTCCTCGGTCACAAGGCCCACCTGCCGGCGGCCGTGGCAGGCATTGGTCGCCGCGCCGTCTGGCGGCTCGGTCAAGGACCGGTGGCCGACGAGACGGCGGACCCGCCGGCGGGGCTGACTCAGCTCTGGGCCGACGCCGGCGGCGTGGGCACCGGGGTCGTGCGCGACCAGGCGTGGTGGCAGTGGCGCTACGGCGACCACCCCGATCGGCCCTACCGATACTTCGAGGTCAGGCGCAACCAGACCCTCGTTGGTGCCGCAGTGGCGACCGAGCGCGAAGCATTCGGTGCCACCTTCGTCTACCTACTCGAGCTGGTCGCCGCCGATGCCGCGGCGGCCAAGGCCATCGCCCGCGCCGCAGCCGCCCACGCCCGGTCCGTGGGCGCCGCGGGGGTGGCCCTCATGGGCCTGCCCGACACCCGGCTCGCCGCCCGAGCCCACGACGCCGGATTTCGCCGGGTCCCGACCCGCATGGACCCCAAGCCCACGTCGTTCGGCGCCGTCCCCAACGACGGCACCACATGGGCCCACCTGGCGTCGCTCCCGTGGTCGGTGAGTTGGGGCGACCTTGACCACCTCTGATCGGGCCCGTCTTGATCGCACCCGCCTCCTGTGGGTGTTGCGGGTCGGGTTCTCGGTCATCGTCGCCGGCTTCGTCGTCGTCGTGGCCGTCGACGCCGTCAGCGATCTCTCGTCCGTCAGGCTCCGCGTCGATGCGGTCTGGCTGACGATCGCCTACCCCCTCGGACTGGCGGCGTTCCCGCTGCTGGCGCTCGGATGGGCGGAGCTCCTCCACGCCTACGGTCATCGGCTGACGGGCCCGACAGCCGTCCGCCTCTGGGCGCTCGCCCAGGCCAGTCGCTACATCCCCACGGGGCTGGCCGCCGTGGCCAGCCGCGCCGTCCTGGCCAATCGGCTGGGCGTGCCTCGCAGTCTCACCGTCACCACGATGGTCGTCGAAGGCGGCCTTCTCGTGGCCTGGAGCAGCCTGGCCGGTGGTGCTCTCCTCTTGGCCGGCGGCCACCAGGAGGTCATCCCGGTGGCACTGCTCGGCGCCGCCGCACTCATCGCCCTGCCCACCCTCCTGGTCGTGGCCGGCCGGGCCGCAGCCGGCCGGGCCGCACCCGGCCGACTCATCCTGCTGGTCACCAAGATCACCCACCAACCAGGCCCGCCGGCCGTGCGCCCTCTCGTCGGCGCCACGCTCATCGTCGGGTTCAACATGGCCGTCAAGGCCGCCGTCTTCGTCCTGCTGGCCCGCACGCTCCTACCGGTCCGAGCCGATGACACCGCCCTCTTGGTCGGGGCCGTCAACCTGGCCGTGATCGTGGGGATGATCGGGATCACGCCGGCCGGGATCGGCGTCCGGGAGGGGGCGCTCATCGCCCTCCTCAGCGGACGATTCGGCGGCGCCGACGCGACCGCCCTCGCTCTCGCGCTTCGGGTGTGGGATCTCAGCGTCGAGTTGCCGTGGGTAGGCGTCGCCGTGGTTGCCAACCGTCTACGACCAGCCACGCTGCGACCGGGATGAAGACGGGGTCGACACCGTCGACCCGATAACGCACGTACGGGAGGTGGACGGCCAGGAACGCCAGCGCGCCGACAGCGGCGAGCACCATGAAGGCGGAGGCCGCGTCCCGACGGCGCACCACCAAGAGCGCGAGCCCGCCGATGCCCAACAACACCAACGGCCCGGACGTGACCCACAACGCCAGCTTCTCGACGGCCCCGGTCTTGGCCGTCTGACTGGCATTGTCCGGCGCCGGCAACAACACGACGGCGGCCCGCTCCACGGTCCGTACGACGAATCGGCCCGGGTCGGCGGAGATCGCCGACAACGCCATCGACCGAAACCACGCATCCTGGGCGGCCTCGCTCGCCCGGTCGAAGTCGAAATGCTTCGCCCGGGCCAACGCCTCGATGCCAGGGAAGGCGCGCCCGTAGACCGAGTAGTCCTGCATGCCGGGATAGCGGGGGTCGTTGAGGACGTCTTTGAGTTGGTTGGTGTCGAGGCGATTGGGCGCCCAGAAGGTGATCCCCTCGTTGGAGGTGACCGGCTCAGGGCCGCCCACGGCATGGTCGTTGCGGACGATCCACGGCACGACGAAGACGGCGGCCACGGCGACGACCAGCCCGGCCTGCACGACGGCGGCGACAAACCCGAGGCGCAAGCCCCGGCCGAGCCACATGGCCAGCCCCCCCACGAGGGCGGCGACGACGACGATCGGGATGTTGGTGGGGCGGGCCAGGATGGCGACGCCCCACGCCGCCCCGCATACGACCGCCCACGACGTCGAGCGGCGATCCAACCACTCGACCGTCAGCCAGAGCGCCAAGAGGTACAGCGGAATGTCGAGATTCTCCGAAAGGACGCGACCGGAGAAGTAGACGAACGGTGGGTAGAGCGCCCCCACCCAGCCGGCCACGATCGACGCCCGGCGAGACGCGCCCAGGCTGCGGGCCAACGCGAAGCAGAGCACGGGGGTCGCCACCCCGATGGCCACCTGACCGAATTGGACGGCGCGGACGGATGCGCCGGCGAAGCGCGCGAGAGCGACGAGCCCGGTGTACAGGGGGGGTCGCCAGGCCGTCGCCCGACCCTCATAGGAGAAGCCCCGGCCATGCGCCAGATTGCCGGCGATGCTCCAGAAGCTGATCTCGTCATCACTCAATTTGGTGCCGGCGAGGACCAGGACATACCCGAGCCGAGCCACCACCGCGGCGACCACGGCCGTCGGCAGCCCGAGGAGGCGCCCGAGGCGGCGCCCGAGGCGGCGCCCGAGGCGGGAGAGCCGGACGGGCGCCAACCGACGGCTCAACCGCCGGCTGACTGACCGGCTGACTGACCCGGCGACTGGCTGAGCAACGACTCGCGCAGCTCCCGCTTCAAGACCTTGCCCGCCGGGTTGCGCGGCAGCGGGGTGTCAACGAACCACCAGTGGGTCGGGGTCTTGAACCCGGCCAGCCGCTCCCGGACGAAGGCCTCCAACTCGGCCGCGCCGGCCGAAGCTCCGGGACGTAGTTGGACGACAGCCCCGACTTCCTCGCCCAGGACAAGGTGGGGCACGCCGATGACGGCAGCGTCGGCGACGTCGGGATGCTCGAAGATTGCCCCTTCGACCTCGGCGCAGTAGACGTTCTCGCCGCCCCTGATGACCATGTCCTTGGCCCGGTCCACGATGTACACAAAGCCCTCATCGTCGATGCGGGCCACGTCGCCCGTGTGCAGCCAACCATCGACGAAGGACTCGGCCGTCGCCTCCGGCTTGCCCCAGTAGCCCTTCACCACGTTGGGGCCCTTGATGAGCAACTCGCCGACCTCGCCCGTCGCCAGGGTGGACCCGTCGTCACCGATCACCTTGAGCTCACACACGGGAGCGGCCACACCGACGGAGTCGGGGTGGCGCACATAGTCCGACGCCGCGTTGTAGGTCGTCATCGAGCTCGTCTCGGTCAAGCCGTACCCGTTGCCGGGAGCAGCACCGGGAAAGTGCTCGGTGATGCGCCGCACCAACTCGGGCGGCGCGGGCGCGCCGCCGTAGCTGACGCTGCGCACACTCGAGGTGTCGCGCTTGTCGAAGTCGGGACTGTCAAGGACTTGCCAGACCATGGCCGGCACACCACCGAAGGTGGTGATGTGCTCCCGCTCGATCAGCTCCAGCGCCCGCTCGGGATCCCACTTGTGCATCATCACGAGCTTGCCGCCGACCGCGGTGTTGGCGACAAGGATCGAGTGACAACCGGTGGCGTGAAAGAGCGGGACGGACAACAGCATGGCGTTGTCGGAGGACCCCGCGGACAAGGACCCCGACGACCCCGACGACCCCGACGCCCAGCCGGACCGGGCCCCCGCCCGAGCCTGGGTGAACGCCAGCGTCAACAGGTTGGTGCAGATGTTGCGTTGGGTGCCGAGCGCCCCCTTGGGCCGGCCCGTCGTGCCGCTCGTATAGAAGATGGTTGCGTCGTCGTCGGGCTCGATCGTCACATCGGGCAAGCCCGAGCCTGCCGAGCCGACGGCATCCTCCCAGCGAACAGCGCCGACACCGGCATCGGCGCCGACCGACTCCGGTCGCACCACGACCAGGGCGAGGTCGCCGAGCGCCACGAGGTGCGGGCCGAGACGCTCGAGGCGCTCGGCGTCGACAACGGCGACCCGGGCGCCGGAGTCGAGCAGGCCGTATTCGAGCTCGGGCCCGGTCCACCATGCGTTGAGAGGCACCACCACTGCACCTGCGGCCGCGGCGCCCCAAAAGGCCGCCGACCACTCGGGGAAGTTGCGCATGGCGATGGCCACGCGGTCGCCCTTGACGATGCCCACGTCGTCAACCAGGTAGCGGGCGAAGCGGGCGGCCAACGCAAAATGCTCAGCGAACGTGTAGTGCTCGTCCTCATAGACGATGAACACCTTGTCGCCGTGGAGCTGCGACAACTCGAGCAGGCTCCGCAGCGACGGCGGGCAGTTTTTCCAGACCTTCAGGGTCACGCCACGCACGTCGGCCGTGTCCATCTCGAACATCGACCCGGGCGCAGTGAGCGTGGCGGTGACCTCGGCGATCGACGGCGGCATGCGATCCCCCCTTAGACAGGCGCGGCGTCGTACGTTAGACGGCGCGCCCAGATATCAATCCGCTCAAGGTTAGGGTTCTCGACATTCCGGGCATGCGTTCGCTCACGTGGCTTCACCCCCGCCCCCCAGGTCGGGACTGACAGGTGCCTGCCCCCCGTCGCGCCCTGACTGAAGATGACGTCCGACGATTTGTCGACGAGCAGTGTTTCCGACCTGGCGCCGGCCAAGTGGGAGCCGAGCTCGAGTGGCTGGTGACGGGGAATGTGTCCGCGGCGCGGGTGCAGCGCGCCGCCAGTGCAGGTCCGTTCCCCGGCGGCAGCACGCTGACCTTCGAACCGGGCGGCCAACTGGAGTTGAGCAGTCCGGTCACCGACGGCGTCGAGGCGGCGTGCGCGGCACTGGCCGCCGACCGGACCGAGCTCGAAGGGCGCCTGCGGGCCATCGGCGCCGGCCTTCTCGGTGCCGGCGTCCACCCTGATCGAGCTCCCGAGCGGGTCCTGCGCCAGCCTCGGTACGACGTCATGGAGGCCTACTGGCGAAACGGCGGCGAACATAGCCCGGGCGCCGGTCTCGCCATGATGTGCACCACAGCCGCCGTGCAGGTCAGCATCGACGCGTCCGGGCCCGACGCTGACCGTGACAGTCGCTGGCGGTTGGCCCACGCCATCTCACCCGTCCTCGCCGCCGCGTTCGCCAATTCGCCGGTCAGCGCCGGACAGGTCACCGGGTGGCGGTCGTGGCGGCTGGGCATCTGGGAAGGACTGGACCGCACCCGCACCTCGCCCGCGCTGCGGACGGGATCGGCCGTCGACGACTGGGCCGCGTATCTGCTCGGGGCCAATGTGATGATGGTCAAAGACGGCGAGACGTGCCGTCCGGTAGCGGCCACATTCCCCTTCGGACGGTGGGTAGCCGAGGGCCATGCGTTGGGCTGGCCGACCATCGACGACCTCGTGTACCACCTGTCGACGGTCTTCCCGCCGGTGCGAGCCAAAGGGTGGCTGGAGCTGCGGACGATGGACGCCGTGCCCGACCCGTGGTGGCGGGTCGCCGTCGCCGTGGCCGCCGCTCTACTTGACGACGCCGAGGCCGCCGAGGCCGCCGGCGTCGTGACGGAGCGAGCCTCGTGGTGTTGGTGTGAGGCGCCGCGGTGGAGCCTGAGCTACCCCCAGTTGGGCGAGGCGGCTCGCGCCTGTTTTGCCATCGCCGGCGGTGCCCTACCGCGGCTCGGGGCGTCCCCGGAGTTGGTAACCCTGGTGGACGCCTACCGCGAGTTATACGTCGATCGAGGTCGGTGCCCGGCCGACGACACGCTCGACCGCCTCACATCGGACACGCCGGTCAGCGCCCGGTGACCGCAGTCATCACCGTTGAGGCCCTGGCCGGAGCCCTCGACGAGGTACGCAACCGGTCTCTCGGACTGCTCGAGCCGCTCGATGTCGAAGCGTTGATCCGCCAGCACTCGCCGTTGATGTCACCGCTGATCTGGGACCTCGGGCATGTCGCCAACTACGAGGACCTCTGGTTGGTGCGAGCCATCACCGGGGCCGACCCGGCGAGGCCGGAGCTGGACGATTTGTACGACGCCTTCAAGCATCCTCGCCGGGAGCGACCGACCCTTCCGATCCTCGACCCCGATGGCGCTCGTGCCTACGCCGCTGATGTGCGCGGTCGGGCGCTCGAGATCATCGAAGGGCTCGACATCGGCGCCGACGCACCTCGCCTGGTGGCGTCCGGATTCGTTCACAATTTGGTCGTCCAGCACGAGCACCAGCACGACGAGACCATGCTGGCGACGCTCCAGCTGATGCCGGCGCCGGGCTATCGACCGGTGACCTTGCCGGCTCGACCGGTGATCGAGACGCCGACGGCCGACGTGGCCCCCGAGATCCTTCTGCCCGGCGGGCCGTTTGTGATGGGGACGTCCGCCGACCCGTGGGTCCTGGACAACGAACGCCCCGCCCATGAGGTCTCACTGGCCCCCTTCTGGTTGGACACGACGGCGGTGACCAACGCCGCCTACGCCTCGTTCGTCGCCGACGGCGGCTACGAGGATGCCCGCTGGTGGGGCGCCGATGGATGGGCATGGCGGCAGGAGGCAGGTCTCTCGCAGCCACAATTCTGGACGGGGAGCGCAGCCGCCGGGTGGGCCCGGGATCGCTTCGGATGGATCGAGGACCTGCCCCTCGATCAGCCCGTGCAGCATGTGTGTTGGCACGAGGCCGACGCCTTCGCCCGGTGGGCGGGCAAGCGACTGCCGACCGAAGCCGAGTGGGAGTTCGCGGCGAGCTGGAGTCCCGAGGGACGCAAGCGACGCTGGCCGTGGGGCGATGCCGATCCCACGCCCGAGCACGCCACCCTGTGGTCGGGCGGCTCGGCCCTCTCCACCTTCGGTCCCTCGGCGGTCACGGCTCATCCGGCGGGGGCCAACCCGTGGGGGGTGCTGGGCCTCATCGGCGACGTCTGGGAGTGGACGATGTCGGACTTCGCCGGGCATCCCGGTTTCGAATCGTGGCCGTATCGGGAATACAGCGAGGTGTTCTTCGGTCGTGATTACAAGGTCCTACGCGGCGGATCATGGGCGACCCACCCGAGCGCAATCCGGGCCACCTTCCGCAACTGGGACTACCCCATCCGCCGGCAGATCTTCGCCGGCTTCCGCTGCGCGAAAGACGCCTGATGCCCGACCCTTTCACCATCGACATCCACCTCGGTCCCGAGGACATCGAGTCCAACCTGCGGGCCGACGTAGCCGCCGGCCTCACGCAGCGTCCGCTGCAACTGCCACCCAAGTGGTTTTATGACGATCTGGGTTGCAAGCTGTTTGACGCCATCACCGATCTACCCGAGTACTACCCCACCCGGTGCGAGCGGGAGATCCTCACGGCCGTCGCCGATCAGATCGCCGCCATCGCCCAAGCGAGCACGCTCGTCGAGCTCGGATCCGGGACCTCGGCGAAGACCCGGATCCTTCTCGACGCCTTGGGAGCCGGGCAGCAGCTCCGATGGTTCGTCCCGCTCGACGTCAGCGAGTGGGTCCTCCGCCAGGCCGCCACCACGCTGATCGGCGCCTATCCGGGGTTGGGCGTCCACGCCGTGGTCGGCGACTTCGAGCGCCACCTGGCGAAGCTGCCCTCACCGGGGGGGCGACGGCTGGTGGCCTTCCTGGGCGGCACCATCGGCAACCTCGATCCGCGCGGGCGGGCCGCCCTGCTCGACGACCTGGCTGCGGGCCTCGACCCCGGCGACCTGTTGTTGCTCGGGACCGACCTGGTCAAAGATCCCGCCCGCCTGATCGCCGCCTACGACGATCCCACCGGGGTCACGGCCGCCTTCAACCGCAACGTGCTCAACGTGGTCAACCGTCACCTGGGCGCCGACTTCGACCTGTCCCGGTGGGAGCACGAGGCCCGGTGGGATCCCGAGGCCGAATGGATCGAGATGCATCTGCGTAGCACGGGCGATCAGCGGATCTCGGTCACAGATCTGGGGCTCGGGCTGACCGTCGGGGACGGCGAGACGCTCCGAACGGAGATCAGCGCCAAGTTCACCCAGGGTCGTGTGGAATCGGAGCTGGCCGATTCCGGTTTCACCATGCACACGTGGTGGACTGATGCTGGTGCCGACTTCGGGTTGAGCCTGGCGGTCCGCACCTAGCGTCAGAGGAGCAACCATGGCCAAGGCCACCTGGAAAGGCGTCACCATCGCCGAGAGCGACAACACCGTCGTGGTCGAGGGCAACCAGTACTTCCCGCTGGCCGACGTGCACACCGAATACTTCGAGGCGAGCGACACGCACTCGATCTGCCCGTGGAAGGGCACGGCCAGCTACTACTCGATCGTCGTCGACGGTCAGCGCAACGCTGACGCCGCCTGGTTTTACACCACGCCCAAAGAGGCGGCCGCCGAGATCACCGGCCATGTCGCCTTCTGGAAGGGTGTCAACGTCGAGGTCTGAGGGCCCGCCCACGCGCGGCCCTCAGATGCCTGCCAGCTTCGCCTGGTGGACCTTCGACCCGTCCGCCCTCGTCGAGCGCAAGGAAGAGCTCGGGGTCTCCATCTCCGTCATCCTCCCGGCCCGCGACGAGGCGTCCACGGTGGGCGAGATCGTGGCGCCCATTCATCGTCGCCTCGTGGATCACCTCGGCCTGGTGGACGAACTGATCGTGATCGACGACGGGTCCGACGACGCCACGGCGCCCGTCGCCCTGGCCGCCGGAGCCGACGTCGTGCCCGTCGACACACTCTTGGTCGAGGAGGGCGCCGGAGCGGGCAAGGGCAACGTCATCTGGCGCTCACTGGCGGCGAGCACCGGCGATCTCATCTGTTGGATCGACGCCGACATCCGCAACTTCGACCTGCATTTTGTGACGGGATTGCTCGGGCCGCTGCTGACGAACCCAGCCATCGACTTCGTCAAGGGGCACTACCGGCGTCCGATCGAGGGGCAACCGTCGGGTGGCGGCCGGGTGAGCGAGTTGGTCGCGCGCCCTCTCCTCAGCCGCTTCTTCCCAGCGCTGGCCGCGTTCGCCCAACCGCTGGCGGGCGAGTACGCGGGGCGACGCGACCTGCTCGAGTCGCTCCCGATGGTCGAGGGATGGGGTGTCGAGGTCGCCCTGCTGATCGACGCGTGGCGCGCCGTCGGGATGCCCGGGCTCGCCCAGGTCGACCTCGGCGTGCGCGAGCACCGCAACCGTCCGCTCGACGAGCTCGCTCTCTCGGCCATGGCCGTCCTGACGACCGTCCTCCAACGCGCGGGGGCGGGGGCGGGCGACACCGACCTCCTCCGATTCGCCGGCGAGGCTGGGGTGGTCGGCGCGCCGGTGCCGTTCGTCGAGCGACCACCGATGCGGACGCGGCCCGGCTACCGGCATCGGCGCCCCCCGGCCCCCGCGCGGCCGCTGACCACAGCCCCAGCGCCCGCGCCGCCCGCCGTGGCGCCGGCTGTGGTGGCGGCGCCGTCGCCAGGGCAGGCGGTCGATCGAGCCCGCGTCGCCCGCGCCATCACCGAGCTCCTCCTTGCCATCGGCGAGGACCCGACTCGCGACGGTCTGCGTCGCACCCCCGAGCGGGTCGCCCTCATGTATGCGGAGCTGTGCGAGGGCCTCTACGACGACCCGTCCCATCACCTCGATGTCCGCTTCGACGCCGACCACGACGAGCTCATCATGGTGCGCGACATCACGTTCTCGTCGCTGTGCGAGCACCATCTCATGCCCTTCTCGGGTCGGGCGCACGTGGGCTACATCCCCGGCGTCGACGGTCGGGTCACCGGCCTGTCCAAGCTGGCCCGGCTGGTCGAGGGCTACGCCCGTCGACCCCAAGTCCAGGAAAGGCTGACAACCCAGATCGCCGACGCCATCGAAGCCCGCCTGTCACCGCGGGGCGTGGTCGTGGTGCTGGAGGCCGAACACCTCTGCATGTCGATGCGAGGCATCCGCAAGCCGGGCGCGACCACCGTGACCTCGGCGGTCCGCGGTCTGTTGCGCCACGACGCCGCCGCCCGCGCCGAAGCCATGAGCATCCTGCATGGCCGACCGCTCAGCTGCTGACCTGGCCCTTGGCGTAGTTGGAAGCCCCCCACCAGTCGATCAGGACCACCGGCTCGTCGCCGACCACCCAGGCGTCGTGCCCGTGAGGCAGTGCGGTCACGTCGCCGGGGTGTGCCTCGAGCTCGGTCCCGTCGGCCATGGCGATGTGCAACGTGCCTCTGACGTGATATTGAAAGTGGGGCGCCTCGCAGAGCTCGGTTCCGGCGATGGGCTTGACGTGCTCGGACCAGCGCCACCCGGGCTGGAGGGTCAACTGACCGATCTCGCTGCCGCCGATTTTGAGCACATCGAGTTTTCCCTGCTCAAACGTGCGGGTCTCGTCGGGAGCGTCGAACGCCTTTTGTTCTGCGGCCGTCATGGTGTGCCTCCTCATCGGAGTTGGCGGCCCGTTGCCGTCAACTTCGCCGAGCGTGCACCCGAGCCGTTGCCATCCCCTTGCCACCCGCGTGGCAAACCGGCGGCAAGCGGGCTGTGGCACCGTGAAGGGGTCACGTCACGGAGGAGGAGGCAGGGATGTCTGACCGACTAACGGCTGGCCCGGTAGAGCGCTACCTGGCAGCGATCCAACAAGCGGCGATGGACGCGTGTGATGCGCTCAGCCCCGACGTCACCTTGGACGCGACGGTGCCCAATTGGCGGTTCGCCGTCAACGGGGACGTCGCCGTGCGCGCCGAGTTGGGACGTTGGTACGCCGACGCCGGCAGCTTCGAGGAGCTGACGCGCACGCCGCTTCCCAACGGAGAGCTGGTCGAGTTCACGCTGCGATGGGAGGAGGGGGGCGTCCCCCACGCGGCGCACCAGGCTCACGTCCTAGAGGTTCGGGACGGCCGGATCACGCGAGATCAGGTCTGGTGCGGCGGCCGCTGGTCGGCGGCGCTGCTCGCCGAGATGGCGGAGGCTTCCAATGCAAACGCATGACATGGGCGGGTCGTTGGACGAGTGGCTGGCCGCGGCGACGAGTCGGGAGAAGTGGCTGCCCGCTGACACGAAGTCCGGGGCTCGATTCGAGCGTGTCATCGTCGACGGGGTCCCGTTTGTCCTGAAGTACCAGGACTCTCGCGACGACTGGCTGCTGCGAGCCACGGGCGACCCCGGCCAGCGGTATGTCCGCCTCTGGGAGAGTGGGCTTCTCGATCGGCTCCCTGACGTCATCGACCACGCCGTGGTCGCGGCCCAATGGGACGGGGAGATCGGCATGGTGCTGCTGCGTGACGTCACCCCCCAGCTACTCCCCACGGACAGACCGTTGTCGCCTGACCAGCACGCCCGATTCGTCGACCACATGGCCGCCATGCACGCGGCCTTTTGGGGTTGGCAGGACGATGTCGGCCTGACGCCCCTGCCCCGCCGCTATCTGATCTTCTCGCCGGCGGTTGCGGATGCCGAAGCGCGCCTCGGCTCCTCGGCGATCGTGCCGAAGGTCATGGCCGAGGGCTGGGCCAAGCTCCCGAGTGTCTCGCCCAAGCTCGCCGACCTGGTGTCGCCCCTCCTGGACGACCCGGCGCCGTTGGTCGCGGCCCTCGAGAGCGTCCCCCACACGCTGGTGCACGGCGACTGGAAGGCCGCCAACCTCGGCAGCCACGCCGACGGCCGGACCGTCCTCCTGGACTTCGGAGAGGCGCCCGGCGAGGCCTCCCCTCTCGCCGATCTCTCGTGGTATCTCGCCCTCAACGCCGACCTCCTGCCCCAGTCGAAGGACGACGTGATCGCCACCTACCGGGCGGCCCTCACCCGGCATGGCATCGAGACCGCTGCATGGTGGGAGCGCGCCGTCGCCCTGGAGATGCTCGGGGCCATGGTTCAGTTCGGCTGGGAAAAGGCCCTCGGCGGCGAGGGACCGGAGCTGCGCTGGTGGGAGGCGCGGGCGGCCGAGGGCGCCGCGTGGCTCTAGCCGACGCCTACGACGGCCGAGCCGCAAGCTGGGATCGCGAAGTCTGTCTCGTGTACCGGCCACTTGCCGTCGCACTGGTCCGCTCGTCGCCCGTGCCGCTGGCAGGCGGGACAGTCCTCGACGTCGGCAGCGGGACCGGCGCAGTCGCTGAAGCGGCCGAGGCTGCCGGGGCGTCGGTGGTGGCCGTCGACCGCAGCCTCGACATGTTGGCCTTCGCGACAAGTCGTCGACCGCTCGCCGGAGCAGACGTCGCCGCCCTCCCCTTCCGCGACGAGGCATTCGACGCGGCCCTGGCCGGTTTCGTGCTCAACCACCTTCCCCCGCTGACCGCCCTTCGAGAGATGGCCCGTGTCGTCCGGCCCGGCGGCGTGGTTGTGGCCTCGACGTGGGCCGGTGGCGGGCGCGACCCGGTCAAGGCGGCGATAGACGACGTCCTCCACCGGTGGGGTTGGCGGTCTCCTGACTGGTACCGGCGGATGATGGCCGATGTACTCCCCGTCTCCGGCGATCTGACACGCCTTTCGTCTGCCGCCCGTGCGGCCGGCCTCGTCGACGTAGCGGCGGCGGTCCGCAGAGAGGATGTCGGCGTGCGGCACGCGTCGACCGCCGTCGCCTACCGCTTGGCAACACCCCAGATCGCGCCGTGGCTCGCCCGCCTCGATAGCCCCACGAAAGCTCAGCTGATCCAACAGGCGTGCAACGCCGTCTCTCCCATCATCGAGCAGTGGCGACCGGCGGTGGTCCTCCTCGCCGCTCGAGTGGATCGTCAGACCAACCGGCGGGCGTGTCGCTCGAATGCGGCCGCGTAGGGGCCGGCGCGCGTGGCGATCGCCGCCATCCGGCCCTCAGCGAGCCGACTCCACCCTTCGACGCCAAAGGCTGTCGCCACCCCGGCCGTGATCCACCACGCCTCGAGGCCGGCCACGTCGCCGAGTCGTGAGAGCAGCCCGTCAACCTGGGCGAGGTCGACCGCCTGCCCTGCCTGGTGTCCGGCCAGAGCCGCCACCAGACGAGCCTGGACCTCATATCGCGGTGTGCCCAGCGCAGCAGCCTCGGCGGCCAGGCCCTCGGCGCCCATCAACGCCGACTCGGTGCTTCCCAGGCCAAGGTCGAGCCGCGCTCGGAGCAGGCGGCCCCGCAGCAGGTGCCGCCATCGGAAGGCATGCTCGACGTCGCCGACCGCCGCCGCCTCATCGAGCAGTGCGCCGGCCCCATCCAGATCGTTGACCAGGAGGCGGCCCGCGGCCAGATCGAGCAGCCCGTTGGCCAGAGGCTCGGCCAGACCGAGAGGTCGCGCCGCCTCGATGGCGGCCAGGTTGAGCTCGTCCGCCTCGCCGATCTCGCCCAGATTTCTCACGACCCAACCCCGCAGGTTGAGAGGGCGGGGTGTCCACCTCTGAGCGCCCATGCGCGCCACGTCTGACGCCAGCCCATCGAGCGTGATGAGGGCGTCGTCCGGCCGACCCAGCATCGCCTGGGCCATGGCCGCCGCCATCAGCCCATAGGCATTCGGGAATCGGTACGCCGCCAGTCCTCGGCCCGGCTCAGGTCTGATCAACCTCAGGGTCTCCTCCGGGCGGCACTGGTTGGTCCGCAACCATCCGAGCCACGCCTCCGCCAGGGCCCGGCTGCCGACGGGCGCGTCCGCGACGGCGGCGACCAGACGGGTTTCTGACCCGGTCAGATCGCCGGCAGCCAGCGACACCCAGCCGCCGAGGGCCAAACAGCTGGCCCGCACGTCGGGATCCGCGGCCTCACTCGCGCCGAGGTCGGCCAGGGCGAGCGCCTCGTCGAAGCGGCGTTGGAGGTGCGCCGACCACGCGGCGACCTCCAGCGCCTCGGGGCCGGCGCCGCCCGCCCGCGCCGCGCTGATGTCCCGGCCGGACAAGTCGTAGTGGGCGAGCATCGAGTGCACGCGCGCCCGTTCGACACGCGCCTCCGGCGTGTCGTCGAGCTCGATCGCCTCATCGAGTAGTCGCAACGAATCCTCGTAGTCGCAGCGGGTGACGGCCAGGCGGGCAGCGAGGACCAGCAGCGCCGACGCCCGGACGACCTCCCCGCCCAGACGGGCGTGACGGGCCACGACCAGGGGGTCGGAGTCGGACCGGGACCCGAGTGAGCGTGCCGCCTCCCGGTGGAGCAGCGCGGCGCGCGATGCGCTCACGGTTGCAGCCAGCGCTTCGCGCACCAGGGCGTGCGCGAACGAGAAGGTCGGGCCGTCCTCGACGAGGAGGCGGCGGCGTACCCCTTCCTCGAGGTGATCGAGAAGCTGACGGGGCGCGCCGCCCGTCGCGGCCGCCAACACGTCGAGGTCGACATCGGGACCGATCACCGCCGCTGCCCGGAGCGTGGCCGCCGCCGCGCCGGCTCGCGCGCAGCGCTCCTCGACGGCGTCCCGGATGCTCGTCGGCAGCTCCGCGCCGGGGTCGGCGTTGGCCAGCTCCACCAGGAAGAGCGGATGGCCCCGGCTGCGGTCGAAGAGGTCCGGCGCCCGCTCCGGCCCGACGACTGCCGTCGCTGCGTCGAGGTCAAGCGGACCAAGGGTGATTGCTGTGACGCCCGGGACCCGCACGGCCTCCTCCGACCGCCGCGCGCCGACGATGGCGATAGGAGCGTCGGCCAGACGCCTCGACGCCTGGGCGAGCCAGACGGTCGTCGCCGCGTCCGCCAGATGCACATCGTCGACGATCAACACCAACGGCTCGCGCTCCGCCCGACGGCGCAGGACGCTGAAGAGAGCGGCAAAGAGCAGCGCTTGGCCCGAACCGGGATCGGTCAGGGCCGCCAGCTGCGCTGGCTCGGCTGGTTGGACCTGGGCACCGAGCAGCGGTCCCAGCACGTTGACGTCCGGACCAAGAACGCCGGCTTCGCCACCATCAGCGCTGGCGGAGCGCCGGACGAGCAGGTCAACGGCGTCGAGAAGGGGTTGGAGGGGCAGAGCTCGACCGAGCTCGTCGCACTTCACCGACACGACACAGGCGCGGCCGGCCAGTCGCGCCGACCAGACCTGGAGGAGACGTGACTTGCCGATGCCGGCCTCGCCCTCGACAAACACGACCTGGCCGCGCCCCCCCGAGGCCAGGCCAAACAAGGCATCCAGCTCGCGCAACGCCCCCGCCCGTCCGGGCAGGTCCTCAGTCGTCTCGGCAACGGATCCCTCAACCTCGACCGCGGGGCCGAGCTCTCCCATCAGGACCGCGTTGTGCACCGCCTCGGTTTCCGCCGCCGGGCTCACCCCCAAGTCCTCGGCCAATCGCTCGCGCGCCCTCGCATACGCCGCCAATGCCGACGCCGGCCGGCCCGAACGGGCCAGCGCCTCGATCAACACCCGCAGCCCCGCCTCGTCGTACGGGTCGTACGCCACCACCGCGTCGGCAAGCTCCACCGCGGCCGTCCAGTCCCCTCCCGCCAGTGCACCTACGGCCGCCGTCTGGCGTAGACGTGAGACGAGTCGGTCAGCGGCCGCCCGTTCGGCGTCCGCCCACGGGGCATCTGGCTCATCGGCGAGCAGCTGTCCTCGGACCAGGGACAACCCCGCCGAGGCCGCCGCCCGGGCCGCGCTCACGGCACCGTCAGCGAGGCGGCGGTCGGCCTCGGCGGCGTACTCGCCGAGCGCATCGAGGTCGAGCCAGTCGACGACCAAGAGGTAGCCGGCGTCGCCGCGTCGCACGCGATCCGCTCCGACGGCGCCGCGAAGGCGACTGGCCAGGACCGAGATCTGGTCGGTCGGTCGGGCCGGTGGATCGTCACCCCAGAGGCAATCCACCAACCGGTCCACCGCGACGGGCCGGCCGCGGGCCAGGGCGAGGATCTTGAGCAAGGCGCGGACCTGACGCCGACCCAGGCGAGCCGGGTCGCAACCCTCGACCTCGAGATCGCCAAGCAGCCGGACCCGGAGGCTCGTCACGGGCACATCCTGGCGATAGCGTCCCGAACATGACAAAACTCCAAGCGGGCGACAAGGCGCCAGCCTTCAACCTTCCCGATGCCGACGCCAACTTGGTGTCCCTGTCGAGCTTTGCCGGCCACAAGCTGGTGGTGTACTTCTACCCACGTGACGACACGCCGGGCTGCACCAAGGAGGCGTGCCAGTTCAACGACGCCCTCTCCCAGTTTGAGGGCTTGGGCATCCCGGTCGTCGGGATCTCACCGGACAAGGGCGCCAGCCACCTCAAGTTCAAAGAGAAGTACGGGCTGGGCTTCGCCCTCCTCTCCGACCCCGATCACTCCGTCATGGAGGCCTACGGCGCGTGGGGCGAGAAGACCATGTACGGGAAGGTCACGACGGGCACGATCCGCTCCACCTTCCTGATCGACGAGAAGGGCAAGATCGCCCGGGCCTGGTATCACGTCAAAGCCGACGGTCACGCCGCCAAGGTGCTCGAGGAAGCCCTGGCGAAGGGTTAGGCCGAGGCCAGGTACGACAGGTCCCGCCGCATCGCGCGCGCGGCCACCTTCAGGATCGGACCGAGCCCAGGTGCGTGCACGTGGGGAGCCATGGCGAGCGCCTGGAGGCCGACCGTCTCGTCCTCGGTCCAGAGGAGGCGGACCCGAGTGTCGAACGTCGGCCCCGACAACTCGGCCAGCTCGGACAGCTCGTCGTTGGCGACGGGACCGCAGGTGTACCGCAAACCGGCCGTCGCCGCCGGTATGCCTTCGATCGGACCCGCCAGGGCGCTGGAGACCACCGAAGGGTCGGCCACCGGAAGGCGGTCGACGCCGGGCACGCCCCACCGGTCGAGCAGGACCCAGATCGCCGCGCTCGTGTCGTTGGCCTGCCGGGCCCACGCCACCGCGGCGGCTCGCAGGCGCGGATCGTGGGACGGGGCGATCGCCTGGTCGGCCAGCGCCACGTCGCGTTCCTCAAAGGTGCGCAACGCCACGACGAACTGCACGGTCGACGACTCTGGCGGCGGCGTGCGCCCGGCACAAGCCGTGAGGCCCACGCACACCGCGGCCAGGGCCGGCAGCACCGCTCGCCGCACTACCGGCCGGTGATCCGATCGGCGCCCCGGAAGTACGGCAACAAGGCGTCCGGCACGGCCACCGTCCCGTCCGGCTGACGATAGGTCTCGACGATCGCCGCCCACACCCGCGGCACGGCGAGGGCCGAACCGTTGAGCGTGTGGGCGACGGCGTTGCCCCCCTCCGGGCGCCGATAGCGGATGTTGGCTCGCCGAGCCTGATAGTCGCTGAACCACGACACCGATGATGCCTCCAACCAGAGGTCACACCCGGGCGCGTACACCTCGATGTCGAACGTCCGCGCCGCCGAGTTGCCGATGTCACCGGTGCAGAGGTCGACGATGCGGTAGGCCAGCCCGAGGGCGGCGAGTGTCCCTTCGGCCCGGGCCAGCAGCTCGGCGTGGAGATCGGCCGCCTGCTCCGGGGTGGCGTACGCGAGGATCTCGACCTTGTCGAACTCGTGCACGCGCAGCAGTCCTCTCGTGTCACGCCCGGCCGCTCCCGCCTCCCGGCGATAGCACGTGGTGTGGGCCATCAACCGCATGGGGAGGTCGGCGATGATCTCGCCCGCACCCAGCGAGGTGAGCGGCACTTCGGCCGTGGGGATGAGCCACAGATCGTCGCGGTCCACGTGGTAGGCCTCGTCCACGAACTTCGGCAGGTGGCCGGTCGAGATCATGGTGTCGGTCCGCACCGCCGTGGGCGGCCGGATCTCCTCGAAGGCGTCGGCGTTGCGATCGAGGGCGAGTTGGCAGAGCGCCCGCGCCAGCGTCGCCCCGCCACCCCGCAACATGGCAAACATCGACCCGCTCATGCGGGCGCCCCGCTCGAGATCGAGGATGCCGAGGGCGGCGCCCGTCTCCCAGTGCGGCACCCGCTGGTGGGCCTCGTAAGCCTCAGGGTGGTAGTGCTCGACCCGCAAGACCGGGTTGTCGTGCTCGCTGGCCCCGTCGGGGCAGTCGGCCGAGGGAAGGTTGGGGGTTTGGAGGAGAAGCTCGTGCAGCGCATGGGCCGCCTCGTCGGCGCCGGCGTCGTGGGCCTTGAGCTCCTCGCCCAGCACCCGGCTGCGATCGGCGAGCTGAGCCGCCCCCTCCTTGTCGCCCGCCTTGTTGGCGGCTCCGACCTTCTGCGACAGCGTCTTGATCTCCGCCCGCAGATCGTCGCGGCGGCCGGCCAACTCGCGGGCGCGCTGATCGAGGGCGACGAGCTCGGTCACGACATCGCCCGCGCCCGGTCCGCGACGGTCCAGCGCAGCGCGCACCAACTCCGGATCGGTGCGAACGAGGCGAATGTCGATCATGCGGGTGCAACGGTAGCGTGACCGCCCGTGCCCGCCGCCGTCGAAATTCGCGACCTGGTGGTCCGTTACGGCGACACCGTCGCCGTGCGAGGAGTGACGTTCAACGCCGCCGCGGGCGAGGTGACGGCCGTCCTCGGTCCCAACGGCGCCGGCAAAACAACCACCGTCGAGACAGCAGAGGGCTACCGGTCGCCGACGTCAGGTGAGGTGCGGGTCCTGGGACTCGATCCCATCGCCGACCACACCGCTGTCCACCGCCAGATCGGCGTCATGCTCCAGTCCGGCGGGGTGTACCCGACCATGGGACCGCGCGACGCCGTCCGCCTGTTTGCCGCTTACTACGACCAGCCGCTCGACCCGACGGTGCTGCTCCAACGGGTCGGGCTGACCGACGTCGCTCGCACGCCGTGGCGACGACTCTCCGGCGGGGAGCAACAACGCTTGGCCTTGGCGCTGGCCCTCGTCGGTCGACCGACGGTCGCCTTCCTCGACGAGCCCACCGCCGGCGTCGACCCCGCCGGTCGCATCGTCATCCGCGACATCATCGGCCAGCTCCGCGACGACGGTGTGGCCGTCGTACTGACCACGCACGAGTTGGAAGAGGCCGCCCGCCTCGCCGACCATGTCGTGATCGTCGACCACGGCGTGGTCGTCGCCACCGGGACGCCAGCCGAGCTGATGGCCTCGGGCGGCGGTCAGGACATCCGCTTCGGCGCGCCCCCCGGCTCAGTCGACCTCGCCCAACTGGCGGCCTCGTTGGGGGTCGCCGCCGACGCGGTGAGTGAGGTGTCGGCCGGCGAGTACCGCATCGACGGCGAGAGCACACCGGCTCGGGTTGCCGCCCTGACCGCGTGGCTCGCCCAACACGGCGTGGCCCTCGGCGATCTGCGCGCTGGGCGCAAGACGTTGGAGGATGTCTTCTTGCGCCTCACCGGTCCGGCCGACCAATGAACCGCGCCCTCGTCGCCCAGACCAAGGCCGAGGTCAAGATGACCTTGCGCCGCGGCGAGTCACTGTTGCTGACGCTGGGCATCCCCATCGTGCTGCTCGGCTTCTTCGTCCTGATCGGCTACCCCGATAAGTCGCTGACGGGCGGCGTCAGCACCGTGGCCTTCGTGGCGCCGGGCGTCCTGGCTCTCGCCGTCATGTCGACGGGCATGGTCAGCCTCGGCATCGCCACCGGCTTCGAGCGCCAATACGGGGTCCTCAAACGACTCGGCACGACGCCCCTCGGCCGCCCCGCGCTAGTCGCCGCCAAGACCGCCGCCGTCGGCGTTGTCGAGGTCCTCCAGATCATCGGGCTCTGGATCGGCGGCGTCGCCCTCGGGTGGCAGCCCCGGGGCGACATCATGGTGTTCCTCGCCCTCGTGGTCCTGGCCACGGCCGGGTTCGCCGGCATCGGGCTGCTCATGGCCGGCACCCTCCGAGCCGAGGTGACGCTCGCCGCCGCCAACGGCCTCTACCTCATCTTGTTGCTGCTCGGCGGCATGGTCGTCCCCCTGTCCAAGCTGCCGGGCCCGCTCCAGGCCTTCGCCCGCGCCCTCCCGGCCGCCAACCTGGCCGACGCCTTCCACGCCAGCCTCGGCCTCGGCAACGCCGTTCCCGGCCGGGCCTGGCTGGTGCTGCTGGCCTGGGCGATCGCCGCGCCCGTCGCCGCTGCGCTCACCTTCCGCTGGGAGTAGCCCCGCCGCGGTCCCGGCCGGGCGGCGGCCATCACTGTCACTGCCGGTCCGTAGGGTTTCGTCACATGACACAACACCACGGCAGAGCAGGGGAACGTGCCCGATTGCCACGCGTCTACATTCCCATCCGTTGGCCCTCAACCTGCGACCACTGCCACACACCGATTGAGCAGCAGTTTCGCGGCCGGCCCCGGCGGTATTGCAGCGCGTCCTGCCGGCAGCGCACCTACGAGCAGCGCCGGATTGACCGCGCCGTGGCGCCCGTGGCTCGCAAGTTGAAGCAGACCAGACTGCTGCACGGCCGCCTGCGCGGGCAGGTGTACCGGCTCTACGAGGAGGTCCAGACCACCTTGTACTGGCGGCCCGAGCGGCGGCGGGCGTCGCCGGCGCTGATCGAGTTGTGCCGGGCGATCGAGGAGCTCGCCGTCGGGGTCAGCCGCGGCCCCGTGCGGCCATCACCGGCTCGACGTCAGCCCACGTGAGGTCGTCCGGGAGGGCATCGCCCATCTTTTCGAGGCGCTGCTCCTCGGCCCACCAGGCGAAGAAGTGGTACGCCACCATGACCCAGATGTCGAGGGCGACCACCCCACCGAGGATGGCGCCCGCCATCTCCTGATCGACCTTGTTGCTCCAACCCAGGTACTGCGGCCAGCCCGCGTAGGCGCTGTAGAGGACGTGCGTCGTGAAGATCATCATGATCGTCGGCAGGGTCGCCGGGATCGATGTCAGGAAGAAGTACAGCAGCTTCGTCGGGCGGGTCGTGCGGGCGAACTCGGGCATGCGGTTGATGACCGGCATCCAGAAGGCCAGACCGGAGAAGAAGATGACGGTGTGGGCCGCGAAGTGGAAGGGCTCGTTGTGCGTGGAGGTGTTGACGATGGCCGGGGCGTGGCTGGCGAGGAGCACGATGCTGTAGGTCGTGCCGGCGACGAACGGTCTCGAGAAGAAGCGGACGACCGGATACCACGGCCTCTGCACCACGCCCCAACGCATCATCCAGTCGGGGATGCCGAGCAGCATCATGGGGGCGGCGGCCATGACGAACACCTCGTGTTCGAGCATGTGGATGGCGTAGCTGTAGTGCTCAGCGAGGGGGTGGATCGGCCATTCGGCGAAGACGAAGAGCGTCAGGATCGCTGCGTACCACCACACGATCTGTCGGCGACTTGTCGTCTCGCCCTGACGAGGGCCGATGCGGGTGAGGACGTACCAGTAGCCGATGGCCAAGGCGGCCATCAGGGTGAAGACGTCCGGATAGACCTGAAACCGGAGGAAACGGCCGTTGACGATCTGCTCGGCCGCCCCGATCATCACACGTGATAGATGCCGAGGATGAAGAGAAGGCTCGAGTAGATGACGACGGCGAGGACCAGGCCGGTGACGAAGAGTCGGCGCAGGATCGGCGAGTCGAACCGTAGGTGCATGAAGAAGGCGACCACCATGGTGAACTTGAGCACCATGAGGATGAGGAGCACCACGATCGTGGCGTGGTTGGCCTTCAGGTAGTAGACGCCGACTTCGGTCGCGGTGAGGACGGCCAGGACGGCGGCGATGCCGATGTACTGGAGATCGCTTGGATGGTGCTGCCGGGTCTCGAGGGCTTCGTCGACCTCGAGCTCGGCTTCGGTCTCTACGGGAGTGGACATGACCCTCGCGCTCAGTGGATCAGGTAGACGACGGTGAAGATGATGATCCAGACGATATCGACGAAGTGCCAGTACAGCCCGGCGATCTCGACCACCTCGGCCTTGGACTGCGGCAGCTTGCCGCGGACCGAGAGGTTGACGAGTGACAGCAGCATGACGATCCCGATGGTGACGTGGACCCCGTGGAAGCCCGTCATCACATAGAAGGCGCCGCTGGTGACGTTGGTCTTGATGGTCATCCCCCGGCGGATGAACGACGTGAACTCGTAGATCTGACCGGCGATGAACACCGAGCCCAGGAGGGCGGTCGTCGCCAGCCAGACCCGGAGTCGCCGCTCGTCGCCGCGCTGGATGGCCGACACGGCGAGGACCATGGTGAGCGAGCTCATCAGCAACACGAACGAGCTGACCGACGTGAACGGAATGTCGTAGAGCTGGTGGGGCGTGGGCCCCGACACCGCCTTGTGGCGGTAGAGGATGTAGGTCGAGATCAGCGCGCCGAAAAGGAGGCACTCCGACCCAAGGAACGCCCACATGCCCATCTTGGCGTTGGAGATGCCGGTGGCGGTGGCGTGGGCGGCGCTCGGCGGGTGAGCGCCATGGGCGGTCAGTTCAGCCATCCGTCGTCTCCGCGGCGGGAGTGAGCTCGAGCTGAGTTTCGGGTTCGGCCAACTCGTGCTGAGCGTGGTCGCCGCCGGCCTCCTCCGGGTACTCCGGATCGGGCGGCTCGGTGGAAGGCTCGAGACCCCAGGCGTAGATGCCGGACAGCAGGATGATCAGGCCGACGATGCTGATGCCCCACAGGCGGTACACCTGGCCATAACCGATGACCGGCAGACCGAAGGCGGCGACGAGCGGCCAGTAGGACGGCGAGGGCATGTGGATGTGTTCGTCCGGGCGGGCGCGGCGCTGGATGAAGTCGGGGGACTCGCCGATCTTCACGAGGCGACCGTCGTCGTCCTCCGCGTACTTCAGATGCCAGAACTCGTCCTGGTGGCTGATCTGGGGCGTCTCGATGAAGTTGTACTCGGGCGTCGGGTTGGGCGTGATCCACTCGATGGTCCGGGCATCCCAGGGATCGTCCGGGGCCGGCGCGCCATGGCGGTCGGTCTTGCGGACGTTGTAGATGAAGATCAGCGTCCCGGCGGCGATGGTGAACGCGCCGATGGTGGAGACGAAGTTCCAGAAGTTCCAGCCCATGCTGGCCGAGTAGGTGTAGATGCGTCGGGGCATGCCTTGGAGGCCCAGGATGTGCATGGGGCCGAAGGCCACGTTGAAGCCGATCAGCGTGACCCAGAAGTGCCACTTGCCGAGCTTCTCGTCGAGCATCTTGCCGAAGACCTTCGGGTACCAGTAGTAGATGCCGGAGAAGATTCCGAGGATCGAGCCACCGAAGAGCACGTAGTGGAAGTGGGCGACGACGTAATAGCTATCGGTCTGCTGGCGGTCGGCCGGGACGAGGGCGTGGGTGACGCCCGACAGACCGCCGATGGTGAACATGACGACGAAGCCCATGGCGAAGTGCATCGACGTCTTGAAGCGGATGGAGCCCCCCCACATGGTGCCGAGCCAGTTGAAGATCTTGACGCCGGTCGGGACGGCGATGAGCATCGTCGACACCGAGAAGGCCGAGGTGGCGACGGGGCCCAGACCGACGGCGAACATGTGGTGCACCCAGACGCCCCAGCCCATGAAGCCGATGGCGACGCCGGAGAAGACCATCACCGGGTAACCGAAGAGGGGCTTACGGGAGAAGACCGGGATCACCTCGGACACGATGCCCATGGCCGGCAGGACGAGGATGTAGACCTCGGGGTGGCCGAACAACCAGAAGAGCTGTTGCCACAAGACCGGGTCTCCGCCCGCCAACGGGTCGAAGAAGTGAGTCCCCCACTGCCGGTCGAACATGATCAAGAACAGCGCCACGGTGATGACCGGCATGGCGAAGAGCAACAAGAAGTTGGCGACGAGCGCCATCCACGTGAAGATCGGCATGCGCAGGAGCCGCATGCCCGGCGCCCGCATGTTGATGATGGTCACGATCAAGTTGGCGGCCGATGCCGTCGAGCCGATGCCGAGGATCAGCAGGCCGAAGATCCAGAAGTCGATGTTGTGTCCGGGCGAATAGGTGATCGACGTGTTGGGGGCGTAGCCGAACCAGCCGCCGTTGGGCGCGCCGCCCAGCAGGAAGCTCGAGTACAAGAAAGCGCCGCCGAGCAGGTACAGCCAGTAGCTGAAGGCGTTGAGCCGGGGGAAGGCCACATCACCGGCGCCGATCTGGAGCGGGATCAGATAGTTGAAGAACGCCGCCGACATGGGCATGATCACGAGGAAGACCATGGTCGTCCCGTGCATGGTGAAGACCTGGTTGTAGACCTGCGCCGTCAGGATGTTGCCGTTGGGCTGGGCCAGCTGGAGGCGGATGAGCAGGGCCTCGAAGCCGCCGACGAGGAAGAAGATGAACGACGTGACGCCGTAGAGGATCCCGATCTTCTTGTGGTCGATCGTCGTCAACCAGCCGACGACGCCGTCGGTCGCCTTGGGCCGCTTGAGGAAACGCGGCGGCGTCGCCGGGGCCGACGTGGGCCGGACCGCCTCGACGGCCGTCACTTGAGCGTGTCCAGGTAGGCGATCAACTCGGTGATCTCCCGTTCGGAGAGTTTGCGGATCCTCATGTTGGCACCCGGCTTGACCGCTTGCGGGTCTCTGAGCCAGATCCGCAGGTTGTTGTTGTTGAGAGCCAGGACGGCCCCGGCAAACACGCCGCGCGCTTGAAGGTGGGTCAAGTTGGGCCCGACCTGACCTTGGGCCGAGGTGCCCTGGATGGTGTGACACGTCGAGCACCCACCGCTGCCGTTGAAGAGGGTGTACCCGGCATAGGCCAATGGACTGGTCAGGGCGTCGGCGGTCGTCATGGGCGACTGGACGGTCTGCTGATTGGCGACCCACGCCGCGAAGTCGGCGGGACTTTCGGCGACGACCTTGAAGCGCATGTTGGCGTGTGACAGCCCGCAAAACTCGCTGCACTGTCCCGAGTACGTGATCGGGTGACCGTCGGTGATCAGCTTGGAGTCAGCCTCCAAGTTGAGGTGGGTGATGTGACCCGGGATGGCGTAGATCTTGCCGGCCAACGACGGCACCCAGAAGTTGTGGATGACGCCCGGTCCGACACCCTCGGGTGACTTGGCCGGCTCGTTGGACGTGACGTCGAGGCGGACCATGTACCCCACGGGGATGTGGAGCTCGCCGGCGGTCACCAACGCGGTGCCGGGCTGCTCACCCGGAGAGAGGAACTGGTCCTGCATGGTGCCGAGCCCGGGGTAGTCGAACTCCCACCACCAGCGGTGCCCGATCACGTGCACTTCGAGCACCTTGCCGACCATGGCCGGCTCGCCCGTCGCGCTCGCGCTCGCCGGGACGAACGAGATGCGCTGGCCGGGGGGGTCTTTGTACAGGTGGAAGATGCCGATGACCGAAGCCGTCCCGACTCCGACGAGCAGCAGGAACGGGATGATCGTCCACGTGACCTCGAGCTTGGTGTTGCCGTGGACCTGGCGCGGATTTTCGTTGCCGGGCCGGGCCCGGAAGCGCACGGCGCAGTAGAGGACAGCGCTGGCGACAAAGAAGAAGACGACAACCGCGATCCAGAAGACCGGGAAGAACAGGTGGTCGATGTAGCGCGACTCAGGCCCTTTGGGCTTGAGGGTGTCCTGGGGAGCGTTGGAGGCGCACGCTGTAGCCGCGAGGGCCACGAACGCCACCAAGGTGGCGATGGCACGACGTCGAGAACGAGAAGAGCTCAACGAGACCTCAGGGATGCGTCGGGTCGCCCAAATCGGCGCGGCGGGTGCACAACGGGGTGCAGCTTGTCGCACCGATTGGCCCCGCGCCAAGTCATGGCGCGGCCGCCAACAGACGCCGGACCAAGCCGTCGAGTTGGTGCTGGTCCAACTGGCCCCGGTGGTAGGCCACGACGCGGCCATCAGGAGCGATGAACACGTTGATGGGCAGGCCGTTGATGGCATAGGACTGGCCGACGGCGCCGTCGTGATCGAACCCTGCGGGGAACGTGACACCAGCCTGGCGGACCAGATCGGACCCGTCGGGCCGTTGGTCCATCTCATCAACGCCGACCACCGCAGGGTCGCCCCTGACCGACAGCTTCTGGAGCAGTGGGAGCTCGTCGACGCACGGTGCGCACCAGGACGCGAAGAACGTCAGTACGACGGGTCGACCAGGGGAGGCGGTCAATGACGCCGACGGGCGACCGGCGATCACCGGGGACAACACGAACGGCCGAACCGCCGGCACCGGGCTGGCGTCCGACGAGCCCCCTCCGTGCGTGGTCATCACCGCTGCCGTGATGATCCCCATGGCCAGGACGAGGACCGCCGCAATGGCCACCGACCCACGTCGCGTCAGGACAGGCGTCCGGACCTCCTAGGGGAGGGTGGTCGTCGTCGTGGTCGGCGCCGTCTTCTGACCGAGGATGGCGATCACGGTGGGGTTGATGCCGAGCGGCAGCTTGCCGTGGAAGGCCGGCGTGTTTGGAACCTCGAACTTGCGCTCGCCATGGACGAGTCCGGCGGCGCCGGCCCCGACCGCGCACACCAGGGCGAGGGCGCAGAGCAGGCGGAGAGCAGCGAGCCCCATGCGTTCGCTGGCGGCGACGACGAACCCGGACACGAGGATCACGACGGCGACCGCGAGGGCCGCGGCACGCGTCCCATCCTCCGGTAGAGCGAGGAACACCCGGCTGAGGCTGATGGCGATCACGGCCACGAGACCGACCACGGCAACGGGCAAGCCGATGGGCAGGATGAGCCGGTCGCGCACTCGGGCGCCATACCCCGGTGTGTAGGTCGGATCCTCGACCCAATGCTGCACGAGCCAACCGAGGGCGACGATGGTCATGACAACGACGGCAGCCAGGACCACGACGCCATCGGTGGCGGCGCCGAGCGCCAAGATCCCGAGGGCGAGGGCTCCCACGAACGGCCAGAGGCTGGGCGCGGCGGGACGGCCACCGACCGGCGACTGCTCGGCCAGGGGTGCGTCCGGCGCGTACCACGGCGCCTTGTCAGGATCGGCCAGGAGCACCATCACGCCGAGCACGAAGGCGCCGACGGCGATGACTCCAAGGGGCGCCGCCGCCGACCCATCCTGGGTGATCCCGCCGTACAGGATGCTGGCCGCGAGGGTGACGCCCGCCATGCCAAAGAGGGCCTTCGACCCGAGGGGGACCACGACTTCCTCCCCTACTTCACGATGTAGACGATGGCGTACATGACAAACCAACTGGCGCTGACCATGGTGCCGTACCAAGCCGCCGCCCATGCCAGCGACGGCTGACGGGACGTCACCTGACCGCCCAACGTACGGGCCAGCGCGACGCCGGCGACACCCATCCCCGTGGCGAACACGGCGGCCACGGCGATGTTGAGGGCGTAGTAAAGGACCCCATAGGTGTTGGTCCGGGCGCTGAGCCCCGACTCACGCACCACGAACGTGATCAGGTTGATCATGGCGCCCTGAGAAAAGACGACCCACGCCAGAGCCACGACCGCTTGACGGCGCTCGTCGCGGCGGACGGCGTAGACCGCCCACCAGCCGACCATCCCGGCCATGAGGGCGGTGAAGCACAGGGTGGTCCCGAAATAGTTTTGCAGGTGGGTGTTGCCGGGCGGCCACACCTTGGTGCCGGATCGAATAGCCAGCCACGCCCCGAAGAGGGTGGCGACGGCGATCACCGCGGAGACGCCGAGGGCGATGATCCCGTAGACGGTGACGCTCGGGTCGCCGGCGCGCTCGCCCGAGGGCAGCGCGAGCTGGGTGTCGCTCATCGTGCTCACTTCGCGGCCCGCCAGTCAGCGAGAGGGGCATCGGAGCGCACATCGGGGAGCACGTCGAAGTTGTCGTCCGGCGGTGGCGACGTCGTGGCCCATTCGAGGGTGCCGGCCTCATAGGGGTCGCCCGGGCGATCCGCTTCCGGCGCCTTGCGCGCGGAAACCCATGTCCCGATGGCGTTGGCCACGAAGACGAGCAGACCGAGGGCGACGAGCACGCCACCCGCAGTGGAGAGCTTGGCGTAGTTGGACCACTCGCTGGCCTTGGGCCCGACGTAAGAGATCACGTGCCAGGGGGCGCCGTCGTAGCCGGCCAACCAACTCCCGGCGGCCGCGGCTCCGAACCCACCGAGGAGCAACAGCCACTGGAGGACCCCGAGGGCGCCGTTGAGCGCCTTCCCGTACAGCTTGGGGGCCCAGTGGTAGATGGCACCGAAGAGCGCGAGGGTCGGGGCGCCGAAGAGCACGGCGTGCACCTGACCAACCGTCCACGTGCTGCCAGAGCCGGCGAGGCCGCCGTGCAGATGCTGGGACGGGGCGATGACACCGTTGACGGCACCAGCGAGCAGGAGGAGCACGAAGCCGGCCACATAGAGCAGGCTCACGTGGAAGCGCAGCTCGACGGGGCGGATCGTCCCCAACCACAGCAGGACGAGCAGGCCGATCGGGGCGGCCACCAGCAGCGACAGCACCGACGGTGTGGGGATGAGGACGGCGCGCTCGATCGTGCTACCCGAAGCGAGGATGCCGAAGCACAGGACCATGGCCGCGAAGATCAGGCCCTTGGCGGCGACGGGCTGGAGCAGGGGACGGCGGGCGTGGGTCGCCACGACGTCCGTCAGAGCCCCGAGGGCGGGGACCACGACCAGATACACGTCAGGGCGCCCGTACAGCCACAACGTGTGCTGCCAGATGAGGTTGCCGTTGACCTGCGTCGATCGGAAGACGCCACCACCGAAATGCTCGTCGAGGTAGAGGAGCAGAAGGCCGGCGACGAAGACGGGGGTGGCCAGGATGATGGCGGCGCTGACGGCCAGGACCGACCAACTGAAGGCCGGCACCCGACTCATGGTCAGGCCCGGCACTCGAAGCTTGAGCACGGTGACAAACAAGTTGACGGCGGCCAGAAGCCCGCAGAACGAGATCAACATGAGCGATCCGGCCCAGAGGTCGGTCGCCCGGCTGGCCCCGGCCTGGGCGAACGGCAGCGCCGTCGGATAGGCCAGGCCGAACCCATTGGGCCGCCCGAAGGTGTAGCTGCCCAACAACAACAGCCCGCCGATCACCGTCCCCCAAAAAGCCAACGCCTGGACCCGCGGGAACGCGAGGCGGCGGGCACCGACCTGCAACGGGACCAAGTAGGTCGCCAGCCCCGTGAACAACAGGGGGAGGAAAAGCAGGCTGCTGACCGTCGCGTGCAGGCTGAACAAGCGGTCGTACTGCCCGCTCGTCAGGGGGGAGCCGGAGGACGCCAGCTTGATCTCCATGACAAGCGCCACCACCGTGCCGACGAGCACGAAGAGGATGCCGGCGCCGATGTAATAGCGGCCGATCCGCTTGTGGTCGCTGGTCGTGAACGGCGACGCCCGGCGGCTGGTTTCAGCCCCAGACGCCTCGTCCTGGGATGGGCCGGGCGACTGGGCCGGGCGGGTGGCGGTCAAGGTCATCGCGGCGTCATCTCGTCTCCGGGACGGAGGGCGGTGCAGGGCGCTCAGACACTAGACATCAGACGCTGAACGTATCGAATCACCCGCGGCGGAGCGCGGCTCTTACCAAGGTGTCGGCCGCCATGGCGCCAAAGAGCAAGGTCAGATAGGTGATCGACCAGCCAAACAGGCCCATGGCGCGGGCTGCTGTGCCGTCGTGTTGGAAGCGGATGGCGTAGGCCAGGTAGATGGCGCCGAGCACGATCGCCGCCACCCAGTAGAGAAGCCCCATGCCGGCGACCGACCCAAACGCCAGGCTCACGACCCACAGGATCGCCGTGTAGATGACGATCTGCCTGGCCGTCTTGGCGAACGACGCCACCACCGGCAGCATGGGCACGTCGGCGGCCTTGTAGTCGTCTCGGTACTTGACCGCCAGGGCCCAGAAGTGGGGTGGCGTCCACACGAAGATGATGGCGAACAGCACCACCGGTGCCAGGGCGAGATGGCCGGTGACGGCCGTCCACCCCACCAGGGTCGGGACGGCCCCGGCGGCGCCGCCGATGACGATGTTTTGCTCGGACGTGCGCTTGAGCCAGAGCGAGTAGACGAAGACGTAGAAGAGGGTCGCCGAGAGCGCCAACGCGGCCGAGAGCAGGTTGACGAGCAGCGCCAGCTCGACGAAGGCGGCGGCCTCGATCACGAGGGCGAAGGTCAGCGCGGCCCGCTCGGTGAGCTCGCCGGTAACGAGCGGCCGGTTGGCGGTCCGCTTCATCACCTTGTCGATGTCGGCGTCAATCACCATGTTGATGGCGTTGGCGCCACCAGCGGCCAGCGAGCCGCCGATCAGCGTGAAGAGCACCAGCCAGCCGCCGGGCAGACCCCTGGCGGCCACGACCATGGTCGGGATGGTGGTGACCAGGAGGAGCTCGATGATCCGAGGCTTGGTGAGCGCCAGATAGGCGAGCGCCTTCGGCCGGCCCGCTTTGGGGAGCGAGGCGCTGTGCCCGAGCCGGGCGGAGAGGGCCATCAGGGCTCCGAGCCTACGACGCCTGCGCCCCGTGGGGCCAGGCAGGGCCACGGGCCCCGCCTCCGCGCCTCCGCCGAGGACGATCGGCGGACCTACCATCAATTCATCAGCTCTGTGCGCCTCTCCCCTCGTACCTTCCGACGGATCACCCTGTTGGCGATCATCGCCCTGGGGTTCGTCATCGTGACGGGGGCAGCCGTCCGCCTCACCGGTTCGGGACTTGGCTGCCCGCAGTGGCCCGCGTGCAAAAACGGCCACGTTGTCGCCCCTTTGAGCTTCTACTCGCAGGTCGAGTTCATCAACCGAGTGACGACACTGGCCGTGTCGATCGCCATCAGCGCCGCGGCCCTCGCCGCCTTCTTCCGAGCGCCCCGCCGCCGCGACCTCAGCTGGCTGGGTCTAGGCCTGGCCGCCGGGCTCGTCGCCGAGATCGTTCTTGGCGGCGAGACCGTGCGCCACCGGCTCAACCCGGGCTTCGTGATGGCCCACTTCCTGCTCTCGCTCCTCCTGCTCTGGGACGCCGTCGTGTTGCACCACCGAGCGGGCTGGCCCGACTCGCCGGGCGGCGCGCGGCCGCTCGTCGACCGGCCGACCATCTGGCTCGGCCGACTGCTCGTCGTCATGGTCGCGACGACGGTGGTCATCGGGACGGTCGTCACCGGTTCGGGGCCGCACAGCGGCGCCAACGCGGGAGATGGCCGCATCCGCCGCTGGCATCTCGACGTGCACCGGGTCACCCAGGTACACGGGACAGCTGCCATGCTCACGGTCGGGCTCGTCCTGTTCACCTGGTGGCTGCTTCGGTCGCGTGGTGCCCCCGTCGAGGCCCGGCGCCGACTCCAACTCGTCGTGGAGGCGCTCGCCGCCCAGATCGTCATCGGCTACACCCAGTACTTCAGCGGAGTGCCCCCTCTGCTTGTGGCCTGCCACATCGCGGGCGTGGTCCTGGTGTGGACAGCCGTCCTGCGATTCGCGGTCTTCCTGAGCTCGGGCTCGGTGGACGCTGCCGGCTGGGTAGCACCTCCGCAACGTTCCCCGACAGCGGTGTCCCCATGAGCACGCTCGCTCCTACCAAGCCCGACTCCGAGCCCGACACCGACATCGATCCTGACCGACCGTGGATCGTCATCGTCTGGAACGACCCGATCAACTTGATGTCGTACGTGACGTTCGTGTTTCAGAAGCTGTTCGGGTATTCGCTTGAGAAGGCCACCGCCCTCATGCTCGACGTGCACCGCAAGGGGCGGGCCGTCGTCTCGTCGGGCGAACGTGAGCGGGCAGAGCTGGACGTCTTCCGCCTCCACGAGCACGGGCTGTGGGCGACCATGCAGCAAGACAAGTAGGTGGCGCTCTTCCGCCGGGCCCGCTTCGTGCGGACGCGGGACGGGCACTATCGGGTCAGGCTCGAGCCCGAGGAGCGGGCCCTCCTGGCGACCCTGCCCGACCAGCTCTCGTCCCTCCTCGCCGAATCCTCCGACCCCGGTGCGACTGCGACCTCCCGGCTCTTCCCGCCGGCCTACACCGACGATGGCGAGCGGGATGCCGAGTACCAGCGGCTGATGCGTTCGGAGCTCGTCGGGCAGCGGCTGGCCCGGCTCGCCACCATGCGGGAGACCATCGACGCCACGCAGCTCACCGACGACCAGCTCCAGGCGTGGGTCAAGGTCCTCAACGACGTCCGGCTCATCCTCGGCACCTTGCTCGACGTGTCGGAGGAGACGTCGGAGGCGCTCGACCTGCTCGACCCCTCCGCTCCCGACGCCTCCCAGCGGGTGATCTACTACGTGCTGACCGGGCTCGTGGACGAGGCCGTGACTGCCCTGAGCGGCGGCCTGCCCGCCCCCACGGCTCTGTAGGCGAGGGTCCCGGCCGGTCCCGGCCGTTCTGGCCGTTCTGGCCGTTCTGGCCGTTCTGGCCGTCTGGGCCGTCTGGGGTCACCCGCCTGGTATCGTCGTCTGGCTTGCGAGCCGGACCCGGCCCCCATCGTCTAGCGGCCCAGGACCTCGCCCTTTCAAGGCGGTAACACGGGTTCGAATCCCGTTGGGGGTGCTTCTGCTTCGCTTCCTGGGCTTTCTGAAGCTTTCCGGTCCGCCACCTCGACTCGCCTCGCGGCCCCAGCTGACGGCCCGCCCTTCCCCCTTCGGACCAAGTGCGCAGTGGCGTTAGGAATCAGACGACTTTGGCCTCTGATTCCTAACGCCATGGTGATCGAGGTGGAGCCCCATGCCCGGCATCGTGAAGTCAGCCTGCGTCCAGGCCCTCGAGGCTCACGCCCGGACCACCCTCGGGGTCTTCAGCCGCGCAGACGCCACAAGGTTGCAGGTGCCGGAAGCGCTCTTCAGCTACCACGCCCGCCCCGGGGGCCGGTGGTCGAGGGTCCTGCCCGAGGTTTATCAACTCAGCGGCCTGGCGCCCGAACCCGACCGAGCGCTCCTGGCCGCCCTCATCTGGGCGGGCGACCAGGCGGTCCTCTCACACCGGACCGCCGCCCGAATCTTCGGCTTCGACGGCCTCCCCCGGACCGACGCGGACACCGAGATCGAGCTTTGGGCCCCGCGGAGCAGAGGTCCCGCCGGCATCTTGGTCCACCGCGGCGCCTTGCCGGCGAAAGACATCGAGACCTCCGGAGGTCTCCTCCGACATACAAGCCTCCTGCGGACGTTGGCCGACCTGGCGAGGACGACACCCGACCTTGACGTCCTCGAGCTGTTCGTCGAGGCCGCGCTCCGGAAGGAGGCCGCGCTCCGGAAGGAGCCCACGCTCGAGGCCACCCTCCGGACGGCCGCGGCCAGCGCCCCAAGACAAAACCGCAAGTGGGCCACGCGCCTTCAGGAGGTCCTCGCCCGTCGTCCGGCGGGCGCCCCACCGACGGAGAGCGAGCTTGAGACCCGCTACATCCAAGCTCTGCGACACGCCACCCGGCTGCCGCCCCCGGTGCGCCAGCAAGAGATCTGCGACGACGCCGGCCGGTGCATCGCACGCCTCGACCTCTGCTGGCCCGAGGTCGGCCTCTGGGTCGAACTCGACGGCCGGCAGTACCACGAGCTCCCGACGGCCCTGCTGCACGACCGCCGACGACAGAACGACCTCACGACCCGACTCCAATGGATCCCCCTCCGGTTCACTTGGGAGGACGTCAGGAAGAGGCCGACGGCAACGGCCCGTACGACACAAGCGGCGTACGAGGCACGCCTCGCCGCGGAAGGCCGAGGTGAGGGCTGACGCCGGACGTGTATCGTGGCGGGGCTTCTCTGCGGCGTTGCACACGCAGGAGGTGGTGTTGGTCCTGTGGTGCAGTCTGGAGTGCACGCCGGCCTGTCAAGCCGGAGGCCGCGGGTTCGAATCCCGTCAGGACCGCGGTCGGGTAGCTCAGTTGGTAGAGCGCGCGCCTGAAAAGCGCGAGGTCACCGGATCGACGCCGGTCCCGACCACCAAAGAAGCGCTGGTCAGGGCATGGGCTTGAGGTGCTCAACCGTTTGGGTGGGAAGTTTCGTGCCCCACACGTGCCCCACCAGAACGAAAACCGATGGCGACCGGGGCTGTCCGGAAGCCACCTTCAGACCCCAGAACGACCCGAAAGCGGCCATGTTTCCGACCGCGCAACCACCTTCGGCGACGCTCGTCAGGGCGCGGTAGGTATCCCCTACGGAAGCAAGGCTGAGACGCCCGACTGCGCTCCTGGCCGCGCCACTCAACCCCGATCGGCGCCGCCCGAGAACTGGCGGCCGCGCTACGCCCTCAGCCGACGGCGCGCGCTGCCCGGTTGAGATCGAGCTGGACCCACACGCGGTTGGCTTCCCGACGGATGACGCGCCCCGGCAACGGGGCGCCCTCGTCGTCTCCGGCGGTCACGTCGTCACCGGGCTGGGGATCGAACGCGGGGTCGCCCGCCCGGGGGCCCTGCGAGATCCAACACTCGACGACCGAGTCCGACCCGACGTCGTTCGCGTCGAAGGCCAGGTCGTATGACTTCGTTTCCACATCAGTCATCGTACCGATCACCTCGT